>Ga0255054_10000696_pt1 | contig 19821 bp, 18 predicted proteins | sample JV7_2_23_MG_FD_188634 | JGI IMG/M metagenome (GOLD analysis project Ga0255054, IMG submission 188634) | Seawater microbial communities from Jervis Inlet, British Columbia, Canada - JV7_2_23 | ecosystem: Environmental > Aquatic > Marine > Inlet | place: Canada: British Columbia | collected...
TAATCGGTAATCGGTAATCAGTAATCGGTAAGATCCAAACCAAAATCAATAATTTCCAGAAATTTGCTTACCATCCTTGATAAATCAGCGAATAGAATTTTTGTTTTCACCGATCACCGATCACCGCTTTCACATACTTCCCCTTCTCCATCCTCACGAACGACCCGCAGGTGTTGCATTTTAAAGTTACGATCACACTATCCCGGATAACGGTGAACTCGTTGCTGCCGCAAGGGTGGGGCTTCTTCAAACGGACGGTGCATCCGTTTGAAGAAGAGTTTCGGGTTTCGGGTTTCGGGTTTCGGGTCATAAACCCAGTGTCTAGTATCTGGTGTCTGGTGTCTAGAGAATGATAATGAGCAAAAGTCGGGATTGCCGCGCCCTTCGACAGGCTCAGGGCTCGCAATGACGCCAACCTTCGGTTGGAGTTCCATATTCCAGGTTTTTGCCCGATACACCGATACACCGATACTCCGACACCCCGATACCTGATCTTCTCGAACCCCGCCGTTCGCACTGTTCTTCCTCCTGGCTACTGGCTCCTGGGTACTGGGTACTGGGTACTAATAAAAAACAGGGGCCGGCATATCACCGACCCCTGAGGGTGTTGCAAGTATTGCCCCTGTTTTTTATTTAATCAGCGGCGTAATGCTCAAGAACAGCGGAGCCAGCACCAGAGACACGACCGACATGAGCTTGATGAGGATGTTCATGGCCGGTCCGGAGGTGTCCTTGAAGGGGTCGCCGACTGTGTCGCCAACGACACCGGCGTGGTGGGCGTCGGAGCCCTTGCCGCCGTGGTGACCTTCCTCGATGTACTTTTTGGCGTTGTCCCAGGCACCGCCGGCGTTGGACATGAACAGGGCCAGGAACACGCCGCACAGGGTGGCGCCGGCGAGGGTTCCGCCGAGAGCTTCCTTACCCAGGACAAATCCCACGATAACAGGTGTCAGCACGGCGATGACTCCGGGCAGGATCATTTCCTTGAGGGCTGCCGTAGTGGAGATGTCCACGCAGCGTGCCGAGTCGGGCTTGCCGGTGCCCTCCATGATGCCGGGGATCTCGCGGAACTGTCGGCGGATCTCCTCAACCATCTTGAAGGCGGCTCTTCCCACGGAAGTCATGGTGAGAGCAGCCACCAGGAACGGCACGATACCGCCGATGAACATGCCTACAACGACCTTGGGTGTGGTGATGTCGATGACCGAAAGGCCAACAGCCTTGGTGTAGGCGGCGAACATGGCCAGGGCCGTCAGGGCCGCGGAGCCGATGGCAAAACCTTTGCCGATGGCGGCCGTGGTGTTGCCCAGGGCGTCCAGGCCGTCTGTGATCTTCCGGGTCTCCGGACCAAGGCCCGCCATCTCGGAGATGCCGCCGGCGTTGTCAGCGATAGGCCCGTAAGCGTCAACCGACATGGTGATACCAACCGTGGCCAGCATGCCCACAGCGGCGACGGCGATACCGTACAGGCTCATGGGAGCCGCAGCGTAGGACGAGATGATGATGGCGGAGCTGATGATCAGAATGGGGATGGCGGTGGATTGGTAGCCCACGGCGAGTCCGGTGATGATGTTGGTGGCCGCACCGGTCTCACTGGCCTTGGCGATGTCTCTAATGGGTTTGGCGGCGGTATAGTACTCCGTGATCAGGCCTATGAGGATGCCGGCCAGGGTCCCTGAAAGGATCGCCCAGAATACGCCAACATGAATGCCTGTGCTCTTGACCATGACAAAGGCACTGCCAAGCAGCAGGGCCGCGGCGATGAAGGTCGAGTAACGAAGGGCCGCGGCGGGGGACATCCTCTCGAGAACCTTGATGGAGAAAATGCCGATGGCTGAGCACACGATACCGGCCATGGCCAGGAGCAGAGGGAGGGCCATGTAGGCCGTCCTCATCCCCTCCGGGATGGCCAGGGAGGTGGCGCCAAGGGCGATTGTGGCGATCATGGAGCCCACGTAGGACTCGAAGATGTCCGCGCCCATGCCGGCCACGTCACCCACGTTGTCGCCCACGTTGTCGGCGATGACACCGGGGTTCCTGGGATCGTCCTCTGGGATGCCGGCCTCCACCTTTCCAACCAGGTCGGCTCCTACATCTGCGGTTTTCGTGAAGATGCCGCCGCCCACGCGTGCGAACAGGGCGATGGAAGAGGCTCCCATGGCAAAGCCGTTTATGTACTTGGCTGTCTCAGGATCCCCGAACATGATAAAGAGGATGCCGACACCGATAAGGCCGAGGCTCGCCACGGACATGCCCATGACAGCGCCGCCGGCGAAGGCAACACTAAGAGCTTTGGCCTGACCGCTCTCTGTGGCGGCCTGGGAGGTCCTGACGTTGGCCCGGGTGGCAGCCTTCATTCCGAAGTAGCCGGCAAGCATGGAGCAAAGGGTGCCGCCCAGGAATGCCAGGGCGGTCTGGGATCCCAGCTTCCAGTACAGCAGGGTGAAAACGATGACGATGAACCCGACCAGGATCGTAGACTGGCGCTTGAGGTAGACCATGGCGCCGTCGTGGATCATCTCCGAAAGCTCGGCCATGGCGTCGGTCCCGACGGGCTGCTTCTTGATGTAGAGGAACACCCCCAGGGCGAAGAGCAGGCCCGCCGCACCGAAGAGCGGGGCAAGGTTTGTCCAGATCATATTCCCTCCTTGTTTTCCTTAATAACCAAAGTTACGGGATCGGTGATCCCTTCAAAAATGACTCTCTGAGTGAGCCGCACGGTCTCGTCGATGACCTTCTTGACTACCGGTAGCTCAGCTTCCTCGAAAGGCATGAGAACGTAATCGCTCTCAGCCATACTCTCTTCTAAAGGACGTCCGATACCCAGTCTTATCCGGGCGAAATCCTCGTGACCGAGGTGCTCCACGATGGATTCCATACCCCTGTGGCCGGCTGTCCCGCCCCGCGGGCGGAATCGGACCGTTCCCAGCGGAAGGTCCAGGTCATCCACGATGATGAGGACCCTGGAGGCCTCCACCTTTTCCTTCGCGGCGAGGGGGCCGATTATCTCGCCGCTCCTGTTCATGTATGCGAGGGGCTTGGCCAGCATGATGCTGTCGCCCCTTCTCCTTCCCCTCCCGAGGAGAAGGTACTTGCCTGCCTCGCCAAAAGGGATCTTCCAGCGAAGTGCAAGGGCATCGAGTGCCATGAAACCCAGGTTGTGCCGGGTATTTTGGTAACCGGGACCAGGGTTCCCCAATCCCGCGATCAACCACATTCAGAAGGCTGCAAGGAGGATTACTCCTCCCCGGTCTCCTCCGCTTCGGATTCCTTCTCCGGAGCCTCGCCTTCCACTTCCTCGACCTCTTCCCCTTCCACTTCCTCTTCCTCTTCGGGTTCGACCTCGACCACAGGAGCTACGACGGTCAGGATGGTGAAGTTGGTGTCATGGGGTATTGTGATGCCGGCAGCAACCGTCAGCTCCTCAACGTGGACCGTATCCCCGATCTCGAGTTCGGTGACATCGAAGGTGATGGAATCCGGAATGACGTTGGGCAGACAGGAGATCTCCAGTTCCCTTCTCTTCATCTCAAGGATACCGCCGTCGAGCTTGACGCCCTTGGCCGTGCCCACGATCTCGATGGGTACCATGACCGAGATCACTTCGTCCATGGCGATCTCCAGGAGGTCCATGTGGAGAATAAGGTCCTTGTAGGGGTGCTTCTGCACTTCCTTGATAAGGACGTTCTGACTGCCGCTCCTCTCGCTGCCCTTGACCTCCAGCTCCAGGACACTGGTCCTGGCTCCGGCGGTGGACAGGAGCTGGTTGAGTTCGTAACTGTCCAGGGAAAGGGAGACTCCGTCATGGCCCTGCCCATAAAGGACGGCCGGGATCCTGCCGGCCTGGCGCATCTTCCTGGCCACGCCCTTGCCGGTGTGCTCTCTTTCTTCGGCTGTGATCTTCAATGTTGACATTCTGTTGTTTCCTCCTTTTTATGCCGTCTCGTCAGACAAACAGTGAACTGACGGATTCGTTATTATGGATCCTGCGGATCGCTTCCGCGAGGAGTTCACCCACGCTCAGCTGGACTATCTTGTCACATTTTGAGGCTTCCTCACTGAGGGGGATGGTGTCGGTTACGATGATCTTTTCAGCAGGTGAGTCGGTAAGGCGCTGGATCGCCGGACCGGAGAACACCGGGTGGGCCGCGCAGGCTAATATGGGTCCCGCGCCGGCCGCTTTAAGCGATTCAAGTCCCTGGGTCAGGGTGCCGCCCGTGTCGATCATGTCGTCGACCACTATAGCCGCCTTGCCCTCAACATCACCGATGATGTTCATCACCTCGCTGACGTTGGGGTTGGTCCGGCGCTTGTCGATGATGGCGAGCCCAGCGCCGAGTCTTTTTGCGAAGGCCCTTGCCCTTTCCACACCTCCGGCATCAGGGGACACGACCACGACCTCTCCCAGATTAAGATCGGTCAGGTAGGACAGGAGCACTGGCGCTGAATAAAGGTGGTCCACCGGGATGTCGAAAAAGCCCTGGATCTGACCGGCGTGAAGATCCATGGTCAGTACCCTGGAAGCCCCTGCGACAGTGATCAGGTCGGCCACGAGTTTAGCTGTTATGGGAGCCCTCGGGGCGACCTTTCTGTCCTGTCGGGCGTAACCGAAGTAGGGGATTATGGCCGTTATTCGCCAGGCGGATGCCCTCTTCAGGGCATCGATGAGGATCAGAAGCTCCATGAGGTTGGTGTTGCCCGGCCGGCAGGTGGATTGGATCACGAAGGTATCCGCTCCCCGGATATTCTCAGAGATCTCCACCATAATTTCTTCGTCTGAGAACTCCCTTACGACAGCGTTCCCAAGGGGTTCATTCAGGTGCTTGCAGATCCGCCTGGCCAGTTCGGGATTGGCGTTGCCGGTAAACAACTTGATGTGGCTGTTCATCGTTAGTCTGTTCTCGCTTCGCTGCAGTTTGTTTTCATATTGGCTGGGGCGGTAGGATTCGAACCTACAAATGCGGGAACCAAAATCCCGTGACTTAGCCGTTTGTCGACGCCCCAGTACGCTTCTTTGCTCTTAACCTCGTAAAAAATTCCCCGCGTACTGCTTTACGAGGCGATTACGCCTCTGGCGTGACTCTCCCGTCCCGCCGATGGCGGGACGGCTTGATGGTCTTTTGAAAAGGCCATCACTATTCTTCGTAACCAAAGGCCTTTTCGGGGTCGTCCGAACCCTCGATAACTGGGTTTTCCTCCGCGCCCTTTTCTGATTCTTCAGGCTGATCGGGCTCTACAGGTGAAGAGTCCTCGACCGTGCCTTCCTCCTCAGTGGCTTCAGCTGCAGTAGTCTCCGTGATCTCGTCCCCATCCGTGTCTACGTTATCTGCTTCAGCATCGCCTTCAAAAAGCGTCGTATCGCTTTCGTCGTCTATGGACTCCCCTTCTGAGGAATCACCTTCGGAAGCATCGTCTTCGAGGTCCATCGCGTCGCTTCCGGCGATTACCGAATCGCCTTCGGGGGATTCGTCTCCTGTGTCCATCGCGTCGCTTTCAGCGTCTACGGAATCCCCTTCAGGAGCATCACTTTCGAGGTCCATCGCGTCGCTTCCGACGTCCACGGAATCCCCTTCGGAGGCATCGCCTTCATGATAGGAGGGAGCCGGAGCCGAATCGGTCACATTTTCCCTCTCGTAGACCTCCAGGACGGCATCCTCGATCATCTTTCGTGTCTCGCTGTTTAACGGGTGCGCTACGTCCCGAAAGGTGCCGTCCTTTCTCTTCTTGCTGGGCATAGCGATGAAGTAACCCTTGTTGCCGCTGATAACCTTCAGGTCCCTTACAATGAAACAGTTTTCAAAGGTGATCGTGGCATAGGCTTTTAACTTGTCTTCGTCCACCGGGAATACCTTAACATCGGTAATTTTCATCGAAGCACCTCCCTTTCCCCAGTTGCTTAAGTTGATGCCAGTTGTACCGCTAAAGCCCGGTAGCTTACGAGAAGATGGGTAACGCGACCTGTGTGATCAGTTTTCCACCCTCCATCAAGCGCGCGGCGGCTTTCTCCGCCGTCCGCCTGTTATGAAAAAGACCAAAAACAGCCGAACCGCTCCCTGTCATCAGCGATGCGCTTGCTCCTGCCCGGAGAAGGTCTTTCCTGCATCGGCCGATCTCGGGATGGCGTATAGTCACTGCATCCTCAAGGTCGTTCACGAGGAGGCTCTGCCATTGGTCCGGAGGCAACGCTCCCCCCGCAGTCCTGTAAAGTCCGGAAATCGTATATTTATCAGGTTCTTTTGTCAAACGGAAATTGGAATAAGCCCATCGGGTGGAGACGGAAAATCCCGGAAAGATCACTACGAATACCGCATTGACCAGAACGGGTGATGGTTCAACCCTTTCTCCCCTCCCGGTGATCAGGGAAGGAGATGGGTGGAGAAAGAGGGGTACATCCGAACCGATCTCCTGGCCCAGTTCGGTCAATCCTTCGCGAGTCAGGGAAAGGTTCCAGAGGGTGTCAAGACCCATCAGAACCGCCGCAGCGTCACTGCTGCCCCCGCCCAGTCCGGCACCGTGGGGTATGACCTTGTCAAGGTGGATCGATATCCCCTTTTCCTGGATCCGGGAGCTTTCCATGATGAACTGCGCTGCACGGTGGGCAAGATTTTCAGGGCCGGTGGGGAGGGAGGGGTCGGAGCAGGTCAAATGGATCCCCGGTTCATCTTTTTCGGAGATGGTGAGGCGATCGTAGATCGAGATCTTCTGCACAAGACTCTCTATATCGTGATAGCCGTCCTCACGGTGCCCGAGGACCCGCAGGGTCAGGTTCACCTTTGCCGGAGCAAGGACGCGGATCACGGGGCAGCTTCCAGGTCTGTTACCGGTATGGATTCGGGAAGGCGAAGCCCGAGATTCGCCTCATCACCACCAAAGGGCGCGACTGAGTCCCATTCTCCTTTAAGGACACCCTCTGCCAGAGTGAGGGCAAAATCCCGGGGCAGATGGTCTGGTTTAAGGTGGGTACGTACCGAAACGACCATATCCCTACCCCTGATCGTGATCTCCCGAAGACTGTCATCCGGTCCTTTATCAAAGAGGTAGGTAAATTGCAGTCCGCTATCTCCCGATCCTGTCTGGAGGAGCTTCTCACCGGAATCCATGAGGTGGGCTTCGGCTCCGGAAGCATCATGGCCCTCGGGAAACACACCCATGATCAGGGCCGGAAGTATAGTTGGATCCACCGGCAGGGGGAAGGGGAGGTGGGGATTGATGGATCTGCCATCCACCGCGCTTCTGAAGGCTCGGTTCTCACCCGGGTAGAAAGCCAGTATTTCCCGGTTGTCACTTGCCATGACAAGCAGGGTGCTCCCCAGGGTACCCGGGACCTCCAGGCGAAACCGGCCATCAGGGTAAGCGACAATGTAAACTCTTCCTTTAAAGCGTTTTTTGTCGTTTCTAAAGGCCACCTCCAAACTGCCGGAGAGCCCTTTTTCGAACGCCATATGCCTGGTATTGACTACTTCGAAAAGAGGAGCGGGATCTATGGCGGCCACCGGTTTTATCTGTCGTGGCGCGCAGGCTGTCCCAAATGCCATGAGTAGGATAATGGCAGTTCCCCAACGATATACTCTCATGGCGTTGTCTGGATCGCTCCCTTACTCTTAAGTTTTTCAAGTACGCTGGCGTTGCCCGGATCGGCCTTGAGCGTCAGTGACCAGAATTCGATGGCAAGGTCCACCTTGCCCAGCTTGTCGTATGTGTCGCCGAGGTGCTCCAAAACAGTGGGGTCGCCTTCCATCTCCTTGCCTGCCTTGAGCAGCAGTTCCAGGGCTTCCTCATAGCGCCCCATGCGGTAGTAGACCCATCCGAGGCTGTCGATGATGTAGGCGGTGTCTGGCCGTACTTCGAGAGCTTTCTTTACCAGGACCAGGGACTCTTCCAGGTTGACGCCTCTCTCGGCCCACGAATACCCCAGATAATTCAGAGCATCGTAATGTCCGGGATCGATCTCGATGATCCGTTTGAGGACGTCCACCGCAAGGTCAAACCGGTCGCTGCGATCATATGTAATGGCCAATTGATACATGATAGCCGTGTCGTCCGGGGTTTTTTCGAGGCCCTTCCGCAGGATCTCCTCGGCTTCTGAATAAAGGTTCTTCCTCATGAGAAGCTGAGCCAGATATGTACGGATGTTGGTGCGATCAGGTTCCAGGGCGACAGCGGTCTGGGCGCTCTCAATGGCCATTTCCAACTCATCAGTCATGTCGTAGACGACGGAGAGGTTCAGGTGCGGCTCGTACCTGGTGGGTTCCATCTTGGCGGCATCCCGGAATGTAGAAATGGATTCGGGGTACATCTCCAGCTGTCGCTGCAGCATCCCGATCTGTAGCACCATATCAAAATTGTCGGGTGCCATCTGGCGGACCCTGTTAAACAATTCCAAGGCACTATCGTATTTCCCGTCGTGGGCTTCGATAAGACCCATGAGGAGCAGTGCTCCATGATTCTCCGGATCCTCCTCCAGGACGATTTTGGCCTGCTGCCTGGCCTCTTCGTAACGTTTCTCTCTGATGAGGATCCTGGCGAGAAACTCCCTCACTGGAGTTTTCCCGGGATCCCTTTCCAGGTAGCCCATATAAAACTGTATGGCCTCTTCTGTCTTACCCTCGCTTTCCAGCTGTCCTCCCAGTTCCCCCACTCCTTTCAAAAAGGAGGGGTTGAGCTCAATGGCTTTGATGAAGGAGTCAATGGACAGTTCGAGGTCTCCTGCACGCATGTGCAGCCGGGCTATGTAAAAATGGGCAATAGCCTGGTGATCCTCAGAATCCGTGAGTTCCTCAAGTGAAGCGATAGCCCTCTCAATGTCCCCCATTCTCTCAAGGGCATCCGCGAGGAGAAAGCTGATGTTGGTCTGCTCAGGGTCCAGCTCCAGGGCGATCTCGAGGTGGTTCACAGCGTCGATGGGGCGATCCGTGTCCAGATAGATCTGTCCCAGCAATACATGCGCGTCAGCCCACTGCGGGTCGAGCAGAAGGATCGTTTCCGCGGTTTGCTCCGCTTCGGCCTTTTTCCCCACGCCCATGTACATCCGCATCAACTGATCCAGTATTTCGGGTGAGCTGGAATCGAGCTGTGAAGCCATCTGCAGAAAACCGATGGCCTCCTGGCTGCGTCCCTCGTCCGCCAACATGAGGCCGTACATGTATGAGGCGTAGGCTTCCGTTTGGCCGTCCCTGAAATCAGGAGTGGTCTTCCTGTTCACAGGGGGGTGCCCTTCAGGCAGCGCCTCCGGTTTTTGGTCCGATGTCGTGGCGCAACCGATTGATAAAAGCAGGACCAGAAGCGCGGTGCAGGTCGTGGTTTTTAACGGAGTTAACATTTCTAGAGGCCTCCCGATTTTCTGGCGGAGTTTTTAGCGGATATTTTGGCGGATCTCTTGGCAGTTGTATTTGCGGGATTCCTGAACTCCGATCTCATGGATTTTGTGGAATAGGCGTTTATATCCAGGGGGTCCGCTATTGCCCTTTCCCGTTGCCTGTAACCTAGAGCGGCGATCATGGCGGCATTGTCTGTGCAGAGCTGCGGCGGCGGGAAGTGTACTTCGAACCCCTCTTCGCCGGCTGCTGCCGCGGCCCGCTCACGGAGCAGGGTGTTTCGGGCTACCCCACCCACGACGAGCAGGTTGGAGGTCCCGGTGCGCCGGAGGGCCATTAGGCACCTTTCGATCAGGGTGTCGACCACGGCCAGCTGATAGGATGCGGCCAGATCAGCTATGGGAAGGGGCAGGCGTCGGCCTGTTGTCGTCTGGTCAAAATAACCCTCGCGCTTCAGCCAGGTAAAAAGGGAAGTTTTAAGTCCACTGAAACTGAAATCCAGAGTGTCCTTCCCGGAAAGAGGCCGGGGAAGTTCGAGAGCTGAAGGATCTCCACCCAACGCAGCCCTCTCCATGGCCGGACCGCCCGGGAATCCCAGTCCGAGCATTTTAGCCGCCTTGTCCAGGGCCTCGCCGGCAGCGTCGTCCAGGGTTGTACCCAGGACCTTGGGGGAATCTTCAGCGTCCAGATGATAGAGGGTCGTGTGACCTCCGGAGGACACAAGGGAAACAGCGGGAAGGGGAGTACCTCCTGCCAGATCCAGGGTCATCATGTGCCCATGGATGTGGTCCACGGGGATCAGCGGCAGGCCCGTGGCGTAGCTCAGCCCTTTGGCATAGGAAAGACCCACCAGCAGGGATCCGACCAGTCCGGGCCCTGCGGTGACCGATATCAGATCCATTTCCTCAAGGGATGCGGTGGAAACCTCGATGGCGCGGCGGACAACGGAATCGATCACCTCGAGATGTCTTCTGGACGCCATTTCCGGGACGATCCCCCCGAAGGGGGAGTGCAGGTCGTCCTGATTCTGGACGATCGAAGAAAGCACCCGGTTGCCATTCTCCACGACAGCCGCGGCAGTGTCGTCGCAGGATGTCTCAATTCCCAGGGTCAACATAGGCAACAAGGCTCTCTAAGGATATCCACCGGATATTTCTCTCGTTGGCTTTTCGGGCCATTCTTTCCAGTGCTTGGGCTGTCTCTGTATTGGCATGACCGATCCCGATGGCCCACCCATTTTTCCCGGCCAGGTTCAGGAGTTCATCGGTCTTGACGTCGATGGCGGAAGAGGTCAGTTCGTTATCGAGGAACACATCGCGCCTGGCGGATGGTATCCCCAGGTCCCGGGCCAGTTTCAGAGCGATGGTTTCGGGAGTGGTCCGGCTGTCGATAAAAAAGAGTCCTCTTTCACTGATGAGATCCAGGACCGTCCCCATGACCCTGGGATCAGTGGTCGCTCTGGAACCCATGTGGTTGTTGATACCCACGATCCTGGGGATCGAGGCGATATCCCTGTCGAAAACCTCCTTTATTTCATCCCTGGTGTGGGAAAGAAGGATGGCTCCCGGTCCGGGGTCGACCGCGGGATAACCCACCGGCTCCATGGGCAGGTGCAGGAGGATCGTCTTGCCGCGCTCAGCGGCCTCCAGGGCGAGTTCCCTGGAAAAGGGCCGCTCGGGAAGGATGGAAAGAGCGACAGGGTGATCCATCTCTATAAATGGCCTGGCTGCTGTGGGGCTGTGCCCCACATCGTCAATGATAACAGCCACCACCTTCATCTTAAGAGGCTGGACCGGGATCGTGATCCTGTCGACAACAGGAGGTTTGTGAGGTTTGACAGGTATCTGGTTGTACAGGATAAGTCCTGCCGCCACCATGATCACAGCAACAACCGGAACCAGCAGCCAGAGCAACTTCCGTTTATTTTTCTTTACTGTCTTTTTCTTCCGGGTCTTGCGCCGCCCGGATTTGGAAGCGGCGGCCAGTTTTCTACTCCTTGACCTGGGTGCCGGCCGTGCTCGTAAGATCCTTGAACAGATCCAGGCCCTTGAGTAGGTCCACGGCCCTCATGAGCTGAACGTCTTCAGCAGGGTCCTCGGGGATGAAATCCACGGAAGGTGCCTTCTCTTCCTCCTTTTTACTCCCATCCTCTTCTTCTTTCACCTGGTTGTTCTCCAGGTGTCCGGTCAAGTCCTTTTCTCTGGTGTGACCTCTTGGTGTGCCGCTCGGGTTTCGGACGACGATATCCGGTTCGATCCCCGTGGCCTGGATGGACCTGCCGGAAGGAGTGAAGTACCGAGCGGTAGTTACCCTCATACCCGACCCGTCACCCAGTCGATAAATGGTCTGGACCGACCCCTTGCCGAAGGTGGTTGTGCCGATGAGGATGGCTTTCTTGTAATCCTGAAGCGCGCCGGCGACGATCTCGGACGCACTGGCAGAACCGCCGTTGACCAGGACGACCATGGGGTAATCGGATTCCGTACCCTTGCTCTTGGCGTTGTAGGCGAAGTTCTGGTTCTGGAGACGCCCCTTGGTGGTAACGATGGGTCCGGAATCGACGAAACGATCGGCGACCTCGATGGCCGATACAAGAAGACCGCCGGGGTTGTTCCTGAGATCCAGAACCAAGCCTTTGAAGGCCTCCCCTTTTTCCTCACGTACCTTTTCAAGAGCTTCCGCAAATTCGGTGGAGGTCTTCTTCTGGAACTGGGAGATCCTCACGTAACCGATACTTGGATCGATATCCTTGATCTTCACACTGAAGAGAGGAATGACATCCCGAGTGATGGTGTGCTTGATCGGCTCCGGTTCGCCCTCTCTGCGGATGCTGATCGTCACCTTGGTGCCCTTCGGGCCTCTCATGAGCTTTACCGCTTCCATGAGGCTCATGTCCTTGGTGGAGGTGTCCTCGATCATTACGATCTTGTCGCCGGCCAGGATGCCGGCGCGGAACGCAGGCGTGTCGTCAATGGGGGCGATGACGGTCAGTATCCCGTCCCTGATCCCGATGGTGATGCCGATGCCCTGGAACTCGCCCTGGGTATCTATCTGCATCTCCTTGTACATGTCGGGGGTCATGAAGGAACTGTGCGGGTCGAGAGAGGTGAGCATGCCCCTGATAGCGCCACGCACAAGTTCCTGTGAATCAGGTTCCTCGACGTAGTTCTTCTGGACTAAGGAAAGGGCTTCCGAGAACAGTCGGATCTGGTCATAAGTCTGGCTGTTGTAGGCCTGGGCGTCGCTGATGGGACTGCGATTATCTGTCGTCACCCCTACCAGGAGCAGGAGCGCTACCAGCACCCCGGTCCTGAGGTATTTGACAGGTTTCATAAGATATTCCTCCTCTGGCGAGATGGATGCTGTCATCCATCTTTTTTATCAGGGCTGACCGGAATGGCCCCGGAAATTGTAAAATCGATCCAGTCACATTCATGAGGTTCGGTGGGTTGCTTGCAGAAGCCCGACACCGTCCCGATGTTGTATGACGAATGTAATATAATCATCTATTAATAACCTCGCAAAAAGTAATTTCGATCCTTTTTACGAGGCGGTCTAATTACAGTCGCTCTTCACCATATTCTCCCTCTCCCCGTCGTGGGAGGGGAAGAATATGGAGGATGACTAATAGTAGCCATCAACCTTTAAACCATGGGGAAGGATCCACCGGTTTTCCGTGATATCTTATCTCGAAATAGAGGGCAGATCCCTCCAATGAACCGCTGTCCCCGACAAGGCCGATGACCTTGTCCGCCTCGACTTCATCACCCACCGTGACCGAAAGTTCCGACAGGTGCCCGTAAAGGGTGTAGTACCCTCCTCCATGGTCAACGATGATGATCCGGCCATAACCGCTGAACCAGTCGGCAAAGATGACCTTTCCGCCATAGACAGATCTGATGGGGGTCCCTTCGGCCGATTGGATCGTTACCCCGTTGGAGAGGGTATATGTGTTGAACCGGCCGGTCCGGTTCCTCCCGAAGGATTTTACCACCTTCCCTGATACGGGCCTCTTCAGGGAGCCCTTCAAGGTCGGGAAAGCTGATTCACCCGTTTTTGCCTGAAGTTGGAAAGCTTCGAGCAGTTTTCTCAGGTGGGATGCCGATGATTCGAGCTCCTCGAGCAGGGTGGCGTTCTTTTCCTTTTTATCTCTTGTTGCGGCGAGTATCAGATCCTTATCACGCTTCTTGCGCGCCAGGATCGCGAGGTTCTCTTCCTGGTCACGACGTGTCGAGATTAGCTGAGCCTTGGCGGACCTCAGAGCCCCAACCTGCCTCTGTTCCCTTTGGTAAAGTTCAGTGGAAAGATTAAAGAGCTCGGAATCGCTTTCGGCTAGTATCCTCAGGTAGTAAGACCGCCGTTGAAGGTCCTCCATCCCGGCGGAGTTAAGCATGACCTTTAGATAACTCAGGTGGCCTGCTTTGTAAAGAGCGGTAGACCGCATAGAGAGCCACCCTGCCGTCTTTTCACGCTGCCGTCTGATCTCCCTAAGGTTGGTCTCCGAGGCCGAGATTTTTCCTTTGAGGTCGCGTTCCTGACCGCTTAACTCCCTGACCCTCGTACGGACCCTGGAGATCTCCCTGTCAAGCGCCTCAATAGAGCCGAGGATGGATCTTTCCCGTTTTTCGCTCTTGTTTATTCTTTCCTGGGCCGTCCCCATGCGTTTCTGGATGCCCTCGAGTTTATCTTTGGTGCCGTCTATGGTCTCGGAGGGGTCCTCACCTCTGGCCGCGGGCGCCAGGACGATGAACACTACCAGGAACAACCGGAGAAAAGAGACCATCATCGCGAGTGTTTCCCCACCGACGTAAGACTTCCCAGCCCGCCGAGGACAATCCCACCGAGCACAATGGCACCGATGGCAGAAAGCGGAAGGAAGACAAGTGATTCAATGTTCAGCATCATCAGAAGCGGCTGGTCCGAACGGCTGGCAACCAGTGCGTGAACACCACCGAGCAGGCCCAGGGACAGGACAGCTCCGGCCATGCCCTGGATCACACCTTCAACCAGGAAGGGCAAGCGTATGAAACTCTCTGTAGCACCCACAAGACGCATGATCTCCAGTTCATCCCTCCTGGCCATGACGGTGATCTTGATGGTGTTGGATATTATGAACACGGCTGCCAGGGAGAGTGTCAATCCAAGGACAACCGCGCCGAAATCAAGAACGTTAAAAATCCTGTCCAGCCGGTCGAGCCAGTCCTGTCCATACTGAATGTCCTGGACCAGAGGATCGTCCCCGATGGCGCCCAGAATAATTTTAACGCCATCCAGATTGCGGTACGGGTCCTTGGGGGTTATCCGCAGGCTGGCGGGCAGGGGATTGCGGTCCAGACCTTCGATGAGGAACCGGTCATCACCGAGCATGATGCCGAATTCCTCCAACGCCTTGTTCTTTGAGGTGTAGGTCACCGAGTGGACCTCGGGCAGGGATGAGAGTCGATCCTGAAAGGCCAGGATGTCCTCCTCCGGAAAACCGTCTCTCAGGTAGGTAGTGACCCGGACCTGGGTCTTCCATGTCTCAAAGACTCCCTGCAGGTTGTGGGTCATGAGGAGGTATCCGCCAACAAGGAAAAGACAAATGGATATGATACCGATGGTTATGGAGCTGATGAGCCAGTTCTGGCGAAGGTTCGTGATCGCTCGGCCTATGGACGAAAGGAAACGATTCACGGGCTTCCCCCCGTAATGAGTCGTCCGGCCTCGAGGTGGATCACTCGCCGCCCCATGGTCCGAACGATCTCGAGGTTGTGGGTGGCGACGATAACAGTGGTTCCTCTGGCATTGACATCCGCGAGAACATTCATGATCCGCTGTGAGGCTTCAGCATCCAGACCCCCGGTAGGCTCATCGGCGAGGAGGATGATGGGTTCGTTAACCAGGGCTCTCGCGATGGCGACACGTTGCTGCTCACCGCCAGACAGGGTAAGGGGGTTTGCCCTCATCTTGTGATGGATCCCGAGCCTTTTGAGCATCAGCCAGACACGACGGCTGATCTCCCTTCTCGGCATTCCCATAACCTCCAGTGCCAGGGCGACATTCTCGAATACGTTCCGGTTGGGAAGGAGTTTGAAGTCCTGGAAAACGATCCCTATTTCTCGTCTGAGAGTATGTATGCGTGAAACAGGCATTCGGGCGATATTACGTCCGTGGACAAGTATCTGGCCGGTTGTGGGCCGCTCCTCGGCGAAAAGCAGTTTTAAAAGGGTGCTTTTACCGGCTCCGCTGGAGCCGGTGATGAAAGCGAAGTCGCCCTTGGGAACGTGAAGGTTCAGATCCTGCAGGGCAGGAACGTCCTTCTGGTACAACTTGCTGACGTGAAAAAGCTGGATCATGGAATGTTCAGAAGATACCGGGCGCTGGTCCCTGAAATGAAATAGCTCATCAATCCTTGTCGATCTCGGATGCGAGATATTCGAGGATCACCTGATCGAGGTTTTTTTCGGCAGCCAGGTCCGTCGGTGCGTCGGCCATTGTTTCGGGAGGAACCTCCAACGGCGCTTTAGGGGTCGATGGCGGTCCGGTATTTCCCTGTGCCTGGGGCGGTGCCTGCGCAGGGGCCTGGTCGGGTGTTGGTGCGGGTACCTCGGGGGAAGGCTGCTCCGGCGGTGGCGCGCCTGGAGCTTTCCTCTGCTCAGTAACCGGAGCTCCTGTCAGGATTGCCTTGATCATGGCCCTGTGCTGGTGCTCCAGAAGCTCCCTTAAATGGGACATCAGGTCGTCGGTTCCGAGCAGGTGCGCGTAGCTGGTCTTCTTTGACGCCAGTATCCTGCCGCCCCGATAGATCAGGCTCACAATAACAGGATTGTCGGTGCCTCCGTCCTCGGTCTGGACGTGGTAGATGACATCCTCGTGCTTTATGTCGGTGTTATATCCTGTCAGCATGGTCTATCAGTCAGAGCCTCACCCATTCCTTGAAGTTAATTGAAATCCAATCATACATTATATACCCACGGCAGATCACATCAAGACCTTTTGACCTCCCGAAATCACCTGTTGGATCGATTGGGTACCCGATCGTCGAGTAACAGCCCGATTTCGGGAGATATTTTTGTGAAGACACATTTTTTAATATCCAGTTTTATAAGGTCTTGGAGAACCGATTCTCTTTGCTCTATTTTTCATGCCAGTGATGTAAGCTCATCTGACAAACCTTATCTAGGAGCCTGTAGGAGTTCTTCCAAGGGCTCCTAGATCGGGACCGGTCCGAAGCAGTTCCTCCAGGAAACAAGATGCTACGGGGGACAGGGTCCTCTGTCTGTGGCGGACAACGTAAAGGCCGCGTTTGATGTCGACTTCCCTGACCGGTATCTCTTCCAGCGTTCCGTCTGCTATCTCCCTTGCCACGGTGTTGTGGGAAAGAAAGGCTACGCCAAGACCTGCGAGAACCCCCTCGATAACGGCCCTGGTGCTTCCCAGGGTGGCTGCCCAGTCGAGCGATTCCGGATCGATCCCGTATTGCCGCAGGGCATTTTCCAGAGCGAGCTGTGTCCCTGACCCCGATTCCCTCCTTATCATAGGTATTTTGGCCAGCTGGGCAGGGTCCAGAGCTCCGGCCATTTCTCCTCGTAAAGATCCGGTGGCGGTCACCAGAACGATGCCATCCTCGCACAGGAGGCTGCTTTCGAGGACAGGATTGGCTCCGGGGCTTCCTGTGACACCAACGGCTATGTCCCCGTTTTCGACCTTTCCCAGAACTGTGGCTGAATCGCTCACTGTAAGGGTCACCTGAACATCCGGGTAGCGGCGATGAAAGTCAACGAGCCATCTCGGAAGAAGGTATTCCCCGGGAACAGTGCTGGCATCCACCTGTATGGAGCCTCTGATCTGTCCTGTGAAGGCTTCCACTGCTTCAAGAGATTCCTCATAAAGATCCAGGATCCTCCGGGCGTAATCGGCGAGGAGGGTCCCGGTTGGCGTGAGACTCACGCTCCTGGAGGCACGGTCAAAGAGGCGGACCCCGAGGCGGGTCTCCAGGTTCTTTATGTGTGTGCTGAGGGTCGGTTGGGTCAGGCCGATTTCCTCGGATGCCCGGGAGAATCCGCCATACTTGGCTACAGCCTCGAAAGCCTTGAGCTGTTTCAGATCAAAGGACATATCAATCCCTTTTGGCGATCAACCTGCTGAAAACATCTACCGCTTCGGTGGCGTCCCGGGCGTACCCCTGAGCGCCGATCTCATCAGCGTAATCCTGTGTCACAGCAGCTCCACCGACCACGACGGGTAATGTCAAGCCTGCCTCTCTAAGAACGTCCACGGCCTCCTTCATCCTGACCATGGTCGTTGTCATAAGGGCTGAAAGCCCGATGGCGCTGGTCTCGCCGCTGCTGGCCTCCCGGGCGATCTCATCAGCCGGAATGTTCTTACCCAGGTCGATCACCTCGTACCCGTGGTTTTCAAGGAGGGTGATAACGATATTTTTACCGATGTCATGGATATCACCCTCGACGGTAGCCATCAGTATCCTGCCTTTCGAGGGTACATCCATCCCTTTCATGGCCTCTTTGAGCGGCTCAAAAGCAGCCTTCATGGCGCGGGCGGACATCATCACCTGGGGCAGGAAATACTCGTTCCTGGCGAACCGTTCACCTACTTCGGACATGGCTGGTATCAGGACTTTTTCGCCAAGGGCCATAGGTTCGACACCCTGGCTCAGCAGAATCCCGGCCAGTTCCCTTGCCCGGTCCGGATGACCCTGAACGACGGCCAGTTTAAGAGCTTCCTCTTCTCCCATGTCCACGGCTGGCGAGGGGTCGCCCTGGTCGCTCGATCCGGAGTACAGTGTTATATACCCTGAGGCTTGCCGGTCCTGGTTGAGTATGACCCTGGAAGCGGCCAGGATCCCCATCGAAGTTTCATGGAACGGGTTGACTATAGCCGCAGAGAGTCCTGACCTGGCTGCCATGGCCAGAAAGGCCGCGTTCAGATATTCCCTGGACGGAAGTCCGAAGGAGACGTTGCTGACGCCCAGCACAGTGTTGAGGTTCAGTTCGTTCCGGACCAGGGACAGCGCGTTTAAAGTCTCTTCGACCTTGTCCTGCTCCGCTCCAGCGGACAGGGTGAGGCAGTCGATGAGAAGATCATGGTCGGGGATGCCCGCCCGCCGGGCCGCTTCCAGGATGCGTCTGGCGATGGCGATGCGTCCCTGGGCAGTGGGAGGGATGCCTTCGTTGTCCAGTGTCAGGCCGAGTACAGCCGCCCCGTACCGCCGGGCGAGAGGCAGGACCTTTTCCAGACTCTCCTTTTCCCCAGTGACCGAGTTGATGAGAACCTTTCCGTCAGCGGCCTTAAGGCCTGCTTCGATGACCTCCGGCCGGGGTGAATCGATGCTCAAAGGGACGGACACTGCCTGCTGGACCGCCAGCACCGCTTCCACCATGGCCTGTTCCTCATCGATCCCCGGTACCCCGACATTCACGTCCAGCATCTGGGCTCCTGCCTGGACCTGGCGCACGGCCTCCTCGCGGTAGGGGTCGAACTTCCCGTCCCGAACGGATTGGGCGAGCGCCTTGCGGCCCGTGGGGTTGAGGCGTTCTCCCACCGCACGAAGCGGACTGGCGCCACCCACGAAGAGGACTGAACCCCGGCTCGAGAGTCTCGTTGCTCCAGGGTCCGTCAGGATACGGTCGGAGCGTTTTCCTGCGGCGTCGAGCGCTTCCCTCATCCTCGAGATATGGTCGGGCGTGGTGCCGCAACACCCTCCGATGACTGCGGTCCCGATCCCGAGAAATTCCGATACAGGCTCGGCCATATCTTCGGGCGAGGCCGGGAAAACAGTCCTGTCACCGTCAAGACGTGGCATTCCCGCATTGGGTATTGCAACAAGGGGAAGGTCGGTCACGGAGGACATCCGTCTCAAGACGTCGAGGATCCCGTCCGGCCCCAGGCCGCAGTTGGACCCGATCGCATCCACTCCCGCAGCCTCCAGTGTGACAGCCGCTGCTTCAGGAGAACTGCCGAGAAGGGTTAAACCGGACGGCTCGAAGGTTATGTGGGCCAGGATCGGGATATCGGTGATCGATCTGATCGCGATAGCCGCTGCCCTGATCTCTTTGATGTCCGAGAAGGTCTCCAGGAAGATGAGATCGACTCCCGCGGCGGCAATGGCTCCCGCCTGCAGGGTAAATATATCCACGGCTTCCTCGAAGGTCATGTCACCCACTGGTGTGACGAAACGGCCTGTGGGTCCAATGCTTCCTCCGACCAGGGCTCTGCCATCGGCCGCCTCAATGGCGATCTTGACAGCTGCCCGGTTAAGCTCCTCGGTGCGGTCGTCGAGCCCGTAGGATGACAGTTTGGCTGAACTTCCGCCGAAGGTGTTGGTCTCTATGATATCGGCGCCCGCCTGGATGTAGGCCCTGTGAATGGACCGGATCGTATCCGGATCCTCTACGTTCAGGAGCTCCGGGCACGTGCCTGCGGCGATCCCCGCTTCCTGAAGCATGGTCCCCATGGCCCCGTCACACAGGAGGGTGCGCTCTTTTATGAGGTCTGAAAAACGTGTCAC
>Ga0255054_10000697_pt1 | contig 19810 bp, 17 predicted proteins | sample JV7_2_23_MG_FD_188634 | JGI IMG/M metagenome (GOLD analysis project Ga0255054, IMG submission 188634) | Seawater microbial communities from Jervis Inlet, British Columbia, Canada - JV7_2_23 | ecosystem: Environmental > Aquatic > Marine > Inlet | place: Canada: British Columbia | collected...
TCGTCAGTTTCGTCCGCGCAAGATGGCTGTCAGCGCCTCGCCGCCAGCCCGGGCGGCCGCCACCAACTCATCCACCACCTCATCCGGCACCTTCCCGCCCGGAATGTCGCCCATCAGAAACCCCTTGGTACGACCCTTCATTTTGAGAGGCAATACGAGGGCCTCGTTCGGCGGCGGCGCGCCAAGTACTCTCAGCAGATCGTCATCGACCGGACCACCGGGGATCGGGCCGATGTACTGATCGCTCTCCTCGAGCTCCCAGAAGATCGACGGGATCTCCGCAAAGACCGAGAAGGACCGAAGGTCCGCGGCATCGAGCGGCAGCCCACGACCAATCCATCCCGATACCTTGCCGTGATGGACAGCAAAAAGACACAGGCGGTCGAGCCGTTGGGCGGCGTAGTGAACCAACATCTCACCGATCTCGCCGGCGGTTGCCGCTGAGCTGAGCTGCCTGAGCAGCTCCGTGTTGTCGATTCTGGCGCCCCGCATTCTGCCCTCGCCCGATCCCGCAGGTACCAACCCGGGGAAGCTGGCCACCAGCGCCACGCAGGCTGCCCGCGGCCGGCTGTGCATCTTCAAGAGGGCCTCGGGTTTGATTCGGGGTTGCCACAAGTCGTCCCACTCGAAGCCGTTCTGCTCCACCACAACTTCGGTCAGGAGGTCTTCCTCCGGCTCGACAGCGACCGGGACGACATCCTTGACCCGCTCGAGCGCCAGAGCGACGGTGCGATCCGAGGCCACAAAGGGCTCGACGTGAAGTTGCGTGTAATTGGCGATGCGATCGAGGACCCTGGCATCCGCGGGGTTGCTCATCGCCACCTGAATTCGATCCTTGACCTTTCGGAACGGAACGACCCGTAAATTCTCCAACATCGAACGCGGCATCACACTGTGATCGAGGGACTCCAGGAAATCGACGAGAGTGGGTTCCGAGATGAACGGCACCCCGTGCTGTTCCGCAAGCGCCTCGAGCAGTGAACGCTCGTCGATGAAACCGTAATCTACGAGATACGTCCCGAGCCGCGCACCGCCTTTTCGGCACGCCGCGAGGCCGGTGTGGAGTTGATCCACCGAAATGGCCCCGCGCTCGACGAGCATTTCTCCCAACAATCCCATGCCAATATCTTACAACTTTTGCAAAATTCGTTCCATAATTCCTTCAATTCAGGAAGGTTTTGGCGAGCAAACGCTATTATTCATCATCGGAGGTATGACGATGGCCACTCGAATCGAAGAAGACAGCCTGGGCGAGGTTGAGGTTCCCGCCGACCGGTATTGGGGGGCGCAAACGGCCCGTTCTCTGGCAAATTTCAAGATCGGCGACGAGCGTATGCCGCGTGAGCTCATCCGTGCGCTCGGCGTGCTCAAAAAAGCCGCCGCAAAGAGCAACGCCGAACTCGGAATTCTCAGCCAGGAAAACGGCGAATTGATTGCTCGGGTGGCCCAAGAAGTCATCGATGGTCGGCTCGACGATCATTTTCCTCTCGTGGTCTGGCAGACCGGCAGCGGCACCCAGACCAACATGAACGCCAACGAGGTCATCGCCAACCGGGCAATCGAGGTGGCGGGCGGCGAGCTCGGCTCCAAGGACCCGATCCACCCCAACGACCACGTGAACCGGGGCCAGTCGTCCAACGACACCTTCCCGACCGCGATGCACATCGCGGCCGCCGAACGCATCGTCCACCACCTGCTGCCGGCGATGACCCATCTCCGCGACGGGCTGGCCGCCAAGGCGACCGATTTCGACAACATTGTCAAAATCGGCCGCACCCACCTCATGGACGCGGTCCCGCTGACCCTCGGCGACGAGTTCTCAGCCTGGGCCCACCAGCTCGACAAAGATATCGAAAGGGTGCGCGGAACACTCCCGGACCTTTTCGAGCTGGCACTGGGCGGTACTGCCGTCGGCACCGGCCTCAACACCCATCCCCAGTTCGCCGAGCGCGCAGCCGCCGAAATCTCGGAAATCACCGATCTTCCCTTCGTTCCCGCACCAAACTTCTTCGAAGCGCTCTCCGCCCACGACGCTGTTGTCCAGGCCAGCGGAACTCTGAAGACGGTCGCGGTCTCGCTGATGAAGATTGCCAACGACATTCGACTTCTCGGTTCCGGCCCTCGCACGGGACTCGGTGAGATCATCCTGCCGGCCAACGAGCCCGGCTCATCGATCATGCCGGGCAAGGTCAACCCGACCCAGAGCGAGGCCCTGACCATGGTCGCGGCGCAGGTCATGGGTAACGATGTCGCGATTGCGGTCGGAGGGTCCGGCGGCTTCCTCCAGCTCAACGTCTTCAAACCCGTGATGATCTACAACCTCCTGCAGTCGATCCGCCTCCTCGGCGACGCCTGCCGCAGCTTTGCCGACAACTGTGTATCGGGGATCGAGCCGAATAGAGACCGTATCGCCGAGCTCGTCGACCAAAGCCTGATGCTGGTCACTGCCCTCAATCCGAAGATCGGCTACGACAATGCGGCCAAGGTGGCGAAAAAAGCGCACGCCGAGGGCATCACGCTTAAAGAAGCCGCAGTCGCGCTGGGCCTCCTCACGGCCTTAGAATTCGACGACCTGGTGCGCCCCGACAAGATGGCACGGCCGAAATGACATGATGGCGGGCTGACCGTGGCAGCCCATCCAGAATGTCATCCCGACCGAGGGCCGGGACGGCCTGAGCGGAGGGATCTATTCAACTCGATTCGCTCGCTCAGGACAAGCCGGATGGGCGGCATTCCAAATTCCTAACTCCTGATTAATTACTCGTTCCTCATTCTTTTTGTCATGACGACTGCATCCTCCCCATCCTGGTAGTAACTGGCGCGGGAACCAACTTGCTGGTATTCGAGAGCCTCGTAGAGTGCGATGGCTTCGGGGTTGGAGATCCTGACCTCGAGGGTCAGGGATTCGCCGGCCATCTCCACCGCATGATCCTCGGCCAGAGCCATCAGCCGCCGGGCAAGCCCGGTCCGCCGAAACTGCGGCAACGTCGCGACCTTGAGCACATGCAGGTCGAGGTACTGCCAGGCGCAGAAGAGGTAGGCCACCATGTCGCCGCCCGGATCGACCAGAAGCCTGTTGAATCGTCCATCGGCAAGGATTTCGGAAACGAAGAACTGTGGCGGCCAGGGGTCCGAGAAGCACCCGAGCTCCGCCTCGGCCAGCCCCCGCGCGTCACCCAGCTGCGGAGGACGAACCGACAGGCGTTCGCTCATCTCAAGCCTTTTCGGCGGGTGGGTGGACCGGCGGGCCCTCGACGTAGAGTGGATCGGGCGCGTCGCCTGGAGCACCCAGCTCGGCCAGGTGCAGGAGTGCCTCCGCCGAGCTGCGAACCGTCACGGCACGCGTGGCTTCGCCGAGATCGAGAGCTTCGGCAGCAATCCACAGGCCTCGTTCCTCAACCGCCGATATCGGGAGAACCTCGATCTCGCCCATCGCAGCCGGTGATCGACCCTCGGCAATCTCATACTGTCGTGCATAGACCTCGCCCCGGCGCCCCGGCTGGGCACACCAGACCCGGTCAAGGCCCCGACACCGCGCGGCCAGCATCAGCAGCGAATCGTAGGCCAGACACTTCGCGCCGACCGCAGCAACAATCCCCGCAGCAGTCGCCAACCCGGCCCGGATGCCGGTAAACGAACCCGGGCCGCGGGACACGACAACTTCATCCACCGAATCACCCGTCAGACCGGCGTCCTCGACCAGCAGATCGACCGCCGCCAGCACCAGGGTCGAGCGGGGCGCCACACCGCCAAGCCGAATCATCGAAACGACTCGGGAGGAAGCAGCCTCGAGTGCCACCTCGAGCTGTGGCCCACAGGTCACCAGGGCGAGGCGGACTACAGCGGCTTCAGTCATCGACTGCGAATCGCTTTCTGCTCCTTCGCCGGAGCAGGCAAAAACTCGAGCCTCACCACCGCCGCGCTGTCAACCGCCTCGCGACTGAACGGGAAACGCACGGCCTCGACGTTCAGCCAGCTCGAAATCTGGTTCGAATAGTGCCGCGACCATGGGCGTCCACTCTGGCCGACCGGCAGGACCAGGACCGTGTCGTCCCAGTTGCCGACGTCGGCAACAAACCGCACGGCTGGGATGGATGTCACCGCGAACGGGCCCCGCTCGCTCCAACAATGCGCGTTGATCGTCGCATTGTTCCCTGCCACGGCATACGGGCCCCTGCTCCACGAATCGGCCGCCAGTTTGCGAACGAACGAAAGCCGGGTCAGCGGATGGTCAAAGGTCACCTGGTGGACCTCCCCCCAGCTCTCTTGCGGCCCTCGCCGGTCGAGGTCTGCGAGCACCCGATCAAGAATATCCGTCCTGGTCTGGTTGCCGGAAACGCCGACATCGTTCCACCACGACTCGTCGAGACCACCCGCCAACAGGCGCAGCAACTTCTCCTGCCCGAGAGGATTCCACTCGAGCCCATCACGTTTCGCTTCGTCGTCAGCGACGGCGGCCTCGAGCTCCAGCATGAAGGAGGAAAAGAGGGTGGCTGCGGTGGAACCCATATCCATCTTCGCGTCCCACGCCATCAGCTCTTCAGCGCTCATCCCCTTCCGTTCCTCGAACTCGGGTCTGAGCTGCCGAAGGACCGCGATCGCGCGTCCTGACACGACATCTCCCTGGAGATCGGCAAAATCGTTCACCGTCCAATCGGAACGTGCTGCGAGGGCCCGTCGAATCCGTCGCACCCGCCACGGAGGCGCAAACTCGCCCGGAAAGCGATCACGCTCCGGGAAGTCGCCCTCGCCGAAGAAGTCGTGGTTGGCCGTGGCCACGAATCCGTTCGGCGGATCCAGCCGAGGCTGGGCTGCGACCCTTCGAAACCCGCTCCACGCCCACCGCGAGTCGGAGCCAGGCGACGGCAGCCGGCCGGCGCCGGAACCTCGGTCAGGCACCCAGCCCACGACCTGGTGGAGGATGTGGCCGTTTGAATCCGCTGCCACCAGGTTCATGGCGGGGCCGAGGACTCTGTCCCAGGCGGCGCCTGCTTCCGCCACCGAATGCGCGCGGTTCATCCCGAGAATCGCGGACGCTATGCTCGGGCCTTGAAAACCGGTCCACGACAACGCGAGGGTCTCGCCCCGTTGCTCGCGAACCAGCGGGCCGTGGCGCGAGAAGCGAACCTTGAGCAGCACCGGCGCCTCCTGCCACCGAACCGAGACGTCTTCGGTCACCGTCCTCAGCGACTGCCATCGGCCGTCGATCAACTCTCGGGTCCCGGCGTCGTCGAGGACAACCGTGAAGAGATCCTGGTCGTCGACCATCGCCAACGTCAAGCCCCAGGCAACGTCCTCGGTATGACCGATGATGACCCCCGGGATACCGGCAATCGATGCCCCGGCAACGTGCGTCCGCGATCCCCGGAGGTGAACCGCAAAAAAGCTGCCGGGCATCTGCACTCCGAGATGAGGATCATTGGCCAACAATGGTCGGCCCACGGCACTCCGCGTCGGCGACACCGCCCAACTGTTGGAGCCGAGACCGCCCATAGGCGGGGTAATCGGTTCGTAATCCCGTCTGGGCTGGCTCACGCCTTCACCGGGCGGAATCCAGGCACGCGCCTGGGTCCCGGTCCAACCCCAGAGATCGACCGCCCTCTCGCGGCCGAGCCGTGCCAACTCGACCGCTCTCTTGAGCTCCTCGCCCATCGCCCAACTCAGATCGAGCTGCAGCAGGAGCCCGATCGTCAACGAGTCTTCGATCTGCCACGGTTCAGGTTCAACGCCGAGCAGCCACGATTCCGGCGCGATCCACTTGCCGAACCGATTGATGGCCGCGTTGACCCCTGCCGCATAGGATTCGAGGACTCTTCGTTCTTCGGGCGACAGCAGGGCGCTCTGGCGCCTGGCGGACGCGGCGAGGCGCAGCGTCCGCATTTTGCGATCGTTGTTGAGCGCCGATTCACCGAATATTTCGGCGAGGCGGCCCGCCCCAGCACGCCGTCCCAGCTCCATCTGGAAAAACCGTTCGCGAGCGTGGAGATAACCGAGACTGAACCACATCGCGGACTCGCTGGCCGACTCGACGTGGGGAATCCCCCGTTCATCGAGCAGCACCTGGACCCGAGCAGGGCAACCAACTACGGTCTCGGTGACAGATCCGCGTTCGGGCAAACGGCTCGACGCTGCTCGCATGCGAAGGTGGGTGAGCGCGAGGACGGCCACCACGCCCAGCAAGACGGGGATCGCCAGCAGCACGAACCACGCTCGACGGATCATCCAATAATCCCAATCACGAATCGCCCTGGCTGAAAGGTTGGCCCTTGCCGGTTTCGCAGTACGACTTGAGGCTTCGCATGTAGAAACCCCAGTGGTAGTTGCAGGTGGAAAAGAAGTCGTCCATTTCGCCCCAATTGCCGTGGGTGAATCGCAAGACGGTTGAACCGTCGCGACTCTCGAGCTCGAACGCTAAGGTCGTATCCACCCACTCGGGGTTACCGTCCAGACAGATCCACTCGACTCGAGAGTCCGCCTCGAGGGCCTCGATCCGCATCGTGTTGTGGTAGCGATCGCCGAACCTGAAGCCCGCGATCGAGCCGACAACGGGGTTTGCGACCGTATCAGTGGTCCACCAGCCGGCAAGACCCTCCTGCGTGGTCAGCGCCATATACACCACAGGGAGGGGAGCGTCGATGGTGACGAGATGTTTGATGTCGTACATCACGAGGTCCTTTCAACGAAGTGCCAAACTCAGGATACAAGATGCGAGGTTCAGGATGCAGGGTTCAGGATGCAGGGTTCAGCATGCAGGATGTAGGGCCCCATGAATGACCGCGGCGTAAGGGTGGGCCGGGTGGGACCTGTATCCTGCATCCTGCTTCCTGCATCCTGTATCCGGGTGGGTGGCGGGGTTATACTCCCCCGTTGGAGTCGAATGATAGTTAGAACTCAAATCTCGGAATCAGTCAGCAGTTGGGGGGCAGCGTGAGCCGCGCCGTGACCCCAGCGAAGCGATTGGCGCGACTGTCGTCGGTGCTCGACGGCGCTCGAAGCATGTTGATCATCGTCCAGAACACGCCGGACCCCGACGCCATCGCGGCCGCCGCGGCACTGCGCGAGCTGGCCAACGAACGCCACGAGATCTCCTGTTCGATCGGCCACTCGGGCGGCGTCTGGAGAGCCGAGAACCTCGCACTGCTGCGCTATTTGTCGCTCAACATCCGGCCGCTCAGCGACCTCGATCTCGATCGATTCGACCGCTTGAGCATGGTCGATGCCCAGCCCGGCGCCGGCAATGTCAGCTTCGATGCCTCCGTCCGGCTCGATGTTGTTATCGACCACCATCCGATTCGTCGCGAGACACGATCCGCCCGATTCACCGATGTTCGGAGCCGTTACGGAGCTACCTCGACAATCCTTTACGAGTATCTCAAGGCAGCGAAAATAGAGATCCCGACCCCGGTCGCCACCGCAATGGTCTACGGCATCCGCTCCGATACCCAGGACCTGGGTCGAGAGAGCACCAGGGCCGACGTCGAGGCCTTCCTCGATCTCTACCCCCATGCCAACGCCCGTGCCATCGGACGCATCGTCCAGGCGCCTCTGCCCCGAAGCTATTTTTCGAAACTCCGCACCGCCCTCGACGAAGCAAGGGTCTACGGCAACCGAATCGTCTCCTTTCTCGGACATTTGGAGTCGCCGGAAATGATCGCCGAGGCCGCCGATCTCCTGCTGCGCGCCGAAGAAGTTCGATGGACCATGACCCTGGGAGTTGTCGACGGTTGGCTTCACGTCAGCCTCCGCACCAGGGATCGCGATCGCCACGCCGGCCGCATCGCCCGCAACCTCGCCGGCAGGCGTGGTTTCGGTGGAGGCCACCAGGCGCTCGCCGCGGCCCAGATCCCGTTGAACGGAGCCAATGGCGAGCGTCAGATCCGGAATATGGTCCGTGATCTCACCAAACGATTCCTCCGCGCCACCGGCGACCGGTCCGCGAAAGGGAAACGGCTCTGCACCTAGCTCGCCTAATTCGGATTTCGGATTTCGGATTTTCCACCCACAAACCCGTCAAGGCTCGGGGAAAGCGAGTTCACTGGAGGTGCCTGGCATCCCGATTCGCCGCGAATCGGCGTGCCTGGCATCCTCTCGGGAAGCGTGATGGGAAACGGTTCCCCTCGAAGTCAGGAACGCCTCGCCGGAACGTGGCAGGGCCCCACCCACCTCAGAAATGACCTCAGCCCGTACCGGGTGGGCGGATCTGCTATCTGGTATCTGCTATCTGGCATCTGGCATTGGAATCAGCCGATCTGCTTCTCGTAGATGCGATAGACCTTGTACAGCTCCCCGTCCATCAGGCGGACGGCGCGTTTGGTGAGCTCGTTGTCCTCGAGGATCCAGGAGTACTCGCACCACTTGTATCCGACCTCGAGACTTACCTCCAGGCCTTCACCTAGGAGGATTCCCTCGATGCCACGTTTCCGGTGCTCCGGTTTCGTGCCGAGGGTAAAGAGGCGTAGCCCCTCCATGGTCTCGGGCTTGCTCTTGAAAACGTGCTTGAGGGTCCGCAACGGGTGGCGCAGCGGCGAGCCGTCAAGGTCGGCCAACACCGGGTTCCAGTCGGGCATCGTCAGGAGGAAGGCCACCGGTTCACCGTCATAGAGGGCGAACCGCAACAGCTCGGGGTGAACCAGCGGCTTGAGCTCTTTGGCCATCCACTCGATTTCAGCGTCCGACATGGGCACGAAACCCCAGTTCTTCTCCCACGCCGCGTTGTAAATCTCCTGCACCAGCTTGACCTCGCCGTGAAAGTCCGAGAGGTTGGCGCCGCGGGTGGTCAGCCCCGGGTTCCGTGCGCGAGTTCGTTCGGCGAGTTTCTGCAGCCGGCCGAGACTGGCGCCGTGGACGGGCGATATGTAGGCGTGCAGGTCCTTGGCCTTGTGGTAGCCGGCGCCCTCGATGAGCCGGGCATAGGATGGCGGGTTGTACGTCATCATCAGCGCAGGCGGGCGCGCGAAACCCTCGATCAGAAGACCACATTCGTAGTTTGTCGACGGGTTCATGGGGCCGCGGACAGCGGTCGCACCACGCTTGGCGGCCCAGGATTCAACCGCCGCCAGCAGCCCCCGCGCCACGTCGGGCCGATCGATCGTCTCGAAGAAACCGAAGAAAACGACGTTTTCCTCGTGGACGCGATTGTGATTGTGATTGAGGATGGCGGCGACCCGACCGATGACGTCCGGACCATCCCAGGCAACAAAAAGCTCGGCCTCGGCAGCGGTGCCGCCTTCGTAGAACGGGTGCTTCGCGGTATCGAGCAACGAACGGACCGACGCCTTGAGGGGTGGTACCCAGTTGGGGTCGCCTTGATAGATCTTCCACGGCAGATTGATGAATCGCGCCCGATCGGCGCGGCCTTTAACTACACTCACTTTCACGCGATGATTCCCATTTCGCGACCCACCTTGCGGAATGCGTCGAGGGCACGGTCGAGATGATCGCGGGTGTGGGTCGCCATGTACGAGGTCCGCATCATCGCCCGACCCTCGGGCACCGCCGGCGAGACCACCGGGTTGGCGAAGACGCCTTCCTCCTGCAGCCGGAAGGTCATCTTGAACGCGGCCATGTCCTCACCCACAACCAGCGGAATCACCGGTGACGCCGAGTCGCCGGTGTCGTAGCCAATGGTAGTGAATTCGCGTTTCATGTAATCGGTGTGCTCCCACAGCCGCTGGCGGCGTTCGGGCTCGCGCTCGATAATTTCGAGCGCCTTGATCACCGAAGCGACCGAGGCCGGCGGTGGGGAGGCCGAAAACATCAGTGAACGCGCGTTGTGCTTGATGAAGTCGATGACCTTGCTGTCACCGACCACGAAGCCGCCGACTGCCGCGAGCGACTTCGAAAAGGTCCCCATCACCAGATCGGCCTCATCCTCGAGCCCGAAATGCTCCATGGTGCCGCGTCCGTGCTCGCCCATCACCCCGACCCCGTGCGCGTCATCCACCATCAGGCGAGCATTGAATCTATTCTTGAGCTCGACGATCCGCGGCAAGTCTGCGAGATCGCCCTCCATCGAGAAGACCCCGTCGACCACGATCATCATCGATCGATCACCGTCGACGCTCCGCAACCGCTCCTCCAACGCGTCCATGTCGTTGTGGGGGTATTTCAGAACCCGCCCGAACGAAAGCCGGGCGCCATCGATGATGCACGCGTGATCGAGGTTGTCCAGGATCACCACGTCGTTGCGATCGATGAGGCCAGAGATAACACCGAGGTTGACCTGGTAGCCGGTAGAAAAGGTCAACGCGGCGTCACGCCGCATGAATTGGGCGAGCTTTTCCTCGAGCTCGACGTGAATGTCGAGGGTGCCGTTGAGGAATCGCGATCCGGCGGTGCCGGTGCCATAGCTCTCGAGCGCTGCAGCCGCCGCTGCCTTGATCTCCGGGTGATTGGTCAGCCCGAGATAGTTGTTCGAGCCGAGCATGATCACCCGCTGCCCATCCATCGTCACCACCGGGTCCTGGCCAGAGGCAATCATTCGAAAGTACGGGTAGAGTCCCGTGTCGCGGACCGCGTCCGCGTCCTTGAAATCGAAACATTTCTGAAAGACGTCCACATTCACTCCGTAGTAAGGCGGCAGCCCATACCACACGACGATCGGTGCGACACCGGCTGCAGCGCGGTCATGATAGCAGGATAAGCAGCCGCTTTACCGCAGCCAGCCCTGATCTCGATACCAGACCCAGGTCGTCGCCGCCCCCTCATGAAAGGGCTTCGAGGCTCTGATTCCCAGGCTTTCCAGGCTGTCAGAGGTCCGCGCGGTCCAGTGCCGTGCCAACAGCTCGCGGCTCTTGTCCGAGGTCAGAGCGAGCCGGCGCCAACCCAGCCTCTGCAGGGCGCTGCCGATTGCCCCGGCTCCCGACACCAGCGCCGGCGGCACCCGCACCACCCGTGCCCGAACGCCGCCCGCATCACACAGCTTCGCGATGAGATCATCGAGCAGGAGAGGACCCGGCTCTCCGAGATGAAAGAGGCTGCCGGCTTCAACTGCCGTGGCCGCCAGGATCGACCGCACGACATCTCCCACCCAGGCGACCGTCAGCCAACGCTCTCCGCCCGGCAGAGCAACGAGGCCTCGATTGGCCATCCGAAAGAACTCGAAGACATCGATGTCACGCGGACCGTAGATGGCGGGCGGGCGAAGGATCACCCATCCGCCGCCATCGGTCCACATCCGGGCCTCCCGTTCGGCACCCAATTTTGATCGCCCGTACCATGAGATCGGCGCCGGTTCGGCCTCGGGGCCCAGCCCTTCCGGAGTCGGCGACGGTCCCGCGCCAGCCAAAGAAGAAACATGAACAAGACGCGCCGACTCGGCAACCTCTCGCATCGCGGCAACGACGTTGGCTGTCCCCACGCGGTTCCCGGTGTCGAAATCACTCTCGCGGCCGGCCCGCAGCACACCGGCGAGGTGGACAACGGTGCCGGCACCTTCCACCAAACGCTTCAAGGCCTGCGTATCGGCGAGCGAGCCGACGACCCAGCGCACCGGTGCGCCGGCAATCCAGCGCGGTGCATCCGGATCACGGACCAGGACGCGGGGCTCGATCCCGGCCGTGCACAGCGTATCCACGAGGTGTGAGCCAACGAAGCCAGTGCCGCCGGTGATCGCGATGGGTTTTGCGAGACCGTCGAGCCAGGTGGTCACAGCTTCGGGCGGAACCAGGGGGTTGGTGTGGGAGTAATCCATCATCATCGAGAGCGTATTGTACCGGGAAGAGAGACTCAGTTTTGAGTTTTTGTTTTAGTTCTGAGTTGTCCCTGCTACGTTCCGGCGAGGCGCTCCCGGCTTCCAGGAGACCCGTTTCCCATCGCGCTTCCCGAGAGGATGCCAGGCACGCCGATTCGCGGCGAATCGGGATGCCAGGCACCTCCAGTGAACGCGGGCCGTTTCCCATCGCGCTTCCAAATCCGAAAAATCAGGCCGGTGGGCGGATCTGGTATCTGATATCTGGTATCTGGTATCAGAGTGTGCGGGCGGGTGGGCGGCATTCCGAATTCCGAATTCAGAATTCCTAATTCCTCATTCCTAATTTCTCATTCGAACCCGACGTACTCCCCCCAGGAACTGGAAGTCTCCCAAACTCGTACGCGCTCGAGCTCGAGACCGGCAGGGATCTCGTAGCTCGCACCACTCGGTGTCTGGACGGTTCCGTCGGCGGCGAGCCGTTCGGCCATCTGCTCGAAAATCCACCGCGCCAGCACCTCGGTGGTCGGGTCGCAGTCGTCGAAAAGCAACACCCGATCACCGATCGCCGAAAGTCCCTCGAGCTGCGGATCAGAAGAGTTGAGGGCCATGGCGTGATCGAGCCGCTCCACGACATCGACCACGATCATCTTGAGCGCCTTGTAGTCACAAACCATGTCCTGGTCGTTGAGCTCCCGTCCCCGCGCCACCACCTCGATGCGAAGGCTGTGGCCGTGCGGGAAGCGGCACTTCTCCGGATGCTTGCTCAGCCGGTGCCCGTACTCCACCTCAAACGTCTTGGCGATCCTGAAAAAACCCATTCACACTCCCCGGCCCCCTCCAAAGAGGTCCAGATGTAGGCGGGGAGTGTAGCGAAAGCCGTGCCCGAGACACAAGGCCGCGATCGCGGGTGCGCGTTCCGTCACCTCCTCGAGGGTCCGGCCCTGAGCCATGAGCAGAACCCGTGCCGGCTGGACTCTGCCAAGATTCGCCAGCATCTCGAGGATTTCGGGCATGTCTTCGGCACCCTCGACTACGAACTTGAGCTGGTGCTCGGGAAAGCGTTTCAGGAGCCGGACGATCGGTGTCTGGTCGAGGCGCAGTCGGCGATGCCGATCGCGATGCCTGCCCGACGGGTCAGAGTTGGCGGTCTTTGGAGACAGCGACAGAAGATCGCAGTGGAAAGACGGATCGACAGTGCCGGCGGATTCCACCGTGATATGGAGTCCGGCCGCCGCGAGACTCGCAGTGAGGGCGCCGATCTCCCGCTGCAAGAGCGGCTCACCCCCGGTCACCACCACGTGCCGGACGCCAGAGGCCACCGCGCCGTCAATCAGCTCCCCCACCGGCCGGCGTTCCCCCTCAGGCTCCCATGAGGTGTAGGGCGTGTCGCACCACTGGCATCGCATATTGCACCCCGAGGTGCGGATGAAGTGCGAAGGCACACCAGCCAGAATTCCCTCGCCCTGGATGCTGGTGAAGGTCTCGGCAACATACATCACCGCAACGGTAGCATCCTGAGACGAGTTTTGAGTTTTGAGTTATGAGTTTTGAGTTTTGGTTGGCCCTGACACGTTCCGGCGAGGCGCTCCTGACTTCGAGGAGATCCGTTTCCGATCGCTCTTCCCGAGAGGATGCCAGGCACGCCGATTCGCGGCGAATCGGGATGCCAGGCACCTCCAGTGAACGCGCTTTCCCCGAGCCTTGACGGGTTTGTGGGCGGTAAATTCGAAATCCGAAATTCGAAATCCGAAATTGTCCTTGTTCAGCCCTCAGCTGACGACTCGCCGGCGTGGAGGTAATGCCAGAGATGCTTACCGAGGCGGGGGCCGAGCGCTCGCTGCAGCTCATCGACAGATGCCTGCTGGACCCCGCGAACCGACCCGAATCGATTGAGCAACGCCCGGGCCCGACCTGGCCCGATGCCGGGCACAGCCAGAAGCTGGGTTGAGAGAGTTCGTTTCGACCGCCTCGCCCGGTGACGGCTGACGGCAAAACGATGGGCCTCGTCGCGGGTCTCGCGCAGCACCAGGTGGGCGGGGTCCGAGGAGTCGAGTCGAAGTGGCTCCGACGCCGCCGGCAGCCACACCAGCTCTTCACGTTTGGCGAGCGCTGCAATCGGCAGGTCGAGCCCAAGCGAATCGACGGCGGCCATGGCGGCATTGAGCTGACCGACCCCGCCGTCGATCAACACCAGATCGGGCAGCGGTCGGTCTTCGTCACGCAGGCGGCGGTAGCGTCGGCCAACTGCCTCGGCGATGGCCGAGAAATCATCGACGCCCTCGACCTCGCGGATATTGAAGCTGCGGTACTGACGTTTGTTCATCCGCCCGTCCTGCCAGACGACGCACGAGGCGGTCGTCTCTTTTCCACTCGAGTGGGAGATGTCGAAGCACTCGAGGTGAGTGACCGGACCAGGCAGACCGAGCGCCTCGCCAATCCTGCGGGCCAGGTGTTGGGCCTGCGAACGGGGGGCGCGGAATCGGAGATCGAAGGCGGCGCGGGCGTTGTCGAGGGCCAGTTGCACGCGTCTCGCACGCGCTCCTCTCTGGGGTCTCGAGATCTCCACCGCATGACCCCGGATGTGGCGCAGAAACGCCCGCAGTATCTCGCGGTCATCCTCGTCGAGCTCCTGTGCCAATTCCAGTCTCCGCGGAATCGACGGGTTCGCCTCGTAGTACTGGGCGAGAAAACTCACCACGAGCTCGGTCGCGGCAACGTCGCCGACGCCTTCGAAGTGGAACTCCCGTTTGTCCACCAATCGCCCCGCGCGATACGGCAGGAGGCACACCGTCGCGTGCTCGCCGTCGGTCCAGACCGCAACCACGTCGGCGTCACCGCGGCCGGGGCGCTCGACATCCTGTTTTTCTCCAAGTCGCTTGACGACCGCAATCAGGTCACGGTAGCGCGCCGCGAGCTCGAAGTCCTCGCGCTCCGAAGCGGTCCACATGGTCTTCTCGAGCCGGGGCATGAGTTGGCGGTGACGCCCGGCGAGAAAGAGACGCAGCTCCTCGACCACCTCGGCGTAGCCCCCGGGCGTGGTGAGACCGTCCACACAGGGCCCCAGGCAAGCCCGCATGTGGTAGTAGAGGCAGGGCCGCGCAAGACGACCATCAATCTCGATCTGGCAGGTCCGCACCTGGAAATGGGTGCGGGACAGATCCATCAGCTTGCGCGCCATGCGTTGGCCCATGAAGGGCCCGAAATAACTGTGACCATCGTCCCGGACCCGGCGTGTCAGCTCCACCCGCGGCCACGCCTCGCCGGTGGTCAGTTTGAGGTATGGATAGGTTTTGTCATCTCTCAGAAGGACGTTGAAACGGGGGCGGAGGCGTTTGATCAGGGTGTTTTCGAGAATGAAGGCCTCGGCCTCGCTGGCGGTGACTGTGAAATCGAGACGGCGGGCCCTCTTGAGCATGTTCTGGGTTCGCTCCGGCAGATCATGCCTTCCGAAATACGAGAGAACTCTTCGCCGGAGGTCTCGAGCCTTGCCGACGTAGATATCCTTCCCCGACCTGTCCTGGAATCGGTAGACCCCCGGTTTCTCCGGCGCTTCACGCGCTCGCTCCAGGAGAGGGTGGGTGTCGGTCATCGGATCATCCTACCTCCACCCGCCCGCCGGGATGCAGGATGCAGGATGCAGGTCGAACGAATACCGAGTCAGTGCCACGTCGGGGGTGGGTGGGCGGCCCTGTATCCTGCATCCTGGACCCTGTATCCGGGGGGGCGGGTGGATCACTCCTCGGGGACGAGACCAAGCCTCACGAGCGCGCGCCGCGCAGCCTGGTGCTGCGCCTCGCGTTTACTGACCCCTTCGCCGCGAGCCACCTCCTCGCCGTCCCAGATTAAGTCGAAGACCCACAGGCGGCGGTGATCCGGGCCTGACACTCTGACCTTTCGGTACTCGGGCAACGGCAGCCCGCGGGCCTGGGCGACCTCCTGCAGCGAGGACTTGGGGTCCGCGAGAGCCAGGGTCCGCTGGTCGAGGTTCCTTAGATCATCGGCGAACTGGTCGCGGATGAAATCGCGGGCTGCCTCCCAGCCACCGTCGAGGACGATGGCGCCGACTACTGCCTCCAAGAGATCTTCGAGGAGGGCCGACCGCTCGCGCCCGCGCGCCATTTCCTCGCTCGGCCCCAAGACCACCCAGCCGTCGAGCCCGAGCAGGGCGGCCCGCTCGGCCAACCTTTCCGAACGCACCAGGTGGACGCGCTTGCGGGTCAGCACCCCCTGATCGTCCTCCGGAAACTCCTCGAACAGGATCTGCGCCACCGCGTGCCCGATCACGGCATCGCCGAGGAACTCGAGCCGCTGATAAGAGCCTCTCTCCTGCGCAGTCACCGCAGACCCGTGTCGCAGCGCACGCTGCAAAAGATCTCGATCTTCGAATCGATGACCCAACAGCTCCTCGAGCTCCGCCAGAGCTTCGTCGGTATTCGCCGTCATGAGGTCATTGTACAGAGCATTCCCGCCCACCCACCCAGCACCCAGTAATCAGTAATCCTGGAGTTCCTGCGAGTCGGCCTTGACGGGGGACCGGTCGGCAAGCCCCATCCGGATCTACATCCGATCAATTGTCGGCCTCATCATTCTCGAGGTACTCGGGTCCAAATGTGACAGCAAGCAGAGGATCAGGACTCAAGAATTCCACCCGAATCAGGATATGAACTGGAGCTGCAGAAGGGCAATCCTTTGTGGGACAAGGTGAGCAAGAAGTGCCTGTGTTACGGTTGTGCTCAATGGTTTTCTCCACCTGCTCCTGCTTCGAGATCGTGGACGAGGCAGGGCCGTTTGGCGGCTCCTCACGAGTCAGGATTTGGGATGCCTGCCGCCAGGTCGATTACGGGGTGGTCGCGGACGGCCATGACTCCTGTTCCGACCGCATGCGCCAACGCAACCACCACGAGCGGACATCCTTCGTGAGCGAGTTCAGGATGCCATCTTGCGTTAGCTATGGACATCGCGCCGAAAACTGCCCGGCCAGGGTCACTGTTGTCGAGGTTGTGGAGTACCCGCGAGGTGGCGCATGAGCATGGACCTCCAGCAGCTGCCGCTCTGGCTGAACTCAGTAATCATAGTTTGCAGCATGGCGATCGTCAGTGCAGGCGCGCATTGGATTGTCGAGTCTGCCACGCGATTGTCGAGGCGGCTTGGCATCTCAGAGCTGGTCATCGGCCTGACGGTCGTCGCGCTAGGTACCTCCGCGCCCGAGTTCGCGGTCACAATCATCGCGGCATTCAAAGGCCAGGGGGACATCTCGATTGGGAACATCGTCGGCTCGAACATCTTCAACCTTGGATTCATTCTCGGCGGCTGCGCCATGGTACGGGCGATACCCGTTAGCCGCTCCCTTTGGCGGAACTCCGTCGTTGTCCTCGGTGGCACGACGCTCCTGCTCCTATTAATGATCGGCCACAACTTAAGACTCGACAGACCCGAAGGTATCCTTCTTGCCACATTGTTAGTTATCTATCTCGGTTACCTGGTGATGGGTCGACAGGACGACGATCTTCCGGATCAGGCGGTCGAGGAGACCGTCCAGTGGCCCCTGATCGCGACCTGTGGGTTGCTTCTGTTGGGTTTCGTCTTCATCATCGGTGGGTCTCACCTTCTTGTGGTTTCAGCTACGGAGGTCGCTCGCTATTTCGGAGTCAGCGAGTGGGTCATCGGTGTCACGGTTGTCGCTGCGGGGACATCGGTCCCTGAATTCGCCACCAGTCTTGTGGGTGTCATGAAGGGCAGGTTCGCGATGAGTGCGGGCAACGTCATTGGCTCGGACATCTTCAACCTCCTGGGAGTGCTTGGCGTGGCAGGCACGCTGACGCCTATCGGCGTCGATCCGATAGCCCGCATCTCGCTGGCGGCCCTCTGCGGCATGGTCCTCCTCCTGCTTTTTTTCATGCGGACCGGCTGGCGCATCTCCCGATTCGAGGGCTTTTTGCTCATTCTCGTCGCTGCCCTGCGCTGGTACTTTGACTTCAGCGCCCGCTCGTGAGGGCCAGCAGATGGAACGCTCAGACGGAAACCGATCTGTTGGATTCTGGGATCCGAATCGAGATCACCAAGAAACAGGGAGCCTAAATGCGTTCGGGGAAGGACCGTTCTGTGTTGTGCAGATTCTCGTTTCAGCGGCGGTCTGACAGAACTTTCTGCCGCAACATGGATCAGGAAGGACGGTGGCGGACATGAGTAGCATTCGAAGCATCCTGTGTTACTTCAACGTCGATCGTGATGACCATGCCGCACTCGAGTTTGCTGCTCGGATGGCACGCGGGCACGATACCCACCTTACGGCGATCGATGTGCAGCGGGAGCCCTCATGGCAAGCCCGACTGGCCTCAGGATTCGATGAGGAGGTAGTGGCCAAGCTGGTTGATCAACGAATGACGGTGTTGAGAGAGAAGGTGAAAACCCTTTGCGCCGAATCGATTCATGTCGAAGTAAAGGTGTCTCGCGGCAGCCCATGGATCGAGATCATCCGAGAGGTATTGCGCCACCAACACGATCTGGTCGTCAAGACTGGCGAGGCAGATCGGGGCATTCTCGCCTCGCCTTTCGGTTCAACGGCCACCCACCTGGTGCGAAAATGCCCGTGCCCGGTCTGGCTGGTGAAACCGGGGGCGCAACTTCACTTGAAAAGGGTCCTTGCCGCGATCAGCCCGAACCCCGAAAGCAGTGAGAGCATCCAATTCAACCGAGATCTCGTGGAGATTGCCCGCCGCGAGGCCGACCAACACGGTGCCGAACTCCTCCTGCTTCACGTCTGGGACGAGAAGGGCTACAGCCTCCCTCGCCTCGGGATGAGCAGCGAGCCGCTCCGGCAGGCGGCGATAGGGATTGAGGAGGCCGTTCGGAAGAGGCTGCTTTGTTTTCTCGAAGAGGCAGGGCTCCCAGGGCTCGCAGACAACGTGAGGTTGGTGCGAGGAGAATCCGGTCCTGCAGTTTCTGAATTCGCGAGAGGCCACAAAGCGGATTTGATCGTCATAGGGTCAATGGGTCGCGTTGGAGTCGAAGGTGTGTTGATCGGCAATACGGCGGAGGCGGTACTACATCAGGCTCCCTGCTCGCTGCTCACGGTAAAACCAGAAGGGTTCGTCACGCCGGTGGCACTTGACGACGGCGCTGTCTAGCGCTCCGCGGCAGGGTGAGGTGAAACAAAAAGAGGTTCGTATCGTCAGCTCCGCAGTGGCCGAGGCCGACAGAAACATCGACGATTGTCAGCGGCTCGGGTACGCCCTCCGAGGCGCGCGAACCTTCCCCGGAGTGGGATCGGGTCTCTGGAAACTGTGGTAGCATCCGAGCGGAGCGGGAAAAGCCTCCTAGCCCTGACGGTCTCGTGGCGACTCCGGCACACCGAGTGCCTTCGCAGAAAGGTTGGAGCTATGAAAGAGAAATTCTCTCCAGGGGACTGGGAGGAGCTGAAGGTTCTTCCCTTTATCGTGTTCAACATGGTTGCTGCTGCGGACGGCGAGATAGATCAGAAAGAGGTGGCGCAAGTGGCCGAGGAGCTGACGAAGGCTCCAACGTTCAAAGATCCGCTGCACCGTGAATTGATGCTGGACGTCGCGGTGTCCAATTGGCAGGAGGTTCTGAAAAAGTCCTTCGAGGTCAGTATGGTCGAGCCGCGCCTCAACAACGCAAAATCGTATCTGAAGCAGGCGCTGTCTGACGAGGAATACAGCAGGTTTCTGGGAAGCCTGATCATCTCAGGAGGGAACATTGCCAGAGCCTCCGGTGGTGGATTCCTGGGTCTCGGGGACAAGGTCAGCGACGAAGAAAAGAAAGTGTTGATTTTCCTGACCGGTCTTTTCGAAATCGACTTAGGGGTCGTCGCCAAGTCTTTCGGGCAGTCGTAGACGACCATCTGCATGGTGTGATCCGGCCTCGTGCCGGGATTGAGCATTCCTCTTCGTGAGACTGCGCTTTTCTCGGATCAACGAGCTGACGATCGCGTGCTCTAAGGAGCTCACTCGAGAGACAAGCATTCCGCACCGATACTGAACAACCACTATCTCCGTCATTGCGCCGTCAGCAAGCGTCAGTTCACGATGCTGTCGAAACGCCGCACGACAGGGTCAATCCAGATTTCCAGGCTGGTCCTCGGCGAGGACGAAGACCATG
>Ga0255054_10000698_pt1 | contig 19758 bp, 12 predicted proteins | sample JV7_2_23_MG_FD_188634 | JGI IMG/M metagenome (GOLD analysis project Ga0255054, IMG submission 188634) | Seawater microbial communities from Jervis Inlet, British Columbia, Canada - JV7_2_23 | ecosystem: Environmental > Aquatic > Marine > Inlet | place: Canada: British Columbia | collected...
ACGGAGAGACGCCCGAGGGCCGCCCGCTTATCCTCCTGGTGCTGGCCCGGGAGGATCGGACCGACGGCCTCGACGAGATACGGGCACGCATCGACGAGCTTCGCGGTCCCGGGCTGCCGGAGTCCCGCGCGACGGAGATCGCTCGAGGGACACCGGCCGTGGCCTGGCTGGCCTACGGGGTGCACGGCGACGAGTCCTCCTCGACCGAGGCTGCGCTCTGGACGGCCTACGACCTCGCCGTGGGCGCGACCGAGGCGGCTGGGATCCTGGATTCCCTCGTCGTGCTGATCGACCCGATGCTGAATCCGGATGGCCGGGATCGGTACGTGCATTGGTACCGGGGGGCGAAAGCAGATCCTCCCAACCGGTACGCGGATGCCTACGAGCACACCCCACCCTGGCCGGGGGGTCGATACAACCACTATCTGTTCGACCTGAACCGCGATTGGGCGTGGGCCGTGCAACCGGAGACCCGGGCCCGGCTTGCCCAGTACGGTCGCTGGAATCCCCAGGTGCTCGTGGACTTCCACGAGATGTCCCACACCAGCTCCTACTTCTTCTTTCCGCCGGCGGAGCCCGTGAACCCGGTCTATCCCCCCTCCATGGCGGAATGGGGAGAGTACTTCGGCCGGGCCAACGCCCGTGAGTTCGACCGAAGACGGTGGCTCTACTACACGGAGCAGACCTTCGATCTCTTCTACCCCGGGTACGCAGACAGCTGGTCCAGCCTCACGGGCGCGATAGGAATGACCTACGAGCAGGCGGGCAGCCGGCGCGCGGGCCTCGCGGTTCGCCGTCCCGACGGTACGGTACTCACGCTGGCGGATCGTCTGGCGCATCATCGGATTGCCGGTCTCACCACGCTTCGTGCCGCGGCCGAGCGCAAGACCGGGCTTCTCGAGGATTACGCGGCGTTCCATCGGGACGGCGGAGGAGGGGCCGACTTCCTCCTGGTGCCGGCCGGGGACCCCGAGGCGGTCGACGGCCTTGTCGCGCTGCTCCTGGCCCAGGGCATCGTCGTCGAGAGGAGCGTGCGCTCGTTCGGCGCCACCGCGTCCCCCTACCTCGGATACGCGGAGCGGACCGAGTTCCCGGTAGGGACCTACCGGGTTCCGGGGAGGCAGCCGCGCAGCCGGCTGGCGCGCACGCTCCTCCAGGCGGAGACGCCGTTCGACGGCACCGGCGTTCAGTACAGCTACGACATCACGGCCTGGTCTCTCCCCTACGCGTTCGGAGTCGAGGCACACACGGCCACGGGGCTGGACGCAGTGGCCTTCGAGCCGGTGACGTCAGAGCCGTCTGCGGACCCTGCCGCGGTCGGACCGCGGCAACCTGCGTACGGCTATCTGGTGCCCCCGGGATTCGCCGCGGCCGGACCCCTGCACCGCTACGCGGCGAGTGGGGGAAGGGCGTACGCGCTGCAGGAGGGTTTCGAGACGGAGGGACGGCGTTGGCCTCCCGGCACCGTCTTCCTCCCATCTGACGATTCCACGGAGGCACGGATGCGAAGAGCCGGGCTGACCCGGCTGGCCACGCCGGCGAGCAGCGGCCGCTCCACCTCCGGTCTCGACCTCGGAAGCGACCGCTCTTTGCCCCTCGAAGCGAGCCGCATCGCCGTGCTGATGGGCGATGGGATCTCGCCGACATCGTACGGGCAGGTCTGGTACCTGCTCGAGCGCGGCCTCGCGATTCCGTTCGACCCGCTTCCCACCGACGGTCTCACGGCCCGGCAGCTGGCGCGCTACGATGTCCTCGTGGCCCCACCGGCCCGCTCCTCCGTGTACGATCGACGCCGGGACCTGCTCGCCGAGTGGGTGGAGCGTGGCGGGACCCTGGTGGCGATGGGGGAAGCGGCGCGCTGGACCGCCGGCGCGATCGCCGATCTTGCCGTTCGGGAGGAGGACACCACGGCCGTCTCGGACGCCGAGCGACTGCGTCGCGCCCTCCGCACCCGGCAGGAGCGGCGCAGCGAACGGTGGGAGGATGCCGTGACCGGAGTGATCCTGCCAGCCCGCGCCGACCCGGAGCACCCCCTGGCCTGGGGGACGGTCGCAGGGGACCCGGACGGTTTCTACTTCGTGCTCCACCGTACGGATCTCTCGTTCGAGCCGGACGATCGCTCCGAGGCGGTGATCTACTTTCCGCTGGACGTGAGCGAGGTGAGTGGCGTCATCGGCGAGCGCAAGCTGGATCAGGTCGCCGGCTCCTCGTGGCTCGCGACCCGTGCGATCGGTGAGGGACGGGTCGTTCTCTTCGCCGATGACCCCCTGTTCCGCCTCTTCTGGCGCTCGGCCTTCGCCACGTTCACCAACTCGCTTCTCTACGGCCCCCTCCTCCGCTGACGGGGCGGTTCTGCCGCCATGGCAGCGACATGCCGGCGGCGCCGTTTCTTCGCGCCTTGTTGGCGGGCGGAAGCCGCTTATCGGCAGGAATGGCGGGCCTTCACAGGCACGGGCCTTGCCCCTTGGAACTCTGGATTCATCTAATCTGGGAGGGCATGATGCGGGAGCACGATGATCGCGATGATAGAGAGGGGCGGGAAGAGGAGCAGGAGCCGTTCGTGGGTGAGGCTCGCTCGGAGGGTGAGGCGACGGGCGGAGAATCGGAGTCGGATGCGGGAGAGCCGGCGTCCGGCGAGGGCGGCGGCTCCGACGACGACGGTCGGTCCAAGAGGGACGTCAGGAGGGACGCCTGGGAGAAGGGCCTCTCGGAGTTTCAGGATGTCGTCGGGGACATCCTCGGGAGCATCCGCAACATCCCGGCGGTCGGAGGACGGTATCCTCGACATGATTTGATCCGGGTCCCCGGCGAGGGGTACTGGGTGTTCATGGATCTGCCGGGCGTTGAAAAGGCCGACCTCGAGGTCACGACTGCAGGAGATGACCTCACGGTGGCGGGAGAGCGCCGGCGACCCGAGCTACCGGAGGAGAGCGAGGTGCTCGGGTCCGGGCGCGACTACGGCCGCTTCGAGCGGGAGATGCGGATGCCCGGTGACGTGGACCACACCCGAATCCGTGCAAGGCTGGAGAGCGGCGTGCTGAAGCTCGTGTTGCCGCGGCGAAGAGAGGCGGAGCGCACTCGGGTGGAGATCGAGGAGTGACCGCACCTGATGTGATAACACACATCATATAATAGCACATAAACAACTGTCACACCTGACGCTATAGGAGCCATACGAACGCATGATACCTGCTGACAGGTTGACGGTGAGGGCGGCGGAGGCGCTTCAGGATGCGGCTTCCAGGGCACGGGCGGCCGGCAACCCCGCCGTGGAGGACCTCCACCTCCTGGAGGCGTTGCTCGCCCAGGAGGGTGGTGTCGTGGGCCCCATTCTGGCGAAGACGGGCGTGGACGTCCCGGGTCTCGCCGGAGAGCTTCGGGGGCGTTTGGCCCGGCTGCCGACCCAGACGGGCGCGGCACCGGCAGCCAGCCGGGAGCTCGGGCGGGTCCTGGACGAAGCGGACGCCGCCGCACGCGCGATGGACGACCTTTACGTCTCCAGCGAGCATCTGCTCCTCGCGCTGGCCGACAAGGCGGCCAGCAGCACGCGTGAGCTGCTCGCGGAGCAGGGCGCGACGCAGGACGCGCTGCGCGGCGCGATCGAAGAAGTCCGGGGACCGCACCACGTGACGGACCAGGATCCGGAAGGGAAGTACCAGGCCCTGGAGCGCTACGGGTTGGATCTCACCGAGCAGGCCCGCGCCGGAAAGCTGGATCCGGTGATCGGGCGCGACATGGAGATCCGGCGGGTCATGCAGGTGCTGTCACGCCGCACGAAGAACAACCCGGTGCTCATCGGCGATCCGGGAGTGGGGAAGACGGCGATCGTGGAGGGGTTGGCACAGCGGATGGTAGAGGGGGATGTGCCGGAGTCGCTCCGGGACAAGCGCCTCATCCAGCTCGACATCGCCGCGATGCTGGCCGGAGCCAAGTACCGCGGTGAGTTCGAGGAGCGCCTGAAGGCCGCCCTCAAGGAGATCACCGAGTCCGATGGGAAGTACGTGCTCTTCCTGGATGAGCTCCACACCATGGTGGGTGCCGGGGCGGCCGAGGGGGCGGTGGACGCCAGCAACATGCTGAAGCCTGCGCTGGCCCGTGGGGAGCTCCGCATGATCGGCGCAACGACGCTGGACGAGTACCGGCAGCACATCGAGAAAGACCCGGCGCTCGAGCGGCGTTTCCAGCCCGTGTTCGTCGGTGAGCCGGCCCTCGAGGAGACGATAGCGATCCTCAGGGGGCTCAAGGAGCGCTACGAGGTTCACCACGGCGTCCGAATCACGGACCCGACGCTCGTGGCGGCGGCCCGTCTCTCGGACCGATACATCGGCGACCGCTTCCTGCCCGACAAGGCGATCGACCTCATCGATGAGGCGGCGGCGCACCTTCGCATCGAGATCGACTCGATGCCGCAGGAGATCGACGATCTGGAGCGCCGCGCGACGCAACTGGAGATCGAGCGAGAAGCGCTGCGGGACGAGACCGATCCCCGCAGCCGGGAACGCCTGGCGACTCTGGAGGGCGAGCTCTCCGAGCTCAGGGAGCGTCTGGCGGGCATGAAGTCGAGCTGGATCACCGAGAAAGAAGCGATCGAGGCGGTTCACCGGACGAAGCGGCAGATGGAAGAGGCGAACCTGGGGGCCGAGCAGGCTACACGGGCCGGCGACCTGGCGCGAGCTGCCGAGATCTCCTACGGGCAGGTCCCCAAGCTCCGGGAGGATCTGGAGGCCGCCGAGCTCAAGCTGGCCGAGATGCAGGCGGCGGGAAGCTACCTCAAGGAGGAGGTGACGCCGGAGGATGTGGCGGAGGTCGTCTCCTCCTGGACCGGGATCCCCGTGTCACGGATGATGGAGGACGAGAAGCAGCGTCTCACCCATCTGGAGGAGCATCTGCACCGGCGGGTCGTGGATCAGGAGGAGGCGATCACGGCCGTCTCGAACGCGGTGCGGCGCAGCCGGGCTGGATTGCAGGATCCGAACAGGCCCATCGGCAGCTTCATATTCCTCGGACCCACCGGCGTCGGAAAGACGGAGACCGCCCGGGCTCTGGCGGAATTCCTGTTCGACGACGAAGACGCGATGGTGCGGATCGACATGTCCGAGTACATGGAACGTCACGCCGTCTCGCGTCTCATCGGTGCACCGCCCGGGTACATCGGCTACGAGCAGGGCGGCCAGCTCACCGAGCAGGTCCGGCGCCGACCTTACAGCGTCGTGCTCTTCGACGAGATCGAGAAGGCGCATCCCGAGGTGTTCAACGTCCTCCTCCAGATCCTCGACGACGGCCGACTCACGGACGGCCAGGGTCGCACGGTCGATTTCCGCAACACCGTCCTGATCATGACGAGCAACATCGGGAGCGCCAGAATCCTGCAGCAGACGGCTGCAGGCCGCGACTGGAGCGCGATCGAGGAGGAGGTTCGCCAGGCTCTCCATGAGCACTTCAAGCCGGAGTTCCTCAACCGGGTCGATGACGTTCTCGTCTTCAAGCCGCTGAGCCGCGAGGACCTGGGGTTCATCGTGGACCTCCAGCTCGCACGCCTCCAGCGCACCCTCGCCGAGCGTGAGGTCACGCTCGAGGTGACCCCCGAGGCCCGGCAGTTGATTGCGGACGAGGGTTACGATCCGGCCTTCGGGGCTCGGCCCGTGAAGCGCGCGATCCAGAGGCTTGTCGCAGATCCACTGGCGATGGCTTTCCTGGAGGGGATGTTCGGGGATCGAGACGGCGTGCGGGCAGACGTAGCTCCGGACGGAGAGGGGTTGGCCTTCGAGCGGGAAGGCACCGCGGTCCGAGTCCCCGCCGAGGACGACCAGGCGTCCGCTTGACCGGAGACGCTCGCCGGCGCTATTTGCGAAGCATGACGGCCATCGGAATCAGGGGACGGAAGCTATTGTTGGCGGCGCTCGTCCTCGGCGGCCCGACCCTGGCGATCTCGCTTCCGGGGTGCGCTTCCTCGAAGTCGGGTCCAGGCGCCATTCCGTCAGGGCAGACCGCGAGCACGTTGTACGGCGCTCCAAGCGCCGAAGAGGCGGTTCGCTCCTTCCTCGACGCGGCGCAGGCGCAGCAGTACGGCCAGATGCGCCGGCTCTTCGGCACCAACGGAGGCCCCGCCGAGAACGAGTGGGGGGTCCAGCAGGTTGAGCAGCGGATGGTCGTGCTCTCCGGGATGTTGCTCCACCAGGCCTACTCTCTCCGGACCCTGGAGCTAGGCTACTTGCGAGAAGACCAGCGGGGGTTCGTGGCGACGATCATCGGGACCCGATACGGCAATGCCAACATCCCGATCACCGTCGTTCTGGCCGATGGACGTTGGTACGTGGAGCAGCTGGGCATGGATTCTCTCGTCGGCGACGGCTAGCGTACGCCCGATCCGGGGTCGTACCAGGCGGAGAGACGCTCCGGTCTCACCCCGAAGTGGAAGGCGGTACGGAGGATCCAGTGGAAGGCCACCGTGCGCCAAAAGCCCCTGTCCTCCCACCGCCGCCGCGAGGTGCGCGCGGCGGCGGCGACCCTCTCGAAGCGCCCGATTCGGCGTAATCGCCTGACGAAGGCCACGTCCTCGAACAGAGGATAGTCCGGGAATCCACCCGCCTCCCAGAAGCGCTCCTGGCGGGCGAAGATCGCCTGATCGCCCGTGGCCGTCCGGAAGATCCGTGTACGCAGGTTCACGCCGACCTCCAGCAGCGCGTATCGGGTGAAACGGGCGGCCGGTGGCTGCACGCGGAAGCGGTGGCAGCCGCCCGCCACGCCGGAGCTCGAAAGCGCATGGGAGATCTCCAGGCCGCTGCACGCTTCGACGCTCGTGTCCGCGTGGAGGAAGACCAGGACGCTCCCCGCCGCTCGCTCGGCGCCGGCGTTCAGCTGCGCGCCCCTTCCTCCCGTCTTCAGGATCACGCGTGCGTGCCGCGCGGCCACTTCGCGGGTGCGATCCGCGCTCCCGCCGTCCACGACGAGGATCTCGCAGTCGTCGCCGTACGCCGCCCGCGCCGCGACGATCGTTTCCGCGATCCGCGTCTCCTCCTCGAGAGTCGGAATGATGATGGAAAAGCGCGGGCGGGATATGTCTTTTCCTGGGTGGGTCGATCGAGGGGCGGTTGGACCGATCAGCGCTCGGACTCCACGAGCTCGATGAGAACGCCTCCCGCCGACCGGGGATGGAGAAAGGCGACGCGGCGTCCCTCCGCTCCGCTTCGAACCCCTGGAGGGACGAGGGTGGCGCCGGCCTCCTCCGCACGAAGTACGGCCTCTTCCAGGTCGGCGACGCTCAAGCAGACGTGATGGAGGCCCGGACCCCGCCGGTCCAGAAAGACGGCGACAGGCGAGTCATCGCCCGTCGGCTCGAGGAGCTCCACCCGGCCGCCTCCACGCCCGAAGAACGCAACCTTCACGCCTTCCGAAGGAACCTCCTCGTGCCCCGTCGGGTTCTCTCCCAACAACGCCGCGTACAGGGGTATCGAGGCCTCCAGGGAGTTGACCGCGATTCCGAGGTGGTCGATCTTGGGCACGCCTCTTGGCTCGGTTGCGGGGACCGGCGATCGGCCGGCGGGGACGCACGTTACCACCGGCGCCCTTCGTGACTCTCAAGCGAGAGGGATAGTACACCGGGGACCCCCGTTTTTCTACCGAGATGACGACTGGAGAGATGATGACAACGGATACCAAGCTGGTCACGATCACGGACGACAACTTCGCGACGGAGATAGAGTCCCACGAGGGCCTCGCGATGATCGACTTCTGGGCCGCATGGTGCGGGCCCTGCCGGATGGTGGCCCCGATCGTCGAGGAACTGGCCGAGGAGAACGCTGACTCTCTCAAGGTCGGGAAGCTGGATGTCGACGAGCACCAGAAAACGGCCATGAAGTTTGCCGTGCGCTCGATTCCCAGCATCCTGTTCTTCAAGGATGGCCGCCACGTCGACACGGTCGTGGGGGCGGTGCCGAAGGCCGCGCTAGAGCGGAAGATCCAACAGCACACCTGAGGGCTCATCGCGGGGGCCCGCCCTCTCGCGGCGAAGCCGGGTTCTCCCCCACCGGGCTTTCCATCGAGGTCAACGCCTCCCTGTTCCCAAACGTGGAGCGGGAGGCGTTGTTGTAGGTATGGAGAACGCTCTCTATCTGGTCAGTACCCCGATCGGCAACCGTGCGGACATCACGGAGCGGGCCCGCCAGGTTCTGCGCGAGGTCGACGTCGTCTTCGCGGAAGATACGCGGCGTACCGGCCGGCTCCTTGCCTGGCTCGGTTCGGAGACTCGGTTGCGCTCGCTTCACGAGCACAACGAGGCGTCCCGGATCGAGGAGATCCTGGATCTCCTCGAGAGCGGCAGAAGCTGCGCGCTCGTTTCCGATGCCGGTACGCCGGTCGTCTCCGATCCGGGAGCGCGTCTGGTTCGAACGGTTCTCGAGAGGGAGGGTCGAGTCGTTCCGGTTCCCGGCCCTTCGGCGGTCACGGCCGCCCTGGCGGCGTCGGGCCTTGAAGGCGACCGCTTCGCCTTCCTCGGCTTCCCGCCTCGCCGAGCGTCCGACAGAGCGGCGTGGATTCAACTCCTGTCAGGGCTTCCGATGACGGTGGTGGCGTTCGAGTCACCCAAGAGGATCGGAGGGCTCCTGGGCGAGCTTGCCGCGGCCGGCCTCGGCGAGCGCCGCTGCGTGATCTGCCGGGAGCTCACGAAGCTCCACGAGACGATTCGGCGAGGCACCGTCGCGGAACTCGCACCGGAATTCGGGGAAGAGACCAGGGGCGAGATCACCCTGGTGCTCGAGGCCGCGGCGGAATCGGCCGGATGGGAGGACCTGCTCGACGAGATGGAGCGGGAGGCCCGCCAGCTGGGAGAGCGGGGCCTGAGCACCCGTGACATCGGAGCGAAGCTGGTGGAAGCCTTCGGTGTACCGCGTAACGTAGCGTACGACTTCGGGCTGCGTTTCGGTCGCGCCGAGGACCGGTCCTGACGTGTGGAGAACGGGGGGTCGTGCAGGTTGAGAGCCGGATGACATGTCGGCAGACCGGGACCGAACTGGCTGGCGTGCGGTCGAGTGCGGGCGCCTTGCGCCGTCTGGCGAGCTTCGTCTCGGCGGCACTGGGGGTGGCGATCCTGGGTGCGGCCTTTCTGCTCGCGACGCTCACTCCGACCGGCGCGGGGGTGCGGCTTCCAGCGGTGCTCCTCCTGGTGGCCGGGCTGGCCGCGCTCGTCATCGTCCTCTCCCGGGTCAGGCGGAAGGCGAGGGTAGAGCTGAGCCTCGATGCTCTCACGGCCGAGGCCGAGAAAGCGACGGGGCTGCGCGATGGAGAGCTCAGGGCTGCTTTCGAGCTGGGCCCCGTGAAACCGGGAGAGTCCGAGGAGCTCGCTCTCGCTCACCGGGGAAGCGTGTCGCGCGAGGTCGCGGGTCGTTCGCCCTCCGACCTGTTTCCCGACAGCAACACGCGCTGGCGTCGCGGCGTCGTCGTCGGCGCCCTCGCAGCCTCGGCGGCGATCGGGCTGGTCGTGCTGTCGGCTCTCGCCCGACCCGTCTCAACGGCGCACGCGGCACGCCTCTGGGCGGCGCCGTGGCGGGCGCTCGCGTCGGTGCCGGTCTCGGAGCTCCGCGTGCTCGCGCCCGCGAGCGTCCCGCGAGGAGAGACGGCGCCGCTGCGCATATCCGCGCAGGGGCGCTCTCGCGTGATGTTGTTCGAGCACGCCGCCGGCGAGCCACCACGCTCCCGTGAGCTGGAAGTCGACCCGGTCAGCGGAATGGCCGAGGTCCGAAGTGAGCCGATCCGAACCCGAACGCGTTTGTGGGCCGAGGATCTGGCCGGCCGGGCGAGCGGGGTCATCGAAATCTCTCCCATGGACCCGCTCCTTCTGAGGGATCTCGCGCTGGAGCTGGGCTATCCGGCTTACCTCCGCCGACCCTCAGAGCGCCTGAAGCGTCCTTTCTCCACCCTCACGATTCCGGAGGGTACGACAGTAGGCGTGCGGGGGGCGGCGAACGGCCCTCTGAGTTCGGTCACGCTGGCGCCGCCCGGCGATCGGCCGGGTGATTCGGCCGTTTCGTTCACCGTCGACGGCGAGAGCTTCGACGGCCGCTTCCGGCCCTGGATGAGCGGCGAGTGGCGTTGGGGGATCATCTCCGCAGGTTGGACGACGGGCCTGGTCCTTCCCCCGCCTCTCGAGATACGGGTGGTGCGTGACAGCCTTCCGGATGTCCGGATTCTCCACCCGGAGGGGGATCGGGCCCTGGGCTCGACGCTCCGTCTTCCGCTGGTGGTCGACGTTCGGGACGACATCGGCATCTCCGAAGTCGAGTTGGTGAGCTGGAAGGTATCGGCGACAGGCGTGGGCCTGGCGTTGGGCACATCGATGGCCCCGGCGGAGCCCGCCGCGCGCATGATCCTCAGGGGAGTCGTGGAGGGGGATAAGCACGAGCTTCTCCCCGGCGACACCCTCTACTATTTCGTCCGCGCTCGCGACGCCCACCCCGGACACGCTGCGGCGAGCTCCGACACTCTGCGCGCATTCCTCCCCACGCTGCGGCAGCTTCGCGAGGCCGCGGCGCTCGGCGCGGACTCACTGGCCGATGCCGCCGGGCGAACGGCGGAAGCGATCCAGGACCTCGAGCGGCGCGCGCGTGAGGCGGAGGGAAGGGGCCGTGCCGCCCTTGCCACGGAGGAAGCTTCCGCGGCGCGGTCCCTCGGAAGCCAGCGCGATGGCGGCCTCTCCTACGAGGCGACCGAGGAAGGCCGGGACGTCATCGAGCGTGCGGAGGAGCTCGAGCGTGATCTGCAGGAGTTGATGGATCGGGCCGCAGCGCTGGAGGGCTTGTCGGAGGCGTTGTTGGATGCGGGCCTGCGCGAGGAGATGGGCAAGCTCGAGGAGTTGTATCGCCGCCTCCTCGAGTCCGAGCTGGGGGAACGGATCGGCGCGCTCCGAGAGGCCCTCCGGGACCTCCGGCCGGAGCGGCTCCAGGCGGCTCTCGGGCGGCTCGCGGAGGACTCGGGGCGGTTGCGTGAGGATCTGGAGCGGAGCGCGGCCGTCCTGGAGCGAGCCGCGTTGGAGCAGGGCGTGAAGTCGGCCCGGAACACCGCGGAGGAGCTCGCGCGGCGCCAGGATGCGATGGCGCAGGCCTCCTACGTGGATGAGGCGTGGCGTCACGATGAGGAGACGCTTGCCTCGGATGCCGAGCAGCTCGGTCGCCTGATCGAGGAGCTGAGCGAGAGGTTGGGTTCCAGTCTGAGTGCGGGCGCCTCTGCCGCGGCCGCCGATTCCGTGCGGGCTGCCGGAGAGGCGGTTTCCGAAGCGGCCGATAGAGCGAGGGCGGCGGCGCGGTCGGCCGGGGACGAGGGCGAGCCGCCGGGCGAGCGCGCGGAGGGGAACTCCGCAGAGACCGAGGCGAACGAGGCGGCCGATCGGCTGAACGAGGCGGCTGCCACGCTTGCGACGGCCGAGCAGGCGCTGGGCCAGGACTGGAGCGCCGAGGCCATGGAGGCGCTCGAGCACGCTCGGCGTGAGGCACTCGCGCTGGCCACGGAGCAGGAGGCGCTGGCGGGAGGATACTCGGGCCCGGGTGCGCTCGACCCGGCCACCCTTCTGGGTCGCCAGGCGGCGCTCCGGGGCGGTCTGGACAACCTGTTCGGGAGCTTGGCGGAGGCGGGCCGGCGAACGGCCCTCTTGGACCGCGGCTCTGCCGTGGCGGCGACGGAAGCTGCGGGGCGGATGGATGATATGCTGTCCAGGTTGCAGGAGGGCTCGGCACAGAGGCCGACCAGAGGAGAGGCGACGGCCATCGCCGAGGCGCTGAACGAGCTCGCCGCACGACTACTGGCCAGCGCCGGGGCCGTGCAGGCGGCCGGGTCCGGGGGTGGCACGGCCGAGATGCTCGAGCAGCTGGCTCGAGCCGCCAGCATGCAGGAAGGGCTGAGCCGCGAGGGTGGCTCTCTCCTGTTCATGCAGCAGGACGGGCGACCCGTCGGCTCCCGTCTGGAGCAGCTGGCGGAGGGGCAGGCGGAGGTCGAGCGCAACCTGCGAGAGCTGACGGAGCGAGCGAGAGATCAAGAGGATCTCCTGGTGCGGCCGGAGGCGCTGGCGCGCGAAGCGGGCGAGCTGGCGCGCCGCCTGGAGTCGGGCGCCCTGAATCCCGAGACGGTGGAGCGGCAGGAGACGCTGTTCCGACGTCTCCTGGACGCCGGGCGGTCGCTCGAGCGGGAGGACGAGGAGCCCGACCGGCGCGAATCCCGGCCGGGCGCCGATCTTCCGTCCGAGGTGCCGAGCCTCGATCCGGCGGTTCTGGCGGGTCCGCGCTACCCGCACCCGAACGAAGCGGTTCTGCGGGAGCTCCCGCCTGCCTACCGCTGGATGGTTCTGGACTACTTCGATCGACTGAACCGGGTGGTGGAAGAGCCGGAGGAGGGGAGCCCGTGATGACCTCACCAGGTCGGTGGACGTCCGCTTTCGTCCCACTCGTGCTTCTGATCTTGCCTCCCGGTCTCTCGGTTGCCCTGGCTCAGCGAACGACCGCCCAGGACGAAAGCCGGCTCGTGGAGTGGGCGGCACGCCTCGACGACGCCGATCGACCGGACGAGGCGCTCTCGGTTCTCGGGGACCTCTTGGACGAGCACCCGACTTCCAGGCCGGGGCTGGCTCTCCTCCTGCAGGTAGCCGCGCAGCGGGAACGCGTCACTCCTTTCCTTCCGCGATTCGAGCGCGCGGGCCGAGACGAGGCCGCCTCCGATGACGTGAGGCGTCTTTGGGTCGATGCCCTCCTGGCTGCCGACCTGGCCGACTCGGCTCGGTCCGTCGCCGCAGGCTGGGCAGAGGCTCGACCGACCGAGGCCGCTGCGTACGTGGCGTGGGCGAGCGCTGAGGTGGCCTCCGGAGACCCCGAGGCCGGCGCCGAGACTCTCCGACGCGGGCGACGGAAGCTGGACAGCCCTTCGGCTTTCGCGGTCGAGCTCGGGACTCTCTCGCTCGAGATGGGCGATTACCGGGCAGCGGCAGGCGAATGGGTGCGGCTGACGCAGACGGATGGAACGGATGGTGATGCGATCCTGCTGGAGGAGGCCGTGGGTGGAGATGACGACGTCCGTGACGCGTTCTCGGAGGCCGTCGCGGCCGCCGTGCGTGGGATGCCGCCGACCGCCACCGTCGCCGCCTCGCATCTGATGCTCCGCTTCGGCGCCCCCGAGCGTGCCGGTGAGCTGGCACGGGACGCGGAGGGTCGCCTGCCTCTCCCCGAGCGCCATGAGTTTCTGGCCCGATTCGCCGAGGGTGCACGTGCATCGGGGGCCCACGACCAGGGCGCCTGGGCGGCAGAGCGGCTCGCGGACCTTGTCGCCGACCCCGTCCGACGTGACAGGTGGCGCGCCGCTGCCGCCGACATGGCACTCCAAGCCGGCGATTCCACGCGTGCGCGGCGGGCGTTCAATCAGCTGCTTCGAAGCGTTGCTCGAGGGACCGATGTGCACCGCGTCTCGGCGCGCCGCCTCTTCAGCCTCTCGCTCTCGGAGACGGCTGGCGCGGAGCTGATGCTGGCGGACTTCCAGCGGACCTACCCACAGCCCGAGTCCGAGCTGGTCGAGATGCGAATCGAGTTGGCCCGGAGCTTCATCCGCGGAGACCGACTGCCCGACGCCGAGCGAATCCTCGCGACCGGCACCTCGATCACGCCGACCGGCGACGTCGTGCCGCATGCCCGGCTCGCGCTCGCGCTCGGGCACGTTCGCCTGTACGCCGGGGACGTCGTCGGCGCCATCCGGGCACTGGAGGATGCCACGAGCGCCGCCGACTCCGACGTCCGCACCCGCACCTCCGCGATCGGATTGGCCGGCGCTCTGGCCAGCTCGGATTCCGCCACGGCCACACGATTCGGCGGGCTGCTTCACCTGATCGCTCGCCGGCCGACGCCGGCCGAGCTCGAGACGGGTCTCCGCGAGTGGGAGTCCGGAGACACACCGCCCGAGGGGATGGCGCTGGCCGCCTCCGGCTTGGACGAGGCAGGCTTCGCAGCTCAGGCGGTGGCTCTTCGAGAGCGCTTGATCGAACGGTATCCCGTGGCCCCGGAGTCGCCCGTCGCCCTGTTGGCGATCGCGAGATACGAGCGAGCCCTGCAGCCCCTGGACGTCGCCGGTTCCTCTCCGGTGTCTCGATTGGAGCGGCTGATCCTCCAGTATCCGGAGAGCGCCGTGACGCCGCTGGCCCGGCGCCTGCGCGCCGAGTGGCTCGCCACCTCGCCCTCAGAGGCCGGGGGCGGATGAGCTTGCTCTGCAAGCGCGTCGTCCTGGCCGTGCTCGTGGCGGTGCTGGCCGCGCCCGCGCCTGGATCGGGCCAGCTGCTGGTACCGATGGACGACGCTCAGGAGAACCACCTCAAGGCCTACGGGCTAGCCTTCAAGGTCCTGGAGGCGGAGGAACGGGCCGAGTGGCTTCTGAACTACCGTGACGGCTCGTTCATCATCCCGGACATGCCGGCGGTCCGGCGAATGGCGGCCCTGATGGGCGTGGCCGTCGAGCCGGTCGGTCCGGCCGAGATCGCCCGGATCCGAGCAGAGATCGAGAACTCGAACATGGAATCGGTTCCCCTCGAGCGGGCTCCAAGGGTGGCCGTATACACACCGCCGAACAGCTCGCCGTGGGATGATGCCGTGACGTTGGCCCTCGAGTACGCGGAGATCCCCTACGAGACGGTCTGGGACTCGGAGGTGCTGGTAGGGAGGCTGTCCGATTTCGACTGGCTCCACCTCCACCACGAGGACTTCACCGGCCAGTACTCGAAGTTCTATCTCACCTACGCGGGCACCGAGTGGCTGCGGGAGGAGGTCGAGCGCAACGAGGGAGTGGCCGCCGAGTTCGGGTACCCGAGCGTTCCCGAGCTGAAGAAGGCCGTCGCGCGGGAGATCCGCACGTACGTGGAGGGTGGAGGGTTTCTCTTTGCGATGTGCACGGCGACCGAGACGCTGGATCTGGCCCTCGCGGCCCGGACGACGGACATCGCGGCTTTCTTCGCGGACGGGTCGCCGGTGGACCCGGCGGCCGACCGGACGATGGATTGGGGCCAGGCCATGGCCTTCACGGACGCGGCCCTCGTTCACGAGCCCTCGATCAGTGCGTTCAGCGACATCGATGGGCACCTGGTCAACACGCCGCAGCGACTCCCCCTCTCCAGCTTCACGCTGTTCGACTTCAGCGCCAAGTTCGATCCCGTGCCCACGATGCTCACTCAGAGCCACGTTCGGGTGCTGCCGGACTTCTATGGTCTGACGACGTCGTTCCGCCGGTCGCGCCTGAAGCCGGGCATGATCGTGCTGGCCGAGGGGGGAGGTGGAATCGCGAAGTACATTCACGGAGTCTACGGAGAGGGGACGTTCACGTTCTATGGCGGACACGATCCCGAGGACCCGCAGCACCTGATCGGAGATCCGCCGACAGATCTGGAGCTCCGGCGGCATTCACCGGGGTATCGTCTGATCTTGAACAACGTGCTGTTTCCGGCCGCCAAGAAGAAGGAGTTGAAGACGTGATCAGAGATCGGGTTCCGGCCGTCGGCGAGCTCCGCCACAAGAGCTCTTCTCTCCCGTCCGTCGACGCGACGCTCTGAGCGCCCTCTTTGTCCTCCACGCTCGTTCCCCCGCCCGACGTCGGACGCCCGGAGGCGGAGGGCCCGGATCCCGTCCGGACGCCGCCGGAGAAGGGCGTGCGCCGGCGCGACGCCTACAGCCGCGCCCTGCCGTGGGCCCTGGGCGTCTCGCTCTTCGTCCACGTGCTGCTGATCCTCTTCGTTTCGCGCCTGTTGGACCTGAGCGAGCGCGGTTTTCTCGGACTGCCCCCCGAGACCATCCCGCGGCCGGATGGCATCGAGGTCGTGGACGTGCCCCCGCTCGACCCCCTGGAGCCGCTCAGCGAGCCGGAGCGTCCCGATATCCGGCCCGGCGAGCAGGAGGTCATCCAGGTCGTGCCCGGAGAGCCGGACGAGGTGGGCGGTGCAGAGGCGGAGCCGGAGAGACGCGGGCTGACGAACGCGGAGCGCCTCAGGTCACAGTTCACCGATCGCCGCCTCTGGGTCCCCTATCCCGATGAGCCGTGGCCCGTCAACGTCGCCCGGGCGTACGCCCGGGCGGACAGCGCCGTGCGCGCCATAGTCCGCGTCTGGTTGGACAGCTTGAACCTGTCGGAGGAGGAACGCCGCAGGGCGACGGAGTGGACGTTCGGCGAAGGAGACAAGAAGTGGGGCATCTCCGACAAGGGCCTGCACCTCGGTGACATCACGATCCCGATCCCGTTCGGTGCGCTGTTCGGGAACAGCATGTCCCCGAATGCCCAGAAGACGCGAGAGATGATCCGCCAGTTCAACGAGATCCGGCAACAGGACATCGAGACCGACATCCGGAAGGAGCGCGACGAGGCCCTCAAGGAGATGCGAAGGCGCACCGAAGAGGAAGTCGAACGGCGCGAGCGCGACACGACCGAGGCAGCGCCTCCGGATACGGCGGACGGCTAGGTGTGCCTGGCACAGCCAGGGAGCCTGTCCGAGTAATGGGGCACAGGCCCCGAGGAAGCGCGCCCTGGTTGGATTTCCGTATCGTCGCCGTTAAACTCCCCCCGAAGCATCCTCGGAAACCAAGCCACTCTGGATAGCGGCCGACCTTGAGCCAGAAGCTCGACTCCAGATACGACCCTACGGGAATCGAAGCGCCGATGTACCTGCGGTGGGAGGAGGCAGGACTCTTCCACGTTCCCGCCGACCGGGTGAAGCGGCCGTACGTCATCTCGATTCCGCCTCCGAACGTGACCGGCGTTCTGCACATGGGGCACGGGTTGAACCACGCGATCCAGGATGTGCTGATCCGCTGGCGTCGCATGCAGCATTACGACGCGGTGTGGGTGCCCGGCACCGACCACGCGGGAATCGCTACCCAGAACGTCGTGGAGCGAGAGCTGGCGAAGGATGGGGTGTCGCGCTGGGATCTGGGCCGTGAGGCGTTCGTCGAGCGTGTTTGGGAGTGGGTGCATGAGTACGGCGGCCTGATTCTCGAGCAGCAGCGGAAGATCGGCGACTCCTGTGACTGGGAGCGGACCCGCTTCACCCTCGACGAAGGATTGTCGAGAGCCGTCCGGGAAGTGTTCGTCCGCCTGTACGAGAAGGGCCTGATCTACCGGGGCGAGTACATCATAAACTGGTGCCCCCGCTGCAGGACGGCGATCGCCAACGAGGAGGTCGAGCACCGCGACGAGCCGGGCAAGCTGTACCACATCCGCTATCCATCCGCCGCCGAAGGCGAGGAGGGCCTGGTCGTCGCGACGACACGCCCCGAGACGATGCTCGGCGACACCGCCGTGGCGGTGCACCCCGAGGATCCGCGGCACGCCGCGAGAATAGGCCACGACCTTGTGCTTCCGCTCGTGGGTCGGAGACTGCCGGTGATCGCCGACGAGTACGTAGACCTGGAATTCGGGACAGGGGCCCTCAAGGTGACCCCGGCTCACGATCCGAACGACTTCGAGATCGGCGAGCGACACGAGCTTCCGCGTGTGAACGTGCTGCAGGCGGATGGCTCGATCTCCGACGAGGCGCCGGAGGCGTATCGAGGGCTCGACCGGTTCGAAGCCCGTGAGCGTGTTCTGGAGGATCTCGAGGCCGGAGGCTTCCTGGTCGAGATCGAGGATCACCTCCATGCGGTGGGTCACTGCTACCGATGTGGCACGGTCGTCGAGCCCTGGCTGAGCGAGCAGTGGTTCGTGCGGATGAAGCCGTTGGCCGAGCCCGCCCTGGCCGCGTATCGGGACGGCCGGCTCCGTTTCCATCCGGAGCACTTCGGCAAGAAGTACGACCACTGGATGGAGAATATCCGGGATTGGTGCATCAGCAGGCAGCTCTGGTGGGGGCACCGAATTCCCGTCTGGTACTGCGATGCCTGCGGCGCCCAGATCGCCTCGCGCGAAGACCCTCCCGAGTGCCCGGAGTGCAGCGGCGAGCTTCAGCAGGATCCGGATGTTCTGGACACCTGGTTCAGCTCGGCGTTGTGGCCGTTCAGCACCGTCGGCTGGCCGGACGAGACCGATGACCTGAAGGCGCTCTATCCCACGAACACCCTGGTGACCGCCTCGGAGATCATCTTCTTCTGGGTCGCCCGGATGGTGATGATGGGTCTCGAGTTCATCGGCGAGATTCCGTTCACGGACGTGGTCATCCACGGGACCGTCCGGGATCACCTCGGACGGCGGATGGCCAAGTCTCTCGGGAACGGCATCGATCCCCTGGAGGTCGTAGAGCACTACGGTGCCGACGCGATGCGCTACACGGTCCTGAGCGGCGCCGCGATGGGGACCGACATCCAGCTCAACTATCAGGATCTGGATGCCGCGTTCGCGGTGGGCCGGAACTTCGCGAACAAGATCTGGAACGCCGCACGCTTCGCCTTGCCGTACCTGAGCGAGGAGGATCTTGCGGCGAGCCCCGAAGATCGTGAGCTGGAGCTGGCGGATCGGTGGATTCTGAGCCGGTTTCGCGGCACGAGCAGAGAGGTCACGGAGGCGCTGGAGGCCTTCCGGCTGCACGATGCGGCGGCGGCCGTCTACCAGTTTGGCTGGGGCGAGCTGGCGGATTGGTACATCGAGTTGGCGAAGCCGCGGCTCGGAGGCGAGCGCGGCGAGGCCAGCCGATCAGCCGCTTCGACGACCCTGGCGCACGCGCTGGACGGTTGGATGCGCCTCCTGCACCCGATCATGCCCTTTGTCTCCGAGGCGATCGCCACCCGTCTTCCGGGCCGAAGCGAGGAGGACACGATCGTGCGAGGACCGTGGCCCGAGCCGCCGGACTCGTGGGAAGACGCTGCGGCGGAAGCCGCTTTCACCGGACTCCAGGAGCTGGTCGGTCAGGTGCGGAACCTCCGTGCCGCGTACGGGATCGACCCGGCGCGGCAGCTCACCGTTCTCGTGCGCGGAGCTCCGCCGGTTCTGGCGTCAGCGATGGCTGCCGAGGGGCAGGGGATCTCCCTACTCGCCCGGGCAGTGTTCCAGGAGGCGGATGACCTTCCCGACGAGCCCGGCGCACACGCCGTGCTGCAGTCGGGGGCCGAGCTCTTCCTGCCACTTGCCGACATTGTGGATGTGGACCGCGAGCTCGGGCGGTTGGAAAAGGAGTTGCTCCGGCTGGAAGGCATCCTGGAGGGGTCCCGAGCGCGGCTGGAGAGCCCGGCGTTTCTGGAGAAGGCTCCCGCCGAGGTGGTAGCGCGCGAGCGCGAGAAGCAGAAGTCGCTCGAGGAGCGCCGAGGGCTCCTGGTCGAGAAGAGACGCGCGCTCGGAGAAGGTTGAGGCCGCATCGAGTGCTCGACGCGCCCCCCCATCCATCGAGGAGGCTAACCGGCGCAGCCGTCGGTCTGGCCGCGGCGGCGCTCGGGGTGGCCTGCGCCAGAGAGGAGCCGCCGCCGGGAGCACACCCGGATCGGGTTCCGCCCTCCGTCCGCGAGTCCAATCCGGGCAGGAACTCGATCGTGCCGGGCTTCGGCGGGAGTGCCGAGATTCGGTTCGACGAGCCTATCACCGGCACCAGGAACCTGCAGCAGAGCCTGGTCGCGTCCCCGGCCGACCGGTATGAGGTCTCGTCGGGCTTCTCGAACATCAAGATCAAGCCATCCGACGGCTGGGCCGACGGCGTCGTGTACTACTTCCAGATCCCCGCGGGCATCGCCGATCTTCTAGGGAACCGCACCGAGGAACCGATCGAGCTGGTCTTCTCCACCGGACCGGAGCTGTCCGCGACGCGCGTCACGGGCGAGGTTCGTCAGCGCGTGGATGGGG
>Ga0255054_10000699_pt1 | contig 19739 bp, 16 predicted proteins | sample JV7_2_23_MG_FD_188634 | JGI IMG/M metagenome (GOLD analysis project Ga0255054, IMG submission 188634) | Seawater microbial communities from Jervis Inlet, British Columbia, Canada - JV7_2_23 | ecosystem: Environmental > Aquatic > Marine > Inlet | place: Canada: British Columbia | collected...
ATATGATTGGGTTAACTCGTTGACTTGTTAAATGGCTAAATAGGGGTAAAAAGAATAATTCCTTTGACGATTTGATCAATCAACTATTTAACCAGTCAACCTTTACGATGGAATTATAAAAGTTAGGGTTGTCACCCCAGTGAATAAAAATCTCCCAAAAACCAAGGTCCAACAACTAGAGCGCCACGTGGTTCTGGTATCACCTGAGATCCACTGGAACACCGGCAATATTGGTCGGACCTGTGTGGCCACCGAATCCTATCTGCATCTGATCAAACCGCTGGGGTTTTCACTGGACAGTAAAGAAGTTAAGCGAGCGGGTTTGGACTATTGGAAACACGTCAAACTCAGTGTCTGGGAGGATTTTGCCAGTCTGCATTCAAAACTGGCGCCCCGCCGGCATGAGATTGCTATCTTTTCAAAAACCGGAACCCGGCCTTTCTGGTCCATGCCGTCGCCGCCGCGGTTGTTTCTGATCTTCGGCTCCGAAACCCAGGGGCTCCCCGCAAGCATTCTAAACCGGTATCCGGAGGCCACCTACCATATTCCTACCACCAAAACCATACGATCATTAAACCTTTCCGCAGCCGCTGCTATTGCCCTTTACGAAAGTCTGCGTTCCGCACAGCCCTTTCATGCCTGGACTGTTTAAACTACTGGATATTTAAACAATTCGAGTATAATATAAAGGAAAACACCCGCCACAAACGGAGGATTGCTTAAAACTAATATTTCATTACTTTATATCTATTGACATATATAGTAATGTGATTATTATTTATAAAAATGGGGCTTGCGGCAGGGGTAGAAACGAAATCCCGGCAGCCCTGATGTAGTCGGGACAAAGTATTCTGGCGAAGGCCAATAAAATCAGAAATTCGGAGAGGATGGAAAACGAATGCGTTTCGATAAATTTACAATAAAATCTCAGGAACTTATACAGAATGCCCAGGCACTGGCATCACAGCACCATAACCAGCAGATTGAACCTGAGCATCTGCTGACCGCGATGCTCGCCGAAACCACCGGTATCGCCGGAACTATGTTGCGCAAACTGGGGGCTTCTCCGGGCGAAATCGCTCAGGAAGTAAATGCGGCGGTTACCCGGCTGCCCGGTGTTAGCGGCACCGCAACAGGAGAGGTCTATATTTCGCCCAGGAGCAAAGCGGTATTGGAGCAAGCCTTTGCCGAAGCCACCAATATGAAAGATGAATATGTCAGTATCGAACATATTCTTTTAGCCATATCTGATGAAAAAAGCGGTGAAACGGCCAACATTCTGGCCGGCGCCGGGGTCACCCGTGAAGCCATTTTAAAAACGCTCATAGAAATCCGGGGCAAACAGCGCATCACCGACCCGAATCCGGAAGAAAAATACCAGGCTCTGGAAAAATTCAGCCGCGACCTGACCGATCTGGCACGGCTGGGCAAATTGGATCCGGTCATCGGCCGGGATGAAGAAATCCGCCGCATTGTTCAGGTGCTTTCGCGGCGCACGAAAAACAACCCGGTTTTAATCGGAGAACCGGGTGTCGGCAAAACCGCCATTGTTGAAGGTCTGGCACAGCGAATCGTGGAAGGCGATATTTCCGAAACCTTGAAAAACCGCCGGCTGGTGGCCCTTGATATGGGGGCGCTGATTGCCGGCGCCAAATATCGGGGCGAATTTGAAGATCGGCTCAAAGCGGTATTAAAAGAGGTCGAAACCGCAGAAGGTGAGATCATCCTTTTTATCGATGAACTTCACACCGTGGTGGGTGCCGGCGCTGCAGAAGGTGCGGTGGATGCATCCAACATGCTCAAGCCCGCGCTGGCCAGAGGCACCCTGCGCTGTGTGGGGGCAACGACCCTCAACGAATACCGCAAATACATTGAAAAAGATGCCGCCCTGGAGCGCCGGTTTCAGCCGGTACTGGTGGGTGAGCCCAGCGTGGAGGACACCATATCGATTTTGCGGGGCCTCAAGGAAAAATACGAAATCCATCACGGCGTTCGCATCAAAGATTCGGCCATTGTCGCTGCGGCCACCCTTTCTAATCGCTATATTGCCGATCGTTTTTTGCCGGACAAAGCCATTGACTTAATTGACGAATGCGCATCCAAACTGAGAATTGAAATAGACAGCATGCCGGCTGAAATTGATGAAATCCAGCGCAAAATCACCCAGTCTGAGATCGAGCGCCAGGCCTTGAAAAAGGAAACGGACCCGGCTTCCAAGGAACGGCTGAAAAAACTGGAAACCGAGCTGGCCGACCTGAATGATGAGCTGATGAGAATGAAAGGCCACTGGCAAAATGAAAAAGCTCTGATCCAGACGATCCGCAAAATCAAAGAAGATCAGGAACAGTTGAGCACCGAGGCCCAGCTGGCGGAAAGAGAAGGCAATCTGGCCCGGGTGGCGGAGATTCGATACGGCAAAGCGCTGGAGCTTGAAAAACAGCTGGAGGAAGCCAACCAAAAACTTTCTGAGCTTCAGCAGGCCAGCAAAATGCTCAAAGAAGAAGTCGATGATGAGGATGTGGCTGAAGTCGTTTCCCACTGGACCGGAATACCGGTGAGAAAAATGCTTGAAGGTGAAAGAGATAAGCTGGTGCGCATGGAAGATCAGCTTCACCGGCGGGTCATCGGCCAGGAAGAGGCCGTATCGGCTGTGTCTAATGCCGTTCGCCGCGCCCGCTCGGGGCTGCAGGATCCCAATCGGCCGATCGGTTCATTTATTTTCATGGGACCTAGCGGGGTCGGCAAAACCGAGCTGGCGAAAGCGCTGGCAGAATTTATTTTTGACAGTGAGCAGGCCATCGTTCGCATTGATATGTCGGAGTACATGGAAAAGCATTCCGTTGCCCGGCTGATCGGTGCCCCCCCCGGGTATGTGGGATACGAAGAAGGCGGCTACCTGACAGAAGCGGTCCGCCGTCGGCCGTATTCGGTGGTGCTGTTTGACGAAATTGAAAAAGCACACCCGGAAGTCTTTAATGTGATGCTGCAGATTCTGGATGACGGGCGCATGACCGACGGTCAGGGCCGTACGGTTGATTTTAAAAATACAATTGTCATTATGACATCCAATGTGGGCAGTCAGTGGATTCAGAAGCTGGCCATGTCTGACCGTGATGAATTGGAAAATCGGGTGACCGAGGCCCTGCGGGCCAGCTTTAAACCGGAATTCTTAAACCGTATCGATGAAATCATCATATTCCAGAACCTGACAGCGGATGAAATCGTTAAAATCGTCGACATTCAGATTGGCCGGCTGGACCGGCGTCTTGCCGACAAAAATATCGAGCTTATATTATCAAATGGTTCAAGAGAGCTGATTGCCGAAAAAGGTTATGATCCGGTCTATGGCGCACGACCGTTAAAACGAGTCATCCAGCAATATATCGAAAATCCGTTGTCTCTGGAGATCCTCGAGGGTAAAATTTCTGATGGCGCCCGTGTAAGTGCTGAAGCCGAGGGAGATAAAATCGTATTTAAGACAGTTTAAATTTGGAAAATCCTATTGTAATCTAACTTAACACATCGTAATATCCTGACGTTTATTTTAGGATATCAATTTCTTATGAGCCGATCTGTACCCGAAAAACTCCGCCGGTTTTATGATCAGTTTTTAGGCAACGACCACGTACTGATCGTGATCAATGCCGACCCGGATGCAATTGCCAGTGCGATGGCCGTCAGTCGCCTGCTGTGGCGCAAAGTGCTGAATGTGACCATTACTCACATCAATACCATCAATCGGCCCGACAACCTGGCGATGATCCGGCTGCTGGGCGTCAGCATGGTTCCTTTTGAAGAGATTACAGTGGATCAATTCAGCCGGATTGTTATTGTGGATTCCCAGCCGGATCACAATGAGAATATGGCTGAACTAAAGCCGGATGTGATTATCGACCACCACTCGGAGTCGGGTGCCAAAGCCCCGTTTTTAGATATCCGACCCGACTACGGCGCCACGGCCACCATTTTAACTGAATACCTGCGGGCAGCAAAAATAAAACCCTCCGCCAAACTGGCGACCGGCCTGTATCATGGCATCAAAACCGACACCAATGATTTTAAGGGAAGGACCCAGATCGAAGATGTGCGCGCATTTCAATATTTATTTCGAAATGCCAATATCCATCTTGCGCGTAAGATAGAGAAGGCCGACCTTCGATTCGACCTTTTAAAATATTTTATAATTGCCATGCAAAACATGCGCCGGCGCAAAGGCAAGGTTTACATCCACTTGGGTCACGTGGTTAATCCGGACGTTTGTGTGCTGATTGCCGACTTTTTTATGCGGATCAATACCGTCACCTGGAGCATTGTGTCCGGAATCTGTGATAAAAAATTAACGATTATTTTCCGAAACGACGGTATTCGAAAAAACGCCGGCAAGGTCGCCAAGGAAGGATTCGGGAAACTGGGGAATGCGGGGGGCCACAAAAACATGGCCCGGGCAGAAATTGCGCTCAACGATCTAAAAGAGCACGTCGACACGCGGGACGACAATAAATTGCTGTCGTGGATTATCGGGAGGACGGCAAGGAGAGCGGAACCCAAGTAGCCACAAAGCAAAAAAGTGACTAAAGTGAACTAAAATGAACTAAAGTGACTAAAGTTAAGGTGTCGCTCGCGCAGCGCAGGCGCTTGCGCCGCGTGGCGCTCCATCTTTTTAATAAAAATGGCAGAATTCCTTAACTTTAGTCACTTTAGTCACTTGTAACTTTAGCTCACTTGTTTTTAGCCGGTTGATAAGACATGACGGGAAGCAAATCAGGCATAATCGTGACCATCCTGGGTTCCGGAACCTGTGTGCCGTCACTAAAACGCAGTTCGTGCTCGGTTCTGATGCAGATTGGCGGTTCACGGTTGCTGTTTGACTCCGGACCGGGCACCATGCGACGGCTTCTGGAAGCGCAGACCACTATTTTTGAGATTTCCCATATTTTTTACAGCCATTTTCACCCCGACCACACCGGCGAATTTGTTCCGTTTATTTTTGCCACCAAATATCCGGACGGCAGCCGGCGAAAAACGCCTTTGACGGCCGGCGGCGGCCGGGGATTCCTGGGTTTTTACGAAGGATTGAAAACCGCTTACGGCCACTGGATCGAGCTCGCCCCCGGATTGCTCAATACGATTGAATTCGACAATAAAAAAAACGACCATCGTCAATTCGAAGACTTCACGGTAGAAACCGCACCGGTGGCACACAATGAAGAAAGCATTGCCTACCGCATAAACAGCGCCAATGGGTGCTCCGCCGTATACACCGGGGATACCGATCACTGTGAAACAATCATCGACCTGGCAAAAAAAACGGATCTGTTGATCTGCGAGTGTGCCCTTCCGGACAAATTGCGGGTGCCGGGCCACCTGACGCCCTCATTGGCCGGAGATCTTGCCGCCAGAGCCGAAGTTCGCAAACTGGTTTTAACTCATTTTTACCCGGAATGTGAAAAAGAAGACATCGAGGCCGAATGCCGCAAAACTTACTCCGGCCCTTTAGTATTGGCCGAAGATTTGATGGAAATAGAAATCGGTTGAATTGGTTAGATTGGTTTAATTTGTTTAATTTGTTCACCTAAACACAGTTAGAGTCTTAGTTGTGAATTCTTTGCATTTTATGAAAAACTTTTTTATCACGAAAGCACGAAAGAAAAGAAAAATTTCGTGCGTTTCGAATTTCGTGTTTTCGTGATTAATCATTTTGGGTTCCCCGATAAATCGGGATTTACGCTTCGCTCCAACCGGCTTGTCCGGGTTAGGTAATATAAACGCAGAGATAACCAATCAAACCAATAAGACCAATAAAACAAATTCAACAAATCATGAAGTACTATCCCGTCCATTTAGACATCAAAAACCGCAATTGTCTGATTGTCGGCGGCGGTGCAGTGGGCACCCGCAAGGTCAATACCCTGTTGGAATGCGGCGCCCGTGTTACCGTCGTCAGCCCCGATCCGACACCACAGCTGACCCGTCTGGCTTCAGAAGGATCCATTACGCTAAAAAAGCGTGCTTATCGAAGCGATGATTTAACCGGCATGTTTCTGGTTATCGGGGCCACCGATGATGAAAGCTTAAATCGTCAGGTCAGCAAAGATGCCGGGCGAACTCATACCCTGTGTAATATTGCCGATCGCCCTGAGGTTTGCAATTTTATCCTTCCATCCATAGTTTGCCGAGGAGATCTGGTCATTACCATTTCCACTTCCGGTAAAAGCCCGGCCCTGGCAAAACACCTGCGCCAAAAACTGGAAACGCAGTTCGGCCGGGAATATGCCGATTTTCTGCTTTTAATGGGCGCCATCCGCAAAAAACTGTTGAGTCAAGCCCATGAGCCCGAGGCCCATAAGGGCCTTTTCAATAAACTGATCGACAGCAATATTCTCAATTTAATACACGAAGGCAAAAAAGAAGATATTAACGCTCTTCTTTACAATATATTAGGAGACGGCTATCGGTTTGAAGAATTATTATAAGCTATCTCAACCCTTTAGCCCGTTGGCTTGTCAAAAGATAAAATCAGCTCCCTATTTTAACGGGCTTAATCCGCCGGAGGCGGACTCAACCGGCCAACCTAAATCGGAGTATTAATGGAATCTATCATCTTCGTTAGCGTTTTACTGTATCTGCTTAGCACCGTCTGCTATTTTGCATTTCTATTTATTCAGAAAGACTATCTGCAACGCGCGGGATTCTTTCTGCTGCTGGTTGGTTTTTTATTTCACACCCTGACCATCGTTTACGGCTTTATCAAGGCCGGGCATATGCCGGTCAGCAATATGCATGAAACGCTTTCTTTTGCCGGCTGGGCCATTGCCGGGGTATTTCTGGCCATTCAATATAAATTTAATTTAAAAATTTTGGGAATATTTGCCGCGCCCATCCTGACATTAATTATGATCGTCGTCTCGCAGCTTCCCAACGAGCCGCCCCAGACAACCCAAATTTTTAAAAGCTTCTGGCTGATGAGTCATGTGACGGTCATCTTCATCGGTGAGGCTGGCTTTGCCCTGGCCTGCGGGCTGGGTGTGCTTTATTTGCTTCAAGAACATGAAATTAAAACGAAAAGACATCGATTCTTCTTTAAACGGTTGCCGTCTTTAGAAATGCTGGACAACATCGGATACGTCTGCATCGTAGTGGGCTTTACCATGCTCACCCTGGGCCTGATAACCGGCTTTGTTTATGCGAAAGCGGTCTGGGGTCAGTTCTGGAGCTGGGATCCCAAAGAGGTCTGGGCCGGAATCACCTGGCTGTTTTATGCGGTCCTGCTGCACGAAAGACTGACGGTTGGGTGGCGGGGGCGGCGCTCAGCCATTATGGCCATCATCGGCTTCGGGGTGCTAATTTTTACTTTTTTAGGCGTAAACCTCCTGATGAAGGGACACCATGGCGTGTTTACCAAATTCTAAGATTGAGGAATTATGAATTAAGGAATTAAGGAATTAAAGGTAACAATCCGATTTTAATCCCTGAATTCCTAACGCGGACAGGCCGGTTGGAGCGAAGCATAAATCCCGATTTATCGGGGAACTCAAAATGATTAATCACGAAAACACGAAATTTGGAAAGCACGAAATTTTTCTTTTCTTTCGTGTTTTCGTTCTTTCGTGATTTCGTGATAAAAAAGTTTTTTAATAAAATGCAAAGAATTCACAACTAAAAATCTAAATTGTTAAACCGATGTTTGATATTGTTCTACTGGGCATAAATCATAAAACTGCTCCCATTGAGGTCAGGGAGTGTATCGCCTTTTCGGAAGATGAGTCGAAATCGGCCCTGCATTCGCTTCTGCGGAAATCTTTCATAAAAGAAGCGCTGCTTTTTTCAACCTGCAACCGGGTGGAGGTTTTACTGGTAACCGATAATACATCCCGAGCGGTTGAGGAGACTAAAGAGTTTATCGCCGAATTCAATAAGATTCCGCTGGAAAAATTTAAAGATGCCCTCTATATCCATGAAGGCGATGAAGCCGTGCGTCATGTTTTTCGCGTGGCCTCGAGCCTGGATTCAATGGTTGTGGGCGAACCCCAGATCCTGGGCCAGGTAAAGGAGGCTTATCGAACCGCCATCGACGAAAAGACCTCCGGTGTCATATTAAACCGCTTATTGCACCGCACGTTTTTTGTCGCTAAGCGCATCCGCAGTGAAACCGGCATCGGAGATCGCGCGGTTTCCATCAGTTATGCCGCCGTTGAACTCTGCCGTAAAATATTTGGACAATTGCAGGACAAAAAAGTGTTGCTCATCGGCGCGGGAGAAATGGCCGAATTGGCTGTCGAACACCTCCTCCGCAACAAGGTCGCAAATGTATGGGTGGCCAACCGCACTTTTGAAAACGGCGTTGAACTGGCAAGACAGTTCAACGGAAGCGCCATCCGATTCGAAGAAATTCCGGAGAGCTTAAAAACCGTGGACATTATTATCAGCTCCACAGGGGCACCTGATTACGTGATTCAGCCGGATCAGGTGAAAGGCATAATTCGCAAGCGTCGCAATCGACCGCTATTTTTCATGGATATTGCCGTCCCCCGGGACATCGACCCGGAGATCAATCGCCTCACCAATTCATATGTTTATGATATCGATGACTTAAAAGGAATCATCGACGAAAATATTGATGATCGCCGGAAGGAGGCAATTAAAGGTGAACGCATCGTTGATGAAGCCGTCATCCATTTCCGTGAATGGCATGAAAGCCTGGATGTGGTTCCAACGATTATCGCCCTGCGAAATAAAATGGAATCAATTGCGAAGGCCGAACTCAAAAAAACCCTGCAATCCGGCAAGATCTCAGAGCAGGAAGCCGAAGCCATTCTCAAAATGACGGGTTCACTCATCAACAAGATCCTGCATGATCCGACCCTGTTTCTGAAACAAAACGGCATGCACGAAGATAAATCCTTTTATATTGATACGGTCAGAAAACTGTTTAAGTTGGATGAATAATAAATCCGGAGGGTTTATTATGAGCAAAACCGCATTACTTTTTCCCGGCCAGGGCTCCCAGAGTGTGGGAATGGGTGAAGAATTTTATCAGGAATACGATTTTGTCCGCGAAATTTTCGACATGGCCGAAGAAACGGCCAAAATGAATATCTCCAAGCTTTGTTTTAAAGGCCCCATGGAAGAATTGACCCAAACGGTTAACCTGCAGCCGGCCGTCACAACGGTTAACCTGGCCTGTCTGGCGGTTCTAAAAAGTGAAGGCATCGAGTATGATTTTTGTGCCGGCCATAGCCTGGGAGAATACAGCGCGCTGAATGCCGCCGGCGTTGTATCCGGTGAAGATACCATCAAACTGGTATTTAATAGAGGCACGTTCATGCATCGGGAATCCACAAAATACACGGGCGCAATGCATGCCATTGTCGGGTTGCCGATAGATGAAGTTGAAAACCTTCTGGTCGACGTTCAATCAGAAGGGGTTGTATCGGTGGCCAATCATAACAATGAATTGCAGATTGTGATCACCGGTTCACCGGAACCGGTCGCAAAAGTCTCAAGGCTTGCCGCCCAAAAGGGCGCAAAATCCATTCCCCTGAAGGTCAGCGGCGCCTGGCATAGTGATCTCATCAAAGGTGCCGAGGAAGATTTCAACGCGGTTTTAGCCCAAATTAATTTTAATCCCCCCGAAAAATCCGTGATTTTAAATGTGACCGGCGATATTTCCACCGGAGCAGATGATATCAAGGCATGTATGAGCCGGCAGCTGTGCAGCCCGGTGAAATGGTATGCGTCCATGGGTAAGCTGATTGACGATAAAATGGAAACCTTCGTGGAGGTCGGACCGGGAAGGGTCTTAGCGGGTTTGTTAAAAAAGATCTTAGCGCCTGATTATCCGGCAAAAGTCTATAATATCAGCAACATGAAACAGTTTGAAACGTTTCTCAATGAAACCACATAAGGCCTGGTTTGATCAAATTGGTGGAAAGCGGTATAATTCGGCAAAAAGCGAATAACTTACAATAAATGCTTTACAGGCAAATTGAGTTGTGTTATTGAAAGCAATTTTTGAAGGACCTTTCATCGAGAGAGGACAAACTAGGGATTTGGTTATGAAAAAGAAAGACAAGAAATATTTTGAAAAATTGCTCACAGATTGGTTGGAGGAGCTTTTGGATCAGGCCGGTGACACGGTGTCGGGCATGACCGTGCCGAAAGAAAATTTTCCGGACCCGACTGATCGTGCCGCCCTTGAAGCCGACCGTAATTTTATGCTGCGAATACGGGATAGAGAACATAAACTGATTAAAAAAATTAAACAGGCCATTGGCCGCATCGAAAAAGACACCTACGGAATTTGTGAATCCTGCGGAGAAGATATCTCGTTGAAACGGCTAAAAGCCCGGCCGGTCACAACTCAATGCATCGATTGTAAGTCCAAAGAGGAGGCGTTAGAAAAAGCTCTTGGAATATAATAATCATCTGGGGATAGACCTTCATATACATTCAACCGCCTCAGATGGATCCCTTACACCTGCAGAAATCCTCGACCAAGCTCAAAAGCTCAATCTCGCCGCAATCGCAATAACGGATCATGACTCCATAGACGGATCCAAGGAGGCGCTTCGCAATGGCATACCCCCTTCTGTTAATTTTCTTACCGGAGTCGAGATCAGCGCAGCACACCCTCGATTTTTCCCAGGCTCCGGCAGTTTTCATATTTTAGGCTATGATATCCGCCTCGATGATCAAGCCTTAACTCAAGCCCTGAACAAACTCCGGCAGGCCAGAAAAAATCGCAATCCGAAGATTGTAAAGCGCCTGAATGAATTGGGCTTCCAGATCTCATTGGAAGAGGTCAATCAAACCGTCGGACAGGGTCAGCTGGGCAGGCCCCATATTGCATATACCATGATGAAAAAGGGCTTTGTAAGGTCCATTAATGAAGCGTTTGACAAATTTTTAGGGACAGCAAAGCCGGCATATGTGGACAAGGAGCGCATTGGATGCGAAGATGCGGTTAAAATGATCCGCAATGCCGGAGGCATTGCGGTGCTCGCGCATCCGGGGCTTCTGGATATTGAAGATGAAAGCAAGCTGGAGGAGCTCATCCAAGGTTTAATTAAAATTGGCATGGGCGGAATGGAAGTATATTATCCGCAACATTCGCTCGAACAGATAAGGCGGTATACGGAACTGTCAAATAAATATAACCTTTTAATGACCGGGGGAACGGATTTTCACGGGTCCATAACACCTGAAATAAAAATGGGATCAGGAAAAGGAACACTGTTTATTCCGTATCTGCTGTATGAAAAATTAACGGGTGCCTAGTGTCATGTCCCACAAATATGTTACAAAAGTCGTGTGGTATATTTTAGTTCAGTTGAGTTCTTTAAACAACACCTGGTTCAAAGGTTCAGAGGTTAGATAACTGCAGAAATAAGTCATCCGATGTTAGAGGAAATAGGACAACAGCCAGAAATCGGACACTTAAATCCTGAAACTTCTGAACCCAGAACCCTGAACCTTTGAACCCTGAACCCGGGAACTGACACCTAAAATAAAACGAATTAACATTAATAAACTCAATCCGTATTTTGTAAATTACTTGCGAGACGCAACACTAGGACTTATTATGGATACCGCCAATCAGATGCTTATCGAACAAAAGCTTGAATATCAATTTCATTCAAAGGACTTTTTGGATGAAGCCTTAAGACACAGCTCTTATGTAAATGAACAGCCGGAATCGGATTTGCGGGACAATGAACGCTTTGAGTTTCTCGGCGATGCCGTATTAAACCTCATCGTCGGCCATATTTTAATGGAACGCTACCCGCACTTAAAAGAGGGTGACCTTTCAAGAACCCGGGCCAATCTGGTAAATGAGACCCAGCTGGCCATTATGGCACGCTCCATAGACCTTGGCGCATGCCTTCAACTGGGCAAAGGTGAAATTCAAACCAACGGCATGGAAAAAAACTCAATTTTAGCAGGGGCTTTTGAAGCATTGATGGCCGCTGTTTATCTGGATGGCGGTTTTAAAGTCGCCTTTAGAATAATAGAAAATAATTTTGTTCCCATTCTCGATCAGATTCACTCGGCTATCGACAATTATGACTACAAAAGCCGGCTTCAGGAATGGGTTCAGGAAAAACACAATGATATACCGTATTATAAAGTCGTCCGTGAGGAGGGGCCGGATCACGATAAAACGTTCTGGGTTTCCGTAACCGTTTTTGATATCGAAACGGAAGGCACGGGCAAAAGCAAAAAAACGGCGGAACAGGATGCGGCCCATAAGGCGCTGCAAAAGCTAACAGAGGCTTGATAATACAAAGTAGCTAAGTCCAACTTCTTACTTCACCTTACCTGCCTCTGGCTACTGGCCCCTTGCTTCTGGCTATTAGGAGCCGATGACTGGAAATCCGTATCAGGTCAAGGAATCTTCATTCCTGAGCGCTTGTTTGCAGCCAATTGGTAAAAAATGACCAACGACCAACAACCAGAAATCTGTGGCCATAGGCCAGCAACCAGGAGCCAGAAGCCAGAAGCCAGCGACCGCCCTTTTGTAGTTCCCATTTTCCTCCCCCACGCCGGCTGCCCTCACCGGTGTATCTTTTGCGACCAGGCTTCAATTACCGGTGTCCGTTCAAAGCTGCCGCAAAAGGATGTCCGCGATCAGATCGAGGCGTTTTTAAAATTTAAAAGCGCCCGGCGCAACCCGGTTCAGATTGCCTTTTTTGGCGGAAATTTTCTGGGAATGCCGGCAGATGAAATAAAACGCCTGCTGGCTGAAGCCGCTGAATATGTAGAGACCCGCCGTGTAAACAGCATCCGTTTCTCGACCCGGCCGGATACCATCGACCGTAAGCGGTTGGATATGATCAAAAATTTCCCGGTATCCACCATCGAGCTCGGTGTACAATCCATGAACGACAGCGTGCTGAAGCGCACAAACCGCGGCCACACCGCTTCAGATACCCAAAAAGCAATTCAGGATCTCAAAGGCTTAAATTACGAAATTGGAGTGCAGCTAATGGTCGGCCTGCCGGGAGATACGCCTGAGAGATCGATCGCCTCTGCCCAACGGGTCGCCCGGCTGAAACCGAATTTTGTCCGCATTTATCCCACCGTCGTTCTGGCGGGCAGTCCGCTTGCCACCTGGTATCAGAAAGGCGACTATATCCCCCTGAGCCTCGAGGCAGCGGTGACACAGACCAAGGCGCTTTACCGGCTTTTTCAAAAAGAAAACATTCAGGTGATTCGGATGGGCCTGCAGGCAACAGAAGAACTTGAAGACGATTCGACCATTTTAGCCGGACCCTATCACCCGGCCTTCGGACACCTGGTCTATTCGGAAATCTTTTTGGATATGACCGTGTTGGCAATAGAAACGGCAAATCCGACAGCGGATACAGTTACCCTGCGCGTTCATCCGGGCAGTGTTTCCAAAATGAGAGGCCTACAAAATGGGAATATTAAAAGTCTTAAAAGAAAATTTCATCTTCAATCGGTTGAAATCGTCCCGGATCATTCGTTGAAAAAGGATCAATTGGCAGTGACCACCTTCCTCTGATTTTGCTATTCATAACCATAATAATGAATTAAAAATTAACGGGTTATAGGTGTTGCCGCGAAAAATTAAGGTTGACATTCCATCCGGCTGTCATCTATAAAAAATTGATTCGGGGGAAATATTTAATTCTACATCCTGCGGCAATTCTGAAGTCGATCCACAATAAGTATTTTCTAATTAACTTGTTCATAAAACGCGCGTCCTGATCAATTCAATATTTCCCGGTACGTCAATTCATAACATGCGAGTCCCATCAATTATGATGGACTGAGGAGAAACGGAACTTATGGAGCCTCTGGATCCCCAGCGCAAAGAGCCGTTACTTAGTAAGGGAGGTCGGATAACCGGCGTTCCTGCCGCAAAAGATGTGCCCATGAAAAAAGCAACAGCCGCCGCGGAAAAACCGGAAAAAATCGATATTGATTCGCCAAGTACACTCATTAACCGTGAGTTAAGCTGGCTCAGCTTTGCACGCCGCGTGCTTGCACTCGCAAAGGACCCTGACTTACCCCTGCTTGAGCGTGTCAAATTTGCCGGAATTATGGGTATGCTGTATGACGAGTTTGCAATGAAACGTATGGGGGGACTCAAGCGCAAGATTGAGAAAAGAAAAAAGAAAAAGAAAAAAAAACTGTCCCCCGACGGACTCAGTGCGGAGGAGGAACTGCAAGCCTGCCGGGACGAACTGCACAGACAGGCTCGACTCGTTTCCAAGCTGGTGCATAAAGAGCTTCGCCCGGCTTTATCAGCTGCTGGAATCCCCATCCTGGAATACACAGAGTTGAATGATAAACAGCAGGTGCAGATGCAGCGATATTTTCTTGAATCGGTGGAACCCATCCTGACGCCACTTGCCGTGGACGTTTCGCATCCTTTTCCCTTCATCAGTAACCTGGGGCTGAATCTCGCGGTGGAGGTTAAAGAAACCAAAAAGAAACGCAACCGCTTCGTGCGGATTAAAATGCCGGCAAACCGCCCGCGCTGGGTACCATTGCCCGGCAGTGCCGGATTTGTACCTTTAGAGCAGGTGATCGCGTCAAACCTCAGGCTGTTGTTCCCCAAGGCGGCTGGCCTTGAATTTTATTTTTTCCGCGTCACCCGCGTCGCCAAGGATGACCCCTGGGAGCGGACATATCTGGAAGACTCTGAAGCCGATCTTATTCCGGGTCGCCTCATCGGTATGGTGACGGAGGAGCTGACAGCCCGAAAATTTGCCGGTGTGACACGACTCCAGGTCAGCGCTGATATGCCCAAAAAACTGCAACGCTGGATCGCTGAGCAACTCAAGGCGGATCTGAAAGATCTGCAACCCGTAAAAGGTCTGTTGAGTCTGACGGACTTGATGAAGTTCCAGGTGGAGGGTTACCCGGAGCTGCGCGATCCACCCCATGAACCCGTAACCCATCCCCGTCTGCGCCAGCTGGATGCTCACGATTCTGCCGATATATTCGACGAGATCTGTCGAGGTGACATCCTGTTTCACCATCCCTACCACAGCTTTGACAGCTCCATATTGCATTTCCTGCAATGTGCGGCGGTTGATCCGCAGGTACTGGCGATCAAGCTGACCATCTATCGCACCAGCAGCCAGTCGCCCATCATCCAGGCGCTGATGGAAGCGGCGCACCAGGGCAAGCAGGTTGCAGTGCTGGTGGAGATCACCGCACGCTTCGATGAAGCCCCTAACATCGCCTGGGGCAAGCAGCTGGAGCGGGAGGGGGCGCACGTGGCCTACGGTGTCGAACGCTTGAAAACCCACGTAAAATTGGCCCTTGTCGTCCGTGAAGAGAAGGACGGCATTCGCCGTTATGTTCACGTGGGGACCGGAAACTATCACAACGTCACTGCCCGCATTTATGAGGACATGGGCATTTTAAGCTGTGACCCGGAACTGGGAGCTAATGTTGCGGCTTTGTTCAACGAACTGACAGGCGCCACGCCGTCTCCGGGCTATGGCAAATTAATGGTCGCCCCACACAATCTGCGCGAGTCCTTTATCGAATTGATCCGCCGCGAAATCCAGCACCGCCAGGCAGGCCGTCCTTCAGGCATTCACGCCAAAATGAATCAACTCCAGGATGCAGGCATGATTCGCGAACTTTATCGTGCCGGGCGGGCGGGCGTGCCCATCAACCTCAATGTTCGCGGTCTGTGCTGCCTGCGCGCGGGGGTCCCCGGGCTATCCGAAACCATTCGGGTCTTCAGTACCCTCGGTCGTTTTTTAGAGCACTCACGCATCTATCGGTTTGAAAACGGCGGTGACCCGGAGTTCTTCATCGGTTCAGCCGATTGGATGCGGCGTAACCTTAACCGCCGCATGGAAACCATAATGCCCGTTACCGACCCCACTCTGAAACAGGAGTTGGAGCAGACCATGCAAATTTACGAAAACGACAACTGCTCGGCCTGGGATATGAAGCCTCACGGCCGTTACAAACAACGACGTCCACGCAAAGGCGAAGAACGCCGCGCCGCTCAAGAAGTGTTCATCAGCCTTTTCGCCAAGCAATCAAAGAATAGGGGCAAGGTCTGAGAGCGGTTTCATAATGCCATCGAATGTCCGACAGCGGCCATCATCAGTCGTTTCCAGGATCCGTCTTCAGGATTTGTTTGAAAAAACAGCCTGTTAAAGAATCAACTCATGCAAAATAGTTTGAAATTCAAATTGCCGGATGGCCATGATGAGAAGCAGTTCATCGGCAAATTGGCCGGTCAATATGCGCTCAAAAAAGAGCCGGCTGTTGCTGAGAGGTTTACCATCTGCGATACGTTTGATTGGCGCTTATTTAATAAATCGCTTGTCTTGTATGCGTCTGGAAATCGACTATTTTTGCGCAAACTGGCAAAAGACGAAATCCTACATAGCGCTGAAATCACGTCTTTGCCAGTTTATATATGGGATTTTCCGGACAGTGGACTAAAACGGCAGTTGGCCCCGATCATAAAGATGCGCGCACTCTTAAGGCTTGTCGAAGTCCAATCCCGATCAATGCCTTATTGTATCTTGAACCCCAACGAAAAAACAGTGGCCCGATTGGTTTATGAAGAAATTCGGCCGTCGCGTAATAAAGATGCGCCGGCGGTGACCACTCATTTGTGGCTGAAACCCGTCAGGGGATATCCCAAATATGCGCGCAATCTAGTCAAACAATTCCAAGCGGCCGGGCTTACCGTAAGTAAAAAAGAAGATATATTCTTTAAAGCGCTTGAACTCGTAGATAAAAAGCCGGGCAGTTATTCTGCCAAATTAAACATCCAACTCGACCCTGATATGCGCGCTGATGAAGCAACGAAAGTCATTTTGCGCTTTTTGTTGCATGTCATGCGCATCAACGAAGCCAACATCGAGAAGGACCTTGATACCGAATTTTTACATGATTTCCGGGTTGCTATTCGCAGGACCCGCTCGGCATTGGGCCAAATTAAAAATGTGTTTCCGACACGGACAACCGCTCGGTTTAAGAAAAATTTTGCTTCTGTGGGCAAACTCTCCAACGAATTGCGGGATCTGGATGTCTACCTTCTCAATGAAAATACCTACAAAGCGATGCTCCCGCCTGTTTTGTGTAACGACATTGATCCTTTATTTGACTATTTACGGAAAAATCGATCAAAGGCTTTGCAGAAAGTCATTCGCGGTTTGAAATCAAAGAAATATGCGAAGATTTTACAGGATTGGGAAACATTCTTAAACAAGCCGCCGCAGGATTCGGCAACGGTACCTAGTGCAGCGCTCCCTGTAATCGATTTAGCCCACAAAAGAATCTATAAGAAGTACAGGGGTGTTGTTAAAGCCGGCAACCTGATCCTTAAAAAAACCGAAGATGAAAGGTTGCACGCCCTGAGAATTGAATGTAAGAAACTGCGATACCTGATGGAGTTTTTCGCCAGTCTGTTTCCCCGAAAAAAAATTAGTATCTTGATTGATCAATTGAAGAAATTGCAAGACAACCTTGGGGACTTTAACGATCTCTGTGTTCAGGAAGAATATCTTCGGAACATTGCTGAAGAACTCCCCGCAGCGCATCAGCAGTCAAAAAAAACACTTATAGCAATTGGCAGTCTGATTGGAACATTGGAAAAAGAAAGGCAGATCGTAAAAAATGCGTTTGCTAAAACCTTCACAGACTTTGCATCGTCTGAAAACCAGGAGTTATTCCGAGAACTTTTCGCCTCCAAAGCCTAACCAAACGGGTGTTTGATGACAACGCTGGCACTTTACAGTAATAAAGGCGGGGTGGGCAAGACCGCCGCCGCAGTAAACCTGTCTTATCTGGCAGCACAAACCGGCGCTAAGACCTTAATCTGCGATCTGGATCCTCAGAGTTCCGCCACCTATTATTTCCGGATAAAACCCAAACTGAAGTCCGGGGCAAAAGGGTTCATTAAAGGCGGCAATCGTGTTTTTAAAAGTGTGAAAGGCACAGACTATGCAAACCTGGATCTGCTGCCGGCAGATTTCTCGCTTCGCAATTTAGATATCACCTTTGATAAATTGAAGCGTTCAAAAAAACGGCTGGGAAAAATTTTAAACCCCTTTAAGGATGAATATGATTTCATCATTCTGGACTGTCCGGTTACCATCAGTATCCTGGCCGAAAATATTTTGAACGCTGTTGACTACGCTCTTGTTCCCCTGATTCCAACAACACTATCTGTGCGAACCCATCGGCAACTGCTGTCTTTCTGCAAAAAGAAAAATTACGATACCGCTAAGATTTATACCTTTTTTTCGATGGTGGATCGGCACAAAAAAATGCACCTGGAACTCATGCGCAAAGTGGCAAGGGAGTTTAACGGAGTTTTAAAAAGCCTTATCCCGTATTTAGCGCAGATCGAAAAAATGGGAATTTACCGCGCACCGGTTGCGGTCTATTCACCAGAGTCTTTGGCTTCAAAATCCTATCAAAACCTGTGGGAAAAAATTCAAAAAACCATACTTTATCCGGAGAGACGTTAGTCAAGCCATGTTTCGAAAGCTGTGTATCGATAATAGTAATTCAGCATGTTCTTGCAAAAGGAGAATCGTGATGTAAATTTCGGATTTCGCCTTCTCTACCATGTAGGATAGGTGTTCAAACTCATACTATATACCATCTTTGCATTAGAATTTATGAGACGCGGCAATATAGAAAGGAGTTATAAATGAGCCGGTTTGTTATGTTGTCGGGACCGTCGTGTGTGGGCAAGGGACCCCTTTATCATGCATTGCGTAAGTTTTATCCTGATCTGGCAGGCAGACTACAGCAGGTGGTTTTATACAACAGTCGTGATCCAAGGCCCGGAGAACTGGAAGGCGTGGACTACTATTTCCGGCCCCGGGCTGAAATCGAGGAACTGGCGCAAAAGCCCGGATTCACATCGGCTATTGTTCGTGGAGATTTACAGGCCATCGAGATCGCAAGTATTCAAGCGATCCTCAACCAGGATAAGGACGGCTTTTTTGAGGGCAATCCTTTCATTCCGGCCAAGCTCAGCGAATTGAAGGAATTACAGAAAATTCCAACGCTTAAGGTTTTTCTCTCTCCTCTTTCCCAGGAGGAGATTGTTTTCCTTAAAGACCCGCAACAGCGGACCAATCTCGAAAAATTATTGCCGGATATCATGCGCAGGAAACTTTTACGCCGCACCAAACGCCAGAAAATCAATCTCGCGTTAAAAGATTTGGAAAACATCGAAAAGCGCGTGGCCAGCGCCATCGTAGAGTTGAGAGAGGCCTGGAAATTCGATTATGTCATTCCCAACCACGATGGAGAAGACAGCGAACACTGGGATGCTTTTTACTACCCGCTAGGTGATGCGCGTAAAGCCCTGCTGAACTTCGCAGCGCTTCTCCGGGGCGAGACGCCTCCAGGTGTGGAGCGCTGGGAAAAGGATCTGGTGCCTTAAACACAGATTGACCGCTATGATACGCTCGATATTAAGGTTTTCGTTAAAGAAGAGTTGATTAGAAATATAAAATTGTGCAGCAGTTATTTGAGAAGCCTTTAAATTTCCGCGAGAGCCTAAGCATTTTAATACAAAGGAGAAAAAAATGGCAAAAAAAGCAAAAAAGCTTTGCAAATGGAAGTCGGAAGATATAACAAAAAAACTGGGTAAATTCAGTGATATCGTCCGTAATCCTCAATTCGTATGCACTAAGTGCGGCAGAGTGGCGGACAAAAAAAAGTGGTTGCACAAACCCACTGCATTAAAGTAGTAACCTAATTGTACA
>Ga0255054_10000700_pt1 | contig 19739 bp, 24 predicted proteins | sample JV7_2_23_MG_FD_188634 | JGI IMG/M metagenome (GOLD analysis project Ga0255054, IMG submission 188634) | Seawater microbial communities from Jervis Inlet, British Columbia, Canada - JV7_2_23 | ecosystem: Environmental > Aquatic > Marine > Inlet | place: Canada: British Columbia | collected...
GACTCGGCGATGCTAACCGTATCGACGACGGACGCCGATAGCGATGCGGGCGCTGCCCCAAAAGATATTTGTGCAATTGATAATCTCATATTATATCAGCAACCCATACGGTTCGAGGAAACGCCGCATAATTTCACTGGGCCCAAGAGCGCGATTGAATATCATTATCTGTTCGAGAATGCCATCCCACTGTCTTCCCGTGTACGTTGTCCCTTCGCCAAGGCGCACGGGATTATCTCCTGTCTGTAATGCCCCAGATTGCGCATCGGTATCTTCTAAAATGCCGTTGACATATAATCGGTTGTTTGCGCTATCCCATGTCCCGGCGACGTGATACCATATTCCTGTTGTTGGTATAGTGATCGCTGCATTGACGCCGGTAGAATTTGTCAAGAATTGGAACCGCCCTGTCATCTGTCGCAAAACAAATGGTCGCTTTCCCGTCTCATCCTCTTGGCATATGATGTAATTGCCCGCACCAGTGACGATAGATTCAAACCACACCCATGCGATGCAGGACAGACCCGTAAAGCCCGTAGTAAATAGTTGTGTGTTAACATACTGATCGCTCGATAATTCAAGATCGATCGCTGGACCATGCAAGCCGGCAGCCCAAACAGGACTATTTACCGTCGTTCCATGCCAACCGTTGCCAGTCACATCGAAGGCCCTATTGCCTCCTCCTTCGTTGAATAGCCACCAGGCAACAAGTCCCTGCGCGTCCGGCTTGTCCCAATCTACTTGCGCCTGCGCAACAGTAGGCTTTAGCACCCGGTTCTCAAATATCCGCCCGCGCGGGCCTCTGATAAAAGGCATTTGTGTTAACTCCCAGGGACAAACGTCTTTGGTGTCGCTTTCAAGTCCCAGCCGGCCGATATCGACTGGTCCGTGCCGTTCTTAATGGAGAATTGACAGTCCTTCGTCAACGGCACATCAACACAGGGATAGTAACCTGTCGCGCTTGTGCCCGACGGGATTGCAAAGACGCCGACTAAAACGTGCTCGTAGGCCGCCGCCGGTGCCGGTGCATCGTTTGTACTGTCGATGTTCAGGTCCTGCCGGAACAGATAGACCACCTTGCCCGCTGCGACAGCAGCACCGAAATCACATTTCAACACAAAATCCGCCAGCGGAAAATCGCTGTGATTGGCCGATGCTAAATCCGCATCATCAGCCGCCACGAAGACATCGCTCGCTGCCGATGCGCCGCTGTCTTCCAACGTGACCTGACTCGCATAAACCCACTCTACTTCGTTTGCCATGATAGCTCCTATTACACAGCATATTTGCCCACAATTAGATCGACTGCGCTTTGCAAGACGGTATCCGTCACAGCTTCGCCAGCACTTACGACTGACGACACTGCCAACACTCCCCACATAAGGCGATCCGCTTCGCCTCGCGTATCTTGCAACGCACCCTTGGCCCACACCACGCGCTCGGTGTGATGTGCCGTGCCTGCATCCTCCTGAATGATAGTGATTGCCGTTGCGGCCATAGCTGCGACAACTCGGTTTTTCAGGTTGGATGATTCGTACCTCAGATTATATAGTTCTTGTAGCGTTGCCATTGGTCACATCCTCAAAGTTGTAGTTGTAGCTTCCATTGTGCCAGATTAGCTTGCTCGCATCGTGGTCACAGTGCCACTCGACCCCGGCGTCGATCAACCTCTTGCCGAACGCCGCATCTTCGGTGCTGTATGTGTTCGTTGTGAGATTGTAGCCGATCAGGAACCACGGCTTTTCGACCTGCTCGAATACCTGCCGTTCGACCAGGCAAAAACCAAATCCGGTATAGTAGGCCCGTTCGAGACCGGTCGTCTGTTCATCAGTCACAAGCCGCCGCGATTGATCCAGCGACAACGCAGTGAACCCCCCGTCCTTGACCCGCTTCGGATAGTTGCACCCAACGATGGGTAGCTTGCGTTGCGCCAACACGTGCAAAGCGTTCGGCTTGAATCCCATATCTTCATCGATGAACAGAACGTGGGTATAGTCATGTTTCAATGCCTCAAGCACGAGCGCCTCGCGCATCGCACCGATCCCTGAACCCTCCATTGGCATGTATTGTAAGGTTTGATCCTCGACGCCTTCATAAATCTGATTCCGCGAAAAATGAAAGATCATCTGTATCAGGCTGAACGTGTAGATCGTCCGGGCGAAGCCGGTCGTCGGCGTCAAGATAGCCAATTTGAACATAACCTCACCTATCAACCTGCCGGATACACCGTGCCGCTGTTGAGGTCGATGTGTCGGCAGAAGAAACTCGTATCACACAAGATAGGCCACTTGCGCTTTGCGATGCGGCCCCAACCTGCTTTCTTGAAGTAGTCGCCGTCGATCAGTCGGTCGCAAAAAAACAAGTCGCTCGTACCGACTTGGGCTTGATAGTAGTGTGACTCGGGGTCTTGCCAGACGCGGCGCGGCGACTCGAACACCTTACGTACCGCGCGCACACAACCGGGGAATTGCACAACGTACTTCGGGCTGTCTTCGTAGACGGCCTTGAGTAGGGAGCTATGAATGAGCAAACAGCCCGTAGGCACGCCGTCGACCCAAACTTTATCGCCACGTTTCCACTTGCTGTAGAAGCTGTTGCCCCGGCCTCGGTAGATGACCGGCTCCGATGGGTTGCTCTTGGTGTAATACAGGCCGCTGACCATCGGCACGTCGGCTTTGCGCATAAACTCATTGAGCCGCAGGTAGCCGTCTGTGGGCAGCACAACATCATCCTCGACCAAGAACAACCACTCGTAGTCCTTGTCGATGACCTCTTGCACGATGATGTTCTGGGCGTCGGCGACCAAACAGCCAAGGACGCCCGATGACTCGACGCACTGCGGGCCACCCGGCATACCTACGGGGAGCTGGCCGGTCTGCCAGTTACAGGGAATGACTTGGCCCCAGCGAGCGGCGGACCATTCAAACCGCACTATCCCCAGTGTCGGCGTCCCGATCAGTATCCGGTTGCGCGGGTTTACCTTGCCCGTGTTGTGGATCGTTGTCTTTTCCATTGCTACGTTTCTTCGTTTTCAACTCACCGCAGACCGTGTCGGTTACTTGCGTGTTGTCGCCTACCATTGCTATTTCCTCACTACGCAGATGTCTTTGTCAAAGCCTTGGCAGTAGTGCCACTCCATGTCAACGTTCAGTGTGTCCAGCCATTCGATAGTGGGCGCGTAGCCGGAGCCAGGGGAATCGAACTTGCCGCCCTTGCCGCTTACGTGCAGGTCTTCGATGACATACAAGCCGCCAGGGCTCACGACGGGCCACAGTGCAGAGAACGCCGTTTGTTGCTGAGCAGCGGTGTGACCGCCGTCGTCAATGACGCAGTCTAGGGGCTGAATTAAACAGGCTACATCTTGCATATTGTCGTTGTCGGCAGCATCGGCAGTGAAAATCACGACGCAGAGGTCTTTGCCGCTGCATTGCGGTTTGATATCCAAGCCGTAAACGAACGCTTGCGGTAGAAACTCGCGGAACGCCCGCAGCGAGCCACCGCGTTCGACGCCGATCTCCAACATGCGCACAAACGCACTTCTGGCTTTGAAGGGTTCGAGCAGTTGTTGATACAGCGGGCCGTGCTCCGTGCACTTCTGGGCATTGTGCAGGGCGAACAGGCGGCTCATCTCACAGACATCCGGCTGCGGCTGCGGCTGAACCGCTGCCCCGCGCTCGACGACTTGGCCTTGTACGGTCATTTGCGCGGCTCCAGAATGACTTCGATGTTGCCGTTGATTCGCCACGAGTTGCGTGTGAGCTTCCAGGGCTTCGGCTTGTAGATTTGATACAGAGGGTGGTCGGGATCAAAATATGTGAAGGTGGCTTCGTTCGGGCAGGGATAGTGCGTGGGGTCTTGAAACGCCCCCATGCTCGTTGCATAGGGCGCGCTGATGAGTAGTTGGCCGCCGAGCTTGAGAATCCGCCACAGCTCGTCCATGAGCTGCATCCGGTATTTGGGTTCGATATGCTCCCACAAGTGGCTCAGAAGCACTTGTACGCAGGAGTCATTGTCCAGGGGCCAGGGGAAGTCTTGGGCGTCGTGACGGATATCGACGCCCTCGCACGCCCGGAGGTCCATGCCGACCCACCCGGCCTGCTTGGCTGAACCGCAACCCACGTCAAGCCGGATGCCGGCGGCCTTATGCAGTGCCTCGTCCATGACTGCATTGTGCCAGGGGCCTGCGGGTGGCGTCAAGGCAATTCGCCGTACTGTTGCCTATATCTCTCAAGCTCAGCCTTGACCTTCTGCAACTCGTCAAAAGCGTCAAAGTGCAGGGCAACATGTTCACCCCGCTTGGCAACAGCTAAGTTCTCAGGGCGGTTGTCACCCTTGGTGCCATTCAAATGGTGGACTACCTCTGTCCTGTCAATCAATCGTCCCAGCTTCTTTTCCATGACAAGACGGTGCTCCATGACGTAGCCGTCCTTCGTTGCGTTGGGGTGGTCGGGAGTATGAACGTAGATGTAGCCCTGGGGCGTTTGTAGTCGCCCACCTTTCCAGTGCGTTGCCAACTTGCCTTTATAGTATTTGCGAACGTATGTTGGGGCTTTTCTTCGGCCCCCTTTCCAATGTGACGCCTGCTCGCCTTTGCGGCCTTCTGGGTAATGGGCTTTAATGCCGTCACTATAGCTACGCATTTGTACGCCGCGAGCTTTAAGCGCACTGTGCACCGCCCCGGGACTAAGGCCCACCTTCTCGGCTATCTGGATCGTCGTCATGCCCTGGGCATACATCTCCGGCATTTGTTCTCGTAGGGGGATGTCTTTGGAACGGGCTGTCTGTGCTCGCTTTGCCGCACATAGGCGGCACATTACCGAGCGTGAATCAATTGCTACGCCACAATTCTGGCACTGTTTTGGCTTGCGCGGTCGCTCGCCTCGATGCTTCGCCGAGCAGTGACGACACCAACTTGCCCCCCGTGAAATCGCAATGCCACAGTCCAGACAAGCCTTTTGTTGCTCCATAGCCATGCTCCTTTCTGTTTTTCACGGAGTATAGCTATTGCGTGTCCACTTGTCAAGACTTTATTATGAGTAAAACCTAACTGAATCTCAACTCATAAGAGATATTGAGATCCTGGTTTGTAGCCATCTGACTCGTCGTGAATGACTGGCCCGCAATCAAGTCGGTCGCTGCATTAGTGTTGGAGTGGAGGCCGATGCTGCCGACCGTGATCGTCGCACCCAAGTCTGTGCCGTCAAAGCTGCACGTCACCCTTGCGGTGCCGGTCGCCACCGTGGTCGGCGTCAAGTCCACCACGGCACCTTCCGTGCCTACCAGACTGATCTGCGTTGCGTTGACGGCTGTACTCTGCGTGGCCATGACGGCGCTGGCTGCTTGAGCGGAGCCAGCGGCCCCGATGCAGGCCCCGGCGCAGGCGTTATCCAGCCCGAAATTGGTCACGGTATTTGGCCGCCAACCACTGTCGCCTACGATGCGGCCGGTCTTCTTGTCGCAAATCTGTGCCCGGAAGAAGCCTCGGACGTTGATGGATTGTCTATCACGCTTCCGCATGGTCAACTCCTGCTTGTCAGAGTATCGTAGTCTGCGTATCGTCGGTCCCGTCCAGCCCTATCTCAGAGTCGAACGAAACAAACTCAAGCTCGACCTCATTCACAGTCAAGCCGCTGAGCTTAGCTATCGTTTCCAACAGGTGACGAACGTACTGGCTCTTGCTGACTGATTTGTCGCCAATGCGGTAGTCAACATACGTTGCCGCATCGGCTGCCAGCACAGTGGCCAGATTGGTTTTCGCTGTAGCGACCAACTCTGCTATCGTCGTCATCGATACAATCTCTCAGTCTGTAAGACTGACAAAGCGAACGTGGCTCGGCGAATTTGCCCGGCAAATTCGCGTCCCCTTCGTATAAGTCGTCATCGTTCGCCCCGTAGCGAATAATAATGAGGAGGAGGCCCTTCCGAGCCCCCCGCCTCACCGACCTGAAAGCAATCACCGCCGAACCCGACGTCCTAACGGTCGCTGCTGCTGTTGCTTAGCTGGCTCCAGTGCTCTTGCCGACAAAAACATAGTCCGTGGCACCGACCTTCGAGTCGTACCGCACCTTGTAGCTGGCCACGATGTCCTTGCGCCACGCATCCTCGTTGTTGTCGCCATAGCGACGAATGACGACCTGCGGAGGAATCACAACCTTCTCAACGAACTGACTCTTGAAGTCGCCCAAGTACCAAATGATGGTTGACTGGGCGTCCAGATCCGGGTGTGCCAGCACTTTGAACGTGCCGGGTAGAACGAATTTGAGTGCGTTGCGCTCGTTGTTGGTTCCGCCGGCCAGCACGTCATTCATAATGACGCGGGCAGCCGTCACTTGGAGCGTCACCGGCACAAGTAGGATTTCCGGCATCACATGGATCGGGTCGCCGTTTTCATCCTTCATCAGCCTGAGCAGTGTGAACAAAGGAGTGACGTCCGTGTAGTCGGCCAATGCGTCCGTGGTCAAGTTGTCGTAGGTGTGGCTCGCTGACCCCGCTGCATTCTGGTAGAGATCCTCCTGGCTGCCGCTGGGATACCACGCCTTGTAGCTGGTGACGTCCTGGACGATCTTCATAATGCGACTCTCGCGGTCACGCCCCATTCTCTGGCCGAGCTTGACAGCTTCTCGCATCACCAGGCCGGTGCGGTCGAAACGAACGGCCTCATCGGTGACATCCAGGATCAAACCGCGCTTCTGGTGGCTGATCGTCACGTACTTCTCTTTGATGTCGGCGGTGTGCGGATACTCAGCACCCTCACCAACATCTTCCAGTGACCCAGCGATGTACGCACCGGGCACACGGTCGCTTTCTTGCGTCGAAGTGAACTGCGTCACGAGCTGGTCAACGATCACGGTGAACGGCGTGTACGCCTGCATGACCTTTGTGCTGACCAGGACGCCGACCAGCGTGTTGAACTGGCTGGCGCTCGCTGCTTCTGCGAACACCGGGGCATCGCTGAACGGGCGGACGTCACCGCCAAGGCCCTCAGCAATCTCTCTCAAAGAGAAGTTGTCTACGCCGAGGTGTTTCGGATCATCAGCGGGCAAGCCAAGCGTGGCTTCAATCTTGGCCTTCATGGCCATGGGATCGCCGCCACACGCTTCTCTGAGTGCCCTGATGTTGTCTCTGTGCAAAACGCCGAACTTCATCAGAAGCTCCTTTCCTTGGATATCAAGCGGCTACCATCGCCTTCACGCCGCGATTCTGCCGACTGTATTCCAAAAAGTTGCTACGTTTGCGGAGCCGCGCGGTACATATGGAGCTGCGGAAGCAGCATACACTTGATATCCGTGCCGCTCGTGATCTTCTCGACAGCCACAGCGATGTGACTGGTCGTACCCGCCACGAGCTGGTAGTTGCTGCACGCGCCACCGTCCGAGTAAATTTCCAAGGCGTGCCCATAGCTGAGCGTCGCTGCCGCTTGAAGCTCAAGCTGGAAGATCGCGCCGTTGCTGACGTCAACCGTCACCTTGTCCGTCTCGCCGTCGGCCGATGCCGTCTCAGCGATACCCCAGAAATGATCGGCCGCCGCCTCACGGTTCGCCGCTGCGTCACCGGCGTCATTCATGCCACCGACGTTCAGAGCGTAGTTGCCGTCAATAGCTATCAAGTCGCCTTTGTTGATGACCGTAGCCGACTCGACTTCACAACTCACAAGGTTGCGCGGACCGGAGACGTATCGTTCTCTGTTACGAGCCATTCTCGTCGCTCCTTTCAGTGTTGCCGTTCTATTGTTGCCGTAAAACTACCACTACAGCTTCAGGGACCTGTTAGCACCAACCCGGGTTAGGCCAACGTCAGCGCCTTTTCGGCCGCCTTGTCGTCGACTTGGCCTTCCTTGCGAGTGCCGTTGTTCGTGTCCTTGTCGCCACCCATGTTTTGAACGCCGCCCTTGGCGCAGGCTTCCTTGATCGGCTTGATGAGTTCAGCGACCTTGGCCTCAAACAGCTTCTCGTTGAATCCGTCCTTGCCGGTCTCGACCTGCATACACAGCGCCTTGATGCTGTCGGTGCGTGCGTGCTCGGGAAGCTCCTGCACGACCTTGTCCACGATGGCCTGTTTCTGTCTCATCGTTTCTGCGGTCTGCAATTCCTCAACCTTGAGCTGTAGCTTTGCCTTGTCATCGGTGAGTGCTTGCTTTTCCAAGACGATAGCTTGCACTTCATCATCTCGCCCCGTTGCGCCTTCCTCGTTCAGCGCGCGAACGATATCGGGGCGGGCGGTCTTTAGGTCTGCGAGTTTGACATCGTTGTAGTCCATTTTTGGTTCTCCTTGAGACGCACCAGCGCCCTCGAACACGGTTGATGTCGTGGCTCCTTGCACAACGAGGTCCACGGAATGCACTTTGGTGATTTCCTCCACGCGGTCGCCTGTCTTGCTCTTGACCATACGGCCTTCGGCAACGTGTGAACAGCTTGCAGCTTCGGGCATGTGCTTGGCGATGTTCCAGAACTTCAGACCATACTCGTCAGGCAATAGATGGGCGGTGCCTCGCACCTTGCCTTCGCTGTGCTGCGTTCCACGGAACACGCCAGCTAATTCCATCGGATTGCGGCCCTGCTTACTGGCATCGTGATTGATGAAGATGCGCACCCCTTCGTAGAGTTGGTTACCAACCGCGTTCGCCATTGCATCTTGCGTATACTCATAGCCGTGGCTACTCTGTGGCCCGAGCATTGCGACGTTCTTAATCACTTTGACGCCGTTTTCCTCGACGAACTCAGCCCCCTCAAAGTCAATCGCCTCAACCAAGTGGCTGACCTGCTTGCGATTGCGGGCCAATTTGATCTTGTGGTACTTTTCAATCGCCTCGGCCAATTGCTTGTCCGACAACTCTCCGTCTTTCAGATTAGTCAAAGCAGGGTGCATCGCTTCGGCCCGCCCTCGCCATGCTGTGTAGCACATAGCTGCCGCCTGCGCGTTTGGTGTTGCGGGGTTCTCACCTTTGACGAAAGCGATGCAGCGGCCCGTGAACGCGCTTTGCTGTTCGCCAGGTCTTGGTTTCGGAAGCGGCATTTTTGCCTCCCAATAAAAAAACGGCCCGCTCACTTGGGAGTGAACGGACCGCCTGGTCTGGTAGGTCGTTTCTCGTACTTGGTTGTGCTACTCGGGTATCAGGCTCTCCTGTTGTCCTGTTACCTCAACTCTTACTACATGGCCTTCCCTCACAACAAGGTTGACTTGCAGGCGGCCGTGCCTTAGCTCGACGGCCCGCACCTTCAGCTTGCTCCACAACCTATCCGCCTTCAGACTGGCCGTCAAGGGTTTTTCTTGATTTTCTGTCATGCCTTCGGGTCACCCTGGATATGCAGCTCAGCATGGCAAAGGCAGTGCGGGTGGGCCGGGATGCCCGGCGGATTGGGCTTGGCAAAGAACTTGCCTGCATTCGCCGCACAAATCTCGCACGCATCGACGTTGCCGAGCCGCCATATCCAGCCGTCGAGCCAGCTTTTGGCCATTGCATACCGCACCGTGCCTTCCGTGTACGCCCTGCTCAGCTCAGTACGCGCCAGCCGCATCGCGTTCTTGTACGCGCTCTTGTAGATGCCGACGCCGGGATGGAAGTCCTTGAGCACCTCTCCCCGGAACGTGTCGGGCAACGCAAGGTGCTGGCGTATAGCACGGCTGATGCGACCGGCTGAGTGCCCCTGTACGACGCCTTGCTCAAGTGCGCCGAGCAGTTGCTTTTGTGTCTGGTACGTGATTTCCCAGACCCGCTCAGAGAAGGCGACGCCGCCGGGCTTCCACTGCTTGACTGCATTGACCGTGTGCCGACTCACCTTGTTCCACGTGCTGCTGGCGAACGTCTGCTGGGCGGCGTCGAACCGCCGCACTTGACCGTCCTTGCCGATGAAGCTCGTGCCGATCTTGAGTTTAGATGCCGGTACATCGCCCGCGTACATGGCCAAGATCGAGTTCTTGAGGCCGTAATCCACGCTCTGGGCCATGCCCTTGCTGATGCTGTGTTGCAGTTGTTTGTATAAGCCAGGAGGCAGGCGACCGACTACTGCGCCGAGCTTCATCTTGGGCAGGCCCGTCATAGCTGCGATCTTCTGGCGTACCTGCCGGGCCTTGTACGGCGTGATGTGGCCTTCTTTTTCGGCTCGGATCAAAGCCATGCTAAGGTCGTCAGCCATACTCCGATAGATGCCGTACAGGTAGCGTTGCTGGGCCTCAAGGTAGTTGGTCCACGCCTTGCGACCCTCCGCAGTGGCCTTCTGGATGATGCCAGCCCGTGTCGGCATATCACTTAGCCAGGGTGTCAAGGAAATTGGCGTCGAACTTGCGACCGACGATGATCGCCTTGCCCTGTTGAACCATCACGGCTTCTGGCTGGGCTTCGCCATCCTTGCGGGTGAATATCTCGCGAATGACATTGTGGGGCTTGTCCTCAGTGCCAAGGTTTTTCAGGCAACAGCCCATATACTCCGCACCGGATTCTACGAGTTGCTGGCCCTCTAAGCTCACCTTGTGGCCTTTGATTCTGGGGTCGGCGTCTGGTACCGCCACTTGTGGAGCGGGTTGCGGCGCGGCTTGCTTGTCGAGTAGTTGCTCGATTCGCTCCAGGTTGGCTTTCTCACAGCCCTCAAGGGGCTTGCCGTCGGGGCCCACATTGTTGGCAATCAAAACAACCAGCTCTTGGCGTTCCTTCTTGTTCAAACTCATCTGCGGTTCTCCTTTCAGATCTTTGCTACCATGTTTCGCGGTCCGCGTCGGCTGCTTTCTTTTGGTCTTCGCCGTCTGCCTTGGCGATCTCCTCTTTTTCTTGCTCATAATCATACCCCAACTTTGACGAGCACGTCGCATCGCTGACCCAGCCGTGCAGTCGTTGTAATGCAAATGCCTCAGTTTCCTCTTTGATGTTACGGTGGATCAGCGGTGGAAATTCAACCTGGCAGTCCAGGCTGGTCGGCACGACCTCCACTGCCGGCTCTGGCTGATCGGCTACAGCCTCAGATGTCTTTGTGCTGGTCGGCGGGACTTGTCCATTATCGATGCCGTAGCGAATGACGCGGGCGTAAATTATCTTTTGGATATTGCGCCATAAGTCTTGATACTTCTGAAACATACGAACCATCGGGCTTTCACTGACCATAGTCGAGCTGTAGTTTGAATTTGAGCTATCCCCCCGCACAACGTACTCAGGCAGGCTAGTGCCGACAGCAATCTGCAATTGGAAGTTGCGCCCGTCTTCGGCAGCATCGGCGGCGTTCAGGTTCAGGCTTTTCAGGTCATACTCAACGCCGCGACTCATCAGCAGCATCGCGTTCTTCGGCATTTTCTTGGGCGTGCCTTCGCCTGCGACAGCCCTACCTTCGGTATCGGTGAACTTAGCCTTGAGATCGGCGACAGATGAACCGCCTTGTCCTTTGACGTTGGCAACGACTGCAAAGAGGGTGCGGAGCCGGTTGAGCTGCCAACGCTGATCAAGCCACTGTTCATGCATCCGAATGTATTTCGCGACCCCCATCAGCCACGAGCGGCCTCGCTTGACGTTACTATCAACGAGACACTTGAAGTGGTCGATCTCGTTGGCGGGTATGCGTTCCCATTTTTGCTGTGGCGTCAAGCTGCCGCCTTGGTTGTAGGCAAATGTGCGATAGTAGAACATCACGTTTTCAACATCGTTGGGGTCCGTCTCGATGCCCCAGCTATGATGACCCCAATTCTCGGTATTGCCGGGGTCAGCTATCTCAACAGGCTCAACAAACCGAGGCAATATGTGGCCTCCTGGTGCGGCTGAGCTAAACCAGCGGAGGAATACCTCGCCGTCGCGTAGGTATCGCCGGAACAGTTCTTTCGACCGCATGTCCCAATTGCTCACCTCGGTCCATTGGTCCCAATAGTCCTGAACCACAGGATCTTCATCCAGGGCCACGACGTGCATACTCTCGCCAATAACAAAGCTCTCCATCGTATCAAGCAGACCACGAGCGCCGGGGTGAAAGCTCAACTCCAGAGCGGTGGCGAACATATCGGCAAGGTCTGTCTCGCTGTAGTCTTGCGGTTCTCGCCCACCACTGCCACTGAGGCTCTGCCACTGATCCTCGTCTCTATCACGTGCAAATGTCGGTATGCCTTCAGAGATCAGGTCGGCGGCCTTGCGAGCTAAAAGTTCCTCGGCAATCTGGCGTTGCATACGCGCTCGTTTCAAGGCCCGGCCCGGAAAGAGACTGCCAATGTCCATGATGCGCTCCTTCACAGATGTCAGTTGTTCTCACTGTACGCATCGAACAGCCCGCTTGTCAAGTGCCTACCCTTCCAAGTCCTGTCGCAGCCAGTCGGGTATTTGCAGAACCTCAGTTTCAAGCGGTTCCTCGCCTACCAGCATACGGAACGCACCACTCGTCCAGTCGATTTGGTCATCCCGCGGGTCATTATGTCCGGTGAACTGCACCAACTCGTTGACATAGCTCTCCACGCCTTCGCCGTCGAGAATGAAGAACCGCTTGCCGGCGGCGCGGTGTATCCACGGTAGGGCGCGGGTCAGCTTGTCCTTGGTGGCGTCGAACGGCTGGACAAGGCAGGCCACGTCTTGGCGCATCAACTCCCCGTCGGCTTGCAGGTCTTGCACGAATCCCTTTTGCGTGCCCTGGGCTTCGATACCCGTTAAGCACCGCTCTCGCAGTAGGTTAGCTTTGAGGACGGCTCGCACTGTCGGCCACTCATCTTGCATGTGGATGAAGTGACGGACGTAGATATTGCCGTCGGTATCGAGTGCCATTTGCCCGCTTGCTGTGAAGTCGGCCGACGTCTTGGCTGTGACAGCCAGGTCCCAATACCGCACCCACTCAAGGTAGATCGGTGCTTTGCTGGGGTGGATCACGGTGAGCCATTCTCGCTTGACACGTTCGCCGCCCGGCTGGCTCGGTCGCTGCTGGAACAGCGAGCACCAGTCGTACTCATCCAGGGCTTTGAACTTGAGCAAGTCCTTGCGAGGAAAGCGGTTTGGCCACAGGGCCTCCCCGTTTTCTCGCCTGTCCATCCAGTGGCGTTGGGGGTGGTCCTCAGCGATTGCCGGGAACGAAATCACACGCCACTGGTCAGCGTCCGGGTTGTCTCTGGCCCTCTGCTGCACAAATGCCGCGAGGTCGTGCACGTGCCAGCGCGTCAAGATCATCAGCATCCGCCCGCCCTTTTCGAGCCGCGTGCGGAAGTCGCTCGTGTACCATGCTTCTATCGTCTCTCTCACTGTGTGGCTCTCAGCCTGTTGCCTGCCTTTGGTCGGGTCGTCGATGATTCCGACGTGAAAACCGTAGCCCGCAATGCCCCCCCCGACCCCTGCTGCTCTGTAGTGGCCTCTGTGGCCGATGATGCTAAACTCTTGGTCCCGGCGTATGGCTCCACCTTCTCGCCGCGTGCCCTTGGTGACGAGCCGGGTATTGGGGAAGACCTCGATGTACTCTGGGCGCAACATGATGTTCTGGGCGTCCCGGCTCATACCGAAGACAAGCTCGGCCCCATAGCTGCCATGTATGACATGGTGATCAGGGTTACGGCCGAAAACGTAGCCAGGCAGGTATCGACTGCCCATCTCGCTCTTGCCGTGTCTCGGTGGCCGACGTAGGATCAGGTGGTATGGTTCTTTGGCGTTGAGCCAGTTGTCGATCTCGCGGGCCACCGCCACGTGATGCCAGTTAATCTCAAACGTGCCGGCGCTGACGCGGTACAGATAGTGCAGGTACGATCGCCGGGCCTTGTGCAGGTCAAGACGCTGCTTCAGGTCCTTTAGGCTTAGCTGCGCTGCATTTGGCTTCAAGCTCGCGAATGGCAATGTCTGCGGGGCCGTCTCCATTGAGTTGCTCATACAATGCTTGGACTTGCTCGTCAGTCAAGTGGTCGAACGTGCCGTGCTCCACCCGGCTTTCAGGTTCGCCCATGAGCAGCAACTGCATCTTGCAGACGGTCGCATAGTCCTGGATGTCATTGCCGGATTTGTGTTTCGCGCCCTCGCCGATGATGCGCAGAAGTACCTTACGTGACACTGCTTTGAGCATCTTGAACATCTCGGCCTTCTCGCCAGCGATCTTGTCGGCCAGCTTCTCGTGTAAACGGGCCTGGGCATCCTGTAACCGCTTTTCCCATTCGTCCCTTTTGCGGTACTTCTGTACGGTGGTCTGGGAAACTCGACACGTTCTCGCGACGTGCTCGACGCACTGCTTATCGCACCACGTCTTGAACATGTCAGTGCGTTTCTGTTGGTCTATAGGTTGAGCCATAAGAGCAGACTACCCTTTTCTGAGTGCAATTACAAGGGCGGCCTGCACTTCACTCGCTGGCTCCGCTGTGGGCCTCGCTGTAAGCGTCGTGCCGTTCTGGTCGACCTTCGCCCCGGCTGCACCGAACCGCAGGCAGAGCATCTCAACTATGTGCTTGAGCGGTGTGGCTCGGAACAGGTTGCCTGTCAGTGTAACAGAACCGTCTCGCTCAAAGGTGAGCTTGTACTTACAGCGGGCTGCTTTCAGGGCGATAATCGCTTGTTCGTCCGCAAAAAGGGCGACTTGCCACTCCTCAGCGGCCTTGCCTATGGCCCCAACCAGGGCTTTGAGCTGCTTGACTTGTGGGTAGCGAAGCTCTGGCGTATCTGGTGTGTACCAACTGCTGAGTCGCCAATCGTAGCTTTCGTCGATGTACCCGGCCTGCAAGAACTGTGCTGTCGTGGTCGTACCCGGGTAGAGTTTCAGGTTATTCGAACGAACAGCGAGGCCGAGCTTGCCGAACGCGACCAAGTCATTTGTAACTGATGCGACCGTATCGCCGGGCAGGCCGACGATGTAGAATGCTCTGGCAGGCACGCGAGCCTTATGACACGCACGCACGGCTTCTGCTAAGTGCCGCTCAAGGTATGGTTTCTTCTGCTGTTTGCGTCGCTCTGCGTTCATTGTTTCAAGCCCAAGCACGATCTGATCGAACCCCGCTGCTTTGATGCGTTTCAGCAAACCAGGCTGCGCCGCCATCCGGACCTCTAAGCCTTCTTCGCAGTAGAAACGTGTCTTTCTGAATACCTTGCTCGTCCGCTTGAGGTCTTCGATAATGCCGAGCACGATGTCGGCGTGCCGCTTGCTGATGAACAGGTCGTCATCGAGGAAACAGATGTAGCTGGCCCCATACCGCCACAGGTTCAAGATTTCAGCGCGGATACGTTCTGGCGACTTGCGTCGGTGTTGACGCCCTGTGATTGTGTGCACTGAGCAGAACTCGCACGCATGAGGACAGCCCCGCGAGACCGTCGTCACCGCACGGACTCTGCTGCCGACCGCTGGGTATTGACTCGGCAACGCCAACGACCAATCGGGCATCGGCATCGCGTCTAAGTCCATAACAGGCGGGCCTTTAATGACTGTGTGCTCGTTCACTGCCGCTTGCTCGAATGCCTGTTCAACGACGTGCTCGCCCTCGCCTACTACGACTACATTGGCGTTCGTCGCCTGCTGGGCCTGTTCTGTCGCTGTTGTTGCGAATGGCCCGCCAATAACCAATGGCTTGTTGGCGGCGTGAATGGACTTCGCAAGCGCCGACGCCGTTGACTGAGTGTTGCACAGGGTCGTAGGCATGCCAACTACATCGTAGCCATGAATGTGCTCTTGCAGCCACTTGAGGGCGTCTTCGAGCGGTGTTCCGTAGTGAATGTACCTGGGGCCGCCAAGACCTTTCGCCGACGGCGGGGCAGGGGTCGGCGTTTTCTGGCTCGGTAAAAGGAAATCCTTGATCGTCACAGCGTGCCCGGCATGCTTTAGGATTGTTGCCAGGAGCACAACGCCGTATGGCATCGGGTACAGCCTGGCAATCAGGTCGTCGGTTGTCCGAAATGGCGGTATGACAAACAGTATCTTCATGGCTTTTGCCACACAAGGGCGTATTCATGGCAACGTGCGCAACGACCGTCCAACGTCGCTTTTACCGAAAACACCTTCATAAATGAGCACAGCGAGCCGGTGAGTATCCACACGGCCTTGGGCACAAAGCCCTTGGCCATAGCGACCCGCATGATATCGCAGTGATAAGGGATGAGCGCCGCGTCCATCACAAAGTCATTCACATTGAAAATGCACCAGCCGCCCGGCTTGATCTTGGCGAACAACTGAGCAAAGACTGCCCCCATCTGCTCGACGAACTCGTTGTATGAGGTTGTGCTGTTCGCAAGGTCGCGCGGGTCGTCGCCGTAGTCTTCGATGTTCCAGTAGGGCGGTGACGTAAAGCAGAAATCGGCTGAATTGTCGCTCACCCGGCTCATATCACGCGCATCTTCGTGGTAGGCGAGCAGGTTGAGCTCGTGGGGGTCGATCCTGCTCAGTATGTACTGGATGTATGCGTAGAACTCGGCCGACGTGTCGTACCCCGTATAGTGCATCCCCCGGAGCGCTGCGACCTGTAGACGTATGCCGTGCCCCATGAACGGGTCAAGGTACATCTGGCCGGGACCTGCGTAGAACTTGATGAAGAAGTCGACCAGCTCCGCCGGCATGATACTCAAGCCTGCCCGGCTGCGACCACAACCGCCTCTTGACGGGTTCGACTTCCAGCCCTCATAGCCCGCTTGCCTGAGTTCTTCGTGCTTCGCCCTTGCTTTATCACTCCCATATGACGTACAGCGTGGATCTTCTTTCTGGAATGAGAACAGTGACCGGCTCAACTTGCCGCGATTGACTTGTAGGATGGAGCTCGGAACAAAACCGAACTTATCCAGAACCTGCTGCCTGCGGACTTTTGTTTTGGCCAATCTTTCCTTGAGCGGCTTCATCAGCGATCACCTTCACAAAGTCAGCGAGCATGCAGCCGTCTTCGTCTCTCGCTCTCAGGTAGGCTTTCTCGAATTTCAGGTACACCTCAGTCGGTACAGGCGTGCGAAGGCTGCCGAAAGCAAACATCTGCTGGTCTACTGGTAGCAGGTTTTCATCATCGTCGCCGCTATCAGGCGTTTCGGTAGGCCCGACAATATACCTCTCGATGTCTTCTGCATCGAGCGCGGTCAGCTCCAGCGCATAGTCCTTCGCGTCAAGCTCGACCAGTATGTCGGCAACGGCCTGCCCGTCGAACTCAGAAAGGTCGTCAATGACGTTGTCGGCCAGCATATCGGCCAACTCCTGTTCGGGGCTGTCGTAGTCTTGCCAGTCGACCGGCACGGTGGTCATCTTTAGGGCCTCACCGGCGACGAGACGGCCGTGGCCGCTGACAATCATGCCGCTGCGTCGACTCATCACGATGGGCCGACGCCACCCGTGATACTTGATCAGGGCGGCCAGCTTGGCTATCTGGTACTCGCTGTGCTTGTTGGGGTTGATGGGGTTGGGCTTGCAGGCGTGAATAGGTAGCAGCTCGGAATGGACGCAGTGAATGGTGACGCCGTCAACGACGGGTGGTGCGTCGGGTGGTACTGATGCTTTCTTGGCCATGCCTACGAGTGTAGGCGAGGTCAGGTAGGTGCGTCAAGTGCAAAATCCAGATGCGTCCACGGTGACTAACTCGCCTTTCAAGATGAGTCTGCCCGCATACAAGCAGCGCCTCGCTTGCTGCTCAGCCCGTGCTTGCGTGGTCACTTTATACAAGACCGTCTCGCACCGCCGTAGCATGGCCGGGAACGGCTCGCGGACAATCCCGCCTTGGTATGGAGGGCGTCGCGTCCCGGCGACGCCCAAACCACCGAGTGCGATCGCTGCGACTGCGTGCATGAATTGCCGTCTGTTCATCGCGTGAGTCCTCTAATCTTTACAGGCGGGCGCAGATATCGCGTCGCACAGATGAACGTTCCATCTGTCATTTTCCTTGGGATGTCATCTCCGGGACAGAATCCGGGTGCAGTGTTGGCATAGCCACACAATGGACAAATCGTGCCGTTTGCCCTGCAATCAAATTCTCGCAAGCACTTGTCGCATGTCATCGTTGGTACTCGTGGATCAAAAAAAGTCGGCGTGGGAACACACGGCAAGGGTACGTTTTGCAAACACCAAAGTTAGCGAAGTAACCCTCACCTACGCCACACGCCAACCAAAGCCCCAGTGGGAGTCGAACCCATGTTGCCGGATCGAAAATCCGGTGTCCTGACCACTAGACGATGGGGCCAATAGCGGGGGCCGGATTCGAACCGACGACCTGGCGGTTATGAGCCGCCCGCGCTAGCCAACTGCGCCACCCCGCGACGAAATATGACGTAAGCAGGGAACAACCGGCTACGGAATTTAATACCCGAGCTTGGTGGTGGATACGAAGTAACCGCTAGCCTTCACCACTGCTTATGTCCACAATATAGGAAAGTGGGGAACAGGCGGCAACGGAAAACGATGTCAAGTCGAAGTAACCGCTACCTACGCCACCACTTATCCGCTTGTTGTCAAAGATCAAATTCGGCATCACGCACCCATTGTAGCATGGCTGCGCTGAAGCCGTCAACCTTTTTGTAGTTGCCGTAGCCGACGCCGTTCTTGTATGCGGCCACGTTAACGATGTAGCCTACACCCTTCGGGGCCGGGACTGTATCGGCCGTCTGCTCATCGGTTATCACAATCACCCGATGGTACTGGTGCATCGCTGAGTTGATTGTGCTGATGCACCTGCCCATACGAGTCATATAGCCGCTGTTCGCCTTACGAATCGCATCCCGCAGGGCAAAGCCACGTCGGGCGGGTACTTCTACGGTCTGAGTGCCATAGCTGAACACCCGCACATCGCCGCAGATTTCACGGGCCATAATCGCCAGCGCACACGCCGCATCGAACCGCGTCATTGTGCCTTTGTCGCTCAGAGTCAGGTCCATACTGCCGGAGCTGTCAACTGCAATCGCTGTCATACCCGGCAGCTCGGGCTCGTCCTCCAAGGCCCGCACCATAGCTCGCTCGATCAGCGGCTCAAGCTGGGGCACCGCCTTGGCGGCTGCGACAAACCGGAACGGCAGGATGCGGCTCACCTTCATGTTCTCCAGGGCCTCGCCGATAGCTTCGCGGCTGACGCCGACGTCGGTCATGTTTCGCAGGTTCCGCAGCAACGCCATTGCGCCCAGCTTTTGGCCGCCCATCAGCCGCAGCCATGTGGTCTTCTTATCGGCACCGCCGGACAACCCGACTTCCCACGTATCAGGCACAGCCAGCGTGCCGTCGATCAGCGACTTCCACGTCTCGGCTTGCTGCTTGTTTCTGGGCTTTGCGTGCGAGAGAAACAGGACGTCGCGGAGCTTGACCTGCCCGTCGCGATTATACTTGCCCAGGCTATAAGCATCGAACTTGGGGAACGCCGCCGCCAGGCCCTTCTTGACTTGAGCACTCAGTGGGCACCGGCCGTCTTTCCAGTACATAGCCAAGAACTCAGCCAACTCGTCCGCCCTTTGGATCACCCTTGCCAGCGTCTCGGCCTTGAGCCGCTGCTGTTTGGCTAACGCAGCGCACAACCACAGTGGGGCGTGCCGCAAGTTGGCTTGCTCGCGGGCGGTGATAGCCATGTTCGCAACCTTCTGGGCGTTAACTTTGGCACTGAGTCGGGCAATGCGGGTTGCGATGTTCTCGCCGCTCTCGTAGAAGGTCCGCTCCCACAGCATGCACGCCATCACGCTGCGCCGCAGCGCTAGCTCCGGACTGACTGTGCTTGCCGTACCGCCTTCGTGGGTTGTTTTCTGCTCTCGGATGTTCGTTCTGGTCATGGTGTTTGCCCTTTCAAGTCAGCCCCTACTATACAAAACCTCTGAGGTCTGTAAACGGCAAAATCAGAATTTTGTCATGCATTCTCCAGTTCCAACACCCTTAGGGCGTACACTG
>Ga0255054_10000701_pt1 | contig 19726 bp, 19 predicted proteins | sample JV7_2_23_MG_FD_188634 | JGI IMG/M metagenome (GOLD analysis project Ga0255054, IMG submission 188634) | Seawater microbial communities from Jervis Inlet, British Columbia, Canada - JV7_2_23 | ecosystem: Environmental > Aquatic > Marine > Inlet | place: Canada: British Columbia | collected...
TGCAATTTGAAGAGCAATTAATATACCGACCAATACTGCAACAACTCCCCAGATGATGGTTGCAAGGATAAATAACTTGACAATCTTATTATCGTAATAGAATTTCTGATTTTCCATATGTTTTGGCATTAAAGCATTTGTTCTTATCTGTTATCTGTCCCCTCATTTTCAATAGGTTCATCTTCAAATAAAATACGTCTTGAGGGTGTTTCATTATCATCGAACTGGCCATTTCGGACAGCCCAGATAAAGGCAGCAAGAAAAATAAGTGCCGCAAACAAACTAACTCCTATCAACAGGTAAAAAATATTCATCTCATTTGGATTATGAAGACTTACTGTACCTTTTAATTTTAATGATTTGAAATATTACATACCCGATAACCAGCCAGGCGCCACCAGCTGCAATTATATAGGAAAAGAGCAGCCACAGCTGGATATTTTCGTTGGTTGACCATAGAACTTCACTCCTGATGAGCCGGGGAACAACTTTGTTTTTTCCTACACTGGCTTTCTCCAGGGCTACTTCATTTGCTTCGTAACCATCACCAAGAGAAACTACAATGCTTACATAACCTTCTTCATCACCGATGACAGTTTCCGGGATAATAAACTCTGTCCTCCCGTTTCCGTTCGTAGTGGTTCTTCCCAGTTCAATGTTCCCGAATGTTTTTTTCGCGCTGACAATAACCGGTGCATTAACCAGGCCAAGCCTTCCCGGACCATCCTGTTCAGCAAGGATTTCAACTGTTGATTTCTCTTCATTTATCGAAGCCAGCAGTTTTGCCTTCACAGGAGGAGCATCCACAAGCAATTGTGTGCCACCGGGTTTGAAATTCATCATGAAATTGATCAGCTTCCACCTGTCATCTTCCGAGATAGAAGCCTCAAAAGGAGGCATGATCCCTTTGCCGTTGGTTATTTTGTAGAACATGTCTCCTTCGGTATTAACATGCATTCGTTCCGATGCGATATCAACCGGAAGGGGGACCAGGGCAAGCGGATTGTTTTTCCCGGGATCGCCATGGCAGGATTTGCAATTACGGGTATATATCACTTTTCCCTTTTTGACATTTTCAAGATTATATTCGGAGGGATTGCTTATGGCAGACTGATCACGTGGGACCAGCCATTCCTGGCTTAATACCTGTTGTGCCGGAAGAACCAGTAATAAAAAAATTATAATATTCCATTTCATCTTCATAGCAGATAAGGTTTAAGGTTTTTCTGTAAAATACTTCCGGTCTATCCCCTTTTCCTCGGCATATTCCCAGATGGTGATAACAGGGAAAAGTTTGGCCAGGACTGAGATAATCAATATGGAAGCAAAAAATGAAAACAACATGATCATAATTTCCGTACTGGTCGGTGCATAATGGTGGAAGTGTTCAGGAACATTCTGGACCGGTAAGAAGGGGTGCTCCATGGTAGGGATAACGATCAGGTATCTTTTAAACCAGGAAGAAAATAAAACGAAAACAGATATTATGGTCAGGGGAAGAGGTTTTCGGAAATATTTCAGCTGGATCAACAGGATGGGCAAAGCAATGCCGGCAATCTGAACAAACCAGAAAAGGAAAGCATAACCTCCCGAGAACAAATCTTTCAAATGGACTCCTTCCGCTGATTTCATCTTGTATGCCGGAACCAGGAATTCATTGATGTTGAAATAAAGGTATACAAGGCATACAAGTACCAGGAGTTTTCCCATCCTGTCGAAGTGTAAATCCTCAAAATAATCTTTCAAATCATATCTAATCCGGTAAACGTACATGAGTATGATCAATGCTGCCGATCCGGCTACAAAGGCCCCGACAACGAAGTAAGGGCCAAAGATGGTGCTGTCCCAGCCCGGACGAAGGGTTGCCGCAAACAACCAGGAGGTTACCGTATGAATTGACAAACCAATTGGAATGATCAGGATCATCAGCACACGCACAGCATGGTATACAGTTGCATATTGCTGTGCATTCCCTTTCCATCCCAGGGCAAGGAATTTATATAAATTCAGTTTCCATTTTGGAAATTCTGATCCCTTACGGTCACGCATGATGGCCAGATCCGGTATAAGGGGGAGGTAAAAAAGCAAAACCGAGATGGCCAGGTAAGTTGATACGACCGTTAAGTCCCAGACAATCGGTGAGGCAAACCTTCCATGGATAAATACATTAAGCAGCCTGTCGGGACGGCCCATGTCCATTACGATGATAATACCTGCCAGGGCAACAGTAGCTATGGCAATTTGTTCGGCAGCCCGGGATATTGTTTTTCCCCAGCTAAACTTTAGTAATTGCAAAACAGAACTGATCAATAAGCCAACAAGGCTTACGGCTACAAAAAACACAAAGTTGGCTATATACAAGCCCCAGGAAACATAATCCCGCATCCCTGTAACACCCAGCCCATTGTCTATTTGAATGAACCATCCCCAGAGTCCAACGCCCAGGAACATAATCAGAATGAAAAACCAGAACCGGGTTAACTCATCCTTTTTAACAATGGATCGTGTCAGGTCCACAACAATCCTGTCCAACAATTTTCTTGATTCTTCAGGAGACTCAATTTTATTCATTAGTATAATTTTAATTTTCTGCTATGATTGGGAAAGCCCTGTCTTTTGCAGGAAGATAATATACCCGGGGCTCAGTTCCCAGTTCTTTCATAAGCGTATAAGCGGCACCTTCGCTTAAGAGATTACTTAAGCTCACCGTTTCTTTGGTCGTACCGTTTGTCACTGCATCTTCATTCCTGTCACCAAACCAGTATACTCCATTCGGACAAGCAGATACGCAGGAAGGGAGCTTCCCATCACGAAGGCGGTCAGCACTGAACAGGCATTTTGAGATGGTACCTTTCTTTTGTGGGACATTGGCTTCAATATTATAAGTAACGCCAATGTATTTTTCTGCATCCCTGGGTTCAAACCAGTTAAATACCCTGGCTGAATATGGACAGGCAGCTACGCAGAACCTGCAGCCGATACAGCGTTCATTGTCAATTAAAACAATGCCATCCTCCCGTTTAAACGTGGCATTTACCGGGCAGACTTTAGTGCATGGGGGATTGTCGCAATGCTGGCAGGGCTTTGGCATATAATACGGTGAAGTATGTTCCGTGTCCTGCATCTGCAGAACATTGATATGATGTTGTTCAGGATGAAGCTGATGATGATTCTGGCAGGCTTTCATACACTCGCGTGCATTCCGGCATTTGGAAAGGTCTATGACCATTACCCAGCTTCTCCCAGGCAATCCCTTTCTGCCTCGTTTTTGATTTTCAGAAAGAGATGGCATTTCAACTGGTTTTAACTGTGATCTATCAACTTCAACCAACTCTCCGCTTGATGTTAGCAGGGTAATTTTATCCCCATCAACCGACTCAACGCTGCTGCATGAGCTTAAAATGCTATTGCTGCCTGCCACCCCGGCAGCACCAATGGATGCTACCAGTGTCTTCATGAAATTTCGTCGGGTATTGTTCTCCATAAAAATTATTTTTTGAACTATTATTTCAGTTGAAATGAGTATTTAATTCAATGGTCCGGGTGATTTAAATATAGTATAAACAGATATAAATCAACCTATTCGCTAGGTTTGTTTTTATGTATTTCACATTATTTAATTCTATTCTAAATTGAGATCTAGGGTAGGCATGTGCTCAAGGTCATATCGGAAAAATTGAATGATATTGTAATCCATAAAACTCAAAAGCTTAACTTAAAGCTAATTTTAGTGCCAGGCTTCTTAGAGCAAGCCAAAATGAATAAACATCTTACTCGGAGCAGTTATGTGGCCGATCAAACTTAAGATTTACTATCTGCTAATTTTGGTAATTCTGAGCACCTACATTGCCGGTATGTTTGTTCCCATCATGGAAGTAGATGCAGCACAATATGCTTCCATTTCAGATCAAATACTTCATAGTAATAGTATTCTCCAGATCAAGCATCGGGATTTTGAATATCTTGACAAGCCCCCTCTTCTTTTCTGGTTTTCTGCAGTTTCTATGAAACTTTTTGGCGTGAGCAGTTTCGCCTACAAGATCCCCTCCGTATTGGGATTGTTATTAGGTGTATTCTCCACATTTAAGTTTTGTAACCTTTATTATAAGAAGGAAACATCATTAGTAGCTGCCACGATTTTGGCAAGCTGCCAGGCTTTTTTCTCCATGGCGAATGACTGCAGAACAGATAATTTATTGATAGGTTTTGCCTGCTTTTCCATCTGGAAAATATCCTCATATATTACCGGGCGTAAATCAGTAGACCTGTTTTTAGGATTTGCAGGAATCGGCGTGGCGATGTTAGCTAAAGGCCCACTGGGATTAGTATTTCCTGCCTTTACAATAGGCTCAATGCTGATAACGAATAAGAATTATAAAGCAATCAATTGGAAATGGCTTCTGGCAATTCCAATCATATCCTTACTATTACTACCCATGTGTATTGGGCTCTACCAGCAACATGGAAAAGAAGGCCTGGAATTTTATTTTTGGACACAGTCTTTCGGAAGGATCACCGGGCAGAGTGAATGGAAAAATAATACAGATCCGCTTTTCTTTGTACATTCTTTCCTGTGGTGTTTTCTACCCTTCACGATTATTTTTCTGGCAGCTATCTATTCATCGATCAAGGATTTATTCAGGAATAAATCTCAAAACAAATCCATAGAGTATGGAAGCATAGGAGGTTTTATTTTAACAATGGTCGCCCTGTCATTTTCAAGGTATAAATTGCCACATTACATATTTATTGTTTGTCCACTTGCAGCAGCCATTTGTTCCGGTTACTTAGTTGAGAAAAGTAAAACCCTGAATATTAGAGTTTTGCACTTAATTCAAATTATATTTCTCCTCATATTACTGATTCTTTCAATGGTTCTGATTTACTTCTTTAATCAATCATATCCCATCTACTTTTTCATTGCTTTTGTGGCCGTTATATATATATCCTGGCTCTTTTGGAAGCATTTTGACATGCGCAAAAGTATTGTGCTGATTTCTGTATTAATCTTCACCTTTGTAAATCTTGAGTTTAACACCCTGTTTTATCCTGAATTGTTAAAGTATCAATCCTCATCGGAGGCAGCCTTCTATATCAGGGATAAGCAATTAAATCCTAACAAGGTTGTCGGCTATAATGCATATGGTCATGCTTTGTCATTTTACCTGGATACAATTGTCCCTTTCTATTGGGATTTTGGTGATGTTAAAAAATTGGAACCTGGAACAATTGTTTACACAAATAATGACGGACTACTTGAATTTGGGAAAAATGATATGAACATTCAGGTGATCAAAACATTCGATGAGTTCGATGTGACGCTTCTTAAATTTCAATTCTTAAATCCGGATACAAGAGAGGAGGCTATAACGAAAAGACATTTAGTCATGCTGGATCCTCCAATTGACAATGACCGAAAGTAATCGCAGATTGGGTATCTTTATATTACATTAAAACCGTGGTAAATTAATATTGATGCAAAGAATTCCTGGCTTTCTATTAGTATCATTTTTTTTAGTGGAATCACTGTTTTGTCAAACCAGGGAGGCCATGATTGTCAGAACATATGATGTGCCCTCATCCAGGCAGGGTGTAGCCGTTGATTCATCTTACTTTTATGTGATCAATAACAGCAGCATCTCCAAAAATGATAAGGGGAACGGCCGTATGGTTAAATTCTGGGAAGATGAAGATTCTCTGATTCATCACCTGAACAGCGGGATTATCCTTGACGGGAAACTTTATGTGGTTAATTCAAATTACCCTGATTTTCCAATGGCCAGCTCCTTAGAGATCTTCGATCCACTAACCCTTGAACACATCGACAATCACAGTTTCGGAATACTAAACGGATCAGCAACCTGGCTGGATCAACATGATGGATACTGGTTTGTTGCATTTGCACACTACACAGGCAGAGGGAGTGAGCCTGGAAAAACCAATGCATGGACCCGGCTGGTTAAGTTTGACAGGGAGTGGAAACAATTGGAATCCTGGATATTCCCTGAGAATCTTGTGGATAAGTTTGAATCGAGAAGCAATTCTGGAGGACTGATCCTGCCGGATGGCAGAATGCTATGTACGGGACATGACAATTTTGAAGCTTACCTGCTCGAGTTTCCAGATAAAGGATATACTTTGAAGTGGACAGATACCTTGCCCCTGGGATCTTATGGACAAGGAATTTCCTTTGAAAGGGTTGGCCAATCTGATTATATCTACGGTATAATAAAAAGTGAAAATAAAATAGTCGTTACAAAGATCGATTTACCACCCTTAATTAATCTAAAATGAAAAAAATGTTCAGGACCATTATGTTTATTGTATTTATGACAGTATTATTTATGCCTGTTACCTTGGGACAGGAAACAAAAGCCGAATCTGATACCCTGGTCGTCTTATGGACGAGTGGAGACATAGATGTAGCAGAAAAAATTGTTTATATGTATGTGCATGCTGCGAAAAGTGCCAATTGGTTTGATGAGGTTGTTTTCATTATTTGGGGACCTTCAGCAAAATTATTGTCGGAGAATGAAAACCTGCAGGAAAGGTTAAAAAAAATGCAGGAAATAGGTATCCGGACAGAAGCCTGTGTGGCTTGTGCCAGGATGTACGGGGTGGATGATGATCTCCGTGAGTTGGGAATTGATGTTAAGGGCATGGGAGTGCCTTTGTCAGACTATCTAAAAAAACGACATCATATTCTGACATTTTAAGAATTTGTCCCGAAGGAGATTTGTTTTTCGAGAGATATATCAAACTTACCTTAAATTCGGTGCCCAGTGAGCCATCATTAAAATGGATCCAGCAGTACCATCCATGGTAGGCTCATTTGTTGAATAATCACCGGTATCATCGTGATATACTACATATTTGTTTTGTACATCTGCAAACTCATCAGGATTGACCAGGGTTAAACCCTGCAAGGAATTATAAATGGATGCAAATACGGGTCCATCCACCAGACCACCACACGCTTCTAATTTTGTCAGAGCCCAGATACTGGTATGAACATCAACGGGATATTCTCCCGTGGCGGGGATTCCGGTAAACATTGATGTTCCCCAGGGATTTCTTCCGAACAACCAGTCCCTCTGTTCCACCAGAAATTGATGATACTGTGTATCTGAAGTCATTTTTTCATACAAAATCACCTGGGTAATCAGGCTGGACAGGAGGTTATTGGAGCACCAGATAAAGGGAATGCCTATGCCATAGGGATTGGTCATTGCTTTATTAAAAGTATAATCGATACCAGTGCGATAATAACCCGCCAGTGTATCCTGGAAGTTTTTATCCACCAGATCGTACAAAGCAAAATGCCCCATATTAATAAAGGGATAGTACTGGTAGTGAGCGGCAGTATCTAAAGTCATCCAGGATACTGAATTTGCCATAGTTGCATACCTTCTGGCCTCTTCCAGGTATGATTTGTTCCCCGTTGTTTTATAAAGTTCAGCAGCACCCCACTCCATATCATCGGCCCAGGTTTCTTCGGTATATCGATAGGGGGCACCATATGAATTTCCCTGTTGGAAACCTTCCTTCTCCCTGCCTAACTGATAAAGGGACCGGGCTGCATCCAGGCATTTCTTTGCATAAGCTGCATCATTCAATTGATCTTTCCAGATACGTGCTGCCAATGCCATGGCTGCCGCTGATCTTCCTGCCAGATTGGCAATTCCAGTTGCTTCACTTTTATATTCTCTGAGACCCTGTGGTTCACCGGTTGCAAAATATGCTACGCGGTAAGCATTAGGCCCCCAACCATAATCAGAAGGATCGTTGTCAGGCATTTTCCAGCCCAGATGATCACGGTCATCAGCTACCTGATGAAAAAGCTGGGATGGTGAAGGGTGGAGTTTATGTATCCAGTCAAGTCCCCACTTTGCTTCATCTAATACATCGGGAATATTATTCGGGAATGCCTGGCCCAGGGCATTAACCTGGTCCGCAAATTTATCCGGGTATAATTCATATGCCAGCAGCATATGAGCACTCGCATAACTACTGGTTATCAGGTATTTCAATTGGTCACCTGCATCATGCCAGCCACCGCTTACATCCACAAAAGTTGAATCAGGCATGGGACCAAACATAGACCTTCCATCGTGCTGGTGACAAACCACATCCAAAAAAGGATTGTATCCACATCGTTGCTGGCGCATAAAACCCAGGAGAGTCTCGGTTTGATTTTGATAAACTTTTGATGAAATACTAAAAGTTTGTGATTTGCTTTGTGATTTTCCCCCCTGGAGAAAATAGCTGCCTGGCAATTCTATTTGGGAAAAGTCAATTTCATAATAGTAGTCAAAAGTACCCCAGCCTTTGAATTTTGAACGTTTTGGTTTTAGAGTAATTATGGATGATTTGCGATCATCTGAAATCAAAAGGAATTTTTCTTTTATGGCAGCATGGGAAAAAGCAATGGCAATTTTGCTTTCACCAGGCAAATAGCCAAGCTGGTTTACACGGATATAGATTTTTCCAGGATTTTCGGATGAATCCATATTTACTGCTTGCTGGAAAACCAGGAAGAAACTAAGAAGAAGTACAATCATTTTAGTAGACTGGATTATTGTTTATTAAATTCAGTAAGATTTTTGAATTGGTAATCCCTGTTTTTCAATTCTGTTATTAAATCCTCCAGGCGATAATAAAATTTATCAGTCCGGCCTGGAGCAGTTCCTATATGGATTAATAAAATAAAACCATTTAATCCATTGGAGGATGCACTCTCGAAATTTAGAATACTCTGGTAGATTTGCTCACTGCCGATATACCGATCTCCCATATCCGGAGTTGTATAATCTGCATTCGATCGTGTTCCCGGGGAATAATTTATAAGAATAAGTCCCAGTTCATCAGTCCAATTACTTATTTGCTGGTTATACCATTCGTATGGTGGCATGAAAAAGGGAGCTTCTTTTTCAGGAATACCAAAAGCTGCCATTTCTTTATAATTGTTAATCAGGTCGGTAGTAAATCCTTCCTTGCTTACCAGGAGAGAATCCCTATTTGTCCAGGAGGCATACAGCAAATGTTTATCGGAATGGGGGCCAAGGTAGTGACCCTGTTTAATTAGTTTCTTGATCAACTTTTTGTTTTCAGGAGAACGATAAAAATCACCGGTAAAGAAAAAATGTGCGGTCACCCCTTTTCTATGCAGGACGCGGTATATACATTTTCCACCATCGTTGAAATCACCGCCGGTAAATGTCAGGTAAATAATCTTTTCAGTAGTGTCTGCGCGTTCAAGTGCCCCGTACCTGAAGATAGCGTTATTGAAAGAATTTACTTTCCCGGGTTCCTGCGCCGAAGTTGCGCATGCCATGAGGCATACATAGAGAGTTAATATTATTTTAAAATACCAGTTCATATTCAGACACCTGCAACCCTTCTTTTATATTCAGCCAGAGCAGCATCCAGGCGCTCATGGGCAGTAGTGTCTCCGGGCACATTATGTGATGGATGTATGAATAGTTTTACATTTCTGTCAACCAAAATTTCAGCAACGGTTGTGATTGTCATCCAAACAATACTGACATAGGCATGCGTAGACAATGGCCCGATCTTATCCTGATGATTTTTCAGATCGACGCTGGCATCCTGAAGGGGCACACAGGAATCTACAACGATATCTGCAATTTCAAAAATATTCTTTCCGCAGGAATGTCTTGATTTTTTACCCCTGGATTCTTCCGCTGAACCAAAAACCACAACAGACATTCCAAGCTCTTTTGATCTCAGGGCTACATCAATATTCACATTGTTGATCCCGGTGTGTGAAAACAACCACATGGTGTCACGCTTATCGAAATTATATCCTTTCATAATCTGATTTCCGTACCCTTCAACACGTTCCAGGAATATAAATTGATGTACGCCCATATCACCAACGATATGGGTAAAAAATGACAGCGGTAATTCAATTATTGGATGAAATCCGACAAAACCACCAATTCTTGGGTACATTTCTTCGACGGGCAAGGTAGAATGCCCGCAACCAAAAGTGTGAACCCATCTTCCCGCTTCAATGGAATCAGCCATTATTGTGGCCGCTTTTGTGATGTTCTCCAATTGGGTCTCTTCGATCTTATCCATTATACTTCTGGCATTCTCCAGCCATTTTTTTGCTAACATAGTTCAAAATTTATCAGGTGATTATTTATTTTTTTGATTGACAATATTTGGAAGCTTTAATACGGCGATCAACATTAGGAAAAATGCACAAAACAATAATACCAGGGGATATTTATCAATGCCAAACTTTTCGGCAATTATTCCCATCCCGTAGTTCAAAAAAGTATTACCAGTGATTGCGATAAAAAATACAAAACCAAAAGCTGTGCCCCGCAAATTTTTATACAGTTCACCTGCATATCCTAAAATCACAGGGAATCCTGATGCAGTACCAATACCTAGTAATATAAAGCAGATAATAAACCAGATCCATGTTTGCGAAAGGAGTAATAGAAATAAACCTATAAAAATTACACCGATAGAAAATTGTAAAACATGTAAAGGCTTTATCTGCCTGAGAAGTGATGACAGTACCAACCTAGTAAGAGTAAGGCTTAATATATAAATACTTAAAGCATAGAGAGCATCGGCTGATTTAATCGTATTTTCATGCTGGAGAAAAGTAGTACTCCAATTGCTTATGATACCTTCCAAAGCACTTTCAAAAAATAAAAACAATCCCAGCAGAACAAGGTGCTTATCTTTTATCATAAGCAATCCGGATTTAAAAGTAATTCCCTGCTTCTGTTTAGCTGGTGGATAAGAAATGCCCGCAAAATAGATCATTGGTAGTATAATTGCTAAGCCGGTAAACTGCAATATCTTCTCAAAGGACCAGGAAGATGATAGTATGGCAATTAGAACAGGTATTCCAAGAGCCCCAATGCCATAAAAAACACCTAATAAACTAAGATTTGCACTTCGTTTTTCCGGTCTTTCTTCACTAATATCGGCCACAAGGGCACTGGTTCCAGCATTGAAAACCCCTCCGCCAAATCCGATTAATAGAAAAGAGGCTCGCAAAGTAAATAAGCCTGTAGCAAAAGCAATACCTTCAATACCAGCTATAATGAGAATTGAACAGACAATGAAAAGGTTTCGGTAACTATACCGATCAACAATAGGGCCAAATACCAGAGAACCAATTAGTATTCCTGCAGGAAGAATGGCAGCCAGCGAACCTGCCTGAATCTTATCTAAATCGAATTTTTCAATTACTGATGGTAAAATGGACCCCAAACTGATAATTACTATCCCAAACAATAACATACCAAGGCATGCAGCTGTAAAAACAGTCCCAAAACTATACTTTACTCTCATATTTTCATTGATTTCAGGGAAAGAAATCCGGCGCCATAAAGTCCTGCATCACTTCCCAATTTGGACGGTTCAAATTTAACCTTATCAATACTGATAGGTTGAGCCCATTTTTTTGCCTCAAGGTATATATCATCAAGAAACTGAGTCGCCGGACCAAAAACGCCACCACCAAATATTATTATTTCCGGATTAAACAGACTTACCAGGTTGGCACTTGCTTTACCCCAAAACCGGATGGCCTGATCGATTACTTTTTTTGCAATGGGATTTCCTTCATTAAATGCCTTAAAAATATCGCTGGTCGTCATCTGCTCGACTGCCACCTGATCAAGATCTTTAAAAAGATCTGTATCATGAGTATAAATATCCTTTGCTATTCTGGTGATCCCCGGTCCAGATGCATGATATTCAAAGCAACCGTATTTTTCATATTCCGGTAAAAAAGGGTCTGTTAATGCCAGCCACCCTATGGATCCGGCTATGTCATCAGCACCCCTTAAAACCTGGCCATCAATAAAAATCCCTGTCCCGATGCCAGTCCCAACAGCTAGAAAAATGGCGTGTTTACAACCTGTTGCAGAACCTTTCCAGGTTTCTCCCAGAATATAACATGCCCTGTCATTGTCTATTCTGATATCCATGTTATCGAGTTTGCCATTAAGCTCATCAAGCAATGGAAAATCATCCCATCCAGAAATATTGGGAGCCCAAACCCTGCCAGTTTTTGAATGATAAATGCCAGGCACTGCCACACCGATGGTATTTATTTGCATATTGTTTTTGGATGACCAATCAAGAAATGATTGAATCAACTTGAAGATTTGTTCTACAACCTGCTGCCCAATCTTATTTTCCAGGTATAATACCTTTTTTGGAGAGGCCATACCTTCGGAATTAAATAAAGCTCCAGCTATTTTAGTCCCACCTAAATCAATTCCCAGACCAACATTTTCCAGATTTTTGCTGCCTTGATGCATATTACGATAAAATTAATAGAATTATTTGAACATTGGTTTGGGTATTTTGGAATAACTCATCTTAATATCTTGAATAAATGTCTGTATTTACTTAATTTGGACTAATATAAATAAGGTTAATATGCCATGAGGAAAAAAATAGGAATCCTGGTAATTCGTGGTTCTGGTGAATCAGGATTTAAAAAACAGGAAAAATTCCTGGGAAAAATCTACAGGATACTTGATAAAAAAGGATTTCCAGACGATCAAATTCACCATGAAATGGCAGATTGGTATGGACCATTACAGGTGCAGCAGGAAAGTGCCCTGGACAGGATTTATGCCGCGAAGATCAAGTTAAGATCCAGAGCAACCCGCCGGCTGATAGTTACCAACATCGGTGATCTTATTACCTATGGAGGGAAGCCTAATACTAAAAGCAGTGGGTATGTGGACACCCATAAACTAATTCATCAGAGTATGCTAGCCTTAAAAAAAGAACTGGAAGAAAATGCTCCACTTATTATCCTGGCGGCATCCATGGGGACTGAAATAATCAGCAATTACATATGGGACCGGCAACATGCAACAGCCCCTGATCCTTTGGGGAATTCACCTTTTGAAAGGTTTGAAACACTTACCGGCTTGTTTACATTTGGAAATAACTTCCCAATTTTTGCAGCCGCCCATGATATTGATGCTATGGAGCCCATAACATTTCCCTCGCCTAGCCTGGCCCCGGATTTATTAGCCAAAGCACTATGGGAAAACTATTATGACAAAAACGATTCAATGGGTTATCCTATAAAAGCGTTGAATCCAAAATATGCTGCCGCCAATATTACAGATATCCAGATAAATGTGGGTAATCCGCTAACTTTTTGGAATTTACTTTCTCATTTCGGGTATTGGAGATCCGGAAAATTGGCCAAACGAATTGCTCATTACATTAAGGATGTAATCTCTGTTATTTCCTGAATATAAATAATCATGATACCATCTGTAAGAAAAATAATCTCAGGGATCATACCGATCAATGAGCAATACCTGGATGTATTATTTACTAAGTTTAAAGCGGTAAGTTATAAGAAGGGTGATTATTTCGTCAGAGAGGGTCAGATAAGCCGGTATATAGGATTTATTGTAAAAGGTTGTCTGATGTGTGTTTACAATAGTGACGGCAAGGAATATATTGATGAGTTTTCACTCGATAATGAATTCATCAGCGACTATGCAAGTTTTATCACCGGGGCCCCGGCTGATAAGGATATTATCTGTCTGGAGGATTGTGAGCTGTTAATCCTTAGTTACAGTAACCTGCAGAAGCTATATGAAACGGACCCAGTTTTTGAACGTACCGGGAGACTCATCGCTGAAATGCTTTTTATGAACTGGCAACAGCGGGTTAAATCACTTCTGATTAATGATGCGGAGACCAGATACCTGAAGCTGACAGAAAGCCGGCCCGACCTGATCCAGCGTGTTCCGCTGTACCTCGTTGCACAATATCTCCGGATAAGCCCGGAAACACTGAGCAGGATACGCAGGAACACTTCCCTTCAATAAGTATCATTTCATTTCTTGATCTAGATCAATGTTAGGCCGTGATTCCCGGATTAGCTTTGATCCATCAAACTTTAATTCAAATGATCATGAGTAAAAAATATTTAGTACTGGGTGCAACGGGTAGCATTGGTTATGCATTTACACGTGAGTTACTTAAGCAAGGAATTGAAACCGATATTCTTGTAAGGAACAGGGAAAAGGCTCAAAAACTATTCCATAACAATCCTCTATTAAATATCCATGTTGGTGATGTGCAAGATGCTGATATGTTAATGGATGTCTCTGCTGGAGTGGATATAATATTCCACGGGGTCAATCATCCCTATCAATACTGGTATAAATTAATGAAACCCGTTACATCACTGGTAATTAAAGCAGCCAGGCAGAATAGATCCACCATCCTTTTCCCTGGAAACATTTATGCCTTTGGCAATATTGATGAGCCCATCAGGGAGGAGACCGTCCCGGTTCCCAGCACAAAAAAGGGTCAATTAAGGTTCGATTTAGATATCATGCTTCAGGAGGCAGCAGATACCGGGCAGTGTAGTGTTATAAACCTCCGCCTTCCAGATTTTTGGGGACCGAATGTCACCAACGGGCTTATCAAGCCTCTATTCGGTAATGCAGCCCGGGGAAAATCGATGACCTGGATGGTACGGGCTGATGTTCCACACCAGTTTGTATATACACCGGATGCTGCAAGACTATTTTATTTGCTTTCAGTCGAAAATCATCTACCTCCTTATTTCGTGCTGAATTATGGGGGGAAGATAGTACCGAGTGTTGCAGCCCTGGCGAAAGATATCAGCATGGAGGCAGGCTCTCCAAATAGGCTAAAACTGCTATCTAAAGCCACTCTTAGAATACTTGGATGGTTTGTACCCCTTGTCAGAGAGTTAAATGAAAATATTTATCAATTTGAGAATTGTATCAAACTCGATGATACTAAAGTACGGACCAAATACCCGGAATTTGAGGAAACCCGATTTGATGATGCACTCAGGGAAACGATAAACTGGTACAGGTCAGAGACTGATTAAACAATGATCCAGATCAATGTTTATGTCAAGATATGACAGATTCTACTCCAACATACCCCATCCTTTTTTCCTGCCATAATTTTTCACCTGCCTCGAGATGGGTCCCAGCGGCAATACAATCAACCAGACTCGAAAACATTTTAATTTCTACTTTTGCATGACAGTTCGGGAAAATGTACAGGACTATAATCATTGCACTGACCATAATTTTAAACATCCGTGGTGTTCAGGCGCAGGACTTTACCATTGTGGCAGATACACAGAATCTTGTATTTGATCTAGGAGAGGTTCAGGTGATTGGAAAAAGAAGCAATCCACTGACAAATACTATCTGGCGCAAAGACCTGGTAAAAAATCAGCAACGGGATGTCTCTCATGCCCTTGTTATGTTACCTGGATTAAACTACGTACATGTTGGTCCGCGAAACGAAGGGATGGTAAATGTCCGGGGATTTGATCTGCGCCAGATCCCGGTATATATCGATGGTGTGCCTGTATATGTCTCCTACGACGGGTATACGGATCTGGCTCGTTTTCTCGTGTCGGATCTGGCCAAAATCACCGTGACCAAAGGTGAGACCTCCTTACTTATGGGTCAGAATAATCTCGGGGGTGCGATCAACCTTATCAGCAGCAAACCTGGGTCCAAACTGGAATTGGATGCAGCTTCAGGGATCACTCTGAATCGGAAAGGTTGGGGTGGATGGAATTCAGATCTCAATATCGGGAGCAGATTTGAAAAGTTTTACCTGCAGGCCGGGTTTGCATATAACGATATGGAGTCATTTAATACTTCGAGAAGATACACAGCCCCTTCACCTGAACATTCAGCAATACAGGAAAACTCCCAGCATAGAGATTTAAAGTATTCCATGAAACTTGGATTTACGCCCAATTCTACAGACAGTTATGTGCTGAGCTACCAGTACCAGCACGGGGCAAAAGGTATACCTGCATACAGCGGAGCCGACCCCAACCAGCGTCTCAGGTACTGGCAATTCCCGACTGTCAACAGACATGGAGTCCACTTTAACAGCAAAACAGAAATAGGTGCAGAAAAGCTTCTGCAATTGCGCCTCTTTTATGATGATTACTTCAGCGATTTAAGAAGTTATGACGACAGCACCTATACTACTCAGGACCGGAGGTCATCCTTTACGAGTATTTATGATGATACATCCATCGGAGGATCCCTGATATTTTCCATGAAGACCGGCAAAAAAAATGAGCTGAAAGCAGCAGCTCACGTTCTGAATGATCATCACCGGGAAAAAAATACCCATCCTGTGAATCAATCCCCCCGGCATTTTCGGGATGTAACTGTATCGGTTGGCGTGGAGGATTATCTTAAAATCAGCGAAAGTTTCAACGCTGATTTCGGCCTCAGTTATCAAATCAAGAATAACCTACAGGCCGATAACTATAATGAAACTTCAGATTCCATTTATGCATATCCAGGACACAACGATGACGCTGTAAATTTGCGAATAGGACTCATATACCTCATCACGAGTAAGCACCAGCTGCACGCAAATCTTTCAAGGAAAACCAGGTTCCCTACCATGAAAGACAGGTATTCTTACAGGCTGGGACGCTCGATACCTAATCCTGAACTTAGATCAGAAGCTTCCTGGAACCTGGATCTTGGATATAACTTTATCCCTGGCTCTGTGTTTCAGTTTAAAACTGCTTTATTTTATAGCAGACTTCAGCATACCATACAAGCTGTTTATGGTGTGGATCCCGAAAATTCATCAGTCTATCAATTTCAAAATACTGGGGATGCGGAATATTACGGGTGGGAGGCTGATCTTGTTTTGCATCCTTTATCAGGATTGCAAACCGGACTGCAGTACACCCTGATAAAACGATTAAACCTGAGCAATCCTGAAATTAAGTTCACAGATGTGCCAACGCATAAATTACTTCTTTTGCTTCGTTATACTTTGTTTTCCCGTCTGTTCCTTAACCTGAATGGTATCTACAATTCCCCACGCATTAGTTCATCAAATGGAATGTTTCAAACCGAGGCATTTTTAACCGTGGATTTAATAACCTCTTTTGATATATCGAATTCGATATCCCTTGAAGCATCCATAAGCAATCTGTTTGACGCAAGTTACAGTTACGTGGAAGGGTATCCTGCTCCAGGGAGGCAATATTTGTTTGGATTGCGATACAAACTCCAATGAACAGCATGGCGGGCAGAACATCATAGGCCAAAAGCAGCGGTTTCGTAGCTTTACAAAACCATTTTACACCAGCTTTAACCTCAACTCACCGATAAAACATAGCTGAAGGCCGATAAACACTCGGATAGTTCCCTTAACCATTGCAATTTAGCATCATGATCGGGTATATTATCATATCATTAATGATCGCTTTTCTGCTGTGGATTTTAATCGGGCCGGTAACCCTTTATCTGGATACGGATACCAGCCGATACCACCTGGTCCTGCCGGGGATATTCAAAGCAGTGGTAGTTCCCTCCACAGATATATTTTATATCCGGATATGGATCTTCTTCATTCCTTTTAGAATCCGCCCTTTTAAGAGTAAATCGTCGGAGAGGAAGAAAAAACCAGGGAAACCCGGAAGAAAATGGCGACTTAAAAAGTTCACAGGGAGCAAACAAATGGTTAGCAGAGTAATTCATTCCTTGCGGATCAAGAAATTGTCTCTGGATATTGACACAGATGATTTCATCGTGAATGCCTGGCTGGCACCGGTTTTTTCATTGGTAAATTCAGGGGACATTCAGATGAGGGTGAATTTTGAGGGAACCTCATCCCTGATTCTGGATCTGAGAGCCCGCATAGGAACTTTATTATGGATTGTTATCTCAAATAAATATAAATCGTTATTAAACCTTTAAAATTATATTGAAATGGAAATCAAAATTGATGAATTAATCGACAAAGTATCAGGACACGTGAAAGATCTTGCCAGTACAGAAACCGTATTGGGCGAAGAATTCAAGATCGGAGAATTTACATGCAGACCTGTTGTAAAGATTGGAACCGGGTTCGGCAGTGGTGCCGGGACCGGTGATGAGCCCAAAAGCAAAACGAAAGGATCAGGTGGGGGTGCAGGAGCAGGTATCGGTATTGTTCCACTCGGATTTCTTACGGCCAGGGGGAAAGAGATATCGTTCATCGCAGTAGATAAGAAAACTGCCCTCTCGACGCTTTTTGAAAAAGTGCCGGACCTGGTAGAAAAAATGGCTGAAATGAAGAACAAAGAAAAAGGGGAAAGTGAAAAGAAATAATTGATCAAAACATTTTCAAGATTGAAAATTTTCATTTTGGCCGGTACCGGTTTCAGGCGACAGGTTGATAATCATTAAGGATTGTTTTAACTTGTTCAAAAAAAGCATGCAAAATCGCCGAAACTTTCTCAGGAACAGCCTGTTTGCCATTTCCGGTACCAGCCTTGCCCACAATTCTTTCGCATATACGCCTCTCAATCCAAATGTAAGGGATGAGGCAAATGAATTTGTTTACCGCACACTTGGGAAAAGTGGTATAAAGCTGCCGGTTGTCAGTATGGGAACAGGTAACTGTGATAATCCCAACCTTGTCAGGGAAGCGCTCGATAGAGGTGTGAAGCTGCTGGCCACCCATGAGTATTATCTTAACGGGAATAATGAGAAAATGGTTGGTCAGGTATTAAAAGACCGACCGAGAGATTCCTGTATGATCCTAACCGGTACCGGCAAAGGACTGGAAATTGATTTTAAAAATGGAAAGTTCAAGCCGGAAACAAACATAGATGTCTTCCTGGAAAGTGTCAATGATTGCCTTGAGCGATTACAGGTCGATTATGTGGATATACTGAATGCCCCTTTCGCAGGCAGCCGGGAGGCGGTATTTTTTGAGCCTCTGCTTAAAGCCATGGAATCGATAAAAAAGCAGGGTAAGGCAAGGTACATCGGGATTGCCTCCCATAATATTGAACATGAAGCCTTACTGGCGGCTGCAGATACCGGAATTTATGATATGGTAACAGTTGCCTATAATTTCCGGAAAACGAACCTCCAGGAAATGAATGAAGCCATGCAATATGTTGCCGATAAAGGATTGGGTATCATAGGTATGAAAACCATGGCCGGGGTATACTGGGACAAAGAGAAAAAACAACCCATCAATACCAGGGCTGCTTTGAAATGGGCCCTTCAGAATGAGCACATACATACTACGATACCGGATTGCTCCAGTTTCGATGAACTTCACCAGGATCTTGAAATCATGGCTGATATAGACTTGACAGACGATGAGTTGAGAGAACTGGATCCACCCTCAGAAGATACCACCTCAGGATTGTATTGCCAGCAATGCAATAGATGCTTAGCCCAATGTCCTGAAAACATCGATATTCCAACCATGATGAGATGCTATATGTATGCTTACGGATACCGGAACCTGGGCCTGGCCCGGCATACGATGGACTGCTTGAATCAGCATGGTATATCCTGCGAAACATGCAGGGAATGCAAGGTCAACTGTATGATGGGATTCGATGTTCGTGGCAAGATATTGGATATTTCCCGCATTAAAGATATACCGGAGGATATAATCAAAGCCGTATAAGGCTTAAAATAAGCTGACATTACCATTTCTTAACAAAATCCCCCTTTGAAAAATACTTCTCGATCAGGCAGTATAAAAGGATGAAAAAGTAACGGCTGCCCATTTCGCGAATTTTCAGATTGGATTTGCCGTGTCTGCGGTTTTTCCAGGAATTGGGTACCACGGCATAAGAGTATCCCCGGATGATCACCTTCAGTGGCAGTTCAATGGTAATGTTGAAATGCGGTGAAAG
>Ga0255054_10000703_pt1 | contig 19714 bp, 19 predicted proteins | sample JV7_2_23_MG_FD_188634 | JGI IMG/M metagenome (GOLD analysis project Ga0255054, IMG submission 188634) | Seawater microbial communities from Jervis Inlet, British Columbia, Canada - JV7_2_23 | ecosystem: Environmental > Aquatic > Marine > Inlet | place: Canada: British Columbia | collected...
CGCATCAGAGAGAATTTTCGTCGTTATAAGCGAATGCCGGTCGAGCGGCGGCAGGAATTGCGCAATCGCTTTCACGACATGACGCCCGAGCAGCGCAAGCGATTGCGCGATCGGGCAACGGACAGACCACGGGCGCCTACCCGCAACTAAGGCTATTTCCACGAAACAGGAAGGGCGCCATTGGGCGCCCTTTCTTGTAAGTATTATCCCCAGTCTGTCTGTCTGTGCGCGGCGCTCCAATGTTGGTAGAGTACGCCGGTTCCACGGGAGGCTAGTCAATGAAAATCGGTGTACCAAGAGAAATTCACGCGGATGAACGACGCGTTGCGACCACGCCTGATGTTGCGTCGCAGTTGATCAAAATGGGGTTCGGCGTCGCTGTAGAGAGTGAGGCAGGTGTGGCAGCGAGTTGCTCTGACGAGGCCTACGCGGCCGCCGGCTGCGACATCGTCGCATCGGCGAGCGACCTGTGGTCTCTGTCCGATCTGATTCTCAAGGTTCGGGCGCCCGAGGGCGGTGAAGAGAAATTGCTCCGGCCGGACCAGACGCTGATTAGCTTTCTGGCACCCGGCCAGAACCCGGAGCTGCTTAAACAGCTGACCGAAAGTGGCGGTACGGCGATGTCCATGGATAGCGTGCCGCGTATATCACGAGCCCAGAAAATGGATGCATTGAGCTCAATGGCTAACATCGCAGGCTACCGGGCTATCGTAGAAGCGGCGCAGCACTTCGGCCGATTTTTTACAGGACAGATCACCGCGGCCGGAAAAATCCCACCCGCCAAGGTTCTGGTAATCGGCGCTGGTGTGGCCGGACTGTCTGCGATCGGTGCGGCCAAGAGCATGGGCGCGATCGTCCGAGCGTTCGATACACGACCCGAAGTTAAAGAACAGGTCGAGAGCATGGATGCCGAATTCCTGATGCTGGACTTCGAGGATGAGGATGGCACTGGCGAGGGTGGTTACGCCAAAGTGATGAGCGACGAGTTCATCGCGGCCGAAATGGCGCTATTTGCCGAGCAGGCCAAAGAGGTCGACATCATCATTACTACCGCCCTGATTCCAGGCCGGCCTGCGCCGCTGCTTGTGACCGCAGACATGGTCGGATCGATGAAAGATGGCAGCGTTATTGTCGATCTTGCCGCCGAGACGGGCGGCAATTGCGAGCTGACCGAAGCGAATAAGGTCGTGCGGCGAAACGGTGTATCGATCATAGGATATACGGACCTCCCCAGCCGGCTCGCTGCGCAATCGAGCCAGCTCTATGCAAACAATCTTCGGCATCTCCTGACCGAGCTCTGCCCGGAGAAGAACGGTGAGATCGTGGTCGACATGGAAGACGAGGTTATTCGCGGTGCCACGATTTGTATCGGGGGCGAGACGACCTGGCCGCCACCGGCACCGAAGTTGTCAGTAGCGCCATCGCAGGCGCAGCCCGAACCCGCACCGATCGTCGTCGAGAAGCCGAAGCCATCTATCTTCGGTCCGATTCTCGGCATGGTCATTGCCGTCCTTGCCCTGCTTGGTCTGGGCGCCGTAGCGCCGCAATCTTTCATGGCGCACTTCACCGTATTCGTGCTCGCATGCTTCGTGGGCTACATGGTGATCTGGAACGTCACACCGGCGTTGCACACACCATTGATGAGCGTCACAAACGCGATATCGAGCATCATCGTGATCGGTGCGCTGTTGCAGATTAGCTCGGCCGACAAAGTGATCATGTGGATCGCGGCAGTGACGGTCGGGATCACTGCGATAAATATTGCCGGCGGATTCGCGGTTACGCGCCGCATGCTTGAAATGTTCAGGAAGTGAGACCGTTATGAATACACAAGGCTTATTCGAACTGCCTGTTGGCGTAATTACGGTCTCGTACATCGCCGCAACAGTACTTTTCATTCTCGCCCTCGGCGGTCTTTCCAATCAGGAAACGGCGCGACGGGGAAACTGGTACGGCATTACGGGTATGGCCATCGCATTGCTCGCGACCCTATTTGGCAGAGTGTCGGAAAACTACGACCTGCTAATCGTCGCGTTACTGATCGGCGGCAGCATAGGCATCCTGCTTGCGCGACGCGTGCAGATGACGCAGATGCCCGAGCTTGTCGCCATCCTGCACAGCCTCGTCGGTGTGGCTGCCGTCGCCGTGGGGTTCGCCAATTTCATGGACCCGGACAGGATGCTTCACTTCGAGGGCGTCGAACTCACGATTCACGACATCGAGACCTATCTCGGCATCCTCATCGGTGCTGTAACATTCTCTGGGTCGGTTATCGCCTTTCTCAAGTTGAGCGCCCGCATCAGCGGATCACCGCTGACTCTGCCGGGCAGGCACTGGTTCAACCTCGGATTGCTGATCGGTGCGATCTGGTTTGGCTACGAGTTTGTGCTGCAGTCTGCGGCAGGAGGCGGTCTTAACCCGCTGATCATCATGACCGTAATTGCGCTGATATTCGGCATTCACATGGTGATGGCGATCGGCGGTGCGGACATGCCGGTGGTCGTTTCGATGCTGAACAGCTATTCGGGCTGGGCGGCAGCCGCAACAGGCTTCATGCTGAATAACGACTTGTTGATTGTAACCGGCGCACTGGTTGGCTCGAGCGGCGCGATTCTTAGTTACATCATGTGTCGGGCGATGAATCGCAAGTTCATTGCCGTAATCGCAGGTGGATTCGGCACCGGCGGCGGTGCTGTTGCAGCCGGCGGCGGCGAGGACCAGGGTGAAGTCAGCCCGATCGACCCGCAGGAAACAGCCGAGCTGTTCGCCAATGCCAAGGAGATCATGATCATCCCTGGTTACGGCATGGCCGTAGCGCAGGCACAACACATCGTCTACGAACTCACGCGGGCGCTGCGCGACAGTGGCGTTAATGTTCGCTTCGGCATCCACCCGGTCGCGGGCCGTATGCCGGGTCACATGAATGTTCTGCTTGCAGAAGCAAGGGTGCCGTACGACATCGTCTTCGAGATGGACGAGGTCAACGAGGACTTCCCGAACATCGATGTGTCGGTCGTCATCGGCGCAAACGACATCGTAAATCCGTCGGCACAAACGGACCTGGAAGGCCCAATCGGTGGTATGCCGGTACTCGAAGTGTGGAAGGGCAAGACGACGATCGTGCTCAAGCGCAGTATGGCGACCGGTTACGCGGGCGTACAAAACCCGCTGTTCTTTAAGGAGAACACGCGAATGCTGTTCGGCGATGCGAAAGACAGCCTCGACGCTGTATTCAAGGCCTTGTAACGATTCGTGTTGCTTTTTGACGGGCGATCGGCAAACTAAGCAAGCATAAGCCGCGCGAGGCGCGGCGGAGTGAACAAATGCTTGCAGGAATCGCTTCCGATATCTCGCAGCAGGTGTTGCGAACGGACGTAGCTGGGATGCCGCTCGAGTGGATTGACTATCGAGACGCTGTCCGGCTGTATCATGCCGACCAGGTTGCTTACGATTGCGGGACGCTTCTTTATACGGTCTTCGGCGGTTACAGCAGCTTCGATGGAAATCGTAGCAAAATCGATGTCAATTCAATTATCGCAACACATGGCACGAGCAAGAGCCAATCTCATAATCGTAACAAGTACGTTCCACCGCTGAACAACCGCACGCTGTTCAAGCGAGACGCCAATCTTTGTCTGTATTGCGCGATGCGCTACCCGACGCGGGACCTGACGCGCGATCACATTACGCCGATCTCACGGGGCGGTGGGGACACCTGGAATAATGTCGCGACAGCTTGCCGTCGCTGCAATAACTACAAAGGTGGTCGCACGCCGGAACAGGCTGCAATGCAACTGATCGCAGTACCATTTACGCCGACGTACGCCGAGTACATTTATCTCAAAGGGCGTCGCGTCCTTGCTGATCAGATGAAATACCTGCTCGCGCACATACCTCGCTCGAGTCCGTTGCATGCGAGGTTGAGCGACCATCTCGCCGACGGCGCAGAAATTGTCGAGGTTCATTTCCACGAATAGCACACAGGGTCGCGAACAGGGCATTTGACTCGGTCATGGCTCGCTGCGCTGCGCTTTACTTCCCTCGTCAAACGCCCTGCCCATGACCCTTCGCGATATACTGAGTTGCATGCAGTATTTGATTGACGCGAGTGTGTACGTGTTTCGGGCTTATTACTCGATGCCCGACGACATGGTTGATAGTGAAGGTCATCCGATCAATGCGCTGTACGGCTATTGCCGGTTCCTCGGAGATTTCATGGAGCGGGTTAATCCCGAGTATGTTGCTGTCCTGTTCGACGAAAGCCTGTCGACGTCCTTTCGAACTGAAATCTACCCGGAGTACAAGGCTAATCGTGATCCCGCGCCGGAGGATCTGAGGCGGCAATTCGCACAATGCCGGCGTTTTACGCGCGCACTTGGGCTTATGGAGTGGGGCAGCCCGACATATGAAGCCGATGACCTGATAGGCACTCTCGTGGAGCACGGTCGCGCAATGAATCGTCCGTCGACGATCATCACCCGCGACAAGGATCTCGCACAGTTATTGTCACAGGATGATGTGTTCTGGGATTTTGCCGGGAAAGGCAAGATCGGCTATGAGCAGGTCGCAGGCGTGTTTGGCGTCCGACCGGAACAGATTGCGGATTTTCTCGCGCTCGCAGGGGATGCTGTCGATAACATCAAGGGCGTTCCGGGCGTTGGCAAAAAGACGGCGACTGTTTTGCTCGAGAACTTCGGCAGCCTTGAGAGCATTTACGACAATCTCGACAGGGTGCACGAAGTCAACGTTCGGGGATCGAAGACACTTGGTGAGAAGTTGGCAACACACAAGGATGCGGCCTATCTGGCGCGCAGGCTGACAGGAATCGCCTGTGATGCACCGATAGATGATGCTGAAACCGCGATGCAGCGCTCGGCACCGAAACTCGGTGATATCAACGCGCTGTTTGACGAGGCAGATATCGGTACGGCACTGCGGCGGCAAGCCGAGCGGATTTCTGATCTGAGCCGCGATTAGGAACACATTTCGAAAAACGGGCCTCGAGTCCGCACTGGTGATGTTCGAGGCAGAAGCCGACGGCCTCAGAGAACTCAAACAGGCAAATGCGATTCGTGTACCGGAGATTCTAGGGTGCGGAATCGAGAACGGAGAGAGCTTTCTCGAGCTCGAACGATTTGCATTCGATCGCCCAACAGCGGAAACAGAAAGGCAGTTCGGCGAGCGATTGGCGGCGCTGCACCGAAACACGGCGGATCGTTTTGGTTGGTTTCGTGATAACACGATTGGCCCGACGCCACAGGTCAATCCCTGGTCAGATGACTGGGTGAGTTTTTTTCGAGAGCAGCGACTCGAGTTTCAACTCGATCTTGCCGTGGCGAATGGTTACGGCGCAGACGTAAGTGAGCCAGGCCAAAAGCTGTCATCCAGAATCGCGGATTTGTTTATTGGCTATGAGCCAGATGCGTCACTGCTTCACGGTGATCTCTGGGGCGGCAACTGGGGCAGCGTGAGTGGCGAGCCCGTGATCTTTGATCCGGCGGTTTACTATGGCGATCGCGAGTCCGATATCGCAATGACGATGCTATTCGGCGGGTTCGGCAGGCCGTTCTACGACGCATATGAAAAGAGCTGGCCGATGGCGGCCGGACATGAACGACGCCTCAAGCTATACCAGCTTTATCACGTCCTCAATCATCTGAATCTGTTTGGTCGATCCTACTTGGCTAGGGTGAGACAGTTGCTGGATGACCTGACGTAGACCCGTGAGCGGGATGTTCATTGAGAGAAGTAAAGCGCAGCGCAGCGAGCTCCCGTCAAGCGGGATCGAGACATGACCGAAATGAATGTCCCGTTCACGGGTTCGTGTGATTAGCCGGGAAATTCGCTCAAGTCGTCGGATTCCTCCACTTCGTAGGTGTCACCAAGGAAGTCTTCGTCGAACGCGTACAGCATGGTTCCCTCCGGCGCCTTGAGGGCGACGAATGCGCCCTCGAATCCAGGAAATTTTTCGTGCGGCAGGCCATGTTTTTCAATCATGGCAAGCAGCTTTTCTTTATCCGGACACCTGAAGCACAACGATGGTGAATTCAGTGCAATGCTCTCGGAGAGGCCCAGGGCCACGCCGCCGGCATCGAATCGCATATGTGTGGTGGGCTCTTCGCGCATGCGCAACAGATTCGGTGCGACCGACGCCCAAAAGCGCGCGGAGTGAACCGCATCTCGCACCGGCAACGTAAGCTCGAACCATGTGCCACAAAACGAATCATTGTCATCCTCGTCGCCGGCATTAAACGTTCTCGCCTCGAGCATGGTCACGTTGTGGCCATCACGGTCTGTCAGGCCCAGCTCATTAAAGGCGCCTTCGTCAAGTTGCATGAAGCTGAAATTAAAACCATGGTCCGTCATTGATCTTGCGCGTTTAGCCAGATCCTGCTGCACAAAAGATATTGTCGGAGCGTTAAAGTCCAGGTCGTGTAGGCCGATACTCAGCACGCCGTCACTAACGACCGCGTATTTGTGTGACCAGACTTCGCCAATCTCCAGCTCGGCGAAGCCGAGCATCTTGTAATAGCCGAGTGAATCGAGAATGTCAGGCGTCCTCACGCTGAATTCGAGAAAATGGCCCAGGCTGCTCATGACGATGCACCCATGGTTGATGCCCGTTGCCGTGACTTGTCCTGCTCGCGAGCTACCTCGCTGGCGCTCCAGTCAGTGGACGACTCCGGCCAGCCGCCGACGTGTTTCTCGATCAGGCGAGTCAGGAAGGCAATGTGATCATCGCGTGCATTTAGGGCCGGAATGTAGTTGAACGAGCCGCCACCCGCATCTACAAAAAGTGACGCATACTGCATCGCAATCTCTTCGAGCGTCTCGAGGCAGTCAGCGGCAAAACCAGGGCAGACGACGTCGAGCCGCTGCAGGCCTTTTCTGCCGAATTCGGCGATTGTCTTGTCCGTATAGGGTTGCAGCCATTCAGCGCGACCGACGCGCGACTGGAACGAGACAGCCCATTCGTCGTCTGTGAGCTCGAGCGAGTCGGCAATCATCCGGGCTGATTTCAGGCACTGGCAGTGATATGGATCGCCCTTTGTCAGTATGTCCCTAGGAAGGCCATGAAACGAGAAGAGTAATACCTCACCGCGGCCGGTCTGATCCCAGTACTCACGAATATTCTGTGCCTGTGCGGCAATGTAGCCAGGCGCATCATGATAGTGGTTGATAAACCGAAACTCGGGAACCCAGCGCCGGCGACTCAACGCGGCAGTAACTGCATCAAAAACGGACGCCGTTGTTGTTCCCGAGTACTGTGGGTAAAGCGGCAGGCAGACGATGCGTCGGGCACCTTGCTGATACAGACGATCCAGAGCGGCATCGATAGACGGGTCTCCGTAAGACATACCGATCTCGACATTGACCGAACCGGAGATTCTCGCGGCCAGCTGTTGGCGAACAGAATCCGTGATGTCCCGGGAGTGCAGCAGCAATGGCGAGCCGTGTTCTGTCCAGACTTTCTGATATGCCCGCGCCGAACGGGATGGCCTGACCCGCAAAATGAAACCGTGCAGGATTATCCACCACAGAAAACGCGGTAGTTCGACGACACGAGGATCGGAGAGAAACTCACGCAGATAGCGCCGCACAGCCGCCGGGGTCGGTGTATCCGGTGTGCCGAGATTGACGAGAAGGACGCCCAGCGACTCCGGGAACCCGTGCTCGTACTGCGGCGATGATTGAAACGTCGGCATAGACCCGTAGCCGGATGTCAGTGCGCGTAACAGTAAACCAAAGGTCGTTCGCGCGCCAGCGAGCAGCGCTATAATCCCTTGTCCTGATTAGAATTTGTGACGTGATGTGAGCTATGACCCTACTACCTGAAAGTGACAGCAGCCACCCACCCCTGTGGACACTGATACGCGACATCGCCGTATTGCAGGTGAAGCTCGTCGTCGACGGATTGCGCGACCTCATTCTGGTTCCAACATCTTTGATCGCGGGAATCGTGAGTCTTGCGAAGACGAAAGACGGCAAGCCTGGCACGGAGTTTTATACGCTGGTAAGTGTCGGCAGGCAGAGTGAGCGATGGATCAACCTGTTTGGCGCAATAAGAAACGCACCGGCGGAAGTCGTCGAGGCACGGCACTTCGGTGACGCCGATATCGATGAGATCGTCTCTCGAGTCGAGTCCTTTGTGGTGGATGAGTACAAGCGTGGCGGAGTTACATCACAGGCAAAAGACAGAATCGAAAAAGCGATGGAGGCAATGCGATTGCGACGCAGGAAAGAGGAAGATTCGTAAGGACAGGATTATGTGAAGCGTGTCGGTTGCCTGTTACTGCAAGTGATATTCTCACCCGGCCAGTTGGAGAGTCAGTTTAGGGGAAGACAATGAGAATCATCGTAGCCGCAACAATAGCGGCATTTGCAATTACCGGTTGCGGTAGCGGCAGTTCCGGTAGTGACGATACGTCTACGGGCACGCTCAGCATTCTGGTAACCGATGCGGCGGTCGACAACGTCAGCGAAGTTTGGGTCGAGTTCGCCGGAGTAACGCTAAAGCCCCAGATGGGCGATGAGATCGTTATTAATTTCGACATACCAAACAGCATGAATCTCCTCGAGCTACAGGACGGCAGGTCCGAGGCCTTGTTGCACGACCATCAGGTGCCGGTCGGACGCTACAACTGGATTCGACTTGGCGTGAACGCCGAGTTCGATAATGTATTCGATTCCTACGCGATGCTTAATGACGGCAGCCAGGTCGAGCTCCGTATTCCCAGTGGCAGCCAGACCGGGTTGAAACTCGTTAGCGGATTTACAGTGACGGCTAATCAGTCCACGAACATCATGCTTGACTGGGATCTGAGACAAGCTTTGACCGATCCGCGGGGCCAGCCAGGGATGCATCTTCGACCCGCACTCCGCGTGACGGATATGGCCGTATTCGGAACGTTGACAGGCACAGTCGAAGGGTCTCTGGTGACAGATGAGACTTGCACCAATGGTGATCTGCATGACATGGGAAACGCCGTCTATCTCTATGAAGGGGCCGTAACTGATCCACTTGATATACGTGGCGCCGATACCGACCCGGCGGTGACAGCAACAGTCTCGAAGAACGCGGATGAGATTTACGAATTCAGTGTTTCGTACCTGTCCGTCGGCAGCTATACGGCTGCATTTACGTGCCAGGCAGGTGATGACGTCTCTGACGCTGACAATGAAATTGCATTCTCAGCGATCATGACCGACGTCGTAATCGCAGATGGAGAGACGACGCATATCGACCTCGTAGCGCCGATCGAGTAACTCGCTTTAGCGGCTTTCTACGTCGCGTCCGGATAGCAGGTCATCGAGACTCGGTGGCGGATGGTCTGGTCCCATACGTCCGGATTTGAGGCGGGCAATGTAATCTTTATAAGCGCGCATCGCCTGATAGCCGAAGAGCCAGCATATCGGGATGTTGGCGAGCACCATTACGCCGGTACCAACGCCGATCGCGTTATCGAGGTCAGTGTCGGTCTGAATAAAACCGAGCGTCGCGATGACGATCAACGCGCAGTAAACAACCTGGTAAGCCACAACAGACTTTTCGCCGGCCAGGTACACGATTCCCTGCTCGCCGTAGTAGCTCCACGAAATCATCGTCGAAATCGCGAATAGCCAGGCTGCGATCGAGACCAGCCACTTACCAACGCCCGGCGTTACGCTGTCGAAGGCCTTCGCAGTCAGGGTTGCTCCAACATAGCTGCGGTAAAAGCCGCCGCCTACGATCACTGGTTTGCCGGGGCTGTCGAATGCGTCCCATTGAATCGAATATTCGGAGTCAACTCGCCGAATGGTGCCCTCGATCTTGTGACGATCGAATCCGTCATCTTTGATGTGTGCCCGAACGATGACGCTTACTCTGTCGCCATCGCTCCAGGCATCGCCGGCGATGCGTGTCGTTGCAATCTGCCACCCGGCATCGGTTACGGTGGTCGCAGGCATTTCTGCAAAGGCGACATCAGGCCCGCGATTCCAGATTCCGGTCGAGAGAATAATCAATGCAGTAAATGTGCAGACTACGATGGTATCGATAAATGGCTCGAGCCCCACCACGATGCCTTCGCGAGCCGGTTCATCCGTTTTTGCGGCGGAATGCGCAATTGGCGAAGAACCCTGCCCTGCCTCGTTTGAAAACACAGCGCGCTTCAAGCCGAACAGAAAAGCGGACGCCGCTGTGCCGCCAACGAATGCGCCGCCGGCCTCAGTAGGTACGAAGGCCGATTTGATGATGAGTACAAATATCGAAGGAATATCTGTGATATTGACGGCGAGGACGTACGAGCCGGCAAGCAAGTACAGAAGGACCATGAATGGAACCAGCGTCGCAGTCACTTTGCCGATTCGTTTGATGCCCCCAATAATCACCATGCCAACGAGAACAGCGAGAACGACACCGGTTATCCAGCTTGGGACGCCGAAGTACTCCTGAGTGAGTTCTCCGACATTCCAGGCCTGGAACATATTGCCGCCGGTAGACGTTGATACAAGCAAGGTTACGCAGAAGATCGTGGCTATCACGCGACCCAGCCGCGGCATGTTCCTGCGCTCCAATGCCTTGGATGCAACCCACATCGGCCCACCGTGCGGGTTCTCGGGGTCGTCGGTATTTCGGTACAGCATCGACATCGTGACTTCAGTCAGCTTGATGGCCATGCCCAGAAAACCAATTATCCACATCCAGAAGACGGCACCAGGTCCACCGAGTGCGATTGCTAACGCGACGCCGCCAATATTGCCGAGCCCTACAGTTGCGGAGAGCGCAGCGGACAAGGCCTGGAAATGATTGATCGCGCCTGGGTCGCTGGCGTCGTCATACACGCCGCGAATGACCGCAGGACCGTGAATGAGCGCACGGTACTGAGAGAAGCCACTCCAGACCGTGAACAGGACGCCCGTACCTACGATCCCGTAGAGCACATACTCGTGCCAGAGGATGCTATTTAGATAGGCTAGCCAGGCGCCAAGCTCGGCCATCCTAACTTTCTGCTGCCTCCATGATTGCAGCGACACCCATGCCGCCCGCCGTGCAGACTGAGATCAGTCCGCGACCGGAACCGTTCTCGCTCAGCAGTTTTGCCATCGTAGCGACAATGCGAGCGCCGGTTGCCGCGAACGGGTGTCCGATCGCGAGACTGCCGCCCTTGACGTTGAGCTTGGACAGGTCAATCGGGCCCATCGGTTCATTGCGCCCGAGACGCTCGCGACAGAATTTTTCGGATTGCCATGCCTTTAGTGTCGCTATCGTCTGTGACGCAAAGGCTTCGTGAATTTCGTAGAAATCGAAATCCTGTAGTCGGAGATTCGCAGCCTTGAGCATGTCTGAAACAGCATACGTCGGGGCCATCAATAAGCCTTCATCGTTGACGAAGTTTACGGCAGCCACTTTCGTAAAAGTCAGGTACGCGGCGATAGGAAGATTCTTCATGCGAGCCCAGTCTTCGGACGCGAGTAACACGGCCGCCGCGCCGTCAGTTAATGACGTGCTGTTACCGGCTGTCATTGTCGCGTCTTCACCTTTGGCGAACACAGGTTTCAACGCCGACAGCTTCTCAAACGTCGTGTCGCGTCGGATGTTGTTGTCTTCTTCGCAGTCGAGAAATGGCGTGACCAGATCGTCGTACCAACCTGCGTCGTAGGCCGCCGCCGCTTTGACGTGGCTCGCAAGCGCGAGTTGGTCCTGGTGTTCGCGCGGTATGTCCCATTCCTGCGCCGTGATTTCCATGCTCTGGCCCATCGAAAGCCCGGTGCGAGGTTCTGTAACGCCAGGGAATGCCGGCTTGAAGTGCCACGGACGCAGCCGGAACCAGGGCAATATGCGCTGCATGGCGGATCGTGCGCGGTAAACATCGAGCATGATCGCTCGATAGTCGTCGTTGTAGACGATCGGAGCATCACTGATCGTGTCCGTGCCGCCGGCAATCCCGGAGTCGATTTGCCCAAGAGCAATCTTGTTAGCAATCATCGCTGCAGCTTCGAGGCTTGTACCGCAGGCGCGCTGCAGGTCGACAGCAGGTGTGCGCGGCGACAGACCGGATTCGATAACGGACTCGCGCGCAAGATTCCAGTCGCGGGAATGCTTGATGACGGCGCCAAGGGCAACGTCACCCAGCGTCTGTCCTTTGAGGTCGAATCTGTTGATGACTCCGTCTAACGCCGCGGTCATCAGGTCCTGATTTGTGCAATTTCGGTAAATCGAGTGTGAGCGGCAAAACGGGATACGTGAACCGCCAACTACAGCAACTCGAATGGCTCGGCCGTCGTGCAGCATATTTTTCTCCGTACAGACATTGAAACCCTATTCGCGCCCGTAATTTTACACGATTCGCCTATCGGATTCGCCCGCCGGGAAGGGCTTCTGCAAAGCCAGTCGTGATTTCCAGGAGCAGTGTTACCCGAGAATGCGTTACATTTGCGGAATGTGGAGAACCAGTAATTGGCGAGAAGAGGCCCAGGGACTGTTGCGTCTGGCCGGGCCGCTCATTGTCAACAACCTCGCGATCGCGGGTATGCAGTTTGCCGATGCGGTGATGGCCGGGCGGATTGGTGCCGAAGCGCTTGCGGCTGTTGCGGTCGGGGCCAGTGTGTGGTTTTTCGGATTCGCGATGTGTCTTGGCGTACTTATGGCGATCTCTCCGATTGCGGCAAGGCACTTCGGAGCAGGGAACACCGAACTGATAGGCCGCTACACGCGCCAAGGCATGTACCTCGGTATTGCGTTCGGTCTGTTGTTGATCGTGCTCGCCTACCTGACGGTTGAACCACTCCTCGTCAAGATTGGTGTCGATGAAGGATTTCGCGATCTCACGGTAGGCTACGTGCATGCGATCATCCCCGGCGCTCCGGCAATTTTCGTTTTCCTTGCATTGCGGTTTACGACAGAAGGCATTGGCTATACGCGGCCAATAATGTTCACGTCGATTTTCTCGCTCGTCTGCAATGTGTTTCTCAATTACGTGCTGATGTTCGGTCATTTCGGTGCGCCCGCGCTCGGCGTCGTCGGATGCGGGCTTGCGAGTGCGATTACGATGTGGTTCGTAATGATTGCGCTGGTGATCTACATGATGATGGATCGGCACTACGAGCCGTTGAAGCTCTTTGTACGTATCGCGCAGCCACGCGCACGGGAACTCAAGGAAATCATGGTGCTGGGCGTGCCGATCGCGATTACGATAACGGCGGAAGCGGGATTGTTTAACGCCGTGTCGATACTCATGGGCACGCGCGGCGCCGCCATCGCGGCGGCGCATCAGATTGCCATCAACTTCGCGGCGACGATGTTCATGGTGCCGCTTGCATTGAGCGCGGCGATTACGATCCGGGTCGGACATGCGCTTGGTGCCGGAAATGCGACGGCGGCGAGATTCACTGGCGCACTCGGAATATTGATCTGCGCGCTGTTCATGTCCGTGTCTGCGACATTCCTGCTGATATTTCGAGATGCCGTGGTCACCCTGTACACGAACGACACTTCGGTAACCAGCATCGCAGTCAGCTTGCTGTTGATGGCGGCGATATTTCAGGTGGCCGATGGTGCACAGATCGGCGCAGCCGGTGCGTTGCGCGGCTACAAGGACACACGCGTGCCGATGGCGATCAACATCTTCGCGTATTGGGTGATGGCGTTTCCGCTGGCATACATGGCCGCAGTGACGTTCAAATCGCCGCCCAGCTATGTGTGGGGCGGTTTTGTGATCGGTCTGACCGTGGCCGCGATATTACTGACGTGGCGTTACGGCCGCGTATCACGCAAATTCCTGAGAGCCTGATAGCTCGAACTAAACGCTGGGTCTGATGTTCGCATTGAGGCGGAACAGGTTGCCCGGATCGTATCTGTTCTGTGGTTTAGCCGCCCTGACCGAAGTCGGGGCTGTCAGCGGCTAAATATTCGTCTTCTTCCGGCGTATTCTTGCGATTGAGCAATACGTTGCGATGGGGAAAGCGGCCAAACTGCACCACGATGTCGTGGTGTAGCTCAGCGAATTGCGCGATTGTTTCAAAAGTCTCGCGATACGTCGGCGAAACGGCCTCAGACAGACGATTGTATATTTCGACACCCTTGGCCTGCACTCTGCGTGACTCGGTGTGTTGCAACGGCATATAAAAAAACGCGCGCTGAATCGGTGTCAGCCCCCTGTCTTTTTTCGCCATTGCTCCTTCGACACAGAGTTTTAGCGCTGCCTTGTCCATTGCGAACGCCTCCGCCGTGTTGCGGTAGATGTTGCGACGGAACTGATCGAGCAGCAGTATCAGCGCAAGCCGGCCCAGGGGTTCGTGCGCCCAGTGATCGAGCTTGCCTTCTGATGCTTCGTCGACGTCGCCCGAAAATTCTTTCTTGCATTCGTGGTCGAATACCTCGTCTTCGCCGAACCAGATGTCCATGCGGCGATCAATCTGCGGTGCGGAAAGCTCCTGCTCCCTGAACCAGAACGCAAGAATGGCATCGATGCGAATCTGATCGTCATCGGTGATCGTGGCATCCATACTTTCGCTGAGCAGTTTTACCGGCATTGTTCTATCTCGGTGCGCCTGATGCGCCAGTCCTCACGACATTGTGACGTTTCGATGCGTTTGAAGTGCGAACCAGGTCACGATTTGGGCCCCATGGGCCATTTATGGTTGCAATTGCCAGTAGACTTTAGCAGATGATGGCGGCCTCAAGCGGAAACCTGGCTCGATTGCTGATCAGCGGACTTGTTTGCGTTTGGCTGACGGCCTGTGGTGGTCCGGCCGAGGGCCCTGAGCAGGCGCTACGATCCTGGGTCCGTCAGGGACAGGAGCTTGCGGAAGCCAAGGATCGTCGCGCACTGGTTGACATGATTTCGCCCACGTATACGGATCCAAGGGGCAACGGTCGCGACGACATAGAAAACATGTTCCGTATATATTTCCTGCGGCAGCACAAGGTGGCGCTTATCACGCGCATCGAGGAACTCAATGTTTACGGCGATTCGGCTGCAGAGCTCGTGCTCGCCGTCGGAATGGCCGGGACGAATGACGGTACCTTCGGCTTCAGTGCAGATGCATACCGCTTTGAGATGCAGTTTGAACTCGACGATGACGAGTGGCTGCTGACCTCGGCCCGCTGGGGTGAGCTCGGAGGGAACCTGCACTAGTCCGGTTGGGAGGACACGCGCATGAGGAGACCGAATCAACAGATTTACGGAAGCATGCTGCTTGCAGCGTGCCTCCTTTCGGCCTGTGCGAGCATGGAGACTCTGATCAGTGCTCCAGACGTGAGTCTGAGAAACGTGCAGTTGACTGAGCTCAATTTTTCCGAGCAGACCTTCTTGCTTGGCTTCGACGTTACGAATCCGAATCCATTTCCATTGCCGATATCGACTGTGTCCTATGGTGTGGAGCTGGACGGTCAATATTTCGCCGGCGGAGAAACCAGGGGTGGATTTACGGTGCCAGCATCCGGTGACGGAGAGTTTGCGATAAGCGTGCAACTGAATCTGCTCAAGACCGCACCGCAGCTTCTGTTCATTATTCGTGACGGCGCAAACCGAGAAATTCCGTACGAACTCAAAGGGCGACTTGGCGTCGACATTCCTTTTGCGAAGCCAGTTAGCTTCGAGTCCACAGGCGAGATTCGTCTGCGAGCTCGCGACCACTAGTCGCCGTATCTTGGTGTCTAGGTTACTGCGACCGTCAATCGCCTGAGGTTTCTGAACTAACCGTGCCTGCCCCTGATTCGAATTGAGCGCCTTGGTCGCCGCTTTCTGCCTGTTGGAGGTTGCGGAGCAAGTTCCGCCCGCCGCCGTTCGCTGTTCGCCAGGCCGCCTCTGCAGGCGCTTTTGCGTAACCGCGTTCCGTCAGGTGGCCCACATATTCCACTCGTTGTTTATTGACTCTGAATGCCGCAGCAATCTGCTTCGAGATAACTCCCGCGACTATTGACCAACTGAAGTCGGACCACAGTGCGTCATTGGCCAGGGCCCCGTACAAGAAGTAGATTGCCGCGATAAAAGCCGCAACCCAGACGAACCCAAAACCCCCCCCAAGCAGTTCCAGCGTGAAGAGTTTTGTTCTTGTCCCCATTACCCCACCCGCCGACGGCCGAATATTGTGCAATCGCCCAAATTGGCGAAGTCCGGACAATACAAGAAACGGTCCAATTGGACAATACTTTAGACCTGGTCGACGTAACGCAGCGAAGTTACCTACCCAAGGGCACCGCGTATTGGAGAGACAGGTTCGTGCTTTTTACGAACCAGGAAACTGGAAAGTGGCACTCCGTCCCTCTTCTGGGCCAACCAGTTCTCCGGGTCGTACTCGACACCTACCGGGTTAGCGGCAAAGTCCGGGCCGGACATGAAGTCGATGGCCTCTTCGCTCGAATCAAAACAATCGACTTGAAATTCCATCTGATTGTTGTCTGGATCCGCGTAGTACATAGAAATGGTAACGCCGTGGTGAACACACCAATATGGCAGGATTCCTTGCGCCTTTAGCTGTTCATAGTTTTCAAGCAAGTCGTCGATCGAGGAATAGGTATAGGCGACATGATCGACACCGATCAGACCCTCCTTCTCGGTCTCGGCGCCATCTGGCTTAAGTACATCCAGATTTGCGAACGCAAAGCGATGGTGTTCGTCATCGTAGGTGAGAAATGCCAGTGCGGGGTTCTCATGTTTAACTTTGGCATCAAATACGACCTTGTACCATTCAAGCATCTGTTCGAAGCGGCGGGTCCTGTATACGACATGAACGAATTTCTCGGGGCGAACACGTGCCATATTGCTTTTCCTCCCACTTGTTTGTTTTGCATGCGTAGCAGACGGTGTCCGCTTCGGGTCATAGCCTATTTGGTGATTTTAGCCCTCACGGCATTTGCGAACCGTTCCCCGTCTCCGTACTCGTGAGGCAACAAGAGAGATATCCAGTTGCCTTCGCCGGGTGCACGCACCTCGTAAACACTGTAGCTCACCGAATCACCTTCTTGGACCAGCGTTACCGAGACAATCTCATTATTCGGGATGTGGTAGGTATCGATCGATCCATCTTCGCCCTGTTCATAGGCGATCACGCGAAGATTAGTCAGGATGCTGCCACCCTCTTTCAACGACAAAATACCTTCCGAATAAAAATATTCGATCATTTCGCCGTCTTCGAGAACTCCCTCCGCAACGAGTTCCTGGTAGTGGCCATCCGGAATTTCCTGAGCACTCAGGACTCGTTCAGATGGCACATCCCCAATGTCCATCAGAACACCGAGTATTCCGGCAGCAAGAAAACCAAGAACAACTACCGTTCCCACAATATTCAACACTGTGCGCACCGGGCTTCTGGGAACCGACACACCGCCGACCGGCAAGTATTCTTTAACGAAATGATTGGCGTGATAAACAGTGATTGCCTTTTCCATGACTAGCAAAAATGCAAATACGGCGGCCGTCGCAATGTCGCCGTTGGGGCGGCCACCCGATGGGATAAGGCTCCAGATGATAATAACCAGGAAGAGAAGCTCGATGACCGCATCGATGATGCCGAGAAACGGATGGCCCGTGTAAAAATAGGCACCGCCTGGAAACAACATTGACAAATTACGCGCTCGTGCGCGGCTCTTGAACTCCTTGCCACAGCCGGGACAGTCGAAGCGGTCCGGTACCAGTTCGGTTGTACATTTTGGACAAAGGTGAACCCGGTTACCTGCTGTGCCAGGTACTCCCTGCAAATCGGCGGTCTGCAGAAACGCCCGGATTTTCTTGCGCTCCGGACCACGTATATACAGAAACAGATCTTTCTTGCCTGACTTGTAAGCGATTTTGAGTCGGCTGCCCTTTTGCGAAATCGACTCCAGGTCGCCATAGCGAATGTGAGCTACTGACTGCCGATAGTCGTGACTCATCGTCGTCGGAACGTGGAAGATCCGTCGATTAGTAAATACCAGCAGGCACCTCTTGAGATAGACGAAGATAAACCCCGTCGTCCATTGCTCAAGAAATGACGTCGGGGAAACCGCCGTAGTAACGGCAAGCAATTGCTCGTCATCGTCAAGAAAATCTCTCAGAAACGTGACTTTCTCGACTAGTTTGCGCTGTCTCTTCTCGATTCGAGGTTTGTGAACGCCAGCATGATCCGCGAACATTGTTCCGATATCGATTGGCAAATCCTGCTGGTTGCCTGATCCGGGGGCGTACGACTCCGGTGAAAGGGTGTCAACCACTGTTGGTCCTTGTTGTTATTTTGTGCTCAGAATAGCACTCAGCCCATGGCATCGTACCCGGATCACACCACGATACTCGACGGACGGCTTTACTCGTGCGCGATTGTCGCTTCCGTAAATAGATAGTCCCGGAGTTCTTTGTCCATTGCCGGATCCCTGCGCCGAATCCACTCGAGCACCATCGCCGCATGCTCTTTTTCCTCGTCACGGTTGTGGGCGAGGATCGCGGTGAGTTCCTTGTCCTTGCACGCATCAACACGCTGGTTGTACCAATCCACGGCTTCGAGCTCTTCCATCAAGGAAGTAATCGCACGGTGCATGTCCCGCGTCTCATCCGACAATTCGTCAATCGCTTCGTGGTATCCCTCATTCGCCATGTGTTTCTCCCGATAATGTAACGATAATGGCAACTCCGCCATCGGTATTCTGTGCGTCAATTCTACCGCCATGTCCCTCGGCTATGAGCTTGGCTACGTACAATCCGAGACCCAGATGTTTGTCGCTGCCGGGCCGGATCGAAACCATCGAGTCGAACAATTGCAATCGCATTTGCTCTGGCAGTCGGGGACCGGGATTCATTACCGACAACAAGAGCGCCCCTTTCTTATCCGACAGCCCGATAGTGATTGTGTCGTCGTCCGAACTGAAATCAACTGCATTGTCGACAAGTTTGTCGAGCATCTGAATGATCAATTCCGGCGAGCCCTGTGTCATCGCCGAATCAAGTTCCGTGTCGAAATTGAAGCTGCGATCAGGATAGACGTCACGATATGCGGCGACCGTAGAACTCAGTGCGGCCCGAAGGTCAAAGGTCTCGGGCTCGGCGTGCTGCATGAGCTCTTCCACTCTGCTCGCTTCGCTCATTGCCGTCAGAATTTTCCTCAGGCGGTCCGCGCCATCACGTGCCCTCGCCGTGTAGCCTGTGGATGCCTCATTTAGCGGCTCGTGTTCGAGGTTCTCGAGCGAGGAAGTGACTATTGCGAGTGGTGTGCGCAATTCGTGCGACAGCTTTGACGCCAGTGAGCGCAAGTATTCGTTGTAGTCACCAAGTTGTCGCAGGACGTGCGAAAAACTCCGCGACAAGTCGCCTACTTCGTCGCCGGAAAGGGCGCTGGGCAAGGTCCTGCGCAGATCGTCGCCGTCAAGAGCGCCTTCGGCTGCGACACTGAGCCTGCGAATGCGTCGTGACAACCAGGTTGCGTAGCCAAGCAATGTCGCGGCAACGAGTAAGGTTGCGATCAGCGTCACGTTCATCAGTCGGACCAGCCCCTGGTTGGTCAGGCTAAGAATCGCATCGGTTCCTTGCTGCAACACAACCGAACCGATAGTCACGTTGTCGGCGGTAACAGGCTGAGCAACGGCAACAACAGCTCTCCCACTGTCGGAGCTCCGAAACCAACTGACCGATTCATGGCCATCTAATGCTTGCACGATATAGCTTTGCTGCTCACGGCCACTTGGATCGGGCCTGGCCAGTCTGGCCGCCTGACCGGTTTCGACAAGCGCGTCATAGGCTTTGCGCAACCAGGCCGAACCGGC
>Ga0255054_10000704_pt1 | contig 19694 bp, 18 predicted proteins | sample JV7_2_23_MG_FD_188634 | JGI IMG/M metagenome (GOLD analysis project Ga0255054, IMG submission 188634) | Seawater microbial communities from Jervis Inlet, British Columbia, Canada - JV7_2_23 | ecosystem: Environmental > Aquatic > Marine > Inlet | place: Canada: British Columbia | collected...
TTATCGCGCCCTGTTTCTCCTTCTCCATATATAGGGGTTTTCAAAGGGCAGCTCAGGGTGCAGCTTTGACGCTTCCAGTATCATTGACGCGATCTCCGGGAACCCCCCGTCACCGAACGCCGACACTGTCTCATATCCGAGTCCTGCCTCAACAATTGTAACTGACAGAGGGTAGCCATCCACAAAAAGATGCACAAGGAGCCGGTCGTATCGGTCGATGCCGTCAATCATGTAGGTGACTTTCTTTGCCTGTCGTATCTGCCGACGTGTAAACTCCTTGGCCTCTTTGCCATATGGCTGATCAACCCAGAACCCGAGCTCAGGATTCCTTATCTCCGGGGTGTCAACACCAAGAAAACGCATGTATCGACCCCGATACACAACTGTATCACCATCCTCGATTTCGAGGAGAAGACGAAGCATGCTCTGCTCTTCTTCTGGCTCACCTGCAGTACTCTGGTGAACAGTGACAATAAACAGCAGGATGAGTAAAAGAAAGAAGGCAGTTGTCCTCATCACCCATCCTTTTCTACCGAAAATAGGAATGAGACCTGTCAGCAATGCAGACTGGGCCTGTTTCCTATACTAACACGGCCGGAGGGGAGTAACAATGTCCAAGTTTTTGGTCTACGTGGTAGAGAAAAGCTACAGGGATTACTCCCTGGAAAGGCATATCGTAGAGTGCGGCGGCGGAGAACTCCGGTTTGCACACTGCTGCAGCGAAAAGGACGTCGTGGAGCAGTGCACAGACGCGCATGCACTGCTGCTGCGTCAGACCCCTGTGGGGAAAATGGTGTTTCGTCACCTCAAACACTTGAAGGTAGTCTCACGATACGGTGTTGGATACGACAACGTGGACATTGCAGCCGCAACCCGATCGGGAGTGCTCATAACCAATGTTCCTGACTATTGCATCACCGAAGTGGCCGACCACACAATAGCCCTGCTCTTCGCAGGCATACGGCATATACCGATCAGAGACCGTCTTGTACGAAACGGTGCGTGGGACCTGACCTATCACCGCCCGGTTCATCGGACCGAGAACCGCATATTGGGACTTGTGGGATATGGCAAAACTGCCCGTGAAATCCGCAAACGGCTTGGTGGGTTTCCCTTCCGTTTCGTAGCATGCGACCCCTATGTGCAGGACAGTGTGTTCACGGCAGATGGCATCAGGCGGCTTCATTTCAACCAGCTGGTGCTCCTCTCCCATTACATCTCGGTGCACGTACCGCTCAACAGCGAAACACGTCATCTGTTCAACCTTTCCGTGTTCAGACGCATGCGCAGAAGCGCATTGCTTGTAAACACTTCACGGGGACCCATTGTCGATAACCGAGCACTGGCAACGGCGCTTAAAAAGGGATATCTGGCTGGGGCGGCCCTTGACGTACTCGAGGAAGAGCCGCTCAACTGGGCAAACCCACTTCGTCGCAACGACAGAGTGATACTGTCCGATCACGCCGCATGGTACTCGGAGCAGTCTCAACAGGAATTACAGCGAAGAACAGCCCTGGAAGCGGTTCAGGTCTTGTGCGGAGAGGTTCCCTTAAACCCGATCAACCCTGAAGTGCTTCTTGGGCGTATACTCTCCATGAATGGAAAGCGTTGCGGGGAAGAACTCCTGGCCAAACTGAGCAACTGAGCAGCATAGTATCAGCTCCAGGCGGAAATACTAAAACCTAGCCTGTACAGAGCTTTCAAGTCGCATGTCGATCTTCAAATGCTTGCGCGGTTCGATGAGAAGAAAAACATCTCTCTCCACGGGATTATTAACCACCGGTTGCCCGCAATACCTTTTCAGTACTACTTTAGCGTTACCTCAAGCGGAAAGTTCTATATTTCGATGAACGCTACACTACTCTTTGACATCGACAACACCCTGTTAAAGGGCTCGAAGAGCCACCGTCAGGCATTCCATGAGGGTTTCACACAGGTTTTCGGCATTCGGGGAGATGTGGAAGCCATCAATCCCCACGGCAAGACAGACCGACAGATTATCACAGAGGTCCTCACACAAAACGGAGTCGATGGAGAAACCATCGCAGAGGGGCTGAACGAATGTATGGGTGTTGTGGCACATACATTTACAGAACTGGTGAAACATGAACAGCTCATCGTGCTCGACGGTGTGGTTGAGCTGCTCGAGTTTCTGGGGTCATACCCCCTGCTGCTCGGTCTTGTAACGGGAAACCTGGAATCCATTGCCTGGGAGAAACTTCAAAGAACGGGGTTGAAGAAATACTTCTTTTTCGGAGGATTTGGGAGTGACCACAGTATACGGTCAAGACTTGTTGCCATTGCCCTTAATCGGGCACGGGTACACTGTTCAAAAGCTGCATCGTATCCAGTTTTTCTCATAGGCGACACCCCGCGCGACATACTGGCAGGCAAGAAGGCCGGCGTGCTCACGGTGGCAGTAGCAACAGGGGTATACACACAGGATGAGTTGCACCGCCATAAGCCGGACATTGTCCTGTCGAGCCTTAAGCCCTCTGAGGGATTTGAAGACATAATCGATCAACTAAGGAAGGCGCAGCATTGACAACGGATAGGCCGCACATCGATCGCATCATTCGAAGCAGGCGAAAGTCGTTCACCATACAGATCGACGAAAAAGGAACACTCATTGTACGGGCTCCCACAACTGCCACAGACAGATCCATTTACGAACTGGTCGCAAGAAAACGAGACTGGATAGAAAAAAAACTGCAGCTTGTCCTTGAGCGCCGCGGAAACATGCGAAACCGCACGTTCAGAGATGGCGACCTGTATCTCTACCTTGGAAGGTGGTACCCACTCTCACTAGAGAGCATGCAGACGAAGGGGTCTCGCCTTCAGCTCGAGGGGGGGCGGTTTCTGCTCGACATGAATGAACGGCATCGGGCCCGTGACCTTATGATTACATGGTATCGCAGCCAGGCAAAACAGATACTCACAGAACTTGCATCCCGCTATGCCCGTTCAACCGACCTCTCTTACAGGAAGATCAGCATCACGGGAGCGCAGAAACGATGGGGATCATGCAGCAGTACTGGAAATCTCAATTTCAGCTACAGGATTATCATGGCACCTGAGGAGGTGATTTCATATGTGGTTGTCCACGAGCTCGCCCATCTCAGTGAACAGAACCACTCTCACCGTTTCTGGAATTTGGTTGCAGATATTATGCCTGAATACAGGAAGCTCAGACATTGGCTTGGCGAAAAGGGTCATCTCTTGAATCTTTAGCTGTCGAGCAGCGCATGTTCCGGGCATGGGAAAAGAGATTGATCATTCCTGTATGCCGTGCAAACGGGCTGCTACACAGTCATGGCATCCTGGCAGACTGCGTGTACAAGATCGATGGTGGCCTGCACATCATTGAGCGCGCACATCTCACCTGAGGAGTGAATATAGCGTGTGGGGATGGATATCCCTCCGGCGAGGGCACCGCTCCTGCTCAGCTGCATGGCATGGGCGTCGGTTCCCCCCTGCCTGATGACATCATGCTGATAGGGTATGCCCCTCTTCTCCGCAAGGCTGGCCAGGTGTTGGGTAAGTTTTTTTGGCACAATCACACTTCTGTCCATGAACTTCACAGCCGTACCCTTGCCAAGCCCTGAGGAACCGATTCGATCGCCCTCGGGCAGGTCTGACGAGGGTGTGACGTCCACAGCGAGGCCGATATGGGGTTTCAGAGTATATGCAGTGGTTGTTGCTCCTCTGAGGCCCACCTCTTCCTGGGCGGAAAAGACAAAGTACAATTCGTTTTTACTGTTCTTCAGGTTTTCAATCACCTCGAGCAGTACAAAGCAGCCTATACGGTTGTCCATCCAGCCGCCAGTAACAATAGTATCGGTGACCACAAAGGGAGCATACACCGTGCACATATCACCCACCATCACCTGTGAGCAGGCCTCCCCCATGCTCTGTGCTCCAATGTCGATAAACATCCGCTCCTTTAAGGGGCTTTTTCCCTTCTCGAGCTTCTCCACACCAATCACGCCGATATGACCGTTCTCGAAGACAACACGCCTTCCCGGAAGATAGGCCTCAACCTGTCCACCCACTTCAGAGAAACGCAGAAAACCCTTTTCGTCGATGTGGGTGATCACGAACCCTATAGTATCCATATGTGCTGAGATCATAATCCGCTGAGACCCTTTACCCTTTTTCCTGCTGATGAGAGAACCGGTTGTATCGTGAAAGACTTCGTCCACCAAAGGCCTGACGAAGCTTTCGATCTCACCTCGGACAGTTTCCTCTCGGCCCGAAACTCCAAAGGCGGTAAAAACAAACTCTTTGTTCTCAAAATTCATTCCATACTCCATTCAATCTAGAAAAGTATTATGCTTTGAAACGATGGGCCTCCTCAACAATGGCGGCGGCCAGTCGTATGTAATTATCAAAGTCCTTTCTGGAGAGTATTCCCCACGGGGCATGGATGTACCGAACGGGCACGGCAACAGTGATGGAGGGAATTCCCTCCCCGGCAAGATGAATTTTTCCCGCATCTGTTCCGCCCGTTACCGTGCGTTTCAGCTGACAGGGTATGGAACGGGCACGGGCAAGTTCAACTGTCCAATCGAGGAGCTTGCGGTTGGTAATTATGGTCCTGTCCATGATCGTGATCGCAGGCCCCTCTCCAAGTTCTGTGGAGGGCGAGTATGTCTTTTTCACATCCCGGTCAGCGCAGGTGGTTCCTTCGAGATTGAGGTTTAAAAGTATTCCCTCACGGTCAAAGGCAGCTGTTGAAGCTCCTCTGAGACCCACCTCTTCCTGGGCCGTGTACACCGCTGTGATGGTTGCGCCCGGTTTTTCATCGCTGTATCTATTCAGGAGTGTGGTAACAGCCGCACACCCTGCACGGTCATCAAAGGCCTTGCCGAAACAGAGGCCGCCCTGGGCCAGGAATGCAGAACGAAAGTATATGTACGCTCCCGGTTCCACATCCCTTACCTCTTCGCGGCTGGAGGCACCGACATCGATGAAGAGTTCCTTGATGTCGGACACCCTGTCCCTCTCCTTTTGTTGCAAGAGGTGCAGTGCTTTGCTACCGATAACTCCTGGAATTCTTTTCACACCCAGGGCGACTGAGGTCCCTGGAAGGATTTTAGATACAATGCCACCTATGGGATAGAAGCGTATGGTGCCGTTCTTCTCAATGGATTTCACCATGAAGGCCACCTCATCCATATGCGCAGTGAGAAGGAGGGTTTTGCTGCGGTTCTTTCCTTTCCTGATTGCTCTCAGGTTCCCCAGAGGGTTCACAGTCACATCATCGACGCTGTGCTCGATATCACGCCTGATATGGTCCCGAATAGCCGACTCATCTCCCGCTGCAGCGCACAGGTTGCTGTACTGTTTAAGATACTGTATGGACCTGCCCATTATTCCTGCTCTCCACACATCTTTTCCTCCTGCGAAAGCAGCACGAGGAGCTTCGCCGCCCTGTACACATCCTTCACCTGTATGACTTCAACCTGAGAATGCATGTATCGGAGGGGAACATACACTCCGGCTGTAAATACACCCCGCTTCGTCACCTGCAGATAATAGGCATCTGTTCCACCGGGACGAGGTTCTATCTCTTCCTGTATGGGTATGTCTTCTCGCTGTGCAATGTCGGAAAATTTTCTGACCAGGGGGGGATAGAAATTGGGACCCCTGCCCAGAACCGGTCCCTTGCCGGTTTGCACTGATATCGATGTATCGCCCGGGTCAGCGAAGGTCACGTCGCATGCCACTGCCACATCGGGCTCGATGGAGAATGAACCAACCTTTGCCCCACGGATGCCCACCTCCTCCTGCACAGCGAAGAGAAAATAGACATCATGATAGTGTCTGACCTGCGACAGGATTTTCGCAGCGGCAAGGAGGGTAAGCACACCGGCCTTGTTGTCCAGTCCGGAACTCGTGAAGTGATCGCCGAAAAGCTCATCGCTGTAGCAGTCTACAACTGCTATATCACCAATTTGTATACTCCTCTCAGCGTCACGACGGCTTTTGAACCCTGCGTCGATGAACAGTTCGTGGAGGGGCTCACCCTTTTTCCCGTCCGCACCCGTGAGATGGGGTGGCGGCATGCCGATCACTCCTGCCCTTTCCCGTCTGCCAAGCAGTCGCACCCTCTTACTGTACAGGGTGAGTGGATTGATGCCGCCAATATCAGTGAAGCGAAGCACGCCATTCTCCTCGATTGCGCTGATCATGAGACCGATTTGATCGATGTGGGCGTCGAAGAGAAGACGCTGCGGCTGTGTGCCGAACCCGTGCTTGCAGGCAATGAGGTTGCCGAGCCTGTCTCGCTCAACCCCATCCACATGGGCAGCTATGCGCTCCTGAAGCCGGTCTGCAAACTCGTCCTCGAAGCCCGACACAGATGGTAGAGAGCAGAGCCATTTAAGCTGTTCTTTAAGTTCTTTCACAGGTCCTCCACTACATACCATCTATGCAAAAAAGAGAACTGCTGGGAAAATAATCGATGTCCATATCTTCCAAGACTCTAGCAAGGTGTATGTACAAAGTCAAGAGAAAGCGTGTACACTACAAAGACAGCTTTTCCTGTTGATTTCCAGCGGCACTACATGAATAATGGAGTTGGATCAGAATCTTACCTGCTGTTTCTGCAGGTGGTGTAGAGCAACCAGTGGGAGGGGGAATTGGCAATGGCCAAGTCGGCAACAAGGACATTCGGTATACTGACAAGCGGCGGCGACTGCCCGGGCCTCAATGCAGCCATACGGGGCGTGGCAAAGGCGGCATACGGGATGTATAACATGAATATTATCGGTATATCCGATGGCTTCCGGGGCCTTATAACCGGGGAAGCGCATATCATGAAGCCCACAGACTTCTCGGGTATTCTCACCCGCGGGGGGACCATTCTGGGAACCTCACGGGAGAAACCTTTCAAGAACATAGGACAAATGGCGGATTCAAAGGAGGGAAGGACCAAGCCAGAGGCAATAGAGGAGAATTATCGAAAACTTGGCCTCGACTGCCTCGTTGTGCTCGGCGGAAATGGTACGCACAAGACCGCCAATCTCCTGAAACAGGAGGGGCTCAATGTCATTGGTTTGCCCAAAACCATTGACAATGATATCTATGGCACTGACATGACTTTCGGTTTTCACAGCGCCATGCAGATAGCGGCCGAGGCAATAGACCGGCTCCACTCCACGGCTGACTCGCACAATCGCCTCATGATCATTGAGGTCATGGGCCACCGTGCAGGATGGCTTGCCCTCTATTCCGGTATTGCAGGAGGCGGAGACATCATACTCATTCCCGAAATTCCCTACAGTATCGACAGTATTGTACGTCATCTCATGAAAAGGGAAGCTGTGGGAAAACAGTTTTCCATTGTGGTTGTGGCCGAAGGTGCACTCCCAACAGAGGAGGCCACGCTCAGCAAGGATGAGCGCAAGAAGCGTCATAAGAAGAACAAATCCCCTTCAAGGGGTTATGAGATCAAGGCAGAGATCGAGAGTGTCTACGGTATGGACACCCGTGTCACGGTACTGGGCCATCAGCAGCGTGGAGGTGCTCCGTCCCCCTTCGATCGGGTTCTGGCAACCAGATTCGGTACTACTGCGGCAGACCTTCTCTGCTGTGGCGACTATGGAAAGATGGTTGCCCTGGAGGGAAATGACATCAAGGCCAAACCTCTCGAAGATATTGCAGGAAAACTCAAGCTTGTTCCCCATGACCACTATCTGATACAGACTGCCAGGGCAGTGGGAACCTGCTTCGGGGATGAATGAACAGCGCCCTGCAACCCCCTCCCTCATCATTGTGGGGTGTATGAAGGTTCTTTTGAAGTGTGAATAGACATGGACTACACTTTATAGATACTGTACATCAAATTTCATAGGGGAGTGGCTTTTCATGCGCAAGAGTGTAGTCGCATTGCTTCTTTTCATACTGCTCATACCCATCCAGCTTGCCGCACAGCATGCCGAAGAAATCGACAGCCTCATTGACCAGGGCATTCAGTATGAGCGGGACAACAAACTACAGCAGGCCATCGATACCTATCGTCATGTCCTCGAATTCGATCCCGAAAACATACTCGTACGTATACGGCTGGCAAAGCTGCTGAGCTGGACAAACCAGTACGACGAAGCACTCATCATACTTGATGAAGTGCTCGACCAGGACCCTGAACAGCCGGAAGCATTGTTCAGAAAGGCACAGATCGTAAGCTGGCAGGGACGGTTTGATGAGTCAATCCAGCTGTATGAGGCCTATCTGGAGCAGGAGCCCAATCACCCTGAGGGCCTCATGGGACTCGCCCGCGTCTACTTCTGGTCGGAACAGCTTGAGCAGGCCATCCAGTTTTTCAACAGGGCGATCGCGGCAGGTGGTTCTGAGGTGGACGCACGGGTCAATATTGCCAAAGTTCTCTTAGCCATGGGAAACAATGAACAGGCAGAGTCGGAGCTTGAAACAGTTCTCGCCATCAATCCCGAACATGAGGAGGCAAAACGTCTCCTGGAGGGAATTCCAAAACTCTGGAAATATGAGTATGTACCGTTGGGGTTCACCCTGTATATATTCCCCGACAGTTCACTGGGGTACAGTTTTTCGACCTCTTTCATATACCATCACAAACAGCGGTGGGACTTCATAACTGCCTATAAACTGCGGCATCTACAGGACACATTCGATCACACACTTTTATTTACCACCGTTTACATGGGTATATCCAATCTCTACCTGCTTGCAGGCGGAGAAATTACACCGCAGGCCAGCTTCTCGCCCTACGCCACGATCAATCTTGGGATTAACTACTCCTTCGCGAACTTCATCGGGGCTGGAATCAACTTTTCAACCGATTTCTTTGGCGATGCGCCACTTTCAACCATACAGAACGAAAACCTGTACGAGATACGACCCGAAATATCCAAGTACTTTGGGGATATAAGCCATGTAACGCTCTCATACAGCCAGTTTGTTTTTTCAAGCGGCTACAATACCTGGAAGATTGGTTTCGGCATGACGATCGATTACCACAAGAACAACGCTATTTTTGCAGGCCTGGCATATGGCGGAAGTGTGGAGATCAAAGACGAGACAAGGCGTGTACTCGAGTTAGATCTGGGTATCGGCTACAGGGTCACACAGAGGCTCGACCTCGGTTTCTCCTATGCATATATAGACACCATGTACGGCCAGACACATCAGATTGGTTTTCGCCCGGTACTCAGATGGTAACGCTCGGTTTTCTCACATCCATCCGATCAATTACCTTAACCGTAACCCTGACACTTTTCGGTCTTGTGCTTCTCTTCTTCATGTTCTCCCTGATCTATCAGCTTTTCAAAGCTCTGATTGTGGGTGTCAGAGCACGCAACAAGAGAAAGGCCCTCCACGGACTCATCGGTTTCATGCTCGGCGAATCGGAACTGAACCAGATTGCCGACCAGTGCAGCAACCGAAACAGCCTGATCGACGGATGCGCCACACTCATCTCCTCCATACGGGGACAGAAACAGGAACGCATGAAAAAGGCTGTCAGCGCCATGGGACTTGAGAGTGTTCTCCATCGCTGGCTTCGCTACACATTTCCCTATCGACGGATGCGCGCCTGCTACCTTCTGGGACTGATGAAGTCGAAATCGAGCACCGAGGAACTGTTAAAAACCCTTGCTGACACCAACCATGCAGTCGTTTCAGCGGCAATCATGGCACTCGGGGAGATCAGAGACAATCAGACAGTCCCTAAGCTTGTCAACTATTTCACCGGCAGCAGCTTTGCGCATGCATGGCTTATTGCAGCAATACTCCCCATCTTCGGTGCGGCCATATACGAACAGATAAGGCCTCCACTGCTCTCAGCAGAGCTTTCCAGGGAGAGAAAGGTGCTCCTGCTCAAGGTTATCGCGAATCTGCGCATTGGAGAAAGTTTTCGAGATCTGCGGAGCATATATGAAAGCAACAGCGATCTGGACATACGGGTCAACGCCCTCAAGGCAATAGGGAGCATCAACGACCTGTCCGCGGTCAAACTTGTCTTCGATGCTCTGACCGATGGGGCCTGGGAGATCAGGGCGGTGGCCTGCAACACGGTGGGCGATATGTCCCTCAAGGGTGCTGCCTACCGTCTCATACCTCTGCTCAAGGACAGTCACTACTATGTTCGAAGAAATGCTGCACGGGCATTACTCGGGCTCGGTCAGTTGGGAATTATGACGCTTGTGAGTTATCTTGAAATTGATGACGTCTATGCACGAGATGCCATTGTGCAGACCCTCGAGGAGTTCGCCGTAGTGGACCGTGCACTGGAGGATTTAGAATGCACCGATCCTGAACGTCGAAAGCAGTCGCAGCAGATTCTAAGAGCCATTGTGAAAAAGGGCTACACCAGGTATCTCCGTAATTATTCCGACTCTCATCCTCTGGTGCGAAAACTACTGCGAGAGTATGCCAATGGCTGATTTGAACCTCGCCCTCAACATCATCTTCACCTTTGTTGTTCTCTATTACTTCATTATCAACACGATCTACCTGATCGTGTTATTCCTTTCCATACTGCAGATAAACCGGATGAAAAAGCACCAATACACCTTCGATCTCGATCAGGCATTCAGATTTCGTCTTCTCCCTCCCGTTTCGATCTTACTGCCCGCGTACAACGAAGAGAAAACCATTGTTGAAAGCGTTACCTCTCTTCTCTTTATCAAATACCCGAGCTATGAACTGCTCGTGGTAAATGACGGATCAAAGGACAACACGCTGCAGGTCCTCATCGACTCCTTCAACCTTGTCAGGACAGACTATGTGTATAGATGTTCCATTGATACAGAGGATGTACGGAGTATTTACATCTCAAAGGAGTACCGTTCTCTTGTGGTTATAGACAAGAAAAACGGCGGCAAGGCCGATGCACTCAATGCCGGTATCAACATCTCACGCTACCCCTACTTCTGCGCCATCGACGCAGACTCCATACTGGGAGAGGATGCACTTGCACGGCTCATCATGCCCTTTGTGCATGACCCTGTCAGAACCACGGCTGTGGGCGGTATTGTGAAGGCCGCCAATGGCGCTGATATTGAGAAGGGCAGGCTGCTCAGAGAGCGGATGACGTGGAATCCCCTCGTCATCTTTCAGACCGTAGAATACGCCCGCTCTTTCTTTATGGGTAGAGTGGGTCTTTCGGTGATCAACTCCCTGCTCATCATCTCCGGTGCATTCGGGCTTTTCCGCAAGGAGGATGTGCTCAAGGTGGATGGCTACAAGCGCAAAAGCCTCGGAGAAGATATGCTCCTTGTGGTAAACTTGCACAAGCAGAAGCTCAGGGAGAGAAAGCCCTACCGCATCTGTTTTCTACACGACACAGTCTGCTGGACAGAGATTCCCTCAGACCTGAAAACATTGAAGAAGCAGCGCATACGCTGGCAGATGGGACTTATGGAAAGCATCTCGGAAAATAGAGATATGTTTCTCAACCCCCGCTACGGTGCGGTCGGTCTCTTCTCCCTCCCCTTCTACTTCTTCTCTGAGGTCATTCCACCCTTTCTCGAGTTCATAGGGTACGGGGTTATCGGTCTGGGACTTTATTTGGGGGCTCTGAGGCCGCAGATGCTGCTGCATTTCTTTCTTGTCTCCTGGGTGTACAGCGCTGTACACAGTTTTGTGGGTCTTGCCACAGAACACTTCATGGTAGGGGCAACGCGCAAGTTCCACCACTTTCTCTTCAAACTGCTCATTTCTCTTATGGAGAACTTCTTCTACAGGCAGATAAACCTCATCTACAGAATCACAGGGGTGTTCAAGTTCTTTTCGAATAAACGGGAATGGGGTGAGATGGAACGGCGCGGTTTCAAATAGCTGTGCCGCGTGTTAGTAGACCCTACGTCACGAAGCTCGAATTCGAGAGGCCCTATCCTGCGAATCAGCGTCTTATGATACCATGTCTGTTGAGCGCATGAAACCGACACCAGCAGTTTTCATTTCATCTCTCGTACGCGATACATTGCCTGGCGGCACATCCACGCCGCGCACTGCATCCTCGATGACAAAGGTTTCAAAACCAAGCCTGACTGCATCCATGGCGCTGTAGAACACGCACACATCAGCAGCCAATCCGCACAACCACAGGCTGCTCACACCGATCTCTCGCAGATAGGATGAAAGTCCGGTGGGCGTCTTTCTGTCATTTTCGAAAAAGGCCGAGTAGGAGTCCAGGTATGGACGCAGGCCCTTTCGAAGTATCAAATGCAGCCGCTCCACATCGAGATCAGGGTGGAATGCTGCACCTTTTGAACCCTGTACGCAGTGGTCGGGCCAGAGCACCTGCTCGATTCCATTCACCATGACCGTATCAAAGGGGTTTTTTTCTGCATGTGTTGATGCGAAGGAGATATGTCCGGGAACATGCCAGTCCTGTGTGGCCACCACACTGCCAAACTCATTCATCAGGCGGTTGACAACCCTTATGACCTCATCACCCCCGGGTACAGGAAGTGCACCACCCGGGCAAAAATCCCTCTGTATATCGATAATAAGAAGCGAAGCCTTTTCGTATCTATCTGACATGCTCATTCCATATCTCTCCTGCTGCAGTCAGCGCCTCTTCTATATCCTTTCGATCCACCTGTTTGGAAATGACAAAGCGGACAACACTGTCACTGGAGGCAGAGGCGAGCACGCCCCGTTCGCCCAGGTAGTTCACAAAAGTCGGAGCAGTGAGCCCGGGCTCCCCAAGAGTTGCAACCACGTAATTGGTCTGTGTTTTGTGCAGATCGATGCTGAGACCGGGCAACTCACGCAAGCCCTGGGCAAGCAGCGCGGCATTCTCATGGTCTTGCTTCAGCCTGGCTATGTTGTCAGGCGAAAGGGCGACAATGCCACATGCACAGAGCCACCCCGTCTGTCTCATACCACCGCCGAGCATCTTTCTGTACCGACGGGCCGCCTCAAGAAACTTCTCCGAACCTGCAAGCATGGAGCCAACCGGCGCTCCGAGACCCTTTGACAGCGACACCATCACAGAGTCTGCATATCGAGTGATTTCCCTCACCCCGACCTGCAGATACGCTGCCGCATTGAACACACGAGCGCCGTCCAGATGAACCGGAATACCGCTCTGGTCGGCGATGCTGCGTATGGCCTCAAACTTCTCAAGGGGAGGTACAACGCCTCCATAACGATAGTGGGTTGACTCAAGGCAGATCAGTGATGTGCGGGGATAATGGATGTTGTCTGATCTTACGGCCCGGGCCACACTCTCTGGTTCGGGCGCACCGTCATCACCCCTTACACCTCTGATCATAAGGCCGCCCACACATGCTGCTCCTCCGGTTTCAGATGTTCTGATATGGCCATTCTCCTCCATGATGATCTCGTCTCCACGGTTCGTGTGAGAAAGAAGGGCAATGAGATTCCCCATGGTTCCACTGGGTACAAAAAGCGAACCATCCTTGTCCAGCAGCCTGGCGGCGTATGCTTCAAGCTCCTCCTGTTTCGGGTCCTCACCGTACACGGAGTCACCCAGGGGCGCCTTGAATGCCTCATTAGCCATTATTTTGTCAGGAAGGGTAATGGTGTCACGTCTGAGATCAATGGTTTTCATGAAACACTCCTCAATGAACACTCTTTATATTATTATTATACAAGAGGTGTCAAGCAGATGGCTCAACATACGGAATTCTCCGGTTTTCGCAGTGAGTGCATTGCCTTCTATGCTTCACTGAGAGAGAACAACAACAAGACCTGGTTCGACGCGCACAGAAATGAGTATGAGCGCTATGTCATGGAACCTGCACGCAGTTTCGTGACAGCCATGGGAGAACGTCTAAGGGACCTCGTACCCGGCATTCACGCAGATCCGCGTACGAACAGGTCAATCTTTCGTATATACCGCGACACCCGGTTCAGCAAAGACAAGAGACCATACAAGACCCATATGGCTCTCTTTTTCTGGGAGGGTTCAGGGCCGAAGATGGAGTGCCCAGGTTTTTATTTTCATTTCGACGCTGAACACCTCCTGCTTGGTGGAGGGGTATATCTCTTTCCGAAGCATATGCTGCACGCCTATCGCCAATTGGTTGTGCATCCCGAGCATGGGAAAAGCCTTGCCTCACTTCTCGATGAAATTCGCATAAGAAAAGACTACACCATCGGGGGACAGCACTACAAAGCGGTGCCGCGGGGATACGACGGAGACCATGAAAGGGCTGAGCTTCTGCTCTACAACGGCCTGCACATCGGAAAAACAGAGCCGATTCCGGATATGCTCTTTTCGAAAGAGCTGATCCATTACTGCATGGATGTGTTTGAAATACTTCTGCCTGTACATCAGTGGCTTGTCGCACTTGCCCTGCGGACAACGCAACATGACACGCATAAGTGAAAAGCGCAGAATTCCCCCACAGATATTCATACTCGGCGGCCTCATTCTCCTCCTGATTACATCTGTATCAATTCTTCACACCAACGAATATGAGTTTGTGTATATGAGATTCGCGGACATTACCCTGTTCCAGCTCTCCATGTACGATACACTACTCTATGCCGCATACCTCATCTTCGGTGTGTTTACAGGGATGGTTTCCGACCGCCTGGGCAGGCGTCGTCTCTTTGTCATCCTCGGCCCCTCAGCCTCTGCAGTCTTTTTCACACTTATGACGCTCACCTCTTCATTCACACAGCTTCTCCTGTTCAGGTTTCTGCAGGGTGCCTGCAGCGTCATGGGCTGGCAGACGCTCATGACCCTCGCACTGGACCACGCAGATGACAGCAACAGGGGTGTGAGTATGGGTGTGTTCGGCAGTTTATTAGGCCTTGCCATGGGAATCGGACCGGTACTGGGCGGATTCTTGGCTGCACGAAGCATCTTTCTTCCCTATTACACTGCAGTGATCTTGAATATACTCGTTGCTGTCCTGGCAGCCCTGCTATTGAAAGAGCCGGCTCATCTCCGACCAAGAACATCACTTTGGGACAGTCTTCTCATTGTAAAGCGCAGGCCCGCCCTCTCTGTTCCCGCTCTCTTCAATTTTGTTAACCGTCTCCACATCGGTTTCATCCTGTACCTGCTCCCCCTTTATTTGGAACTCAGGCTTGGCCTTGGGCCCTCATGGCGGGGCATGCTGCTGGGTATACATGCACTCCCCTATATCCTTCTCCACTACCCCATAGGAAGGCTTTCCGACAGGGTTGGAAGGCTTCCACTCCTTATACCAGGCACCCTCCTCTACGGCCTGCTTCTTTCCCTGACAGGCTATATCGGGAGGGGATTTACGTCCTATGCCTTCATTTTCGCCACCCTGGGCGTCTTCTCCGGGCTCACTGGACCCACAAATGCTGCACTTGTCGGGGATATGGTTGAAACAGAGGATAACGGAATGGCCATGGCTCTGTTCAATTTTGCAGGAAATCTGGGCATCATATGCGGTCCCCTCATTGCAGGCTGGGTCATGGGCCACTGGCACATTCAGGGCGCCTTTCTCGCAGGAGGCCTCATCGAGCTCGCAACCCTCGGTATAGGTCTGCTGCTTCTCAAACAGTTGTGCACCCACACATCCCAGTTAAGACAGGGTAGGGGAAGGGTCCTCGAATAAAAAGGTGCAAGATAACACCTCGCATCCTGACATCTCCTTCAGAATAGAAAGCCCTTAACTCCTTATATTTTACGGTATGGGCTGTCAGCCCACATTGGCATGCAGCTTTTGACCGTGGTTCACGCTTCTGGGGCAGCATCGGCACGATTCCTGGTTCCCAGAACATACAGGAATCCGTATATCACGCAGACAAGTGCAAGGGGAATGGCTATCCACAACATCTGATGCCCCACGGTCAGCTGATAGAAAAGGGTTGACACTATCCACCCAAGAACCGTCAGGTACAGGACACTGAACAGCGTGAATACGAAACCAATCTCCCGTGCCATGGCCGCAACAGCAACAATGCACGGTACGTATATAAGTACGAAGAGCATGTAGGCATATGCCTGTGCCGGACCACCGGTAAATCTCTTCCTCATCGAATAGAACACACCTTGTTCGACCTCCAGTGTCCGGGCCGCGGCATACTCGTCTCCCATTTCAGAACCCGCTCTGATGCCGAGAGGATCAACAAGCGCCGAGCCCAGCGTTGACAGGTTTTTCGGGATAGTGCGCAAAGAAATTGCAATGCCACGCAACGCATCAAAATCCCGCTCATTCTCACCGGTTTCCACATTTGCCATGTCCATCTGATTGTACAATGCATTGAGTGTCCCTACCACAGCCTCCTTGGCAAATAGGCCGGTAAAAAGGGCAACCGAAGCCGGCCAGTTCTCCTCTTCAATACCGATTGGGCTGAACACCGGTGTGATGGTTTTCCCAATTTTCGAGAGTATCGATTTTTCAGAATTTTCATTGCCAAAGGAACCGTCCAGACCTGCAGAGTTGAGCAGGCTTAAAAACATTATCATGGGGATAAGAACGCGGGCCCTGAGCATGAAGAGTTTCAACCTGGTCCATGAATGATACATGATATGCCGGAACCGCGGCGAGTGATAGGGGGGCAGTTCCATGACAAAGGGCGTTGGCTCACCCCTGAACAATGTACCCTTGAGGAGCAGGCCCGTAAGAATGGCAAGTACTATTCCGACCACGTACAGAGAGAAGACGACAACATTGGCCCTGCTGGAAAAGAAGGCCGCTGCAAAGAGAGCGTAGACGGGGAATCGTGCACCGCATGACATAAAGGGAGTGATGAACACCGTCAGTATCCGATCACGACGGTTTTCCAGGGTCCTGGTGGCCATAATGGCGGGCACTGTACATCCAAATCCAATGAGCAGGGGAACAAAGGCCTTGCCTGGCAGACCAATCCAGCGCATAAAACGGTCCATGACAAAAGCCGCTCGAGCCATGTAGCCCGAGTCTTCGAGAATGGACAGCATGAAGAACATGGTGAAAATAATGGGTATGAATGCACCCATGGTGCGGATGCCGCCGCCGACTCCACCTGCAATTACGGTGATCAGCCATACTGGTGCATTGATACTGGTCAGAACTTCTCCAAACCCTTCGACAAAGATGGTGGAGAAAAAGCCATCGAAGAAGTCAATGAATGCCCCACCCACATTCATGGTGATGAAAAACATAATGTACATGGCCCCAAGGAAAATAGGTACGCCCAGTGCCCTGCTCAGCACGACCTTGTCAATCCGCTCTGTGAGAGAGCGCCGCTCCCTGCCTCTTCGAACCACATCCCTTACTATCCCGTGGGTAAACCCGTACCGGTAGTCTGCAACAAGGGTATCTGAGGGTTCTCCAAGGAGTTTTTCCAGGTCTCTCTGTATGCTCCTTATTCTCTCAGTCGTCAGGGCCTTTCTGCCCACCGTTTTATCGATCACCCACCGGTCGTTTTCAATGATTTTCACCGCTGTCCACCGTTCATCGGTTCCGAGAATCTGCGATATCTCACCCAGGGATGGGCTCAGTGTTACAACAGCCTCCTCTATTTCGTTGGAATAGGAAACCCTGGTTTTTGACACCTGGGGAGATGAAAGGGCTTTGGCAACCTTATCCTTGACGCTTTCGATATCCTCCCGCCTGACAGCCGAGATCGGGATAATCGGGCAGCCGAGGTGGGCCTCCATGTGCGCAACATCTATCTCCAGGTTCCGCTTTTGGGCAAGATCCATCATGTTGAGAACAATGATGATGGGAACCTTCATTTCAAGAAGCTGCGTGGTGAGATAGAGGTTTCGCTCCAGGTTGGTGGCATCGAGAATATTGATCACCATGTCCACCTTGCCGCTCAACAGATAACCGCGGGCCACCTGTTCATCCTCTGAGTATGCAGAGAGTGAGTATATACCCGGAAGGTCCACAACATGAATCGCCATGCCGCCATGTCGGAAGCTACCCTCTTTCTTCTCAACCGTTACCCCGGGCCAATTGCCGATTTTCTGATTGCTTCCCGTGAGCCCGTTGAAAAGTGTGGTTTTCCCACAGTTCGGGTTCCCCGCAATGGCGACATTGTAGACGCCTGTATGTGTTCGATTTTTCCGTTCAGTTATCATATAACGTCACTTCTTCCGATGCTGTGAACAGTATTACCCTTCCTGCCTCGCCTGCTGTTCAACAAGGATCTTGAAAAGCATCCCCCTGCCGAGCATCACCTTTGTCTGGTCAACGATCACCACACGAGGGCCATGTCCTCTTCCATGGGTAACACCAATCACCTTGCCCGGGAGTATACCCATATCGGCCAGTTTTTTTCGTACACCCTCACCTCCTTCGACGCGAACCACAACCGCACGCTCACCCTCTCTGAGGGTGGAAAGTGGACGACAAGCTTGACCATCTCCCATTCCCCGACTATACCCAGTCATTCAAGCTTTCTCCCTTTTGCCGCCCGAGTGTGCGTGTATACATTCAGGCCTTGAGCCTGTCTTCATGAAATCATAGAAGTTACGCAGCCATAGAGGGGTTTCCTCCTCGGGGCAGGTTTCCACGAACTCAATGAACTTTGTAAACCGATCGAAGGTTTCAGGACTTATGGCGTGTTCAATGCGGCAGGAATCCTCCTCTGCTATCCGGGGATCGATTTTCAGAACGAGTGTCAGAAACCGCGCTACTATGGCGTGGCGCTTTTGAATATCATGTGCAATCCGTTCACCCTTGCTCGTAAGCTCAACGTATCCATACCGCTCATGCCGCACCAGATCGTCACGTTCGAGTGTGGCGAGCGCACCGGTTACACTGGGGTTTTTCACGTTCATCAGGCGGCTTATGTCCTTTACCCGTACTGTACCCTTTTCCTTGTTCAGTATGGCAATGGCCTCCAGATAATCCTCCATGCTCGAACTGAGCTTTTGCCCCTTCTCCATTAAGCCCCTCCTGTCTTTCTTAGTAAAGCCTAACAAAATAAGGAGAAACTGTCAACAGATTCGATACGCGGAACCCATGTCTGTACAGAGGATCATAGTCGCCCTGAGCAGATGCACACTCAGCTGGTCCGATTTTCTGACGAAGAGCCGTGCAGCGCCTCGTACACGTTGTCTTCTTTGATTTTTGTCTGTGTCCCTCACTCCGGACCGAGCTCTGCCCGTGACCAACGCCTTTCCAGGCCCGTAATCTCATGAAAGAGGGTTTCCCTTATCTGACGTCCAACCACTTCAATGTCCTCCGGCCTGGTGAGATCGAGCACATCCTCGCAGGCATAGAACACACGAATCTCACGCCCCCCTTCCAGAAGAAGCTGAACAGCGTCGGGAAGTTCAAACTCCCCCGGCTTTCCCGGTTTTCTCGGCATATGCCGCGGCACGTCGCGGCACATCTCCACAATCTCTGCAGTGAAACACCAGAGGTTCATACTCATAAGTATCTTTCCCTGCACCTCGATCTCTCCGGCCGATCCGGAATCAAGCACATCGTTCACCCTGAACTGTTTCGGATTGACCGCCTTCTCCACGATACGGGTCAAATTTCCCTCATGTGTCTGGATGACGGCAAAGGACTCAATACGTTTCCGTGTATATTCGTTGAACCCTTCAATATCAAAGGCAACAATCCCCGACTGGACTGACGGAGTATCCCTCAACATGGTAAGAGCTTCCCGCGAATAGTGGTTGTCTCCGTTGAGAAGAAGAAAGGGATGGTCTCCTATAAATGCTTCTGCCGACAATAGGGCGTGCGCCGTTCCGTCGGCCACCTCCTGAAAGGAAAAGCTGATCTCAGCTTCCGGGAAGAGACGCTTCCCGG
>Ga0255054_10000708_pt1 | contig 19635 bp, 12 predicted proteins | sample JV7_2_23_MG_FD_188634 | JGI IMG/M metagenome (GOLD analysis project Ga0255054, IMG submission 188634) | Seawater microbial communities from Jervis Inlet, British Columbia, Canada - JV7_2_23 | ecosystem: Environmental > Aquatic > Marine > Inlet | place: Canada: British Columbia | collected...
GCCTGTCATGGAGCGTGCGGCCGCCCGGCGGCTCGCTCTGGAGGCCGACGCCGACTCCGGCCCGCCGCGCCGGGAGTAGGAGACCATGCACTCGCTCGACTGGGTGGTGGTGGGGACCTACATGGGGATCACCCTCGCCGTAGGCGTCTGGCTCTCCCGCCGGGCGAGCGGTGGGCTGGTGGACTTCTTCGTGAGCGGCCGCTCGCTCCGGTGGTGGCTGGCGGGCACCTCGATGGCCGCCACGACCTTCAGCGTGGACACGCCGTTGTACGTCACGGGCCTCGTCGCCCGGCGCGGAATCGCGGGAAACTGGGAGTGGTGGGCGTTCGCCCTCTCCCACGTCCTCCTCATCTACATCTTCGCCCGTCTCTGGCGGCGCGCCGAGGTCGTGACCGACGTGGAGCTGACCGAGCTGCGCTACGGTGGCCGGCCCGCCGCCGTCCTCCGCGCCAGCCGCGCGTTCCTTTTCGCCGTGCCGATCAACTGCATCGCCATCGGCTACGTGATGCTTGCCATGCGGAAGGTCATCGAGGCGCTGGGATTGTTCGGTACGCTGCCGATCTGGCTGCCGGGCGATGCCAGGCTGTGGGCCGTCGTGGCCCTCAGCATCTTCGTCCTCGTATACGCCGGGCTCTCCGGCCTGTGGGGCGTGGTCGCCACGGACTTCTTCCAATTCGCGCTCGCCATGTTCGGCGCCATCATCGTCGCGGCCTTCGCCCTCCAGGAGATCGGCGGCGTCGTCGAGCTCAAGCGGCAGCTGGCAGAAGTCGGAAGAGCCGACGCGCTGCGAATGATGCCGCGGCCGGGCTCCGTAGACCTGCCTTTCGGGACCTTCCTGGCTTACCTCGGCATCCAGTGGTGGGCGTTCCGGCGCTCGGATGGCGGCGGCGAATTCGTGCAACGGCTCTCGGCCTGCCGCGATGAGAGAGAGGCGGAGCGCGCGGCCTGGCTGTTCAACATCCTCCACTACGTGGTCCGTGCCTGGCCATGGATCGTCGTCGCCCTGGCCTCCATCGTCATCTTCCCTGAGCTCATGGAGCCGGGCGGTGATCCGGAGCTCGGGTACCCGCTCCTCATGCTCCGATACCTGCCCGTCGGCCTGCTCGGCCTCGTCGTCGCGTCGTTCGTGGCCGCTTTCATGTCGACCGTATCCACTCAGATCAACTGGGGCGCGAGCTACGTGGTAAACGACCTCTACGCGCGCTTCATCGATTCGGAGGCCGCGCCGCGGAAGATGGTGGCGCTGGGCCGCCTGGCGTCGGCGCTCATCGTGGCGCTCGCCGGCGCGGCGGCGTTCTACGCGGATGACGTGGGCAAGGTGTTCCGGTTCATGATCGCGATAGGTACCGGGCCCGGTGCCGTGCTCATCCTTCGGTGGTTCTGGTGGCGCGTGAACGCGTGGGCGGAGCTGGCTGCCATGTTCGCCGGGTTCGCGATCGCGCTCATCTCCTATCTTCCGGCCTGGGGAGACGTGAGCTTCGGTGCACGCCTGGCGATAACGGCGGGAGGGTCGGCCATGGTCTGGATACCCGTCATGTTCCTGACGGCACCGGAGAACGAGGAGACGCTCGAGGCGTTCTATCGCCGGGTCCGGCCCGGAGGACCGGGCTGGTCCAGGGTCCGGACGCGCCTCGATCTCCAGCCGGTGACGAGGTTGGGCGACGACCTCATCCGCACCGCCTGGGCGGCGCTCGCCCTCATCGGCGGGATGCTCGCCGTCGGTGGGCTCGTGCTCGGCGAGTGGCGAACCGCCCTGTTCACCGGCGCGCTGGCCGCGGCAGGGATCGTGGGGCTGGTGAGGAGCGCCCCCAGGAGGGTGGTGGGGTGAACGCCTTTCGCATGAGGCCGGTCGGGCGCGCCCTCTCCCGGATCGCAGGCGGGTTGGCGCTCGCGGCGGTCCTGGTCTCCTGCTCGTCGCGGGGGGCGGCTGAACCGGGAGAGATGCCGGCGGCCGAAGGCCCAGGTCGGCCCGCCGAAGAGCCCCAAGGGCCGCCCGCCGTCGTCGGGAGAGAGGATCCGGAGCCTCGGCGATGGAGAAAGCCGCCGCCGGAGCCCGTGAGGCTGCCAGCGGTGCCTCCGGTCACCGGCTCCCCAGCCCTTCGCGTCCAGTATCCCAGGAGCCTCGAGCGGATCGCCGTCCGGGACTCCAACTTCATCTTCGGAACCGTGGGCACGGGAGACGCCGAGCTGCGGATCAACGGCGTGAGGGTGCCGGTGGAGGCGAACGGGGCGTTTCTCGCCTGGCTTGCCGTCCCGACTCCAAACCGGGATGACAGGGCGGAGTACATCCTGGTGGCGAGCGGCCCGGGCGGGACGGAGACGCTCCGCCACCGCGTCCGCCTGCCGCCCGAGCCGTTCGAGGGCCCGCCCGGAGCGGTGTGGATCGATCCGGCCTCCCTGCCGGCCGAGATCGAGCGTTGGCTGACTCCCGCCGACCCACTGGAGTTCTCGGTGCGAGCCACGCCGGGGATCAGCGTCAGCGTTTCGCTGGGCGATGCCACTCTGGCGTTGCAGGAAGCGGGCTCCGGCGTGTACCGGGGCTCGCTCCTCATCCGCGAGATCCTCGACCGCCCGTGCACCGCCGCCCGGGAGCCGGCGGCCGGAGGCGAAGCCCGAGACCCGGCCATCTCGTGCGGCCCGGGTCGAGTGGACACCCTCGAAGCGCGGGTCGTCGCGACCGACGGTCGCCGCCAGGCGGTCGAGCGACGCCGGTATCCGCTCGCCGTCCTCGATCCGGAAGCGCTTCCGATCGTGGCCCTGGTGGAGAAGCCGGATCCCGTGCACGGATCCAGCGGCGTCGTCCCGGGTCGTCCCACGCCGTACGGTCCCTACCGATGGCTCTTCCCGGACGGCGCTCTGGGGCAGGCGGATCGGCGGTTGGGAGATCGGATCCGGCTCAGGCTCTCTCCCGATCTCGAGACGTGGGTAACCGCGGATCACGTGGTCGCGGGAGCGGCCGCGGGGGTCCTCGAGGCGCGGGTCGGCTGGATCGAGGTGGAGGAACGATCCGGGGGCGTGACGGCCGTCCGGATTCCCGTGGACCGGCCGGTGCCGGCCCATGTCGAGGAACCGGAAGACCGGATGCTGCGCCTGACCCTGTACGGCGCGCTGGGCGAGACGGAGCGGATGGCCTACGGCCGGTCCGAGAGCACGGGCGCCGTGGAACTGGAGAGCCTGGCTTGGGCGCAACTGCCCGGCAGGCTCTACGAGCTCACCGTCCGTCTCGTTCGACCCGTGTGGGGGTACCGACTGACGTACACGAAAGGCAGGAACGGGCGATCCGAGCTCCTCCTCGAGCTGCGCAAGCCGCCGGTCGTGGATGCGGCCGCCCCCCTACGCGGACGTCGCATCGCGGTCGATGCGGGGCATCCACCCGTCGGCTCTTTCGGCCCGACGGGGTTCTTCGAGGGTGACGCGAACCTGGCCATCGCCCGCCGGTTGGCGGCACTCCTGGAGGAGGCGGGCGCCGAGCCGATCCTGACGCGGCGGGACACCTTGCCGCTGGGCCTGTACGAGAGGACGGGCCTCGCCGTACGAGCGGGCGCGGACCTGTTCGTGTCGATCCACAACAACGCGCTGCCCGACGGGATCCGGCCGTTCGGCGAAGAGGGCACCAGCACCTACTACTACCACCCCCACTCGAGGACGCTCGCCCAGGCCGTGCAGACCGGCTTGCTGGCCTCGATGGGTCTGCAGGATCTGGGGATGCGCTGGGGCAGCTTCGCGGTGGCTCGGCTCCGGTGGATGCCGAGCATCCTCGCCGAGGGTGCGTTCATGATGTTTCCGCGCCAGGAGGCGGCCCTCAAGACGCGAGAGTTCCAGGAGGCCTATGCGCGCGGCGTGCTGTGGGGAATCGAGGAGTTTCTGAGCGGCTACGCGAGGGAAGAGGGGAGCCAAGAGGAATGAGGCTGGAAGAACTGTCGACGAGCGAGACGCCTGCGATTCATCCCACCGCCTACGTGGCGCCCTCGGCGAACGTGATCGGGGATGTGCGGTTGGGCGAGCACGCGAGCGTCTGGTACGGGTGCGTGCTCAGAGGGGACATCGCGCCGATCCACATAGGTCGAGAGACGAACATTCAGGACCTCACCGTGGTCCACGTGGATCCGGATCGCCCCACGATGATCGGAGACCGGGTCGGCATCGGGCACCGTGCGATCATCCACGGCTGCGAGATCCAGGACGACTCGCTCATCGGGATGGGCGCCATCGTGCTCTCCCACGCCGTCATCGGATCCGGATCGGTGGTGGCGGCGGGGGCCCTCGTCACGGAAGGGACCATCGTTCCTCCCCACAGTCTCGTGGTGGGCTTACCCGGAAAAGTGGTGCGCGAGGTGGATGAGGAGCTTCGTGGCCGAATCGCGCATACCGTGGCGGACTACAAGGCGATCAAGGAGGGTCACCGAGACGGTCGCTGGCGCTCCGCGGAGCGTCGAGAGGACCGTTTTTCCCGATAACCGGCTCTCGGGCGTCGCTCCCCCTTGACCACAATATGTTGTGTGGTTAGACTGAATTCACCCCTAGATATTGGGTTTTCCACCGCGTGCTGCCGCGATGTGGATTGTCAGGGGAAACCAAAGCTAGTCCCTCCCAGGTCTGCTTTAACTACAGGCCCGAAGTGCCGGATTAAGAGAACGTCAGGGGTGTACGAACCTGTCCACCCCGATTTTTTGTCGCTGTGGATAGCCGCGAGCCGCCGGCTTGTGGAAAACCGCTGGTAGTGAATTTGCCCATCAAAGAGACGAAAACGAGGCAGCCGATGCACCCTCCCGAGGTCGCCCTTGGGGCGCCCCCCCGAACCGTCCGAGAGACTCCGAGCGATCTGCCCGAGCCCGTTCTTTCCGAGAACGCGATGACCGTCCTGCGGCGGCGCTATCTCAAAAAGAACGAGAACGGCGATCCGGTCGAAAGTCCCCGGGACATGTTCTGGCGGGTGGCTCAGGTGATCGCCGAGCCCGACGCGATGTACGGGGCGGACTCGCGGGAGACGCACGGGACGGCCAGGCGCTTCTATGAGATGATGGCCGAGGGGAGGTTCGAGCCGAACAGCCCCACGCTCATGAACGCGGGCCGACCGCTGGGACAGCTCAGCGCCTGTTTCGTCCTGCCCGTCCCGGACAGCCTCAGCGGGATCTACGACACGCTCAAGCACATGGCGCTCATCCACCAGTCAGGGGGAGGCACTGGTTTTGGCTTCAGCCGGCTGCGTCCGCGCGGCGACGTGGTGCGCTCGACGATGGGCGTGGCCAGCGGTCCGGTGAGCTTCATGGAGGTCTACGACGCCTCGACCGAGGCCGTGAAGCAGGGCGGGACGCGCCGCGGGGCCAACATGGGGATCCTCCGGGTGGATCATCCCGATATCCTTGAGTTCATCGACTGCAAGGCCGAGAAGCACAAGATCACCAACTTCAACATCTCCGTCGCCGTCACGGACGAGTTCATGGAATCGGTGCGTCGCGGTGAGCCGTACGACCTGAAGAGCCCGCGCACGGGGGAGCCGGTGGGGCAGATGGATGCGCGGGAGGTGTTCGATCGGATCGTGTACGGCGCGTGGCGGAACGGCGAGCCCGGCGTCTTCTTCATCGATGAGGCGAACCGGCACAATCCGGTCCCGCACATCGGGAGCTACGAGGCGACCAACCCCTGTGTGATCGGCTCCACCCGCCTCGCCACGGATCGGGGCCTGCTCACGATGGAAGAGCTGGAGCGCGAGGTAATGGAGATCCGCGTGGCCACCGACGACCGTGTGCCCGCGCTCCGGGCGTTGGAGCGCCAGGCGGTCCACGCGGGCGCCGGGGATGGCGCTCCGGACTTCCGAGCGATCAGGCAGGCTCGCTCGCGCCGCGGCGTGACGCTTCGTCATGCCGTTCCTGTCTTCAAGACGCGCGAGGATTGGCCGGTCTTCCGCCTCGTGACCGAGCACGGCTACGAGGTGACCGCGACCGGCGATCACAAGTTCTACACACCGCACGGCCGCGTGGCGCTCGAGGACCTGGCGCCCGGCGACAGGATCTTCCTCCAGTCGGGTGAAGGGGCGTGGAGCACCGAGCGTGCCCTCCCGCCGTTCGAGCCGCAGAACAAGCTCGCCGCGCGCGTCCGCCGGGGTGACGCGGAGCTGCCGCGGGAGTGGAGCGCCGAGCTGGGCCAGCTGCTCGGTTGGGTCGTGGGAGACGGTTGGGTCACGCAGGATCTCGCGCCGGGTCACAACGTGCCGAGCTACACCGTGGGCCTCCTCTTCGGCGATGCGGAGCGCGAACTGGAGCCGGCGTTCAGCGAGCGCATCCTCCGCTGGACGGGGATGCACGGGAACCGGACCGAGCGACCGGGTCGGGTCCAGCTCATGTACAGCTCGGGCCTCTACTACTTCCTCCGCTCGCTGGGACTCGTCACCGAAGAGGGCAAGTCGAACCGGGTACCCGAAGCGATCTGGAAGGCACCCAGGGACGCCGTCGTGGGCTTCCTACAGGCCCTCTTCACCGCGGACGGAACGGTGAATCGGGTCGATCGTGCGAGCTCGTGTTCGATCCGCCTGGCGAGCAGCGAGCCCGAGCTCCTCAAGGAGGTGCAGGTACTGCTGGGGAACTTCGGTATCGTGTCCCGACTGTACCTGCGACGCGAGGCGGGGCGAAAGCCGATGCCCGACGGCCACGGCGGCATGAAGGAGTACGCCTACCGGGCCCAGTACGAGCTGACCCTCGACAAGGCCAACCGGGACCGCTTCGCGCGTGAGATCGGCTTCCTCACCCGCGCCAAGCAGGGAAAGGCGGAAGCGTACATCGCTGCCAAAGCGAAGCGATCGGACCGGGAGCGCTTTGTGACGCGGATCAGATCGATCGAGCCGGCAGGCCGCGCGGACGTCTACTGCACGACCGAGCCGATCACGCATAGTATTGTCGTTAATGGACTTACAACGGCTCAATGCGGAGAACAATGCCTGTTGGCATACGACGTCTGCAACCTCGGGTCGGTGAACGTGGGCGCGTTCGTGGAGGAAGGGCGCATCGACTGGGAGGGCCTGGGAAAGACGGTTCGCACGGCCACTCACTTCCTGGACAACGTCATCGACGCGAACCAGTACCCGCTGCCTCAGATCGACGACCTCTCGAAGCAGATTCGGCGCGTCGGCCTCGGCATCATGGGTTGGGCCGACATGCTGGTTAAACTGGACGTGCCGTACGGCTCGCGGCGCTCCACCGAGTTGGGTCGGGAGGTCATGCGCTTCGTCGACGAGGAGGCGAAGGCCGAGTCGGAGAGGCTCGCCGGGGGGCGTGGCGTGTTCCCGGAGTGGGAGCGATCGATCTGGGGCCCCGACGAGACATGCGCGCGCGACGAGATGGGCGAGCGGATCCGCCAGATGCGTCCGCTGAGGCACTGCAACGTGACGACGGTCGCGCCCACCGGGACGATCTCGATCATCGCGGGCTGCTCGAGCGGCATCGAGCCCCACTTCGCGGTGGCATTCATGCGGAATCAGGCCGGGACACTCATGCCGGATGTGAACCCGGACTTCGTGCAGCAAGCGGAGGCGGGCGGCTGGTACGGCGAGGACCTGATGTGCCGTATCGCGGACGAGGGGCACATCCACTTCGACGAGGTGCCCGCCGAGGTCCAGGAGGTCTTCGTGACCGCGCATGACGTGACCCCGGAGCAGCACATTCGAATGCAGGCGGCCTTCCAGAGGAATACCGATTCGGCGATCTCCAAGACCTGCAACTTCTCCGAGTCGGCCACCGAGGAGGACGTGCGGGAGATCTTCGAGCTCGCACACGAGCTGCGGTGCAAGGGCGTCACCGTGTACCGCGATGGATCCCGGGATCAGCAGGTCCTCTCCACGGGACGAACGGCCAGGAAGGTCCAGGGGGAGAGTGGGGGAGCGACCGACGCCGAAGTTGTGTTCGAGGGTCTCGAGGGTGAGGAGTGGCTGGAGCAGATCGAGGATTCGGAGCTGGCCGACGAGCTGGCGATGATGCTGGAGCGACTGCGGCACGCGGAGGAGGAGAACCGCGCGCTGGACGGCGAGAACGTCAAGCTCACCCAGGTGATCGACGAGAGAGATAGCCGGATCGTCGAGCTCGAGGGCGGCTACATGAAGCAGCCGGCCGTGCGTCAGCGTCCCAACGAGCTCCGCGGCCGTACGCGGAAGATCGACTCGCCCCTGGGCTCGATGTACGTCACGATCAACGAGGACGAGCAAGGCCGGCCATTCGAGGTGTTCGTGGCGCTGGGCAAGGCCGGCGGGCCTGCCATGGCCGATGCCGAGGCGGTCGGCCGCCTCATCAGCCTGGCGCTACGCTCGGGCATCTCGCTGCGGGAGGTTCACAGGCAGCTGAGGGGCATCTCCTCGGATCGGGCAGTCGGCTACGGCCCGAACAAGGTGCTCTCGAGCCCGGACGCCATCGCGCAGGTGATCGAGCGATACCTGGACGAGAAGGAGGGCATTCAGCAGTCGCTCCCGATCCAGGAAGTGGGCGCGGCGAAGGCGTCCAACGGCGGCACCCAGACGGCGGAGAAGCCGATCATCTCGCGCTACGAGGAGCAGGCGGCGCGGACGTTCATCGGCACCTGCCCGGACTGTGGGACCGGGCTGACGTTCGAGGAAGGCTGTGCGAAGTGTCACGCCTGCGGCTACAGCGAGTGCGGTTGATCTAGCCGCTCTGGATGAGGAGGCGGGTCCCGGGTCTCGCTTTACGGGCTTTGGGCGCCGAGCCTCCTCGCTTCGCTGCGGGGTCTCGACACCGTCGCCCTGAATCGCTCGCGCCGAGATCCCGCCTCCTCGAGTAGCGGCCCTCTTCAACGTGGCAGGGCGGTGACGACAACGCCTGATTCTCTGAGCCTTCTCGCTTCGCGCGGGCGCTGCTGGCTCGGCAGACACAAGGGACTTAAAAGATGGTGCCTCTCACCGCGAAGTTCACTGTTTCCGCTAACTTTCGCGGTTTTCTTATCTGATCCAGATAACTACAAACCTGCAGTTTCGCTGTTCTCACCACCTAAGTTCGCCCTGATTCTTCGCCCAGCAGACCAAGCGGCGGTTACTTGACGTCTGAGAGAGGCGAGGAAACATCGAGGACGGTGTTCTCCTGCTTGTATCGCTCCCACATTTCGATCATGGATTCGAGCCGCTCCGGTTGACTGCCGGCAAGGTTGTTCATCTCGGCCGGGTCCGCCGCCAGGTTGTACAGCTCCCATTCGCCGGACCCAAATGGCGGCGGCATCCACAGGATCTTCCAGTCGCCGTCGAAGAAGGCCTTCAACCCGAACAGCTCGTAGCCTACCTGGCTGGCTCCTGCGTACGGAGCCTCAGCGCTACCGTCGAGCAGCTCCAGCACGGACTGACCCTGCAGCGCCCTCACCTCGCGACCGTCTAACTGACGCGGCGGCTCGATCGCTGCCAGGTCAAGAATCGTCGGCATGATGTCTCGCACGTGGAAGAAGGAGTGGTTGATCGCGCCAGCATTGGACTGCAGGCCGGGCACCTTGGCTATGAAGGGGGACCGGATCCCCCCTTCGGCTGTGAACCCCTTGAACATCCGGCTCGGCGACGTGCTCGCCTGCGCCCAGCCTGGTCCCATCTCAATGAAGGAGTTGGGTAGTCCCCGGTTCTCCAGGCTGTTGTCGAACGAGGCGGCGTACTCGTCCGTCCAGCCAGGATAGGTGGTGGGGTAGGCGCCGTTCGCCCCGTTGTCCGAGAAGAAGATGATCAGTGTGTTGTCGTACTCGCCGATCTCCTTCAGATAATCGAACACACGCTGGATCTGCCCGTCCATGTAGTCCACCATGGCAGCATAGACCTCCATGTCGCGGGCAGCCTCTTGTCGGCTCTCAGGAGACAACTGATCCCATGCTTCGACGTTGGACAGGCGGGGGAAGGCCTCAGCACCCTCCGGGACGATTCCGAGATCCACGAGAGCCTGCAGCCTCCGGCGCCGCAGTACGTCCCAGCCCTCGTCGAACGCGCCTTGATATTTGTCGATGTATTCCTGGGGGGCATGCAGCGGGTCATGAGGTGCGGTGTAGGACAGATAGGCGAAGAAGGGCCGGTCCTCAGCCCGGTCAGCCTGGAGCCACTCGAGAAGCATGTCTGTGTAATTGGTGGTCGAATAGAAATCCTCGGGGAGTTCTTCCACGGGCTGACCATTACGCCGGTAGACCATGGTCTGGGGAGGAGAGAGCGGCCTGCGATCGCTCCAGTGGCTGCCGCCGCCCGGAACGAGAATGAAGGTCTCATCGAAGCCCCTGGCATGAGGACTGGTTTCCTCATCGAAGCCCAGGTGCCACTTGCCCGCCATGTACGTACGGTAGCTGTTGGCGCGCAGCACTTCTGGTAGAGCGGCAACCTCGAAGTTTAAGTAACCGGCGTAGCCCGGATACCCGTCCATCTCGGGAGTCTTGATCTCCCCCATCGTTCCCAAGCCCGCTTGGTGGTTGTCGACTCCGGAGAGCAGCACCGAGCGAGTGGGAGAACAGGTCGGGAGAACGTGGAAGTTGGAAAGCCGTACACCTTCCGTGGCCAACGCGTCGAGCGTCGGCGTATCGACCTCCCCTCCGAAAGCTCCTATGTCAGAGTAGCCCATGTCGTCAGCGACGATTAGCAGGACGTTGGGTCGCCTGAGGTCGTCAACTTCCGGTTCCGCTTCTTCACAGCCCGATACCACCAATCCAAGAGCCGGTATCAGGTTGAGCAGCAGTCGTCGCGTCATTCTAGTGCTCCGGTTCCGCGGGTGAGGGGATTTGCGAAAGCTTAGCGGTGCCGCAGCAAAGCACAACGCCAGGCGATAGAACGGCCGTCGGCCTTCCAATCTTGCTCGCCCCTCTCCAGCTCTCCTATTTCCAGTTGTGGCATTCGACACGCATCCAGGCACGGACCCCACACCCTGACCGGGCGAGGCCAATATGACGTTCGCAGATGAATCGCGAGCCGCCTATCGCAGAATCGGCGGGCAGGTGTACGCGATTCAGGAGATCCGCGATGAAGCCGGACGCCTGATCGATACCGTGACGAAACCGCTCAAAGTCGAGTTTCGGCTGCGGGACGTTGGCCAGCTACTGGCGGGCGCGTTCATGATGGGGATCCCCGTGGCACTGGCCGAGGAGGTCTGGGTACTGAGAGACGCTGCCGCCGGGACGGATTCTGCTGATCGCCCTGCTGACGATCCTCGTCCTCGCCCTGTTCATCTGGGGGTTGTTCTACGGCGGACACATCGCCGAGTTCAGATTCGATTTCTTCAAACGGGTCATAGTTTCCTACCTCGTCACCCTCGGCGTCTCGCTCCTGCTCCTCGCGCTGTTCGGCAAGGCTGGGCCCGATGTTTCGCTGGCGATCCGAAGGGCCGTCATCGTCGCATTCCCAGCCGCCTTCGCGGCTTCGTCGGTAGACTACATTCGGTAGACTACATAAGGTAACGCTCACTCATGGCCGTTCGGTGAGCTGGTCGGAGTCCCACTCAGAACTCCACGGTGGGGCCTGCGGGGCCGCCCCTCAGATCAGCCGCGATTCGCAGACACAAGTTCCAAGTAGTAAGTAGCGGCTGGAAGTGCCTGACCCACGCAATCGGCAGAGGGCAAGGCAACCGTAGGGTGGCGCCATCTCGCCTTCGGGGCTCTTCGGATGTAAGGTCTGGCGAGTCCTCTCTTTCCCGAGGTTTCGACCAGCCAACCGTAGAGGTGTCATGATGGGTGCTCTGTCCCGGACGGTGCTCAGGTTGTCGGCGTCGCTGATCGCCATGTCGGCCGGCGTGGCGATCGCTCCCGCGGCGCTGCAAGCGCAGGCGCAGCCTCCGGCGGCCACCGAGGCTCGGGAGGTGGCCGCGTACGTGGACGCCCATCGGCGGGAGATCACGGTCGAGCTGATCGACTTCCTCGCGCTGCCGAACGTTGCGGCGGACACGGAGAACATCCGGGTGAACGCCCGACAGGTGAAGGAGATGATGGAGCGGCGTGGGATCCGGACGCAGCTGCTGGAGACCGGTGGCCCGCCGATGGTCTTCGGTGAGATCGAGGTGCCGGGCGCGACGCGCACGATCCTCTTCTACTGCCACTACGACGGCCAGCCGGCGGATCCGAGCCGCTGGATTGGGCACGCTCCATGGGAGCCGGTCCTGCGAGATGGGACGTTGGAGGCCTCGCCAGCGACTTTCAGCCTCCCCGTCGAGGGGCCGATCGAGGACGAGTGGCGGGTTTACGCCCGCTCGTCATCGGACGACAAGTCGCCGATCATCGCGCTGATGGCGGCGCTGGACGCCCTCCGGGCCTCGGAGCTGGAGCCGACATCCAACCTCAAGTTCATCTTCGAGGGCGACGAGGAGGCGAGCTCCCCCAACCTGGACCGCATGGTGAGGGAGAACGCCGATCTGCTTGCGGCGGATGTTGCCGTGATCGCGGACGGCCCTCGTCATTCCAGCGGACGGCCGACGGCGGTGTTCGGGGTGCGCGGGATCGTGAGCGCCGAGATCACGGTCTACGGGCCGACGGTGCCGCTCCACAGCGGGCACTACGCGAACTGGGCGCCCAACCCGGCCGAGGCGCTGGCGGAGCTGCTCGCGACGACGCAGGCCGAGGACGGGAGCGTGACGATCGCGGGTTGGTACGCGGACGTGCTGCCTCTCGGACCGGCCGACATCGCGGCGCTGGAGGCGCTGCCCGATGAGGAGGAGGAGAGGCGCCGCCTGGGGATCGCGCAGCCCGAGGGCGAAGGCCGCTCACGCTGGGAGATGGTCACGCTGCCGTCGTTCAACGTCCGCGGGATGCAGAGTGCCTGGGTGGGCGATCAGGCGAGGACGATCGTCCCAGACCGGGCGATCGCCAGCCTCGACTTCAGGCTCGTGCGTGACATCCAGCCCCGGGACCAGGTGGAGCGCTTCATCGGCCATGTCGAGGAGCAGGGTTACCATGTCGTCTCCGAGGAGCCGGATCTCGAGACCCGTCTGGCATACCCGAGGTTGGCGAAGATACGGTCCACTCGGGGGTACCCGGCCGTGCGGACGCCGCTCGATGATCCGTCGGCTCAGGCGGTCGTAGCGGCGGTGAGGGAGGCGACCGGAGTGGAGCCGGTCGTGATCCCCACGCATGGCGGCAGCGTTCCGGGCTACGTCTTCCCCGACTACCTGAGTGCCACCTTCGTCCTGCTTCCGATGGTGAACCCGGACAACAACCAGCACAGTCCGAACGAGAACCTGAGGCTCGGCAACCTGTTCGACGGGATCTCGATCTACGCGGGCGTGATGCGGATGCCGTAGAGAGGCTCGGCCTCGCCGCCCAAGCGTTACCCGGCGCGCCGGCGGACATCCTTGAGAACGTTGCGGCCCAACACGGCGGAGGCCGTCACCAGTCCGGAGTACAGCGCTCCGACGACGCCGTGCGCCACGGTGTCCTGCCCCGTGAGGAAGAGCCCACCGATGGGAGTGCGCGGCGCGAGCCACGGCACCCGAAACCGCTCCGGCGTGAAGCTCACGCCGTAGATCTCGCCCCTGCCGTAGTTGGCGAAGTGCCGGGTCGAGAGCGGCGTCGAGAGCTCGTGGAAGTCCACCTTGCCCTTCGTCTCGGGGACGTGCTCGTAGAGGGCCTCCAGCAGGCGCGCGGAGTAACGGGCCTTCAAGTCGTCGTAGCTCTCGCCCCGCTTCTTCCACCGCTCGTCCTCCCAGGGCTCGAACCACTCGTAGGGCGCGAAGCTGATGACCTCGAGGGTCGCCGTCTCACCATGACGTGCCTCCCAGCTCGGGTCCTTGGCGGACGGGAAGGAGATGTAGACGATCGGCAGGGGCGCGCCCGGGTCCTCCTCGAACGTCCGGACGTTCCGGTCATGGTCGTAGCCCGGATATATGAAGCGGTTGGTGGCGCGCAGCCCGAGGCTTTCGGCCGTTTCGGCCAGACCGACGTAGAGGCAGATGTGACTGGTCGATGGCCGCAGCCCGGAGAGCTTCTCCTCGAAGCCGAGGCGGCGGCGCGTCTCCTCGTCGATCAGCGTGCCGAAGGTAGTCGCCACGCCCGCGCCGCTGACGACGACGGGAGCGAGGATCTCCTGACCGCCCTTCATGCGGACGCCGACGGCGCGACCGTTCCTGATCAGCACCTCCTCGACCTCGGCAGCGACCAGAAGGGTGCCGCCTCCATCCTCGATCGCGGGGAGGATGCTCCTGGCGATGCGGCCGGCGCCGCCTACCGGGTACGCGGCGCCGTCCAGATAGCTGCTGACGACGATCGCGTGGATACCCAGGCTGGACTCGGCGGGTGGCAGTCCGTAGGTGCCCCACTGGCCGGCGAGGACGCCGATCAGCTTCGGGTCATCCGTGAGCCCCCGGAGGGCCGTGAGCGTGGTCTGATCGGCATATTTCAGGAACTTCCGGCACAGGAAAGGCCGAGCAGGCGCCGCGATGAATGGCGGCAGGGCCTTGTGCTGAAAGAATTGCATGGCGGCCGCGTAGACGTCGTCGACCGTCTCGACATACCGGTGGAGCGCGTCCCGCTCCGAAGGAAAGTCCTCGGCCAGCTCGGCCACGAACCGCTCCCGGCCGGCCCAGAAGTCGTACTGGCGGTCTGGAAAGATGATGCGGTCGTAGTTGTCGGGCATCGGGGCCCACGCGAGGCTGCCGTCGCTGATGTCCTCGAGGAGCAGGTTGGGCATCGTGCCCTCGGTCTGGAGCTCCCCGACGTAGTGGACGCCCACATCCCACTCGTAGGCATGGCGCCGGAAGGTATGGGTGAAGCCGCCCATCGTGTAGTGGCGTTCGAGAACCAGAACCCTCCGGCCGGCGCGGGAGAGGAGGGCTGCGGCCGAAAGGCCGCCCATGCCGGAGCCGATGACGACCGCGTCGAAGCGACCTTCGACCCGCTCGGGGCGGTACACCTTCGCTTTGCGCGTCTGAGCCAATGCGGCCTGCCGGAGCGAGGGAGTCCCGACGTCATGCCGGCGCGTCACCTTGAACTGTAAGCCGACCTCGTGCACGAAGCTGTCGGGAGGATCTGGACCCTGCCGGTGGGGGTTTCGCCCTTCCGCGTCAGCCGGCTTCGGCGCACATTGCGCCATGCATACCGCCAACCGAACGCACGGCTTCACGGAGTCCGTCATCCGAGGGATGACCCGGTTGGCGGCCGAGCACGACGCGATCAACCTCGCTCAGGGCTTCCCGAACTTCGCCGCGCCCGATGTGCTGAAGGCCGAGGCGGCGCGCGCCATCCACGACGACGTCAACCAGTACGCGATCACATGGGGCTCGCGTCGCCTGCGTCTCGCGCTGACCCGCAAGTACGCCGAGGCCTACGGGATGGAGGTGGACCCGGAGACGGATATCACCGTGACCTGCGGAGCGACAGAAGCGATGGCGGCGGTCCTGCTCGCGATCGTCGATCCGGGCGAGGAGGTGATCGTCCCCGAGCCGTTCTACGAGAACTATGGCCCGGACACCATCATCTGCGCGGCAAAGCCGGTCTTCTGCCCGATCTGGGAGCCCCCCGGGTGGGAGCTCGACCTGGATCGGTTGGAGAGAGCCTTCTCCGACCGGACACGGGCCCTGATCCTCAACACGCCCAACAACCCCACCGGTCGGGTTCTCTCGCGGATGGATCTGGAGGCGGTCGCGGAGCTCTGCGCTCGATACGACGCATGGGCGGTGACGGACGAGGTTTACGAGCACATCCTCTACGAGGGGGAGCACCTGCCGATTGCCACCCTGCCGGGGATGCGCGACCGGACGATCACGATCAGCGGAGCGTCGAAGACGTACAGCGTCACGGGCTGGCGGATCGGGACGATCATCGCGCCTCCGGAAGTCACCGACGCCATCCGAAAGGTGCACGATTTCCTCACCGTGGGGGCGCCGGCTCCCCTCCAGGAGGCCGTGGCGGCAGCCATGGAGACGCTGGGTCCGGATTACTACGAGGGCCTCGCCTCCGACTACCGCGCCCGGCGCGACGCGATGCACGGCCGCCTGGTCGAAGCGGGGTTCCAGGCCGCGTCGCCGGAGGGGGCCTACTACATCCTGACCGACTTCTCGGAGATCAGCGACCTGCCGGACGACGAGTTCTCCTTCTGGCTCACGCGCGAGATCGGCGTCGCCCCCGTGCCCGGATCCAGCTTCTACGCAGACCCTGCCGACGGGCGCCGCCTGATCCGGTTCGCCTTCCCCAAGACCCTGGATATGCTGGAGGAGGCCGGCGCGAGGTTGGCCGCCGTGCGGGAACGGGCGATGCCGAGATGACCCCGAGGGGTTCCGGCGCGGATACGCCGTCCGGAGGCGAAGAGCGGACCAGCTCGATCGAAGAGCGTTTCGCGAACCGGGTCCAGGTACGCCTCCCGGCGCGCCACAACCCGAAGCTCGCGGCGATCGTCGAGCGGGTGAACGAGAGCGATGAGCTGTACGCGCTGTGGATCGCGACGAACGTCAATGCCGTCGAGCGTTTGGAGATGTCCGATCACGGCCCCGTGCACGTACAGATCGTGGCGAACTCGGCCCTTCGGCTCCTGAGGCTTCTGGTCGATGCCGGAGTCGTTCCGGGCGTCGTGGCGGACTACGACCTGGAGCAAGCGGACGCCGAGGTTGTCGTCTGTCTGGCCGCGCTGCTGCACGACGTGGGCATCTCCATTCACCGCGACGGCCACGAGGCCTTTTCCCTCTTCATCGCCAGACCGATCCTGCGGGAGCTTCTGTCGCCGTCCTACGATGGCCCCACGCTAGAGATCCTGATCTCGGAGATCCTTCACGCGATCATCGCGCACCGATCGGGTGGCCGACCCCTCACGGTGGAGGCCGGTGTGCTCCGTATCGCCGATGCGCTGGACATGGCCAAGGGCCGGTCCCGCATCCCGTTCCGTGCCGGCTCGGTGAGCATCCACGCGGTATCGGCGGCGGCGATCGAGGAGGTGCACATCGAGCCCGGGGAGGAACGGGCCGTCACGATCCGGGTGAAGATGACCAACTCCGCAGGTGTCTTCCAGGTCGATCAGCTGCTCAGGGAAAAACTCCGCGGGTCCGGTCTGGAAGAGCACCTCCAGGTGGAAGCCCACATCGAGGGCGAGACGGAGAAACGTCTCGTCGAGCGGTTCCGTCTATAGGTTGGACCGCCGCCCGGAGGCTCCGAGCAGGCAGATGTCCGGGTACCGCCGCCCGGAGGCGTCGACCATGACCCACGAGATACGAAAGACCCGTGCAGCCGCTCGGTTCTGCGGGCTCGTGTGCTGTGGACTCGCGTTCTGCGGGCTCCTCGTGACCGGCTGCGCGCGCCAGGCCGTCGTCGGATCGTCCGGCACGCCGGGAGCGGATGCATCCGAAGCCACCCTGCGCTCAGACCTCGATGCCCTGCACGCGGCCGAGGGGCGCTTCAACGCCGCCAACGATCGCTACACGAATCAGCTCGGCGAGCTGGAGTTCTCGCCCAGTCCGGGCGTCGAGGTCAGCATCGTTCAGGGGGATCGCCGCGGCTATTCGGCCATCGCTGCGACGGGTGATTCGGAGTGCGCTGTGTTCGGGGGGGAGGCGCGTCCGCCCAGGAGCTACGTGACCCAGCCGGGGTTGGTGGGTTGTAGGCGCTGATCCCCGGCCGCGGGGATCCTCAGCTGCGGCTCGTCGCCCGCCGCTTCCTTCTCTTCCGACGACGCTCCGCCGCCTTCATCTTTCGGCGCTTGGCTTCGCTGGGCTTCTCGTAGAACCGGTTCTTCTTGATGTCACGAAAGATCCCGGCGCGCTGAACCTTCCGCCGGAACTTCTTCAGTGCGCGATCGAGCTCTTCGCCTTCGTCGAGACGATACTCCAAGCTGACTCCCTTCGGTTATGCGACGTTGAACAGGCGGCCGAGCTTCTCACGGAGCTGTGAGGCCAGGCTCTGCGTATCTCCGTCAGCAGGGACGGTTCCGGGGATGTCGGTCGCGTCCCGAGGCGAGACACGGTGGGCTTTTGGCCCCCGGTCTCCGATCATCACCTCGAAATCGACGGGCTCGCCCTCCTTCAGGGACCGGAATCCGTCGCCGACGATATCCGTGTAATGTACGAAGACGTCCTCGCCGTTACTCTGCGTGATGAAGCCGTAGCCTTTTTCGTTTGAGAACCACTTTACGGTGCCCGTCTCCCGCGCCATGAAACCATCTCCTTCTGAAGCACCGGAAAAAACACGGTGCGCTAATTCCCCCAAAGATCGACAAATACAGAAATACGGGGCCACAAACCTATCTCGGGAACCCGGCCATAACAACCACCGCGCAGGCTGGTGACGACCGGCGCATACACGCGATGCCCGCGTACGTTCTCCGAAAATTTGCTGGTTTTGACAGGGCGTCGTATGTTGGCAGCCCTGCTCACCGTTCTGTTGCGGTGCCGGACCGGCGAACCATGCTGGAATGGAGGTTGGACATGGCTGAACTTCTGTCCATCAAACCGGACGGTCTCTTCGAGGTGGCTGGAAAGGCGTATCAGATCCCCGCCGAGTTTTCAGCCAGGGAAGTCTACAGTTACCGACGACTGCTCGAGCCGATACCCGATGTCCCCGGCGGTACCTGCCTGAGCGATGAGCAGAGATCCCGACAGCGGGCCTATCTTCTCCGGCGCGCGGCGGTATGCGTGATTCCGGGCCTCCAGATGCGAGCGCTCGAGCCACTGCCAATGCCGAGCCTGCGGACGATCCACCAGTGGATCTCCGAGCACCGCCCGGAACTCTCCTCGGCGTATCAACAACTGATCGCCTGACGGGTAGGACCCCCCGGAAAACGCGTCACCCCTTCAGCCGCCTGTGGGTCGGGCGCTGAGGGGGTGCCCTGCAATCCCCCCGCGACGATAACGCTCGGGAAGAGACGATCCGTCCGATCTCGGGCGGAACGTGGTCCTCGAGCCTATTCTGAGGAGAGATGGGAGCACAGCTGAGACGAGCCAAGATTCTGAGCACGGTGGGTCCGGCCAGCAGCGACCCGGATACCCTTCGTGCCCTCGTGGAGGCCGGCTCCGACGCGATCCGGATCAACTTCGCCCACGCGAGCCACGAACAGGCCGTCCCCATCATCGCCCAGCTGCGGGACCTGGCTCGGGATCTGGGACGCGCCATCGCCGTTCACTGCGACCTTCAAGGCCCCCGGGTCAGGGTAGGAGCCCTGCCGCGTCCGATCCGAGTGGCGAAGGGTGAGCGCTATCGCTTCGTGCCGGAGGGTACGGCCGAGGAGGGTGACTCGGCGCGTGCCGAGCGAGCCATCCCGATAACGTACGCGGGTCTCGCACGCAGCGTGGGGGAAGGCAACCGGATCCTCCTCGACGACGGTCGCATCGCCTTCGAGGTGGTCAGCGTGCAGGGCTCCGAGCTGGTGGCGATCGCGCTGACCGATGGAGAGGTGAAGACGCACAAGGGGATGAACCTGCCCGGCGTGGTCGTGGACGCCGACTTCGTCACCGACAAGGATCGTCGTGACCTCGAGTTCGCACGATCCAATCACGTCGACTACGTGGGGCTCAGCTTCGTACAGCGCGCAGGCGACCTGGATGAGGCCCGGGAGGAGGTGGGAGGCGAGGCGCTGATCATCGCCAAGATCGAGAAGGACGAGGCGCTCAAGGAGCTGGAGGAGATCATCCGGCTCAGCGATGGCGTGATGGTGGCCAGGGGAGACCTCGGCGTCGAGCTGCCGTTCGAGGACGTGCCGATGGTGCAGAAGCACATCATCCGGTTGGG
>Ga0255054_10000709_pt1 | contig 19630 bp, 20 predicted proteins | sample JV7_2_23_MG_FD_188634 | JGI IMG/M metagenome (GOLD analysis project Ga0255054, IMG submission 188634) | Seawater microbial communities from Jervis Inlet, British Columbia, Canada - JV7_2_23 | ecosystem: Environmental > Aquatic > Marine > Inlet | place: Canada: British Columbia | collected...
TATCGTTCGTTTGCTCAGCTCAATAGCGGAAACAACTCCCCTCAGGTCACCTTTGATTAACGTAATATCCGAAGCTTCCATAGCCACATCCGTCCCAGAACCTATTGCTATTCCCACATCGGCTTGAGCCAAGGCAGGAGCATCATTTATTCCATCCCCCACCATAGCGACTCTTCTCCCTTTGGATTGAAGGTTTTTTATCTCATTAACCTTATCCTCGGGCAGAACTTCTGGGAGCACCCTATCAATCCCAGCCTTTCTGGCAATAGCTTCAGCCGTTTTCTTGTTATCTCCTGTAAGCATGATTACTTCTAATCCAAGTTTTTTCAGTTTCGCTACAGCTTGTAAAGAATTCTCCTTCAAGGTATCGGCCACTGCAATCAATCCCGCTGCCTTGCCTTCAAGGGATATGTACATCGGCGTCTTTCCATCACCAGCAAGCTCTTCTGCTTTTTCTTCTAAATTCCTTACCACTATTTTCTGCTTTTGCATCAGCTTCAGATTCCCCAGGAGAACTTTTTTCCCATCCACTTCAGCCTCGATCCCATGACCTTCAATGGCATTGAAATTCTTAGGATCATGAAGCTCGATCTTTTTCTCCCTTGCTCTCTTTATGATTGCCTCTCCCAAAGGATGTTCAGAAACCTTCTCAGCACTGGCTGCGTATTTAAGAATTTCTTCTTCAGAATAATCGTTTTGGATGACTATATCTGTAATCTCTGGCTCTCCCCTGGTTAAAGTTCCCGTCTTATCAAAAACTATAGTATCGAGTTTATGGGCTGTTTCTAAACTCTCGCCTCCCTTGATCAGGATTCCTTTCTCAGCTCCTTTGCCAGTTCCCACCATGACAGCTGTTGGTGTGGCCAATCCCAGGGCACAGGGGCAGGCAATAATCATTACAGCCACAAAAGTTAATAGAGCAAAGGTTAAAGCAGGAAAAGGTCCAAAGTTAAACCAGATGACAAAGGTAGCAATGGCAATGGAGATAACAATAGGAACAAAGTAACCAGAGATGACATCCGCCAATCTCTGGATGGGAGCTTTAGAGCCTTGGGCGTCCTGGACAAGTTTTATAATCTGAGCAAGAGCTGTATCCTTCCCCACTTTTGTTGCCTGGAATTTGAAACTCCCTGTTTTATTAATGGTAGCGCCTATGACTTCATCCCCTGCTTTCTTTTTTACTGGAATGCTTTCTCCTGTGATCATTGACTCATCGACCGCTGATTTTCCATCTTTGACAATCCCATCGACCGGAATCTTCTCCCCTGGCCTGACAACAATCGTATCTCCGACTAAAACTTCTTCGACCGGAATATCAACCTCTTTTTCCTCTCTAATGACACGAGCTGTTTTAGGACTTAGTCCCATAAGCTTCTTTATTGCTTCCGAGGTCTGTCCTTTGGCCCTTGCTTCAAGAAGCCTTCCAAGGAGTATCAGGACGATGATAAGCGCTGAGGTGTCGAAATATACCGCAGGTTTTATTCCTCCTGCCTCAAAGAAGGAAGGAAAAAGAGTCGCTGTCACACTGTAAAGATAGGCGGCTGAAGTGCCGACAGCTATCAAAGTGTTCATATCAGCATTTCTGTGCTTGAATGCCCCCCAGGCTCCTTTATAGAATTGCCACCCAATCCAGAACTGCACAGGAGTAGCAAGCGCCCAGAGCACATGAAAATTACCCAGGAAGGAAGGAACCCAAGGAAACCAGTGGCGAGAACTACCTAAAAATACAAAAAGCCCCAGAACAAGGCCAACTATGAACTTTGTTTTGAGCTTTTTATATTCTTTCTCCCGGATGAGTCTTTCCGGATCCTCTACTTCCTCTGAAGGGGCGAGTTCAAGGACCTTGTAGCCTGTTGATTCTATAGCACGCTTTATTTCCTTAATGCCCGTCTCTGAAGAAAGGTATTCAATCTTGGCCTTCTCTGTAGCCAAATTCACCACAGCTTTTGTCACTCCTCTGGTTTGAAGAAGGGCTTTCTCGATTTTCTGAACACAGGAGGCACAATCCATGCCTTGAATAGGGAGCTCTAAAGATACAGTGCCCACCTCATAGCCGCTTTTTCTTACAGATGAGATAAATTCTTCTGGCTTAACCAAATGGGGCTGAAATAAAACAGTAGCGCTGGAGGTGGCAAAATTGACGTTTGCCTTCTCCACTCCCTTTAAATCGGCAAGGCCCCTTTGGATTGTTGAAGCACAGCTGGCACAGCTCATCCCCACGATAGGAATATCAATTCTTTCAGATTTTTCCCCGTGTTCTTTCGCAGGCTCTGGCTCCACTTCTTTTTCAGGCAACGCTTGCTCTTTTTCCCTTTCCTCAGACTTTAAATATTCCTCTGGATTTTCATCAAATTTTTCCTTGCAATTTTTTGAACAAAAATAATATTTTTTGTCCTTATACAAAGAAAAACCAGCTGCCTCTTCTTCTTTAACTTCCATTCCACAAACCAAATCTTTAGCCATCTTAATTCTCCTTATTAGTTCATTGTTCAAAGTTCATAGTAAAAAAAGAGATTGCCAAGTTCCCTTCGAACACCCGCAATGACATCTAATCACACAACTTTATTACAAAGTTAAAAATTAAAGACTTTCAATCACCTTTCTTAGTTTCTCCTGGACTTGGTTGGCCATTTCGAGCAAAGCCGGATTTTCAATAGCCTTCATGGAAGCAACAGGATCAACAGCCGCAATTTCTATTTCGTCTTCTGATATTTCCTGGACGATTACATTGCACGGCATCATAATTCCGATCTTGTTTTCAGCTTTTAAAGCCTTGTAAGCAAAGGACGGATTACAGGCTCCAAGAATCGTGTATTTCTGGAAATCCACATCCAGCTTTTTCTTCAATGTTTCCTTGACATCTATTTCTGTCAGAACGCCAAAACCTTCATTTTTAAGAGAAAGGACAACTTTCATAATCGTTTTATCGAAAGATTCATTAATTATTTTAGAGAAATAATAACTCATGATCACTCCTTTCAATATTTTCTGAAGTTTTTTAAAACTTCGATTACTTCATCAATTTTTGCCTTTTTGTCATCTCTATTACTTTTTAGAAAAGAACCCTTTACACATCCTTCAAGGTGTCTGTTCAGGATATTCTCTTCTACACGCTTTATAGCTCCTACTACTGAAGATAACTGCGTGAGAATATCTATGCAGTATCTCTTCTCATCGATCATTTTTTGAATACCCCTGATCTGTCCTTCTATTCTTTTCAAAGGTACTATTTCATCTAAGTGCGTTGTCATTTGCTCTTTCATTCAAACCTCCGGATTAATGGCTTTCATCCTAAATAATCAGGATAAAAGCTCTTTCTTTTTCTGTTCGAATTCTTCCTTATCAATTTCTCCCCGGGCATATCTCTTCTTCAATATTTCTAATGGGTTTTCTTCGCGCTGTTGTCCACCTGGTCTGCTCTGCATGACTATCCACTTTACAAGAAAGATTATGCCAACGATTATTGCAATCCAAAAAATCCACATAAATCCTCCCATGCACCCCTGGTTTCCCCACATCATCGGACTACCTCCTTATTCTTAATTTTTTTTATCCATAAATTCCTTGTGTTGTTTTTCATCTCAGTCTCTATATATAATATAGTATACCCCCCTATAGTATGTCAAGTATTTTTTAAATAAATTTTTCTTCCATCATGCTGATCGATTAATTTTCTTCAAGCCAATAATCTGATAAGGAACTAGCCTATAATTAATACAAAAGGCAATTTTGTCTCCTGCTAGAGACAGGAGACTGAATACATAAATTGTATCGAATTAAATTCGTAAGCCGCCATTAGTCCTTATGATCTATCCGCTAAGAATTAAGACGGCTCTTTAGAAAGTAAGTTTTCTTTAAAACCTGAACTTTATTCCTGCGCGGAGACTGAATCCATTTAGGCTGATATTGTACGGAGGAGAATCTATCATCATTTGGGCCTGATCTTCATAAGAATTGTGAAAATGATATTCTTCCTGACCATGATTGTAATGCCAGAATCCTTCCTCATGCTCTTCACCTTCCATTCCTTCTCTAAAACCTGGATGTAATTCGCCTGTAAATCCCTTTAGATTGACGAAACGGTAGATGCCTTCAGCCACAATCTTAATTCTGTCAGCAATTTCAAGGTCAAATCCAAAGCCAGCATGAGGCCCAAAGGCATTTTTTTCTTGAGTGGACATATCCCGAAAAAAGCTAAGATAATACCCCCCTCCTCCGACCATAAAAATATCCAGTTTATGATTTACGGAGAGAACATAGTATAAATTTAAAGTGAGAGGGATAACTCTAAAACTATGACCACCGCCAGAAAAACTGCCCGTTTGGCCGCTCATCATGCCTCCCATCATGCCTACTGACACACCTCCAATAGCTCCGCCCATGTGCATATTATCTGAGTCGCTCAAATAGCCGATACCAAAACCAGCTCTGATATTTGAAGAAAGTCTAAATTGGATCTCTGCCTTTACATCAACCATTCCACTCCGGCCTTCAGAGTGAGCATAACCCCCCCTAAGAGAAAAATTTATGCGATTCAATCTTGAAGAAGAAGCCCCATGACCTGGCTCAGCATAAATCATTACTGTGCCCAATAAAAAGAGAAATACAAGAGAAACAAAACTAAAAAATATTGATTTTGACGATTTACTCCTCATTATTTTACTCCATTACAATGACATTCTTGATACCATACTAGGGTATGCTATAATAATTATATAGAGATTATAGAATTTGTCAAGTAATAGCCTTAAAATTTGTCGATTTTATTCCTTTTGCGTATGATATTAAGAAAGACTTTTGGAATATGAAAATTCAGATGATAAAAAAAATGACCTCAATCCCAGAGTTGAATATAGCTTTTTTCTCCTTTTTGCTTAATTTTGCATGGGAAGTTTTGCAAACTCCTTTTTTCCTCGACATAAGCGAAAAGATCAAAACTATCATATGGTACAGGTTCCACTGTACTGTAGGGGATGTGATGATTTCCCTCGGAAGCTTTTGGTTAGTTGCCCTGATCTCGAAAACAAGAACCTGGTTCCTGAATCCAACGAAGAAGAAATTGCTACTGTTCATTGCTTTTGGAGTCAGCTATACAATATTCAGTGAGATAAAGAATGTATCCTTGAATAAGCTATGGGCTTATTCTGATTTTATGCCAGTCATCCCCTATATTGATGTCGGCATCATTCCTCTGATCCAATGGGTATTCATTCCTCCCCTTCTGGTATTCATTGTCAGAAGGCAGCTATCCTGACTATATTTTACCTAAAAGGCTCCAATTATTGCATCCTTATTCTCTTGATTCTTTCCAGCCTTCTATTCCCTCTTTAAATAAAAATACTACGATTATGAAGCCTACTATCGGGTCTGCCTGCCAGAAACCAATCAAATAATTCAATCCTAATCCTATGAGCAGTGCTATAGAGAGAAAGGTACAGGCCAAAGTTTCCTTGGAATCAGCAATTAATGCCCTACTCCTAATCTGTACGCCTGTCTTATACTTCTGCATGGTCAATACGGGCATAACGACAATCGAGGCAGTAGCTATTATTATTCCAGGTAAAGAAGGATCAGCGATTTCCTTGAAAGCCAATTTTTTTATAGAATGGAATAGGACATAAAGACCGAGTATAAAGAAAGTCAAGGCCACAAACTTCATCGCTCTCTTTTCTATCTTTTCCTCTTCTTCTTTTGAGATCTTTTTGTGCTGTCTTAGCCGCCAGATCAAAACAAGGCCTGATAATGACTCCACTATGCTGTCCAGGCCAAACCCAACCAGGGCTATGCTGTTTGCAATTTTACCGAATACAATTGATACAATAGCCTCAATAATGTTATAGGCTACAGTAAAATATTCGAGGCGAAGACCTTTTCTGTATAATTTTTCCATATTTCTCGTTCTATATTACCAGGCGAAAAATAATATTTTTTATCCAACTTTATTTTTCTTCCAATTTCTCAACTTATATACCCTATATATCAGATAATCTCAACAGACAGGTAAAGAATCAGACTTTTTGTTTAACAAATTGAACAGAGCTCGCTTCGCCTTTTTACTCAATTTTCTCATTTATAATTAGTTGATATGTTATAATAACTAAAAACAGGTCAAGTTATGTGATACCTGACGTGTAGATTCTTTTAGATTGTTTTCTGTTTTAAAGATGTTTCAAATTAAGGAGTAAGACTTTTGAGGCGATTAATATTATTAGGCGTAATTGGTCTCAGCGTTTTGTCATTGACCGGATGTATGATGATGGGAATGCGTGGAATGGGTGGTTCTTCTTCTCATCCGAATCAGAGGCCAGGTAAAACATTTGTTAAAGAACTTATTGACTCGAATGTCATGATAACTTTAGAAGTTCCCCCACTCATGGTAAGGGAGGTGTCAACATTCTCCGTGAGAATCAATGAAATAAGGAGCGGCAATCCGGTATCAGGTTCGAAAGTCACTTTCATGATTCGTCAAATCGACCGGCTTTCCTCAAAACATGCTGATCATCATGTCGTAATTATCCCTGAGCAAGATGCCCAGGAAGTTGCTGATAATGGAGTATACCAGGGAAAGTACCTGGTTGAAGAGCAGGGAGTTTTTGAAATAGTGGCAAAAGTTTGGCTCAGTGGAGAAGATAACCATATTTCGCCTCTCGTTATTACTGCCACACAAAAAGTTGGCCATATCGGCAATTTGATGGATCGAAAGAGCAATACGCTTCTTATTGTGCTCGGTGGAATAGGTATGGCGCTGATGATGGGTTTTATGATACTTGGATCTCATCATTAAACACCTTCCAAAGTCGTTCATCAGCGACGAATACGGCTCAACCTACTGGCTTAACAGCGAGGATTATACCGATTAAATATATGGATTTGATGAATCAAATCCACACTTTCTCTTTATTGCAAGCCTCCATTATTTATGTTAGAATTTTTTTGACTTAATCAGAAGGAGATAAAATGTCGGGCCATTCAAAGTGGCACTCTATAAAATACAAAAAAGCTGCCCATGACGCCAAAAGAGGCAAGATCTTCACAAAAATTATCCGTGAATTATCCGTTTCTGCGCGTAGCGCCGGGGGTGATCCGGATACCAATCCCCGATTAAGAAAAGCTATCGCTGACGCCAAGGCAGTAAACATGCCTGCAGATAACATCAAAAGAGCCATTTTGAAAGGTACGGGGCAGCTGGAAGGGGTTAACTACGAAGAGATCGTCTACGAAGGATACGGTGCAGGTGGCGTGGCGATCTATGTGGAAGTTTTAACTGACAATAAAAACAGAGCAATCTCTGAGTTAAGGCATGTCTTTACAAAAAACAATGGCCGCATCGGCGAATCTGGATGTGTCGCCTGGATGTTCAAACGCAAAGGATACATCATTGTCGAGCAAGCAAAAGCATCAGAGGATGAGCTCTTGGATATAGTATTGGATGCGGGGGCAGAGGATTTAAGGGAGGACGGCAGCAACTACGAAATTTTTACCTCACCTGAAAATTATGAATCAGTGGTCAATGCTCTGAAAGAACAAAACATAGAGTTAGCTGCTTCCAACCTAGGCTATATTCCTCAGAGTTATGTTAAATTGGAGGGAAAACATGCCCAGCAGCTCCTGCGACTGATGGAAGAACTAGAAGATCATGATGATGTTCAACATGTCTGGGCCAACTTTGATATAGATGAAGAGGAAATTGCCAGATATTCTGGCTAAAAAATAACTTTTATGAGGGTCCTTGGAATTGATCCCAGTATTCAATCTACAGGATTCGGCATCATCGAATTCTCCAATAATACTTACACCGTCCTTAATTGCGGAGTTATCAAACCGTCTCGCCGGAAGCTCTTCCACCATAAAATAAACGAAATAAAATCACGCATGGATGATCTCATTGTCGAATATGAACCCGATGAGGTGGCCATTGAAAATCCTTTTTACGCACGGAACGTCAAAACAGTTATCACCCTCGGTCAGGTAAGAGGCGCTATTTTGGTAGCTGTTGCTTCCCATAACTGTTCGCTCTTTGAGTATTCTGCTTTGGAGATAAAAAAAGCGGTCACAGGCTACGGTCAGGCTGATAAAAATCAAGTGAGGATTATGGTCCAAACACTGCTCAACATTAAAGACAAAAAGCTTGAGACAGACACGTCGGATGCCCTGGCAACCGCGTTTTGCCATTTAAACTCGAGAATGTTTTACCAAAAAATAGAGGAATCAGAAGGAGAGAGGTAAAAGAGATAATGATTGCTTATCTTAAAGGAAACATGATTCAAAAGTCTTCCAAGCAGGTCGTCCTTGATATCGGAGGCGTTGGTTATTGTGTCTGGATTCCCCTTTCCACATATTTAAAGCTGGGAGGTCTCAACGAAATAGTTGAGCTCTTCATCTACACCCATGTTACAGACAATTCCCTTTCCCTGTATGGATTTTCATCCAAGGATGAAAGGGAAATCTTTCTTAAATTAATCAGCATTTCAGGAATAGGCCCAAAGCTCAGCCTTAATATTCTCTCCGGAATTGAAGCATCAGATCTTGAAGAAGCCATCAAACGAAGCGATGTGGCTCGCATTTCTCTCATCCCCGGAATCGGAAAAAAGACAGCCTTGCGCATTGCCGTTGAACTCCAGGAAAAACTCGAAGAGAAAGAAAAGATGTTGGAGGTTAAGGGCTCCCAGGAAAAAGAAGATTTGATCTCAGCCCTAACGAACCTTGGCTTCAAAAGAAAAGAAGTTGAAAGAATCGTGGAGGAGACCATAAAAACATTTTCCCCCGATACGGATTTCGAAAAACTTCTCAGAGAAAGCCTGAAAAGAATGGCAAGAATATAAAAAAGGAAAGAAGATGGAAGCTGTTCTCAGTCCTGTCAAGACAAAAGAAGACCTTCTTTTTGAAGACAGTCTCCGGCCCAGAAACTTCAAAGAGTTTGTTGGGCAGGAAACCGTTAAGTCAAACCTGAAGATCTTTATAGAAGCAGCACAAAAAAGAGATGAGCATCTTGATCATGTTCTTCTCTACGGACCTCCTGGATTGGGAAAAACCAGCCTTGCCTATCTGATTGCAAAAGAAATGGGTGTGGGAATAAAGCCCACATCGGGGCCGGTTATCGAAAGGATAGGCGACCTTTCCGCTATCCTTTCAAATCTGCAGATGAAAGAAATTCTTTTCCTGGATGAGATTCACCGCCTCCACCCTTCGGTTGAAGAAATTCTCTACTCAGCCATGGAAGATTTCAGGTTGGATATTGTTATCGGACAAGGACCGAGTGCACGGAGTCACAAATTGCACCTTAAAAAATTCACCCTGATCGGTGCAACTACCCGCGCTGGCCGCATAACCCCTCCTTTAAGGGGAAGATTCGGTATCATCCACCGCCTGGATTACTACAGGAAAGAAGATTTAGCGAAGATAATCAAAAGGTCTGCCTCAATCATTAAGGTGGCCATCGATAATAAAGGAGCCGATCAGATAGCCCATCGCTCCCGGGGAACCCCCAGAGTCGCCAACAGGCTGTTAAGGCGAGTAAGAGATTATGCCGATGTAAAGGGCGAGGGAAAAATTACAGGCAAGGAAGCCACAAATGCGTTAGACATGATGGAAGTCGACATCCTCGGCCTGGACGAAGTGGACAGGAAAATTCTTTTGACTATCATCGAAAATTTCGGCGGCGGTCCGGTGGGAATTAGCACGATTGCTGCAGCAATAGATGAAGAAAAGGACACGATTGAATCTATCTATGAGCCATTCCTGATGCGCATCGGCTTTCTAGAACGAACAACCCGAGGCCGCAGAGTGACGAAAAAGGCTTATACTCACTTAGGGCTCTTATCTTCATCCACCCCTCAGGGGAGGCTATTTAAAGACAACAAAAAGTAAATGTATGAAAATGGGGCCAGGCTCCATTTTCTTGTAAGCCCGTCTTTTGCTTATTGTATGGGCTGATTCATCTCATGTAGGGGCTTGATTTATCAAGCCCACCTTATAATTATAGGTAAATGTTTCCTTAATAATCCCGCAAGGAAACCTGTAGAATTAAATGGATTAATATCACAAATGCTTACCGCTGACTTTGACTACGAGCTCCCCCAAGAACTCATCGCTCAAACACCCCTCCCTAAAAGGGAACAGTCCAGGATGATGATTCTCCACCGCCGAACGGGCGAAATCATCCACTCACGATTCGAAGAATTTTCCGATTATCTGGATAAAGGAGATGTTCTTGTCCTTAACAATACCAAAGTCATTCCGGCAAGAGCATGGGGGAAGATAGAAGGAAAAGAAATAGAATTTCTCTTCCTGAAGGAATCTCCAGAAGGTTCGTGGGAAGTCCTCTGCCGTCCGGCTAAAAAGGCAAGATTAGGGGATGTAATCTCTTTTTCCCCTGGGTTTGAGGGCAAAATCGCCAAAGTCGAGCCTGAGGGTAAAAGAGTGATCCGATTTTCTTCAGGCGCTGTTCTCTCAAGGCTGAAGAAAATAGGCTTTGCTCCTCTTCCTCCCTATATAAAACGCAAAAAGAAAAGTGTTGAGCTCAGGGAGCAGGATTTAGAAAGGTATCAGACTGTTTTGCTTGTAAGGAGGGAGCCATAGCCGCACCAACGGCAGGCCTTCATTTCACCCCTCAAATTCTTGAAAGAATAAAAACAAAACGAGTTCAAGTGGCTGAGATCTCGCTCGATGTGGGGCTGGCAACTTTCCAGCCAGTTAGAGCAAAGCGCATTGAAGACATTCATATGCTTGAGGAAACCTATTCCGTAAGTCAGGCAGTATCCAAGACTATAAACGAGGCAAAAAAGGAGTCACGGCCAATAATCGCTGTGGGAACCACATCGGTCCGAGCTCTGGAGAGCGCTTTTAAGAGTGGAAAAATCCATCCTGGGAGAAACTCCACAAATCTCTTCACCTATCCTGGGTACGAGTTTAAAGCTGTTGACAGGCTTTTAACCAATTTTCACCTTCCTCAGTCAACTCTTCTTATGTTAGTGGCAGCCTTTGCTGGCCTTGATTTCGTCAAAAAAGCCTATCAAGAAGCGGTCCGCCAAAAGTACAGGTTCTACAGCTACGGCGACTGCATGTTCATCTTATGAAAAGATAAGCCAAGATTTATGTGATCTCTTAAATAGAGACCTAACTTCTTTTTTAAGCTAATTTTTTCAGCTCCTTTATGAGAAACATACTCTTTCAGTAATTCCCCAATTCTAACGATACTTCCAAGAATGCATTAAGCTCGACTCTGGTTACCTTTGTCTCCCAGTTATCAGTAGCATCATCAAGAATCTGGCGCATATCTCAGGAAGCAGTGTTTAAATTTTTAACTGATTCCCAGTTGAATCTCAGTATTTTTTTGTTCTGGTATTTACCTTTTTGCAGTTGCTTTTTCTTCTTCTTTAGCAATCTTTTGTTTTTTCTCCTGTTCCTTTCTAAGTCTGAACTATAAAGAGAGGGATAATTAATTAAATTAATAGAATTAAGATTCTCAGTCTTGCAGCACGACTGTATCATTGTCTTCAGCAGGATGTCATCGTAGCCGTAGTGCCCGCAAAAATCTTCGTCGTAGCCGCCTAGTTCCCAAAAATCATCTTTATGGATTAAAAATGAATTAGGATGAGGGTTTCTGCTTTCTCCTTTATCCGTTAACCGCGAGAAGTAATAGACAGTTTTTTTCTCTTTCTTGAGCTCTATTAGTTTTCGGCACATTTCCGACTGAAGAACGTGATCGATATCAGAAGTAAAAACCCAATCTGTTTTGGCAAATTTGAATCCCAGGTTCTTTGCGCCAGGCTGGTTCCAGGGGATATCATCAGTGATTTTCATTAACGTAAGATTAATCGGAAAGTTGATGGCTAAATCAGCTTTATTGTCGGAACAATCATCAACCAGGATAAAATGCAGCTTCTTCATCAACTCAATCGGGTATTGAGACCAGTTGTCTATTTGAATTCCGAGGGCTTTACTGCTGTTGTAGTATGAATATACTATGGTCAACATTTCTTCACATACCTCAATTTGTCAGAAAACGCAGAATGAGAATCAAGAAATCAGCCTCATTTTTTTTTCTTCCTCAGTTTTTCTGTCTCTTTGAGATCTACTTCAAATGTCTCAGGAGCTATAACAACTCCATAATCTTCTTTTGCCTTCTCTATGCTTATAATTCCATTCTTTGCTTCCTGAGCAACTTGAGCTGGGTGTCTGAGATAAGGATTGCCATATCCTCCTCCTCCCCCAGCTTGCTGGAAGAGAATGGTTCCTTCCAGTACATCCTCAACCAGGTCTTTGCTTGTCGTCTTATACACTTTGCCATCCGGATAATGTAGTTCTATTTTATTTAATGTCGCTTTCTTTCCTTCAAACAACCCGAATGGAGGCTCAACATCTCCATCTCCAAAAGTTACAACTTTCGTCTTCTCCCCTCCTATCATGAACTTGGTTTCAACACCAAGCCCTCCTCGCCACTGCCCAGCCCCAGCAGAATCAGGCCAGTATTCATGGTGTAATAATAAATGCGGAGTCTGCTGTTCGAACATCTCATAATCCTGGTCTAATAATCCTCCAGATGCATCTATCATACCGATGTGGTCATATCCATTCACTCCGCTGGTGGCACCAGAGCCACCTTTCAATCCCAGGAAGCCTATATCCACATAGTTATCCTTTTTCCTGGGGTCATAGCCGCTCGTCAGATAGCATAAAAGCTGGTTCCATCCAGCAGTCACTCTCTTGGGAATCGCTCGAGACAAAGCTCTGATTATTGCATCCGCATTAGGAGGGCATAAGTGATTTCCGAAGGTAGTTGCAGCCGGATATTTGGCGTTCAAAATTGTGCCTTCTGGAATTATGATCTTCACAGGCCTTACCATCCCGTCATTATGAGGCATATCAGGATTGACCATTTGGAGGAAAGTTAAGAGAGTGGCACTCGCAGATGAAGTATATGTTCCGTTAACAAATCCATCGGTCTGAGGATCTGTATCTGAATAATCAAAGGTTATTTCCTCATCCTCAACAGTTATCTTAACCTTTATCTTGTATTTTGAACCGGGTGTTCTCCCGTCATAATATACGGTTGACTCTCCACGGTAGACTCCATTCGGTATCGTCTTTATCTCAGCACGCATCATCTTTTCTGTGGAGTCGAAAAGATATTCTTTATGAGAATCAAAGACTTTAAACCCATATTTTTCAACAAGCTTTAACACTCCTCTCTCTCCCACCACACAGGAACCTATCTGGGCCCTCATATCTGCAGCAACGATGTCAAAACGGATATTGGAGAAAATAAGGTCCCAAACATCCTTCCTCAATTTACCGCGTTCATAGACCTTAACAGGGGGTATTCGGAGTGCTTCCTGCCAGACTTCGGTAGCTCTGGGATTATACCCTCCGGCAACTGAACCTCCTACATCTGCTTGATGTCCCTTCGAAGCAGCCCAGGCTATGAGTTTATCTTTATAAAATATTGGTTTATAAACAGCCACATCATTGTTCTGGTTGCCCATGGAGAAGACATCGTTATGGAATATGACATCACCAGGACAGATATCATCGCCGAAATAGCGAACTATGTACTCACACACAGGTCCCAGAGAAAAAGAGAGGATAGGAAGGTTTTCAGTCTGTTCAAGCATCTTCCCCTTTCCGTCGTATAGTCCGGTCACGAAATCTTTTGCTTCGCAGAGGATAGGTGAGCGCGTCGTTTTTTCTAAGACTATGCTCATCTCTTCAGTTATGGATTTAAACCTTCTCTGAAATACAGAAACTAGTATTTTATCTATCTTCATAACCTTTTCTTATGAGATTGCTTCATCGCTTCGCTCTCGCAATGACATTTCTCTTCATATATTTTAAAAGGTGGGCTTGATGAATCAAGCCCCTACAAAATACCAAAGCCCTACAAAATCGCTTTTCTCCTTTTCGTTTTCAATTATGTTTTCATCATGCACTCTATTCAAGGTGGGCTTGATGAATCAAGCCCCTACAAAATCGCTTTTCTCCTTTTCGTTTTCAATTATGTTTTCATCATGCGCTCTATTCAAGGTGGGCTTGATGAATCAAGCCCCTACAACCTTTTTTTTGATTTCTTTTTCTTTTGTTTTTATGTACATCGTATAGCTTCCGTACTTATCGCAGAGGATATTATATTCGGGAGTAACGAAAGTTGTTGTATTAACCTGCTCTATTACGGCTGGCCCCTCTACTCTATTACCGTACCTGAGCTTATGTCCATCATACACAGGGACTTCTTCAAAGTCCCCCTTCAGAGGCAGATAGACTTTTCTCTTCTTTTTTAAAGCTTTTGAGGGATCAAGTTCGTCGTATTCTTCCTTTTTAAATTTTGGCTTGGCTGTCTTCCCGGTACTCGTGAGTCTCAGATTTATCAACTCAATCGGCGTTCCCACTCCCTCTAATGAGTATCCATAAAGCCGGTTGTGTTCAGAATGAAACTTCGAAACTACAGATTCGATATTTCTTCTCTCCAGCTCATCCTTGGTCATCTCCACGTTTACTTCATGGTATTGTTTAACATATCTCATATCCAAAGAATAGATATGTTGGATAGAGCCCTCTGGAATATTTTCTGATCTAAGTAGCTCAGTGGCTTCTTTGCTCATTTCATCAAATAGAGACCTGAATTTCCTGTTGTCTAACTTGTTGAGAGACGTTGAATAGGTTCGGACGAAGTTGTGCTTTAAATCAGACATCAACATTCCGGCAGCGCAGAAAATAGACGATTCCTTGGGGATAACCATAACCGGAATCTCCAATTCCAGGGCAATCATACAAGCATGAACCGGTCCTGCTCCACCGGCTACGACCAGGGGAAATTCTCTCGGGTCGTGCCCCCGCTTGACACTCACCTCTCTCACTCCCGAAGCCATATTGACATTTATCACTCGATACATCCCGGCTGCTGCCTCGACTACATTCATGCCTAAAGGATCAGCTATTTTTTCTTTTATGGTCTTCTCTGCCCGCTCATAATTCAGGGGTATTTTCCCTCCGGCAAAGAAACCTTTATCAAGATAACCGAGCACGAGATCCGCGTCTGTACAAGTCGGAAGCTCTCCTCCCAAATCATAACATGCAGGGCCTGGCTTTGAGCCGGCACTCTGAGGTCCCATCCGCAAAAGTCCACCCTCATCAACCCAACCTATACTTCCGCCTCCAGCTCCGATAGTCACTATTCCCAGCATAGGAAGGGCTATTCTTAGCCGATTAATTTCTCCCTCGGTAGTAACCAGCGGTGTTTTGTCTTTAATAAGCGCGGCGTCGAAACTTGTTCCCCCCATATCGAGTGTTAGACAATCATCATAACCCTGGACAGATGTGTACTCTATTCCAGCTACTGGTCCCGCTGCAGGACCTGAGAGGAGGGTTACGGCTGCCCTATCCATTGCAATCTGGGGTGATACGACACCTCCATTGGACTGCATGACGAGTAAGACACCTTTAAAACCGGTATCTTTTAATTTCTTAATCAGACTTTTTAGATAGCTCTTTAGTATAGGACCAACATAAGAGTTTAAAACAGTTGTGGAGATCCTGTCATAAAATCTAATACTCGGAAAAAATGAAGATGAAACCGTCAGGTAGGGGCTAGAGTTATCAGGCATGTCGCTGGATTCACCAGGCCCCTCGCTTTGTTTATCAAATTCTTCCTTTATGATTTTCTCGGCCCTGGATTCGTGGGTATTATTGGCAAAAGAATTCATAAAACAGATAGCAATGGCTTCAATGCCTTCTTTTTTAAAAAGCTTGGCTGCATCGAGAACATCAGTTTGCTCAAGTGGAGTTAGAATATCTCCCTTGTAATCAAGTCTCTCTTCAACAGGAAATCTCAAATGTCTTGGAACCAACGGCTCCACGTTAGTGTATCTGTTGTTATACTGTTCTTCCCTTATCCCCCTCCTCATTTCCAGGGCGTCTCTTAGGCCTTTTGTGGTCAAAAGCCCTGTTTTAGCTCCCCTGCGAGTCAATACTGCATTTGTTGTGACAGTAGTTCCATGCACAATAGTTACAACATCCTTGATGAATTCTTTTAAAGAGATGTTTCTGGCTTTTGCCATTTCTGCGAGGCCCTCCATCAATCCTATTGATGGATCATCAGGCGTGGATAAAACCTTATAAATCTCAGAACTTCCAGCCTTTGAAGTCAGCAGAAAATCTGTGAATGTCCCCCCGACATCTATCCCTATTTTGTATTCCATTATTATTTTTATTTTATTATAGCCCGGTTGGCTCTTTGAATTCGCCGAAGACCTCTTTGAAAACTCTGGTTATCTCACCTAAAGTGACGTAGCTCTTCACGGCTTTCAAAATATGAGGCATCACATTCTCATCCGTCTGAGCAGCCTTTCTCAATCCATGCAAGGCATCTTTCACTTCTTTTTCGTTTCTTTGTGCCTTTATCTCCTTAAGCTTTCCCTTCTGCTCGTCGGCAACTTTAGGATTAAATTGATGAATCTCAACCTCAGTTTTTTCTTCTTCCATCACATATTTATTCACGCCGATTTTCGGCGTTTCTCCAGATTGAATTTTTTTCTCCTGAATATAAGCCTGACGGCTTACTTCTCCCTGTATATAGCCTGATTCTACTGCCTTAATCATGCCGCCCATCTCTTCTACTTTTTTCATACACTCCGCAATCTTTTTCTCCATTTCATTTGTTAACCATTCAATATAATAGGAGCCAGCCAGGGGATCAACTGTATCCTTGAGCCCCATCTCATCTGCCAGAATCTGCATCGTCCTCAAGCTGAGCAGCGCAGCTTTCTTTGAGGGAATGGTGTAGGCCTCATCATAGGAACAAAGAGCCATTGTTTGGGTTCCTGATAAAGCAGAGATCAAGGCATAATAGGCACCGCGCACTATATTGTTTTCAGGCTGCTGGATTGTCAAACCACCGCCTCCTCCGCCTGCAATCATCCTTAAAGTCATTGAACGAGGATTTTTGGCTCCAAAACGTTCCTTTATGATCTTTGCCCAGAGTCTTCTTCCGGCTCTGAATTTTGCTACCTGCTCCCAAAGGTTGCCATGAATGTCAAAGTTGAAGGCGATCCTTCCGGCAAAATCATCTATGTTAAGTCCCCTCTTAAGCACTTCCTGGATATAAGCTACAGCAATCTCAAAGGCATAAGCCATCTCCTGGACTGGGGTGGCACCTGATTCTCTTATATGATAGCCGCAGACACTGAAGGGATTGAATTTGGGAACATTCTTAGAACAGAATTCAACCATATCGCCTATCAACCGGATTGAAGGCCCGGCCGGGAAAATCCAGGTTCCGCGACCTATGTATTCTTTCAATATATCATTCTGTGTGGTGCCTCTTACCTCTTCCCAAGGTATACCCTGCTTCTCTGCCATTACAAGATACATAGCCAGCATCACTGAGGCTACAGGATTGATGGTTAGCGAGGTGCTAATTTTATCTATAGGGATATCAACAAAGGCTTCTTCTAAATCTTTTAGAGTATCTATGGCCATTCCTACCCTGCCAACCTCTTCTTCAGCAAAGGGATCATCCGAATCCAAACCCAGCTGTGTGGGTAAATCAAAAGCAACATTGAGTGCTGTCTGGCCCTGGTCCAGAAGCCATTTAAACCTCTCGTTCGTTTCTCTGGCAGTCCCGAATCCTGAATACTGGCGCATGGTCCAGGGACGTTTGCGGTACATCAGAGGATGGATACCTCTTGTGAACGGATATTCGCCAGGCTGACCTATATCTTTATCATAGCTTAGATCCTTTATGTCTTCAGGCCCATAGACAGGTTTGACTTTAATTCCGGACTCGAGAATAATCTCTTTAATCTCTTCAGGTTTATCAGATTTTTTCATTTTGCTCCCCTACCCTTTCTTTTATAAACTCTATAATTTCTTCCAGCTTGGCTCCAACCGGAAAAACCTCGGTTACCCCGTACTCTTTGAGAATTTTTATATCCCTTTGGGGAATATTGCCACCGACCAGCACTAACTTATCGCTGAGCTTATTTTCTTTTAGCTGCTCCATCAACTTTTTGCTCAAAGGAAGATGAGCGCCAGAGTAAACGGAGAGGCCGATCACATCCACATCTTCTTCTAAGGCAGTGTTCACTATTTCATTGATTGTTTTGTGAAGGCCAGTATAGAGGACTTCCATCCCTGCCTCTTTGAGGGCATGAACTATTACCTTTGCACCCTTGTCATGCCCGTCAAGGCCCGGTTTAGCTATGAGCACTCTTATTATTTTCTCGCTCAAAATCCCGTCCTTAGCTATGGTCCAAGTTTCTTCAGGCTGAATTATACAATATGACACCTCCTGCTTCAATCTCTCGATTTAAAACTTACAAAAGGTAACCTTAAGTTACTGATATAAATTAGTCTTCTCAACTCATAGAGGAAGACAATAATTTTCGGCTTCTGAGAAAATAATAGATTCGGCTGCGTTTTATAGTCTGCTAAAGACAATTCACACACGTGTTGATTTATATAAAAAACCAACCAAAACATTGACAAGAACACTTGAATGTAGTATATGTATTATAAGTATTTATTGTATTACACATTGGAGGCATACAATGGCAGTACTTACATTTCGACTAGATGAAAAAACCTATAATCGTCTCAATAAGCTTGCCCTTAGAAATCGAAGAACTAAAAGTTCCTATATCAAAGAAATGTTGGAAATTTATCTTGAAGATTTTGAGGATGCATACTCTGCCCTTGAGCGCTTGAATCAAAAAAATGCCAAATACCTGACAACAGAAGAAGTGGAGAAGGACCTTGGCTTATAAGGCCATCTGGCATGAGGAAACACTTGAAGATTTGAAAAAATTAGACCGAACTACAGCCAAAAAAATCGTTGCCAAGGTCAAAAATTACCTCATTCAAGATCCTGTAAAATTAGGAACTCCATTAAAAGGAAATTTAAAAGGATTGTACCGCTACCGCATAGGCGTGTACCGAGTCATATATGTAATAGACCAACCAGAGAAAAAAATAATTATATTAAATGTCAATCACCGCAGAAAAATATATAAATAAATAAAACTGTAAAAAGGAGGGCTGTAAATATAGAAAAGAAAGCTGAAACAAGAGAAGATGGGTTGCTTATAACATCAGGAGAAGAAGAAGCTAATCAGTACTTGCCGTCAATGATCTCGGTCAAGATCCCATGTGTAGCAGCGGGATGAATAAAGGCAAAATTTCTCTTATACTCGGCGAAAAATCTAGGCTTTTGATCAATAAGTCTTACTTTATTTCTTTTTAGCAATTCGAGAGATTTCCCGCAATTATCCACATTATAGCTTATGAGCATAACACCTTCACCGGCACGTCTAATAAATTTGGCCACCTCTCCGGTACCATCAAGGTCTTCCATAATTTCAATTGCTGTCGGTCCGACCATAAAGCCAGTAACTCTGATCTTCTCTGGCTTATCAACATAGCGGTAAGCTACTTCCCAGCCAAAGGAATCTGTATAGTCCTTTTCTGCTTTTTTCACGTCGTTGACAGCAATACAGATATGATCCACAAAGTTTGTTTTAAGTTTTTCTGCCATTTAATAAGCTCCTTTTCAATAATAGATATAATTTTAAAGATCATAATATTATAAATCCCTAATTGCTCTATTCTTAGTCCTATTTTCTGGAGATGTAAGGGGTAT
>Ga0255054_10000711_pt1 | contig 19601 bp, 17 predicted proteins | sample JV7_2_23_MG_FD_188634 | JGI IMG/M metagenome (GOLD analysis project Ga0255054, IMG submission 188634) | Seawater microbial communities from Jervis Inlet, British Columbia, Canada - JV7_2_23 | ecosystem: Environmental > Aquatic > Marine > Inlet | place: Canada: British Columbia | collected...
TGGTTTGAAGGCTCATGCCGAGATTGTAGCAGCGGTGTGTGCCGACAGAGCGATGCTGGATGCTGGATGCTGGATGCTGGATGCTGGATGCGGCAGGATGATCGATTCCTTTGCTGTCATGTCAAGGGGCGGGGGGGTGGAATTCCGAAATCCGAACCCGCCGGCGGCTGCGGAGTCGGATCAGGCCTCATCCGAAGGAGGAGGCCATGAGCCGCCCGCAGGCGACGGTGCGACGCGTCGGCCGGAGGCCGACAGCAAATCCGAAATCCGAAATCTTTGTGTGGGTGGGTGGGCGGGTCGAGAATCGAGTATCCAGTATCGAGTATCGCGCTCAGGTTTGAAGAAGACCGCTGGCGGCGCCGATGAAAACGGGGCGATCGTCGGACTGAGATCTTTCAATGGCGGTCTCGATGTCACGACGGCCGAGCTCGATGGCCTGGCTGATTCGCGACCACTCCATCGTCCAACGCCCGACCGGGAGCGGGTCACTCGGGGTGATGACCACCAGTCGCTCCTCGCGACGGAATCGGGAGAGCTCTGCCTTCAGCTCGCGGAGTCCGTTCGGCGAGCATGCCGCGATCCAGAGCTCGTCGTACCGCCCCTCCGGAATCAGGTCGAGGGGCACCCGGTGGACCAGACCGCCGTCGATGTAACGTTCGCCGTCGATCGCAACCGCCTCTCGCAGACCGTTAATCCACGGCACGAAGCCGGTGGCGCGGAGCATCAGGCCGAACTCCTCGTCGCTCACGGCATCCCGGCTCGAGAGGTAGATCGGCTCCATCTTTGGTAACGGGAAACCAGGACCTAAGACCCGCGACACGGCCACGACCACCTCGGCATCGGCGGTGCGCGCCGAGCGCACATCCATCGTCCGGAGCGTGATCTCCTGAATCAGACGATCCACGGTGCGCAGCCGTCCAAAGGACAGCCAGGGATGAGGTGCGATCCGCCACGGATCGGCCTGGTGCCACGAGTCGACCATCGCCTCAGGGTCGCCGGCCGCGATCCAGGCTGCGGCGATGCCGCCCGCCGACACCCCGGCCATCAGCTCGAAGTCGATGCCGGCCTCCTGCAGGGGTCCGAGGAAACCGGCGTAGTAGGCGCCACGGTTGGCGCCCGACGCCATGAGGAGCGCTCGCCGCAACGTCTTAGCTCCTGCGATGAGCGTGCGCCGCCGAAGCCTGAGCCCCGGCCGTCAGGATCATCTCCCGCACGTTGGCGTTCGCGGGCCTCGTGGCGCAGAAAAGAACGGCTTCCGCTACATCGGCCGGTGTCAAGGGATCGATGCCGTGATACACGCCATCCGCGCGCTCGGCGTCGCCGTGGAAGCGAACCAGCGAGAACTCGGTCTCCACCATTCCCGGGTCCACCGATGACACTCGAACACCCGTGCCAAGGGTATCGATGGCGAGGCCCCGGTTGAGCGCCGTCACCGCGTGTTTGGTGGCACAATAGACGGCGCCTCCGGGATAGACTTCATGGCCGGCGATCGAACCGATGTTGATCACGTGGCCGCGGCCACGTTCGACCATCCCCGGCAAAACCGCGCGGGTCACGTAGAGGAGCCCCTTCACGTTGGTGTCGATCATCTCCTCCCAGTCCGAGATGTCGCCCTCATGGAGCGGTTCCATGCCGCGCGAAAGACCGGCATTGTTGACCAGAATATTGATGTCTCGCCAATCCTCCGACAGCCCCTCGATCCAGGCATTAACTGCGCCCCGGTCGCGAACGTCGAGGGCCGTGGTCAGGACCTCCGTCCCGTACCGCTCCTGAAGAGAACTCGCCAACTCGTCGAGTCGATCCTTGCGCCGCGCAGCCAGCAGCAACCGGCACCCACGCGCCGCGAAGGCGTCTGCGCATGCCCGGCCGATGCCGCTCGAGGCTCCTGTCACCAGTGCATTCTTCCTGTCGAGATCGAGCGCCATCTACAGGCTCTCCTTTCATTCTCTGCCGTGGAGATGCATTGTAGACGCGCCGAAGGGCGGGTCAGGCCGTGAGCTCCTCACCGGCGTCGTCGCCTCTCGCCCACTCGGGCTGCCAGCTCCCCTCGTACATGGCGCGAATGTAGGGATCGAAGAAGAACTGGTGCTCGCCGAAGGCGGGGCGGAGCTCGTCGATCCAGGCAGCCTGCGAATCGAACTGCGCGAAGAACACCCGGTTGACCCACTCCTGGTCTCTGGCCTGGACCATCTTGAGGACGAAGACCTTTTCCCCACGGATGGTGGCGACTCCATCGACCAGCACCTTGCCCGGGGTGGCTGACATCGAGGGTCCGCGAACGGTTCGGGCGAGCCCGGACACCTCGGAGTGGGCCGCGCTGAATATCCGCAACGCCCGCGCCAACGGCACCTGGAAATACTGCTTCGGACCGGTGTTTCGTTCAACGAATTGATAGTACGGCACCGCGCCGAGGGCCACCTGACGTCCCCACATTTCGGACCACACCTCCGCGCTGTCGTTGACGTGACGAATGACGGGCGCCTGTGTTCGGATCACTGCCCCGGTGTCGACAATGCGCCGCATCGCCATCGCCACCGCCTTCGTCCCGAGCTCTCTCGGGTGGCTGAGGTGGGCCATGAAAGCCAGCCGGCGTCCCCGCGAACGCACGTCCTCGAAGAGACGCAGGAGATCGTCGGCATCGGCGTCGGTGAGAAAACGATAGGGCCAGAAGGAGAGCGCCTTGGTGCCGATGCGGATCGAACGGATGTGGCCGAGAGAGGGAGCGAGGAGCGGCTCAATGGTCTTCCGCAAGAGGGCGCTGCTCATGACCATCGGATCGCCGCCGGTGATCAGCACGTCGGTGACCTCGTCGTGTTCGGACAGGTACTGCACGAGAGCATCGGTGTTGCGGGCGGCGAATCGCAGGTCTTTGTCGCCAACGAACTGCGGCCATCTGAAGCAATAGGTGCAGTAGGCGTGACAGGTCTGGCCCTGGACCGGGAAGAACAGCACGGTCTCACGATACTTGTGCTGACAGCCCAAGACCCGCTCGCCGTCGACTCTGGGCACGTTGAGCAACTTCTGACCGGCCGGGTTCGGGTTCATCCGCAGGTGGATGTCGTGCACCAGTCGCTGGAGCGGCTCGCCCTCCTCGCCCCTGACGACCATGTCCTCGAGCCGCAGAAAATCGCCACGGTCGAGCATCCCGGCTTGTGGAAAGGTCAGCTGATAGATCGGATCGTTCGGGATGTCGTCCCAATCGATGAGCTCACGCAGAACGTAGTCATTGACACGAAAGGGAAGAACGCTGGACACAGCTTTGAGCGCCACGCGCTGCTCAACGGAAAGTCGGCTGATCTCTGGTAGACGGTCGAGGTGGCGGCGGCCGAAGGCGCGGAATCGGGGTTGATCGATGAATGTCGTTCCTACCATCGTTCACCCCCTTCGCGCTAAGTTTTCGAGACCGCTAGAGCCTCCAACACCGTGGATTTACCTTTTCAGGCCAAGGCCGCGCGCCGCGATTCTACCACCAATGTCAACGGTTGCCAAGGGGCAACGGAAACATCACGAACACACAAAACCACCCCGGATCGCTCCGGGGTGGTTGAAGAGTGGTTTTTCGAGGATGATCGGCTACTCGTCCTCGTCCTCGCAGATTTCCTCCTCACGGATCTTGATCATATGAACGCCGGCGTGCTCGACCTTCTTCATCACGCACCCGGTCACCGGGTCGAGGTAGTCGTCGAGCAGGTTCTCGTCGGCCTTGACCGTCAGCATCGATCCGGTCTCCTCACAGCGATAGGTAACGTAATCACCGGTGCCGGGATGTCCCATGCGTTTGATGATGATCGGGTGGTCGCAGTCACCCTCGGACACCCACTTCATGACATGGGCGCCGTGGGCGGTGTGGAACTCCTCGAAATCCTCGCCATACTTCTCTTTGAGGGCCTCGATGTCGATCTCGCCGTCCTCGCCCTTGAGAATGAAGACGTCGTGATCGCCGTGGGCGTCGACGTCGAACTCGTACGCTCCCGCGTCACCGTGTTTCATGATCATGACGCGATGCTCTCCGGAGCCCTCCTCGTCGCCCTCGATCCAAATCTTCTGGCAATCGCCGCCAAGATGGTGGCCCGACATCGGGCCGTCGTGCACCAGCGAGAGACTCTCGCCGACGCGCTTCACCGTGACCTCGTGTCCGCCCACGTCGTAAATGCGCTCTTCCCCGTCGGCAAGGTCTTCGAGCTGAATGACCTCGGTGACGCCGTTAACGTCAATCGTCATCTCCTGCCCGTCTTCTGTCCGAACCTCGACACGCATCGTTTTTTCCTCAGCCAGCACCCATGCTGCGCCCACCAAAAGGACCAGGGCCGCCGCCACCAGGTATCGCGTCCAACTTTCCAGCTTCATACAACCTCCGTCGTGGTTTTGGCCGCGAAAAATTTCCGCGGCGTTGATGTCGGACCTGTTGAGAGCAATCACCATGCCAGGGTATTCAGGCCTCCGCTGGTATTCGAACTTCCGAAATGAGGAGGTCAGCTCCCCATTTCGGGAGATTCTGTCGCGCCGTTTTCGTTCTCGCCGGCCATTCCGTATTTTTCCAGCCGGTAGAGGAACGCCTTGTAGGTCAGACCCATGAGACGGGCGGCAGCGGCACGATTGCCCTGCGACCGTTCCAGCGCCTGCCGCATCATGCCTCTCTCCACCTGCTCCCACACCAACCCGTCGGTCGGAAGACTGAAAGGACACCCCTCCTCGCCGGCTGTCGACCGTCGCATTTCGGCTGGAAGATCCTCGACGCTTGGCCGGCCGTCCTCGGCGAGCAGAACCAAGCGCTCGACGGCGTTGGCAAGCTCGCGCACGTTACCCGGCCACCCGTGCTCCATCAGGATCCTCAGCACGTCGGGCGACAGCGGTCGAATCTCGATGCCGTGCCGGACCGACGCCTGTTCGAGAAAGGCGGCGGCGAGCAGCGGCACGTCCTCCATGCGGTCCCGCAGAGGTGGCAGCTCGATGGAGATCACGTTGAGACGGTAGTAAAGATCTTCTCGAAAGGTGCCCTCGCCAACCAGGGCCGGCAGGTCGCGGTTGGATGCCGCGATCACCCGAACATCGCTCTCGATCTCGCCGGTCCCGCCGACGCGGGTGAAACGACGCTCTTGCAGCACCCGCAGCAGCGTCGCCTGCAGCGGCACGGGCATGGATGCGATCTCGTCGAGAAAAAGTGTCCCGCCGTCGGCCTCTTCGAAGCGGCCCTCGCGGCGACGGTGGGCGCCGGTGAAGGAGCCCTTCTCGTGACCGAAGAGCTCGCTTTCGATCAAGGTGTCCGGGATGGCAGCACAGTTGACGGCCACGAAAGGCCGATCGACTCTCCGACTTGCGCGGTGGAGGGAACGGGCCACCAGCTCTTTGCCGGTCCCCGACTCCCCCACCACCAACACAGTGGCATCGGTCGCTCCCACCTTTTCAATCGTCCGGTACAGGGCTCTCATCGCCTGTGAGCGACCGATCAGCTCCCCGAAGCTATCACCCTCACGGACCGCCTCGCGCAGCTCCCGGTTCTCCCGCTCCAGGCGTCGGGTCCGCAGTACCCGCTGCACGGCGAGGAGCAGGGCCTCGCGCTCGAAGGGCTTGCCGAGATAATCGTCCGCCCCACGCCGAACGGCGTCCACCGCGTGGGCGATCGAGCCGTAGGCTGTCATCACGATGAACGCGCACCCGAGGGATCTCTGGCGCACGTCATCCAGAAGCTCACCGCCGTCGCGTCCAGGCATCCGCCAGTCACAGAGGATGAGATCGGGGACCATTTCCGCGACGGCATGCAACGCCTCGTCCACCGTTCCGGCCTCGCGGATCCCATGACCCTCCCGGCCCAGAATCTCGGCGATCAACCGCCTCTGGGCAACCTCGTCCTCGACCAACAGAACTGAGACACCGTTACCCAATGTTTGGCTCCCCATTGGGTGCTTCCTCACCCACCAACGGCAGCCTCACCGTTGCGACCGTTCCACCGTCCGTGCCATCAACAATCTCGAGCCTTCCGCCGTGCATGCCAACCACCAGTTGGCGAGCAAGGAAGAGACCCATGCCGGATCCGCCGACCTTGGTTGTCACGTGGGGTGAGAAAAGGCGTTCGCGAACGGCATCAGGAAGACCGGGGCCTCCGTCGACGATGCTGACCACGGCATCCCCGTCTTCGACCGTGACGATCACCTCGACCGGCTCCCCATCCGGAGACACCTCGGTAGCGTTTTCTATCAGGTTGGCGAGGGCGGCGCGCACCGCGCCCGGGACCACAAGGACCCGCAGATTATCTTCTCCACCCTCAATCCGAACCTCCGCTCCCTGCTGCACAGATTCCAGCGCGACCGCGCGCACCAGCACCCCGAGGTCGGTCACTTCAGGCTCGGCCACCTCCTCGGCACCGAGGGCAAGAAAGGACCGCAGCCAGCGGTCGATTCGCCGAATCTGGGACCTCGACGTGGCCACGAGATCCCTTTGCTCCCCCTCGCCTGACGCGAGCTCTTCGACGGCCAGACCGAGGGTGTGGAGAGGATTGCGCAGGGTGTGGGCAAGCCCGCGCGAGAGGTCGCCGAGCTGCGCCAGGTGTTCTCTTTCCTGCCATATTTCACGCTCCGCCTCGAGCTCGGCGAGTCGCGCCGACATCCTGTTGAACGAGCGCTGCAGGTCCCCGACCTCGCCGGTCGCGGACACAGGGACCTGGATCCCCAGATCGCCGTGGCCGAGCGCCTCCGCGCCCTCCGCCAGCGACCGCAGCGGTCGCGTGAGCCGGCGGGACAGCACCGCAGATGCAAAGAGCCCGACGACCAGCAAGAGACCACCCATCGCCGCCCCTTCTCGCATGGTTTCCTGGACCTGTTTGACCGCAGGCGACACCGGAATCGGGATCCTATGGACCGCTTCGTCGTCCTCGCTCACGACCAGAAATCGATCGTGGCGCTCCTCGCCATCCTCGACCTCTACCTTCAGCTTTCTGACGTTTTCCGGCAACGCGTCCAGGGTCCCCACGAGCTGCGTGTGTTCACCGATCACCACTCCCTCGGGATGGTCAAACTCGCGGGTTTCAATGACCCACTCGATCTTCTCGGACCCTGACTCGCCAACCGGTCTCACGAATTCGCGACGTATCACCCGCTTGCCGTCATGCTCGACCACGCTGGGATTTGACGCATGGGGGACCACCACGACCTGGACATCGGTATCTGTGTCGTCACAGTTCTCAATCCCAGCCCCCGCCTCAGCCGTCGCGGCACCGTCGATGTCAAACTGGAAATCGTGGGTCCCGGCCAACAGTACCTCGCCAAAGATCGCCCTCTCGGCCGAGAGGATGCGTGTCCCGACTGTCGTGGCAACCCGAGTGACCTCGTCTTCAATGGATCGCAATTGGCGCGCGTACAACCACCACTGAAGGGCCATCAGGGCCAGCACCAGTGCCGCCGTTCCCAGAAAGAGTCGTGTCTGAATCCGCATGTTCCGCTCCAGGATGGAGTATACGCACCAACAAGGGTGCGTGGTTGGTGATAAAGCAAAGCCCGTGCCACAAGTCGCCTCCAAACGTGCGGCAGGCGTTGTGATGGCTTTACGGCTTTACGGCTTTACGGCAAAACGATCAGTCGAGGCGACGGCGCTGTCAAGAGTTCGTGCCGTATAGCCGTCTTGCCGTATAGCCGTCTCGGGCGCAGATGCGAAGTTCGTTGGATCAATCCTTCAGTTTCCGTGCGTGGTGGTCAACGCGTGTATTTTCCCAACGACCCATGAACTCGACCCAGTTGAGCGGTGATCCGCCATTCCAGCTCTCGACAAAGATCGGGCTGCTGAGGCTCGCCGTGAAGAACGGCGGCTCCCCGCGCAGATGGCGGCGGTGGGTGGTGCTGCCGTTGCGGGGGTGTGATTTTCTCCGAAAATATTTCATTTCACTCCATCTGACGCTCGAAACAGCAAATGGTTGATCAACGACTGAAGGTACGATTCGATTCCGACTGTTGACATGTATACGGAGCGAAAGCTTCGAGCATCTGACTATTGTCCAACAAACCTCGCATCAAAGGCATATCATTCCCGCGGTGCTAAACTGTCTGAAATGATCAGGGTCACACCCACACCCGGTTCGGTGTTGCTGATGAGCGCTCGCCCGGGAATCGGAGGTAGTTTCCCGAGATGACCGAGGAATTGTCGGAGAGTCGCGGGAGAGGGCCACGCGTCTGGGCCGTCGGGGGCGGCAAGGGCGGAGTTGGCAAGTCGGTGATCGCGACCAACATCGCAGCCTCAATCGCAAAAGGCGGCCAAAGCGTTGCCCTCGTCGACGCCGATCTCGGCGGTGCCAATCTCCACACCCTACTCGGTGTCCCGAGTCCCAGGGCAAATCTGGCCGACTTCATTTCGAGAAGGGTCAGCTCCCTGGGCGAAGTGATGACCCCGACACCAATCGACAACGTTTGGCTGGTGTCCGGCGCGAAGGCGCTGGTCGAAATGGCCAACCCCAACTTCGGTCAAAAGAGCAAGATCCTGCGTCACATCAACGCCCTCGAGGTCGATCACGTGGTCCTCGACCTCGGCGCCGGGACCAGCTTCAATGTCCTCGACTTCTTTCTTGCTGCGCGCAAGGGTGTCCTGGTCGTCGTGCCGGAACCAACCTCCGTCGAGAACGCCTACCATTTCCTCAAGGCCACGTTCTTCCGCAAGCTCAAGCGCGCCCAACCGCGCGCGCAGGTCAAGGCTGCCATCAAAGAGGTCATGAACGGCAGCGCCCGCAGCAAGGTGAAAACGCCGAGAGATTTGATCTCGCAAGTCTGGTCGGTCGATCCGGATGTCGGTGCGGCGTTGGTCGCGGAGGCGAGCAGCTTTCGCCCAGCGTTGATCGTCAACCGGGTCGATCATCCGAGCCACGAACGGCTCGGCGAAGACATCGTGTCCGCATGCCGCGACTATTTTGGAATTCGCCTCCAATTTCTGGGCTCGTTGCCAAATGACAAGCTGGTTGCGAGATCGGTGGTCGAGCAGAAACCGGCAGCCCAGTACTTCACCCAGATTCCATTCGTCAGCGCCATGCGTGACGTGGTCGGCAATATGACCTATGTGCGACCGAGGGCTTCGTGACAATCCGCCCGGAAGATTGGGAGATCCTCGGGATCGAGCCCGGGGCCGACATCGGTCAGGTGCGGCGTGCATACCGTCACCGAAGATCTCTGTACGAGCCGGCGGCCCTCGCCACCTACAACCTCCTTGACGATGAAGAACGGGAGGGCATGGTGGATCGGATCGAGGAGGCCTACCGGAGGATCATCGGGTCCGAGCTGCCGGCCGCTCCACAGGCGCCGCCGCCGACAATCAAGCCGGACGCAGCAAACGAGGTGGTGATCGGCAACGCTCCTGACCCGCTTTCAGAACCCGGTGCGCATCTCCGGTTTTATCGAACCGCCAAGGGCTTCACCCTGCATCAGATCGCCGTCGAGACCAAGATCGGCGTCGCCATCCTCGAGCAAATCGAGAACGAGGATTTCGAAGCCCTGCCGGCGCCCGCGTTCGTACGGGGTCACGTCCACCAGTTCGCTCGCGAGCTGAAGCTGCCCGATGCCTACGAGTTCGCGAAGTTCTATCTCACAAAGATGCAAACGAGCGAGGAGGAAGAAGAGTAGTCTGGCGTCAGACACTCGTCCTCCGATTCCACCACGAGTAAAGGGTTAAGAGTAATGAGTTAAGGGTCAAGGCGTGCCATTCGGTGGCAAGCGCCTGAGAAGGTCTTTACTCTTAACCCACGAAGGGATTGGGAGCAGATTAAGAAAAAGGGCACCCGAAGGTGCCCCTTGTTGTGGAGTTCGATCTGACCTACTCGATGCCGGCGGCTTCCTCGAGCATGTCGGTCGTGAGTGACTTCGGACGCTCGATCGGGTAACCCAGCGCGCGGTCCCAGGTGATGTTGGTGAGCACGCCCAGGGCACGGCCGATGCCGAAGAGGACGGTGTAGAAGTCCCAATCGGTGAGACCGTAGTACCACTGGATGACGCCCGACTGCGCGTCGACGTTGGGCCAGGGGTTTTTGGCCTTGCCCTGCTCCTCGAGCACGCCCGGCGCAACCTGGTAGATCATGCTGATGAGCTTGAAGAGCGGGTAGTCGGGAAGGTGCTTGAGGCAGAACTCACGCTGCGACTCGTAGCGCGGGTCGGTCTTGCGAAGCACCGCGTGGCCGTAGCCCGGAATAACCTGGCCGCTGTTGAGGGTATCCCACAGGGCCTTCTTGACGAGCTCCTCGGTCGGCTCGGCGTCGCCCAGGCTCTCCTGGAATTTCATGGTCCAGCTCAGGACCTCCTGGTTGGCGAGGCCGTGGAGAGGACCGGCGAGGCCGTTGATTCCCGCCGACAGCGAGTAGTAGGCGTCCGACAAGGCCGAAGCCACGAGGTGGGTCGTATGCGCCGAGACGTTGCCCGACTCGTGGTCGGAGTGAAGGATGAAATACATCCGCGCAACGTCATCGTATGGCGCATCGATCCCCATTTGGTGCGCGAAGTTGCCGCCCATATCGAGGTTCGGGTCCTCAGCGATCTGGTCATCATCCTTGTACTTCAGGCGGTAGATGAAGGCGGCCAGCACCGGCAGCTTGGCCATCAGGTTGCACGCGTCCTCGAACGTCGGATCCCAGTAGTCCATCTTCGACATGCCCTCGTTGTAGCGCTTGACGAAGAGCGACTCGCGCTGCATGGCGAGGATTCCGGCCGAGTACATGGTCATCGGGTGGGTGTCGTTCGGCATGGCGCGCAGCACGTCCTTGACGTATTCAGGAAGCTGGCGACGGGTCTTGAAGTCAGCGACCACCGCTTCCGCCTGCTCGGCGGTCGGGATCTCGCTGGTCATCAGATAGTAGAAGAAGCCCTCGACGCTCGGGTACTCCTGGCCTTCGACCGCCGGCAGCGCCGCAAAGGTCTCCGGAATCGTGCGACCCCGGAAGCGAATGCCCTCGAACGGATCGAGGTAGGAGACGTCGGTGACCAGGCAGCGGACGCCACGGGCGCCTCCGATGGCCTGGGCGATTGTCACGTCGCTGATTTTCGTGTCGCCGTACTCTTTGAGCAGGCGAACCGTCCTCGGACGATGCTCTTCGATTTTCTTGAACAGGGTTTCTTTCAGAGTCGACATCGAGGCCTCCCATTTATTCTGCCAGCGGAGAGGCCAAACGTCATTTCGACCACCTCTCAACCCGGTCGTTATTTGTCAATCCCAGCAAACGATGAAACCTTAAAAGGGCCTAATGCGCCGACGAGTATAGAGCTTGTGAAGAAAAGTGACAAGCTATTTCTCAGTTGCTCAGACTCCCAACTCATCGATTGTTCACCATGCACTGAATATATTCAGTTCGCGGAAATCAACACCTCTGGAACTGGCCGGATGTTTCAATTCTGAAATACATCACTGCCTTTTCCTTGACGAATCCGATTCTCGAAAGCGCGAATAGCCTGGCGCGAGGGTTACTGTCGCCCTCCCGGCGACGTGTCCCTCCTTCGCCAGCGAGTGGCCGATTGGCCGGCCCCCGCCACCCTTCCTTTCCGGCTCCGCCTTTGGCTACGCCGTGACAAGTCCGGCCTCGGCCACACATCGCTGCCGCCGGCGGTTTCGAGTACAATGTGGCCGTCAAGTCAATTTGATCCCGGTTCGAGTCGGCGCTCTTGGGAGAAGTTGTTTTCTTCGCAATCGCACGGCAAATGAGACGGGGTTCACTTGGTGGGCGGGAGGGCTTCCTGCGGTGAAGCGCACCTGGCAGCTGACCAGCACGGCGGAAGGGGCCACCTTCGACCTTCGCTTCGGTTACGGCGTCCACACCCTCGGTTCCGGGGCCGGCAGCGATCTCAGGGTCAGCCATCCGACGGTCTCTCGCAGCCACGCCCGCCTCACCTGCACCGATGACGGCATCACCGTTGAAGACCTCGGATCGACCAACGGCACCGCGGTAGACGGCACTCCAGTTGACGGACCGGTCGTCGTGGCCGACCACGCTGCGCTCAAGGTCGGCGGAGTGATTTTCGAGCTCGGACCGCTGCAAACCGATGACGCCGAAAACAGGCTCTTCGGCCTCTTCCTCGCTCTGGTGTCGCTCGGTCACGTCAACTTCAGGGGGACGTCCTTCTGGACCCGCTTCGGACGGCGCACCGCGCCACTTGTCTTCTCGGGTTACGCGGTGGCGGTGATGACCCTGATTCTCGTCGGCGTATAGAGAAACAGCCGGATACGCGACAGAGCCGGTTCCAGATCCGTGATGCGACCATCTCCAAGTTGACATCATTCGACGCGGATCCCATACTCTGAGCAGTTCTTTGGCGTTCTAGCGCGCAAGCGTTTCCGTGGGGGTGCCCGTATGTCTCGGGCTGAGAGCAGACCCCTCGAACCTGACCCGGATCATGCCGGCGGAGGAAATTGGAGACGCCCACCCACCATGCCGCAGCATTCTGGAGCGGGCCTCCCCTTCGACCCTCAGGCCCGGATTGAACCAGGAGCAGCGGCATGAATTCGTTGAAAACATTCTTGGTGTTCGTGGTGCTCTCGGCCTCAGTATTAACGGTCGCAGCCGGTGAGCTGCCCGGAACCCTGATTGACTTCACTTCGAAGCAACCGATTGTCGGAGCCGACATCCGCGGGATGGCGCCCGGTATCGAGCTGAGTGTGACCACAGCGGTCGACGGGTCGTTCGTGCTCGTTCTACCGGATCCTCCCCCACCCTCGCTCCGGCTCACGGTGAAGGCCGCCGGCTACCAGACCCTCGACCTCAACCTCACCGACCTTGTTCATAGCCAGTTTCTGTCGCTTCAGGCCCACCCGCTCTTCACCTCCGAGATCGAGGTCACCGGCCTCCGCGCGGAGGTTGGCGAAACTCCGGTGACGGTCACCAACGTCGACCGGGAGGAGATCGAGCGCCTCTACTGGGCCCAGGACGTCCCGATGTTCCTGTCACCCACACCGGGTTTCTATGCCTACAACGATTCTGGCAACGGCATCGGCTACTCATATTTTTTCTTACGCTCCTTCGACATGCGCCGGACCGCGGTCAGCCTCAACGGTGTACCGCTCAACGACGCCCACTCTCACGGCCTCTTCTTCATCGATCTCGCGGACTTCCTGTCGACCACCGAAGACGTCCAGGTGCAACGGGGCGTCGGCACCACTCTGTATGGCGGCAGCGCCATCGGGGGTTCGATCGATCTTCGAACCCGGCAGCCCGCATCCGAGAGGCGTCTGCGAGTCGAGGCCCTCGGCGGGGCGTTCGACACCTCACGCTTCACCCTCGAGTTCGACAGTGGCCTCATCAACGACCGATGGGCGGCCACCTTCCGCTACTCGCGGGTGCAGAGTGACGGCTACCGCGACCAATCGTGGGCCGAGATGTGGAACTACTACGCCTCGATCGTCCACTACGGCAACAAAACGACGACCCGCATCAATCTCTTCGGCGGCCCCGAGAAGACCCACCTCGCATTCGAGGGTGTTCCCAAGGCCTATCTCGACGGTGAGATAACCGGCGACCAACGGGCCGACCGGCGCTACAACCCGCTCGAGTACCCGGGCGAGATCGACGAGTTCTTCCAACCCCACTACCAGCTGATCCACAGCTGGCAGATGTCCGACGACCTGGTTTTCCAGAACACATTTTTCTACTTCACCGGCGACGGCTACTTTCAGCAGTTCAAGGAAGACCGCTGGTTCCCGGAGTACGGCCTCGAGCCCTTCCCCGGGCCAGACGGCGAGATCATCGACACCACCGACCTGGTGCGCCGGCGTGAGGTAACGGAGTGGGACGGTGGCTGGATCCCCAACCTCCAATGGTCCCACGGTGGCGGGCGCGGCAGCCTCCAGGCCGGCGCCGCGATCCGCCTCCACAGCGGCCGTCACTTCGGCACCGTCCAGTGGGCGCAGTACTACCCGCCCGATCTGGCGCCCGACCACCGCTACTACGACTACGAGCTCGACAAGACCTCGCTGCAACCGTTCATCCAGGAGAGCTGGCATTTCAACGAAGAGTGGAATCTGCTCGCGGGCCTGACCTGGACCTCTCACCGCTATGACATGCATAACGACAAGGTCGGGGATGTCGCCTTCGACACGTCATTCTCATACCTCCTACCCCGGCTCGGTCTCGCCTTCCACCCCAGCCAACGGTGGAGCCTCTACGGCAACGTCTCGCGAGGCGGCCGCGAACCCGCTTTCCGCGACATCTACGACCCGCAGGACTTCTGGTCACCGCCCCCGCAGGACCTCGAACCCGAGAAACTCACCGATTTCGAGCTCGGTGCCCGCTACACGTGGAAGAACGGCGGCGCCAACCTCAACGTCTATTACCTGGATTTCGACAACGCCATTGTCTGGGCTGGCGGCCTCGACAACAATGGCAACCCGGTGACCGCCAACGGGGCGGTGACGGAACACAAGGGTGTCGAGCTCGATCTGTCGTGGGCGCCCAGACCCCGATGGAACGGGCGCCTGTCGCTGGCCTGGGCCGAGAACACCATCGTAGAGTTCGTCGAGAATATCTGGGGTGGCGGGACCATGGACCATGCTGGGAACAGCTTGCCGGTCAGTCCGGAGTGGCTGGGCACCCTGGAGCTACGCGGCGGTGTCGGCCCGGTGGACGGTTTCCTCCAGCTCCGCGTCGTGGACGACTTCTACCTCGACAACACCGAGGACATGCGGAAGTTCCCGGAGATCAGTCAGGATCCCGATTACATCCACCGCGTCAACCCGGCCTACACGGTCCTCGATCTCGGTCTCGAGGCCGATCTCGGCCGCGCCATCGCGAATCTTCTCAGTGCCCACCGGGTTGCGTTGCGGTTGCGGGTCAACAACCTGACCGACCAGCTCTTCACCACCTTCGGTTACTTCGACGGCTACCAACCGGTGTGGATCGTCGGCGCCACCCGTAACGCCTATCTCGGGGTGACATTCGATTGGTGATGAGACGCTGATTCGCACTGCCGCATCGGGTACAGGTAAGCTAACTCCCGTGACACGGAACTGTTCATGATCAAATCGGTCATCACCTTTGCGCTGCTGATCGCTGTGCGAACCGCGGCGAGAGTCTTCTTCAAGCTCGAGGAAGAGTGGATCGGGGGCAAACCCGACAATTACGCAAAGGGCACCCGGATCATCGCGCTGCTCAACCACACCAGCCTCTACGAGCCTTTGATCGCCGGCTACGCTCCCTACAACCTACTGTGGAAGTTCGCCCGGCACGGGGTACTGCCGGTGGCGGAGAAGACCATGAAGCGGCGTATCGGGATGTTCTTCAGCCTGCTCGTACGACATCCGATCGTGGTCACACGACAGCGCGACCGCACCTGGGACGACGTCCTCAACCGGGTCGATTCCAGGGCGATCGTCATCATCCTTCCCGAGGGACGCATGAAGCGGGCGACCGGGCTCGACTCCGAGGGTCGCGAAATGACCGTCCGCGGCGGCGTCGCCGATATCCTCGAAGCATTGCCCGACGGCCGCATACTGGCTGTCTACTCCGGCGGCCTCCACCATATTCAGGTGCCTGGCGAATTCTTGCCGACCCCGTTCAAGACCGTTCGCGTCCGCATGGAAATGATCGACATCCCCACCTACAAGGAAGATCTCAAGCGGGATTACCCCGATCTCAAGTTCCGAAGCGCGGTCATCGCGGATCTCACCCGACGCCGTGACGAGTACTGTCCTGAAAACTGATGAACATCAGTTTTCAGGACAGTGAGCTATGGGCTATGAGCTATGGGCTTCCCCGATCACCCAACGAATATTGGGGTGGGCGGTGGCCTTCATAGCGCATAGCCCAGAGCCCAAACATCAGATCCATCCGTTGAGCTGCGCGAGGAGAAGGGTCGCGATCGTCTTGCTGTCCCTTATAGTCCCATCGCGGCAGGCGGCAAGTACCTCCTCTACGGTCATCGAGACGACCTCGATCGCCTCGTCAGGGTCCTGGGCGACATCGGGCGCGGGCTCGAGCGGGGTGGCGATGAACGCGTGCAACACCTCGTCGGTGAAGCCGGGGGTCGTAAAGAAGGAGCCCAACTCGTGAATCTCGACCGGCTTCCAGCCGGTTTCTTCGGCCAGCTCGCGACCGGCACACTCAACCGGTTGTTCGCCCGGATCGAGCTTGCCCGCCGGGAGTTCGAGGACCACCGTCCCGGTCGGGTAACGGTATTGCCGGACCAGCTCCACCCTTCGATCTTCATGCAGTGGCAACACGACAACTGCGCCTTTGTGCCGAATGACCTCCCGGAGGCCTTCTCCACCGCTCGGCAACCGCACACGATCCACCTCGAGGTCGAGGATCCTGCCCTTATATACGCACTCGCCTCCGATTTTCTTTTCCTGCAACCGGTCAGTTTCGCCCATTTCAACCCCTCGTCCCACGATAAGTGATTCAAAATAATACGCCTGTCGAGATCTTTCTCCCAAATTTCGGCGCCAGTTCTGGCATCGATCCTGCGTAGAGGACAGACGAGGAGAGTAAGCCATGAGCCAGACAGCAACGTGCGAACTCGTCTATTCGCCTTCGCTGGACGATCTGTCCGACGCGGTCACCAATCGTATGGTCGAAGGATGGTGGCCCCTCGGGAGGCCCTTCACCCGCGGCGAGCACTTCATTCAGGCAATGGTCTTCGAGCCCAGATTCGACCAACGAAACCAGGGCCACGAAGAGAACTGATCGGCAAGACTCCGCCCGGAGAACCACCCAACAGGGTTATTCGACGAACTGGTCGTAACCGGGCTGGTTGTCGAATGTGGCGAGCATAGGCGGACCGTCGTCCTCGAGGTAGACATAATCGGCGAGACCGTTGTGGTCGTGCTGACACAAGACCACAAACTTGACGTCCTTCTTGTTGCCCGCGCTTTTCTCTTCGCTCCCCGCCTTCTCGTTGATTCCGTCGAGATCGAAACCGAACCCGACTCCGGCTTCGTCATCGACCAGATAGAAGTAGGGCCCGGGCTTTTTGCCCCGCCATTTTGTCTTCCAGTAGGTCACAGGTTCCATCGGGGACCCGTTGTCGGCGTATGCCTCCCAGACCTCCTCCTGGATGTTTCGAAGCTCCGTTTGACACCGGGCCAGCCGGGCCTTGTCGAGTGTTCCGATGACCTTGCCGATCGCAATGGCCGAAAGCAGGCCAATGATGAACACCACGACCAGCAGCTCTGTAAGGGTGAAGCCACACTGACCCCGACAAAGATTGGCCACTCCAAACACCCGGTTTTGCTCACATCTCGTACACAAATCCGGGGTTTCGCCCACGCCACAGTCATCGTGGGCGCCGCAACACCGAGATTCGGCACGCCAACGCGAATCTCCACCGGCCATTGGTTCTGGAGTGATCACATCTCGACCTGTGATTAAGTTTATCGGCTGCCGTCTATCGGTGACAATCGCCCGAATGAACGATTTTTCTCATCAAATTGAATGAGTTTTCGTCGAAAATCGACGAATCAGGCGGCTCACGGCGCTTTCAAGGAACTGATCAGCGGTATCGCTCGAGGAGCCCCGTCCGTTCGTTGAACTCGCCAATCTGACGGTCCCATTCCTCCCAGGCGTGGAAGTGGGTGGTCCAGTAGTCGTCGTCGTACCACTGGGCATCGAGCTCCTCAACCGTCTTGCCTTGCTGTTCGACCCAGGTGAAGTACTTGAGGTTGTGGATCCGTTTGCGGTCCCAGTAACCGAGCTCGCGCATGTGGTCGATGCCGGCGCCCAGGAGGTAGCGCTCGTTATGGACAGCCGCCGAGGTTTCTGAGTAGGGACCGTGGATTTCGCGCTCCTCCTCGAGCCGGGAGCCGTAGAGCTCCATCGAATCGGTGGCGACGGTGAAGAGCATGTCCTTCGGCCCCATTTCGAAGAAGCGCGCGGTCTTGATCGCGGTCAGCAGGTTGGCGATGGAGGAAATACCGAGGAGGTCGAGCCGATCGACGAGATCGGGATCGACACCGCTCCCCTTCAGGTGGGCCCGGCCATCGGGCTCGTTGAAGAGCCGCATCAGGCGCATGCAGGCCTCGTCGTCAATCCCTACCGCCACGTCGGTGTTCTTGATGTTGTGGATCCACGGCACGTGCTTGTCGCCGATGCCCTCGATGCGGTGCGAGCCGTAACCGCCGTGTAGCAGAGTCGGGCATTGCAGGGCTTCGGCCGCCACCACCTTGGCACGTGGAAAGACCTCGCGCAGGTATTCGGCGCAACCGAGAGTCCCCGCAGAGCCCTGGGTAAGACAGACCCCCGCGAAGCGCGAGTCCGCATTCCGCTCAGACTCGTAGACCTCCTCGATCGCTCGCCCGGTGCAGACGTAGTGCCAGATGGCGTTGCCGAACTCGGCGAACTGGTTGAGGACCACGATCTCGTCGGGGTGCTCGGCCGCAAGCTCCTTGGTCTTGTCGTAGATTTCCTTGACGTTGGATTCCGAGCCCGGTGTGGCGTAGATCTCCGAGCCCACCTCCTCGAGCCACTCGAAGCGCTCCCGGGACATCCCCTCGGGCAGGACTGCGATCGACGTGCAGGCCAGCAGGTGGGCATCGTAGGCGCCGCCGCGGCAGTAGTTGCCGGTCGAGGGCCAAAGAGCTTTCTGGGTCGTCGGATCGAAGGTACCGTGCACGAGCTTTTCGACCAGTGGGCCGAAGGTCGCACCCACCTTGTGCGCACCGGTCGGGAAGAATTTGCCGACCAGCATGAGGATCCTCGCATCGACCCCGGTCAGCTCCGACGGCAGCTCGATGAAGTTGACGCCGTCGAATCCGCCGCCGGACGCCACCGGCTCGTTCTTCCAGCTGATCCGGAAGAGGTTGCGCGAGTGCAGATCCCACAGACCGATCTCAGCGAGCTCACCACGGATGCCGTCCGGGACGAGGGTGGGGTCGGCCATCTCGCGGTAGGTCGGAATAATGATGTCGCGCTCGCGACAACGTTGGACCGTGTTTTCGAGGACCTCTTCGCGGTTTTTCATCGAGCCGATTCCTTTCGCGGGTGACCATCATTTGACAGCCGGACTATAGTACAGATCGGCGAACGCACTACGAGAGGAACACCATGACACAAACTGGAAACGAGTTGGATGCTGCCCGCGGATACGAGGAGCAGATTGTCCGTTTCTTGAGAGATCTCATCGCGATCCCTGCCGAGAGCGGCAAAGAGGGTGATCGCTGCGAACGCGTACGACGCGAGTACGAGTCACTGGGCTTTGACGAGGTTTTCTTTGACGGGCTCGGCTCGGTGGTCGCAAGGATCGGCTCCGGCGATTTCAAGATTCTCTACGACGGCCATATCGACTGCGTCGGCGTCGGCGACCTCGGCAACTGGGACTTCGATCCTTTCGCAGGAAAGTTCGAAGATGGCGAGATCTGGGGCCGGGGAGCGGTGGACGAGCTGCCGGCCATCGCCGGCATGGCCTACGGCGCCAAGATTCTCGCCGACCGCGGACTGCCCGACGGCGTGTCCCTCTACCTCACCGCCTCGGTGATGGAGGAGGACTGCGACGGTTACTGCATGCGCCACTTGATCGAAACCGAGGGCATCCGCCCTGACGTCGTGGTGCTCGGCGAACCCACCGATCTCGGGGTCTACCGCGGACAACGAGGCCGTATGGAGGCCACCATCACGACCCACGGGGTCTCCGCCCACGGCGCCCACGCCGACCGCGGGGTCAACGCGC
>Ga0255054_10000712_pt1 | contig 19601 bp, 14 predicted proteins | sample JV7_2_23_MG_FD_188634 | JGI IMG/M metagenome (GOLD analysis project Ga0255054, IMG submission 188634) | Seawater microbial communities from Jervis Inlet, British Columbia, Canada - JV7_2_23 | ecosystem: Environmental > Aquatic > Marine > Inlet | place: Canada: British Columbia | collected...
TGATTTTATCCGAAAAGATCTGTAAGGCTATAGCGGATGGTAGCGCGACCGTAATGCACAGCTGCACATATGGTGGCAATCCCGTGAGCTGTGCTGCCGGATTGGCCGTACTTAATTATATTGAGAACAACGATCTTATTTCTCGAGCATCAATATTGGGAGGGAAACTATTAGAGCAGTTAGGGCAAGCCCTGCAAGATACACCTTGGGTTGGCCAAGTAAGAGGAATTGGCCTATTTATTGGTGTAGAGTTAGTAGCTGATAAAGAAAGCAAAAAGCCGTTTCCTAGCCATTTACAATTAACAAATTTGGTTCAAGACGAAGCTTTTAAAAATGGCCTTATCATACTTGGTGGCGTAGAGGGCCTAATTGATGGAGTTTCGGGAGATCATTTTGAAATACTTCCTCCTTACGTGGTGACAGACGAACATATTGAATTTATTACTAAAACCGTAAAAAAGAGTATCTCGGATGCCGTTTTAAAACTTCCAAGGGAGTAGCATTAGGAAATACAAAGAGGGAGAAATATGTCCGTTCATAAATTAACGCCCTTACTTATCGATAGGTTAGATGCTCTGAAGCACAAAGGGGCGCTAAAGGGTCAGGAAATGGTAATTACAGGGTTAAAAGCCGGAGAAGGTAAGAAGGGCCCACGGTTTTTTATCAAAGGTTTTGGGGGGAAAGAATTCATCAGGATGAACTCTAATTCTTATCTTGGGATGTCTCTGAGAAAAGAAATCATTGAGACCGAAGAACAGGCTGCTCGGAAATACGGCGTTGGGCCTGGTGCGGTTCGCTTTATTAGCGGTACTTATGAACCCCATGTCGAGCTGGAAAGAAGGCTGGCTAATTTTCATAATCGACAATCTGCTGTGATTTTCAGCTCGGCCTATTCTTCCGTTCTAGGGACGCTGGTTTCTCTCATAGATAAGGATACCGTGGTAGTCAGTGATCAACTGAATCATAATTGTATTATTAACGCGGTCAGGCTAGCACGACCAACCGTTAAGACTGTTTATAAGCATTCGAACATGACCGATCTTGAAGAAAAAATCATTGCATCGCGGGGAAAAGGTAAACGGGTGTTGTTGGTCACCGATGGAATTTTCAGCATGCGGGGTGATTATGCACCACTAGATAAAATATCGGAAATTGTTGAAAATTACGATTATGAATTTCCGGGAGGTATTACCACAGTTGTCGATGACTCTCATGGTATCGGGGCATTTGGAGAAACTGGGAGAGGAACGGAGGAGTATACAAAGGCGACGGGCATAGATATTATCGTTGCCACCTTGGGAAAATCCCTGGGAGTGAATGGTGGTTATGTTGTCGCCGACTCGACGATTATATCTTACCTAAGAGAGACAGCACCTTTCTATATATATTCGAATCCCATAACACCTTCGGAGGCCAGTTCAGCGATAAAGGCGGTCGATATTTTAGACAGTGAGATTGGGAGAAAACTTTTACGCCATCTCCTGAAAATGACCAATCGAATTGAAAATGGACTGACAGATTTAGGTTATGAAATTATCGAAAGCGACCACCCTGTTGTGCCGTTGATGATTAGAGATACGAATAAAACTGCGGACTTGGTGCGTTTCTTATTCGAGGAGGGGATAATGACGACCGGATTGAATTATCCGGTGGTTCCTAAGGGCGATGAAGAGATCAGATTTCAAATTTCAGCCGATCATACCGAATACGATATAGATTACGTACTTGAGATATTAAAAAAATACAAAGAGAAAACCGTGTGATAAAATGTTTCTAACCTCACTTATAAATGAAAAACGTAATCAAATGACTATCAAAAGGCATGTTTTCAAACCGGAAACCCACTGATTCTAGCTTTATTTAAGAACCTTCAGGCAAAAAAAATGGTTCAACAACCCTATACTGTCAGGCATAGGTGAAAATTTTTTGAAAGATCACAAATTCGAAATGGACCCTTGGCAATTCTTGATTGGGACGAATTCCGACTCTTTCGTAAATCGTTCATTTGTGACTGTTAACAGTATAACTTGCAGAAACTCAAAAAGAAAGGAGGTCACGCTATGATCAACACCAGGAAATAAGTGACATCGTCGGGATATTGAGTGCGAAGTAAAGAGGAAGGGGCGCAGGATAAAAGCACACGCAAACCTGAATCTGGCGTTGGATTACTTAAGACCACGCCCGCAAATACTTTGGTAATATCAATGTCCTTGGAGAGAAAACATGTTGATGGCAACAGCCCAAATGAAACGTCCTGTAATATGAAACTTAATCAGGATAACACCTAATGAGGAGAAATAAAATGAAAGTATCAAAGAATCTCAGTGAGAAAGTGTTGAGTATGTTCGTGATGCTGTTCGTTGCAATTATTTCAATTTCAGTAGCAAGTGCTGGAACTTTAGAGGATGTGAAAAAACGAGGCAAGTTGATCTGTGGAGTCAATCCGCAGGTTTCGGGGTTTTCCGTGCCAGATGAGAATGGAGTTTGGCAAGGTTTCTCAATCGATCTCTGCCAGGCGATTTCGGCAGCAATTGGCGTAGAGACGGAATACAAGCCTCTTGCGAGCACAGAGCGCTTCATTGCTTTAGCAACTGGTGTTGCAGATGTCTTAGTCATGACCAACACTTGGACCATGACACGTGATACCAAACTCGGCGTGATGTTTGCAGCCACCCATTATTATGACATTCAGAGTTTTCTGGTAAGGAAAAGTGTGGGTGCCTCTAAAATTGCGGATCTCAATGGAGCCAGTGCCTGTGTCACATCAGGGTCTACCGCTGAAACCAACCTTGCCAATTTATTTAAGGAACGTTCCCTCAAATACAAACCAATCACGTATAAAACCAGTTCTGAAGCACGTCTGGCCTATAGTTCTGGTCGCTGTGACTTCATTATGGGAGATCAGACCAATTTAGCAAACATGCGAGTGCAACTAAAAGATTCTGATGCCCATACAGTATTAAAGGAGGGCATTGGTCGTGAGCCTTTATCTCTCGCTGTTCGTCAGGGAGATGACAAGTGGTTTAATATCATACGCTGGACCTATTACAGCCTTTTGATTGCTGAACTGCATGGTGTCACCCAAAGCAATGCCAGTACCATGGCCCAAAGCTCCAAATCTACGGAAGTGAAAAAATTGCTTGGTAGCGGTGGTGGAAATCTTGGAGAAGATTTGGGATTGGATACTCAATTTGCTCTGCGCGCAATCAAAAAGGCTGGCAATTACAGCGAAATATTTGAACGCCACTTAGGGCCGAACACGCCGATTGGCTTATCTCGTGCGCTCAATAGGCTATGGGTGAAAGGCGGAATCCAATATGCCCCCCCCTTCAAATAGAACTCGGATGTTAAAACCGTTCAAAGGTTTTTTAACATCTTAATTTGATCTAAATCATCCACTTCTGGTGGAGGACCCTAAAAGGTTCTACCGTTCCGGCGAGAATAAAATAGGTTCTTCCAACAGGGACGCCCCAAGAGGAGCGACCAGGGGGAAGAACCTATGCATGTGGGCGATGGGGATGCAAATACCATGTAGTGACCGTTCCGAAATGCCATAAAAAGAAACTATATGGAAGATTTCGAGAGCAAGTTGGACAAATAATAAAGGATTTGTGCGGGCAGCGTGGTGTTGACTTTACTGAGGGCCATCTGATGCCTGATCACATCCACATGTGTTTGAGTGTTCTCCACAAATTCAGTATCGCGTTTGTAATAGGATTTTTGAAAGGGAAGAGCGCAGTACGTATCCACAGGAATCTTATGGGGAATAAAAGGGTGACAGGTTTACACTTCTGGTCGTGAGGATATTGTGTAAGCACAGCTGGGTTGGATAAAATAACATAAGAAAATATATCCGTGATTAGGAGAAACTTGAGAAACAGCAGTTGGATTTAAACCTCGATTAAACTTATAAACGAGCCCCAACGGGGCTTTCCCTATCGTAAATGCCCCCTCCGGGGGGCTACCTGTGGCTTCCCGCTCTGCGAGGGAGGTAATCCTTTGCTATTTTCTAACTTCCGGAATGCTGGATTGCCCCCTGTTCCCCATACAACCTCCTTAAAAAAAGAAGGAAATAGCATGGGAAGCCTTTCATTTCCTCCTCTTTTTTCAAGAGTAACCGACCTGAAACGATCCTGTGGTAGCGAGTGTGTGGAAATTTATGATTAAGGAACTTATGAGTGCTTCATTGATGACACATGGATTGAAACGACTATGGGCCTATTGGCGTAATTATCGAGTGAGGGCCGTCATCTACCAAATTCTGATTGTCGGCACCGTGGTTTTCACTGCCTACTCTTTAGGAAGTCGAGCCAAGGACAAACTGGAACGGATGGGCTTGAATTTTGGCTTCAATTTTTTGCCTGAAACCGCAGGTTTCGACATTGGTGAGCAGATTCCGATTTTGAGATTAGAAGGGGGCGCGATTTATTTTTTTGCGGTGCTCATTGCGGCCATTTTGTTTGTCGGTTTGTTGAATTTATGGGGACGTTCTCGTTCAAAGGCCCTTCAGCACTCCTTGCGAATGGTCATGCTCAAGGTTGTTATCCTTTATGGGCTTCCCATCCTCACCTTATTTTTAGTGTACCATTCTATCAAATTTGACGATTATACTTCTGATAGCAGCTTCATCGATGCCTTCATCATTGGTGCTCTCAATACTATTCGTGTCAGTATTTTTTCCGTTGTGACATCTACGATTCTCGGTTTATTCATTGCACTCATGCGATTGTCAAAAAATTGGGTTTTGAGAACATTAGGCCGAGGCTATATTGAAGTAATACGCAACTTACCGTTTTTGCTGCATATTTTTTTCTGGTACTTTGCAGTGCTACGGACGCTGCCCGGAGTCCGTCAAAGTTGGAGCATTGGTGAGACAATATTTATAAACAACCGCGGCATTTTCATTCCGGCAATCAATGCAGAAGCGGGTCTCAGCGCCTTTCTTGCCGCCATTGCCATTGTGGGGTTCTTGATCTACATGCTTTCAGTCATAGCCCGTAAAACTCAGGAAACCACCGGACAACAGATTCCATTTATCCGATATACCCTGCTGTTCTCGTTGGGGCTTCCGGCAGTCGCTGTATTATTTTTCGACAAACCGTTCTCTTTCAGTTTGCCGACTTTACAAGGATTTAATTTTCAAGATGCGATCTCTTTGTCGCCGGAGTTTGCCTCTTTGTTGATTGCCATGACCTTTTATCATGGAGCTTACATCAGTGAAGTTATACGCAGTGGTATTCTTTCCGTTCCCAAAGGCCAGTCTGAAGCAGGGAAGTCACTAGGTTTGCCTCCATGGAGAGTGTTCAGATTGCTGGAGTTTCCTCAATCTTTGCCAGCGATTTTACCACCATTGATCAGTCGCTATCTCGGTTTGATCAAGAGCAGTTCTCTGGGGGTTGCAGTAGGCTTTCCTGAAATCGTCAGTATTGGACACAGTATCGAATTTACTACTGGCAAAGCTATTGAAATGGTCTTGCTCGTTATCACTTTTTACCTCATCTTGGCGATCACGGTTTCACTTTGGATGAATTGGTATAATGCACGGGTTCAGTTTATAAGAGGGAGTTGAACTGACATGATGGATTCAAAGATAACAATCGACAAACCTCCTGGAGGAAAAACAGGTCCCGTTAATTGGGTGATTTCCAACTTACTCAACCCCTGGTGGAATGCAATACTCAGTGTGATTATCTTTGTAATGTGTTTTTTTGCAGTGCATTCTTTCTATGGCTGGGCTGTAAAATCGGCCGTTTTTGCTTCTACCCCTGAAAGCTGCGAGGGCATTGACGGAGCATGCTGGTCTTTTGTCGCCGACAGCATTTGGCTCTTTCTAGTGGGACTCTATCCTGCTGAGGAACGCTGGAGACCGATTTTGTTTTTCTTTCTCCTTTTGCTACTTGTTTTAACGAGTTACTCCTGTCGGAATATACTCAAAATCCGAAGTCTTGTGGTATTAAACATCGCTGGGGCTCTTGTTTGTGGCTTTTTGTTGTATGGCAATGAATGGATAGGGCTGCCGGTTGTGCCTACTAGCAAGTGGGGGGGCTTGCTCTTAACCCTGGTGCTCTCCATTGTCGGAATTGCCTTTGCCTTTCCTTTTGGCATTATTTTGGCACTGGGACGGCGTAGCCCCAACATGCCTGCCGTGCATATTTTGTGCGTTGGATTCATTGAATTCATCCGTGGAGTGCCCTTGATCTCTATCTTATTTTTAGCTTCCATCTTGGTGCCCTTATTTTTACCCGATGGCGTGGATGTCGACATCCTGATCCGTGCTCAAATTGGAATCATTCTATTCCAAGCAGGTTATTTAGCCGAAGTGGTGCGTGGAGGCTTTCAAGCTTTGCCTACAGGCCAGGAAGAAGCCGCCAAATCCTTGGGGCTAAGTTATTGGCAAACGGTCATTTTAATCACCTTGCCTCAAGCATTGAAAATTGCATTACCGTCGATTACCAATCAATTCATTATCGTCACCAAAGATACCACTCTGGTCTCAATTGTTGGTTTATTCGACTTGCTGGGCATTGCTGAACTATCTATCCGCAATCCTAAATGGCTTGGAACAACTTTTGAAGCCTACATCGCTGTAGGACTCATGTATTGGATTCTGTGTTTTTCTATCTCTCACGTTAGCCTTAAATTAGAAGAATATTTAAAAACAGATCGTACCTAAGACCCAGGAAGCAGGGGCATTGAATATAGAATTACCCTTTATGCGCGTAGCAGGTATTGACAATGTTTGTAGCAATGCTATTGGAATTCAATTGTTAGAGCAAGCCACCCACTTTAACCTACTCATATTGTGTACTGAATTGTGAACTTATGAAAAATAAAAAAGTTATAAAACTGGATGAGATGGACAGAAATATCATTAGCGAGCTTAATAGAGATGGAAGAGTATTATACAAAGAAATAGCTCGAAAATTGGAAGTTTCCGAAGGGGCGATTCGTTACAGAATGAAAAGAATGAAAGAAAGCGGTTATCTGAGAATTCTCGGGGTTGCGGATCCGTTTTTCTTTAAAAATAGCATCAATGCACTTATCGGAATTAATTTGGAAGCCAGGGCCCAGCGGGGCCTTGTTATGGAAAAAATATCCGATCTTCCTGGCGTAAAGTCGGTTTGCACTCTGACCGGTCGTTATAATATGATGGCCGAAGTATTTCTTCAATCAAGGGAAGATTTAAGACATTTCCTTGAAGATGATCTTGCTCAAATTGGAGGAATCAGCGATACCGAAACATTTATTTGTTTGTCTGGAATCGGGAAATGGGTCTGATCCGTGATGCGCAGAATAAATTTGTTTCAGTCCTTTCTGGGCAGTAATTGTCGAAGTGATGGATAAGTTGCTTTTAAGGCTGCTATTATATAGATGCGATTGACTTCCAGATTTTCAGGTTCATAGACGCTGCGCTCACCAATGGTCACCGAAAGTTCGCGCACGTGATGCCGCAATTGTTCGGTGGTCCGGTCGATGTCGAACATGGCTCCCTCCTGTTCGGCGGAATTTGCGCAGGGGGCATCAAACGCCAGTATCAATAATCCAATAATTGTCGTTACCCCGGCGATCGTGCAAACAAGCCTGTTGTTTTTGCTAGTGCGGTCCATAAGTGCAAGGCGAAAAAAACTGAGGATCCAAAAATGAAATATAAGGATTGAAGAGGTCTTTCTTTGATTTCCGAGGAATGATTCTGGCATTGCTCGCGTTTGATAATCAGGAATATTGCACATTGATAGACAAAGTGCTGCGAAAGCTGAATTTAGCAAATACGTGATCAACCCCAAAATATGGGGTCTGGAAAGGTACTGGCAATTTATGGTTTAATGAACATTGCATTCGCTATTCCTCGGAAATTAACGATCCGGAATAATGCATCTCTTAGACACCATTCCTTTCGTGGGTATCAAGGTTAAATGATCTATTTGTTCATTCAAACAGGAACGAATATCCCAGACTTTCCTTCATTCCGGGGAATATGGTGCCCTTCTTATTTTTTTAATTACCCGAGTTTAGATCAAGCAACAGCGTAAATTTTCACAGGCTGTTTCTTTCCCTTTACCTTTGTCGTAGGCAATTGTCTGAGTTCAGTAGTTACAAGGTCGACCTCAGTCAGGCGTGCGTGGGTGGCCTCTGATATGATCATCTCCGCATCTAATTCCTTGGTTGATGACTGTAGTCGAGAAGCCAAATTGACTGTATCGCCTACCAGGAGATAGGACAAACGGTCTGGACTACCGATATTGGCAGCTACCACCTCACCGGTGTGAATGCCGATGCCGTGTCGGAGACCGGGCCAATTTTTTTTCTCAAAGTCCCGGTTGAGCTTAACCAATCGTCTACGCATCTCCAAGCCCGCCCGGAAAGCTCTTTCTGGATGATCAGGAAGAGAGATCGGGGCACCAAAAACAGCATAAATCTCGTCTCCAATGAATTGAAGAACCAGCCCACCTTGACCCTGGATAGCCTCAGCCATTTCCTTGAAATAACTATTCATTATTTTAATAACAAACTTTGGCTCGTGGCTTTCGGTCATGGGGGTAAAGTCTCTCAGGTCGGAGAAAAGAATTGTCACCTCCTTCTTATCACCGTCCAGTGTTATTCGCCCAGAAAGGACTTCATCACGGATCTCCTCAGAAACATGTTTGCCAAAAGTTTCCTTGATAAAGTCACGCTCTTTCAAACCGGCAATCATCTCATTGACCACGTCCCCGGCATATCCTATTTCGTCGTTAGAAGTCACATTTACACGCGAAGATAATTTGCCCTGGTTTACGCCTTGCAGAACTGTTATCAGCTTTTTTAAAGATACAGATAGGTTTCCTGACATAAGTATGGTGAGGATAAGTCCAGCGACAGCATAAATTGGTACCGTCGCAAACAAACTAACCAGAAGCAACTCCAAAGAATCTGCTGTTCGATATGCAGTAAGAAGAGTGGCTGCTAAAGGAATTAAATTAATGGCTGCAAAAAGTGCAACCAATCGGACGCGAAGGCTAATTTTCAATACACCTGAAATGCGTTGCAACCTCCCATCGGGAAAGAGACTCGGTGCCATCCATCTATGAATAAAAAATTCTATGGCTAAAAGGGAGATTGTAGCCGTAATGACGGATAATAACAAGGCATCTAGCGCGCCCATACGCGTAATCGGGTTCGGTAGTCCTAATCTATAATGAGCAACGGCAACGACCACAGCACCCAATAAGCCACCGGTTAATGTCAAAAGAACTGCAAAAAAAGGTTCATTGAGAATCCGACGTCGGGCCACCGTTATCAGATCCATCGGAATCCTTCGTCCTTTGGCCCTCCAATTGAATAAACGACGAATAGGATGTTCGTATGAAACTATCACTATGATGATCACCAAAAGCAAAATCGGAGCAAGAGTGTAGCTTCGACCACCTTTAAGGAATTCTTCAAGCACTTCCGGTCGATAGGGCTGAAAAATGAATCTGAGAGTGGTCACAACTAAAATCCCAATGGCTGCGGATATGAAATAGACCAGAAGCGCGCCATTCTTTAGCCACCACAAATTGATATTGGTCCTCATAAGACTCTCATTTACGGTTGCGACAAGATTGGAGGGTTCTGATGATTGGTTGCTATCCACTTTTAGAGACAACATGCCAGATCTCCTTTTAATTGGATCGAATAGAGCAAATTCCCCAAAATTAACACGTGTATTTGCATGTGGCACTTAAATTTAAAGATCCTATTTTTGTGCCATTGGTGGAGTCGGAGAACTTCGAGGATTACGGGATCCCCAAAATGGATTAGGCCCCTGACCTGGAGGTCCACATTTTCGACAGCACGGAGTCTATCGGAGGGATCTGTGGGTCCGTGGTGTTCAGATAAGTTTGTAAACTTGCACGGGCTCCCTTTTCCCTTTTACTTTGGTAACCGGAAGTTTTTCCACATTGAGATCGTTTTCCAAACCTACCATAGTCGCGTCGCTGAGCAGAATATCGGCCCCGAAGTCTTTGTTAAACTCCTGGATGCGAGAGGCGAGGTTCACCGTGTCACCGACAAGGGCATAAGATAGCCGGTCTGAGCTGCCGATGTTGGCGGCCACGACCCTTCCGGTGTGGATGCCGATGCCGTGCCGGATTGGTTTGCAATCCCGTTTTTCCAGTTCGATGTTGAAATGTCATTAACTATGAAGAAGCCGTTTGGTTTGATAGCTCGATTGATTTCTCCTAAAACGCTCTGCCAGGGACGAATGTGATGTAGGACCTTGAATGAGAGGATCATATCAAACTCGGTATTTCCAAAGGGCAAGCTTGTGGCATCGGCGTTAGAGAATCGCAGTTTTTCACCTGACCCATGGGATTTTATCGCCTGTTCGATCTGCTCGGGATCAACATCTGTTCCAACAAGGTTGAGGTCGTGCTTGTTGACCAGGTAGGCGGAGAGGGAACCCGTTCCACAGCCGATTTCCAGCACTTTGGAAATGCCCCCCAATTCGATGTAATTGAGTAGGTGTTCCAAGATTTTTATGTTGCTTCGGGCGTGTTTTTCACTGTTCACAAACCATTTTTCTATTTTCAACATTTTCATTTTTTTGACTTTTCAGTTTTCTACGACAAGAATGCTTTATCAGTTGATAAGAAGACCCTCTAACCCACAACATATGGAAATATTAAAACAGAGAAACAACCGGGAGTGGCTTTTGAACATTTGAAAGTACACCTTCCTTGCCCAAACCGGCAAAAATCTAATGTATCAAGAACTCTGCAACATTGTAATTACAATGTGCATTCTATCGAATTTGTATTCAAATGTCAAAATATCAAAAAACGGAAGCCCCAAAAATGAAATATTGGGATTGAAGAGGTCTTTCTTTGATTTCCGACGAATGTATTTGGCATTGCTCGTGTTTGATAATCAGGAATAGTGCACATTGAGTGCTGCGATAACAGGAAAAAATTCAAAACCTCTTTCTTGGTTTCTGATCCATACTAACGTTTTTTTATGATAGCTTTCAAATTTCGCCCCATGACATCACGATATTCTGTCATGTGTAAGGTTTCAATTGTCTCCATAGTTTTATCTGCAAGTTGATCCTGGGACATGCCATCAATAATATAAGCAGTTTCCTCTTCAGAAAATGTTGGTCCGGTTTCAATCCAATTCAAGAGCTTCTGATTCATCGGGCAGGCGTTCTGGCAATACAGGCAGCCCACAAGGCAATTATGCCAGGAAGGATCCAACCATTCTGGGAACTCCCCCTGGCGCTCATTGTGAAAAGTGATGCAACGCTCTGCATAGACCAAAAACCGATTCGAGACAATTGCACCCGTCGGGCAGGCGTCCATGCAAGCGGTACACCCATCACAGGTCTTCAGGATCTTTAAGTCTCTCCAATTGTCTTCCGCAAACGACAGATCGGAAACGAACACCGCCAACCGGTGAAAACTGCCTATACCGGTTACATAGGTAATGTTGTTCTTGCCATATCGCGCCAGACCGCTGCGCACTGCCAGAAGCTTTTCCGGCAACCGAATTTTTTCCAGGCAATATCCTTGCGGTATTAAAACGTCTTTTATACTTTTTTCGATCTGATCATCGGTTGCCATGCAGTAGGTGGACGGGATGATGCAAGGATGGGTTTGGCCCTTCCACATGAAGGTAACCCTCACTTGGGGTTGCGGGGCAGTCACAATGATCATCGATCTAGCATCCGGAAAAGTGTCCAAAATCTTAAAATCAAAGCGATTCAAATATTCATCGTACAATAGGTCATCCAACCGACCTTTTTTGTGCTGCTCTTCAATTTCTATTTGAAGCTCAGATATGTGCTCCATAGAAACGATTTTTCCCTTCCATTCATTTTGTTTGAGCTGTTCGAGAATTGTGTTTATAATTTTTTCTTGTTTCATGGACCTTTTACTTATCTTGAAAAAACTATTCGGTTTGTCTTACTCAGGGGCATCAAAGAAGCTGCTATTCCCAGGGCACCAAATAAAATCCCCAGCGTTAAAGGGAGTCCGCTAGGACCCATGATGTCCATGGTGACACCGGCAATCGAAGGGCCGATGATGCCGCTGAATCCCCACATCAGGCCAAAGACGGAATTGCCGGCCAGCAGCAGTGCACCGGAAAATCGATCCCCAAGATCGATCAAGGCGATAGTATAGGCTCCAAACGCAATGGCTCCCCAAACAAATAGCATCGGCCATATCAGGATCGACCCTTCAATCAACCAGACCAGTAATATGCATCCAGCAACCGTCCCAAACGCCATACCGCTTAACAGATATCTGCGGGAGTAGCGATCAGCCAGCCACCCTATGGGAACCTGGAGCAGTACATTGCCTACGATGAGCACCGTTAACATCAATGATCCGGTGTTTTCGGCGATACCGTGCCGCAGGCTATAAATCGGAAAAAGGGACATGACGACCTGTTCGAAGAGGGCGGCAGCAGCTACTGCAAGTAAAAGCAACGGTGCCATGAAAAAAAAGGAAAAGACAGAAGCTTTCTCTCTGTCGTCGAATTCCGGAAGATGATCCCTTGCCATGACAATTATGGGCAATGCCATGAGTATCCCACCGATACCGACTAAAAACGGAAGCAAGCCATGAGATCCGATTACTGCAATTGCCAGCGGCCCCAGAGCGAAACCGGCAGCAGCGATCGTATTATAAAGACCGATGATCCGACCCCGTTTCTCAGGTTGTGCCAATTGATTGATCCAGGTTTCGCTCGTAATAAAAATTACCGTAATGGCCACACCGAATAAAAATCGCAACAAAAACCAAATCGTCACGTCTCTGAGAACAGCCAGTAACACCAATAAAACGGCTGCCAGACACAGGCCGGCAACACACATGATCCAAGCTCCGAAATGTCTTACCAGCAACGGTATTAACGGAGACGAAACAATGATACCTAGCGGTGTCATAGCCGCGTTCAGACCAATTAGCCCGATGCTTGTCCCCGTGCTATCAAGGATCAGTGCAAATAGCGGGTAGCTAAGTCCTGTCGTCAGACAGAAAATCCCGATAGCAGCAATGGATGCTATAATTCCCGGATTCATATTCTTGATATCTGCAATGTTGTGCATAGAAATTTCAACACCAATTTTTCGACCATCCAAAAGTTGCATGGATTATAAACAAATCATATCAGGTATTAACATTTTATTGAAGCCCGTTACTTTTATTGTTGTCAAGGTAAAATTGATAATCAATCATCACCCCCAAAACTAATATGTGGATTGAATATGCCTGTACCGAACGTTGCATCAAGAAACCTGCAACATTGTAATTATATTCCTCGGGTTTGATAATCAGGAATAGTGCACATTGATAGACACATTCCTGCGATAGCAAAAAATGAATAATCAGGGCGAAACCCCTATATCTGGGTTCTGAAACAGTACTGGAAACTTATGTTTTGATGCACATTGAATTTGCTATTCCTCGGAAATTAGCGGCCCGGGAAAATGCATGTTTTAGATACCATTCCTGTCGTTGGTATCAAGATTAAATGTTCTATTTATTCGTCCAAATTGGCACGATTATTCCGTGTTTTGTAGGAGAACAAATGCTGAGATATCTTTTGGATATGTCAGGTTGTCTGGAAGGATGAAAAAACTGAGGTAGCAGATATCGGCAATTGAGGCGTATTTTTAATAAGTTATTATCAATTAATAGAAATCATGCTGTTAGCCAGATTTAATACAATTACTTGCCTGAATTTATTCATGTTAATATTGACTTTTTAGTTTAGCGGTAAATATTTGGATTATTTCTTGTTATCATAAATTAATTGTTTCGCATAATCTCCACATGCAAGAGGTAGTGTTATATATTCTTGAGAGTAATCCGAGTAGTCTGTGGTTAAATTAAAGCATTGGGGTTGACCTCCCATCCAAAACTTTTCAGGATCATAAGTTTGGGAATAAAATTTGCATCCTCCTCCTTTTTTGCAAATACCAAAATGAAGGTGCTCCCAGCCATTGTTACTAACTCCAGAAAGGCCGATCAACTGACCTCTTTTGACAAGTTGGCCGATCTCTACAAAAATCTCTGATAGATGGACATACTTCGAATTAAAATGGTCCCCATGTGACAGCTCAAGTTTAAGGCCCCCACCATAAGACGCATAATGGGCAGCTTCGGCAATATCAATAACCTTTCCTTCCGATACAGAAATTACAGGAGTGCCTTTTGGGATCCCAAAATCAATACCAGGGTGACGACCCTCTCCATAAGTAACTTTTGACCCATAGGGATTATCAATATGATAGGGGCCATAAGTTGTACAGGAAATCAAAATAAATATGGTAAAGATCGGAAAGCCAAAATATTTTATCATTTTTTATTGTTCCCCTTCAATGCTTGTTAGTTTTATCACGTCACAAGTGACTATAGGGATTTAGACAACATTACCCTTATAATTTTTTCTTTCAATATTCAATGTCCACCGTAGGCGGCAAAATGCATTCCACAGTGCATCAGAAAATCGCTTTGGTCAATATGCGTTATCTTACCAGTAGCACAACTTAACAAAAATGCCATGTATATTGAGATAACCTGTAAAAAACAACACTTCCGAAAACCTGTGATATCATAAAATATCACAAATTGCCCCAAACTTCAGATATGTAGATGTAATCGCAGGTTTAAATTTTCCATAAATCTGCCAGAATTTCATATTGGCGTCAACCTGTGATAATATGAGATAATCAAAGGTATCGAAATCAATGAATTTATTGCACATATCATATTGATATGTCAGGTTTTCAGGAGGGTGAAAACCTTAGGCATATTGAATATCAAAGGTGTAACGTCAATGATGAGCAATGAGCAGGGCCGGATAAAAAGCGTAATAGTATAATTAAAATAGTCGCTTACATAAATGACAATAGATTCCAAATTGCTCCGGTTTCAGGCATCACTCAATCATTTTGTTAGGTAATTTTTTTCAATAATATCAATATATCAATACCCGTACCTGATATTCCCCTTGCTGGATAAAATTTCTGATACAACTCCCTCTCTACCGATTTCAGGTAGATCCGACTGTTTCAGACCATGTTTGCCCATCAAAGCATTCAGCGCATCTATCGAATTACCCACTATCTCGTTAATATATTGTGGGATTCATATGTTTCAATTAGGCTCTCAATCGTCTCCATCAGCGAAGTTAAGGGGTGATTTTCATTATTCCTCACTTCATCAACCAGGCATCGCAGCGGACATTAGTATCCAAAACTTACGGAGAAAATATAGAAGATTAGGATTTGTTTGGTCACCAAGGCGTATAAAAACGAGCTGTTGATTCGGCACTATAAAAACGATACGTGAAAGTCTGCCCAATGCAGCGAAGGCTTTGTCTGGGGCTTCGGGAAACCATCCCCGGTTTACTAACCACCAGAGCAGACCATAGGATGATTTCGAATTCTGCGATGGTTGAAGCGCTTCGAGTAGATATTTTGAATTTTTAAGGACGAAATGTCCATCCCACTTCCCTTCAGCAAGGACCAGCAACCCAAATCGCGCCAAATCTCGAGCAGACGTCGCAAACCCAATGGTGTTGGCTGCATGATGATTTTGAACCCATCGCCGGGGTTCCCATCGGCTTTCGTGCATCCCCGTGGGTGCAGTTAACCACCTACGTGTTAACTGATTGATACCCATGTTCGTAACCTTTGTTAACACGGGAACCATCATACTGTAGGCTCTCGTGTTGTACTTCCATACAGTCCCTGCAGGATGCATATACTTAAGCGGTTCGTTCAGACCGCTTGTCATGGTCATTAGGTGCCTTACTGTGATACTTGCTTCTTGTTTCGGTGAAGCTTTAGACCAACCGTTGCCTATGTAACTCGCAACTGTTCGGTCGAGATCCAACTTGCCCTGTTCTCGCGCTATTGCAGCAAGAAATGAAATCACGCTTTTCTGAATTGACGCCACATCCTCTATAGTCCGGCCATCGGAAGTCGTTTCGACCAGCATATATTTGTAAGGCGACCATTCCTCCTCCGCCGATTTAAGCTTCCAATACTGCTCAGCCAAAATACGTCCACGATACAGAATGACAACACCACTTGAATTCTGCTCTCCAGCATACTCCATAGCAATTTTTAGTTTCGCGGCTTTCCATCCGGTTTCATCCAGCGATACTGTCTCCCATTTACCCTTCAGCGGCGGGAAATACAGGCCTGATGAACGCGCAAATACTAAGTTCGCTTTTAAAAATAACACTGCACACATAACTGTGACAGTTATGATTCCAATATTTATTCTCAGGTTCATAGAATACTTCCAACTCATATACATTTTAGTCAATGTTGCCCAACAAGTGATGATACGGAACTGGATATCATCACCTTTGCAATGTTATCCGTCAAAATAGGCGACTTCAAGTCGCGCTGCAGATACATCTTTTAAAAGAAACTTCGTAAAATCTTCACAAAACAAATCGATATCACAACTTTTAAAACATCTCAACACGAGGGATTTATAGCGCATTCACCACGTTCATCTGACCCGATCGCATAGGTGATATCTCAGGTTTTGAGAGGCTGGAAATTTTGAAGGTATGGAATATCTGCACAAAATAAAGATTAGATAAAGATTGTTTCAGGCCTCATTCTACCTTAAAGATCCTATTCCTTCTCCAGAATCTTGCTCAGTTTTTGTGATAGCTCTTTTACACTGAAAGGTTTCTGGATAAAGTCCTGCGCTCCGGCATCCAAGATGGTTTGTGCAGGCCCATTAATAGAATATCCACTGCAAACAATCACCTTCAGATTCGGTCTAGCTTTCATAATCAGCGGGTACACTATGTCGCCCCAAATATCAGGCAGCTTGATGTCCAGCAAAGCAAGATCAATCTGACCGTCAAAACTCTCTGCAATTTCAATGGCTGCTTTCCCGGTTTTGGCCTCCAGCATACGATACCCCAGTTTATCCAGGATATCCCGGATGACATTCATCACCGTCTCTTCATCCTCAATCACCAGTATGGTTCCGGTGCCGGAGATCACCCCGACCCCTTCAGCGGGTTTCTCCGAACGATCCTCTTCTTTATCTTCAAAAGCGGGGAAATAGATTCGCACAACGGTTCCTTTGCCCAAGTCAGAGTCTACCGATATCGAGCCTCCGTGATTCCTGATAATTCCGTAAACCGAAGCCATCCCCAGCCCACGACCTATAAATTTGGTGGTATAGAAAGGATCGAATATCTTGTTTACGGTCTCCTCATCCATTCCTTTTCCATCATCCTCAACCGTCAGGCATACATAAGGCCCGGGGGTGAGGTCAGGCTGACCTTTGGCAAACTCCGCATCAGGTCCTTTGTTGCTGAGGATGAGCCTGATATGGCCTTCCCCTTCTATGGCCTCTGCCGAATTGTTCACCAGGGCGGAAAGCACCATCTGCATTTGAGCGGAATCAACATTCACTTTAAAGATATCTCTTGGCAAATCGGTATCGATATGGATGGAAGGTCCGATATTGGACTTGATAACCGGGAGTGTTTCCTCCACAAAATCGCTCAAGGATATGGTTTTGGCCTGATACCTCCCTCCCCGGGCATAGGCCAGAAGTTGGCTGGTGAGGTTGGCCATTCGATGGGAAGAGGATTTCATGGGTTCGGTATGTTCTGTAACGGTCTTGTTGTCAGGTAATCTCATTTCAAGCAATTCAATGTTTCCAACCACACCGGTCAAGGCATTGTTGAACTCATGGGCAATTCCGCCGGCCAGGGTGCCTATGGCCTCCATTTTCTTGCTCTCCTCAAGTTGGGTTCGGAGTCTTTCTTTTTCTTCCTCAATCTTTTTTTGTTCTGAAAGATCTCTTACCACGCTGACTATACCAATCGGGTTTCCTTCATTATCCACCATGAGAGAGGCAGAGTGTTCGCTCGGAAAAATCTCACCATTTTTTCTTCGCATCTTAAATTGAAAATTGATTACCCCTCCCGTGTTAAGGACCTCCTCCATTTTTGTGCCGAATTCCAGATAATGTGCATGGTCGACATGGGCTATATCTGAAGGTAGGTTCACCAGTTCTTCCTTTGTGTATCCGAACATCTCCAGAGCGGCTTCATTCATATCTAAAAAGATCCGATCAGGCGTGATAACGAAAACTGCCTCTTTTAACGATTTAAATATATTGCCTATCCAAAGCTCGGACTCCCGTAATGTCTTTTCAGCATCTTTGCGATCGCTGATGTCCCTGATAATCGTCGTAAAAAACCATGATTCTTTTTGCCTCAGCGCCGAAAGGGATAGCTCAATGGGTATGGTGGCACTATCTTTCCGAACCCCTTCTATCTCAACCGTTTTTCCAATGAGCGGACCATTACCCGTTTCAAGGAACCTGTTGACACCTTCAAGGTGATCTCGCTGATGTTTCTCTGGAATTATCATGTCTACCGGATTGCCCAGCGCCTCCTCTGCCGGGTATCCAAAAATCTTGAAGGCAGCATTGTTCCATTGGATGATTTTCATCTTTTCGTCGATAGAAATTATTGCATCAGCGGATCCTTCAACCAGGGTCCGATATTGCTCTTCGCTATTCCTCAGCGCCTCCTCCGCCCGTTTGCGCTCGGTAATGTCCCGAAAAAAGATCCGGATGAGGTTTTTCCCAGGAGCGTATGTAATTTTTTGTTCATAAAACAAGTCATTAAGTACAATCTCTCGAGTAAAGGCTTCTTGTCGTTCACTTCGAAGCGAGACCATGATCGATTGTAAACCCTCTAGTGTCGGGTGTTGAAGTGCGGTTAACGGCAAATCGGGAAATTGTGTGAGTGCTTTTGGGTTGAGGTAGGTCACCTTGCCTTCAGGGTTAATCTCAATAACCGGATCTGGATTTTGTTCCGGGAAGGAAGCCAGCCGACCCAGTGCCGCCTCTGACTGTTTGCGCCAATTTATTTCTCCCTTCAACTGCTTATTTATTTTCAACAAATTCGAGGTACGTTCTTTAATTTTTTGTTTCAGTTCTTTATGTGCTTTTCGGAGTTCATTCTCCACTTGCTTTCGTTCATCAGCTTCCTTCTCTAATTCCTTTACCCTTTGCTGCAATCCTTCATTGGTTGGTTTCTTGGCCATTAGAAACTCCTCCAATTGACATATAAATAAAAAAGCCCATGCATTTTAATCTCGAAAATAGAATGCAGGAGCCATAATTTTTTCATTGAGAGTCACCCTTAAAAGCTATTCTCAAGTGAAATTCAGTAAGGTCATTTCAAAACAATTTTTGGAGTGTCATAACTGCAATATCTTTGTCACAATCCCATATTGTAAATTCTAAATAACATTGTGGACTTTAAATGTCAATTCTCACTCATAAAAGAAAAAGATAACTACAACATCTTGCTTTTACCCGGTTACGCCCCTCCCTCTTAGCTTTGTAAAGGTGTTCATCGGCCCGGTTGATGATGGCATCGGGCGAGATTTTCTCATCATCCGTATCGGCATCAAATCCGGTCGCCCCGAAACTGGCTGTAATTTTGATTGTTTTGTTATGTTCTTCAATTTCCATTTGGGAGACCGCTTGACGAAGTCTTTCCGCCGTAAGGCAGCCCCTGTTAAATTCTGTCTCCGGTAGGACCACCAGAAATTCCTCACCCCCGTACCGAACCAC
>Ga0255054_10000713_pt1 | contig 19592 bp, 18 predicted proteins | sample JV7_2_23_MG_FD_188634 | JGI IMG/M metagenome (GOLD analysis project Ga0255054, IMG submission 188634) | Seawater microbial communities from Jervis Inlet, British Columbia, Canada - JV7_2_23 | ecosystem: Environmental > Aquatic > Marine > Inlet | place: Canada: British Columbia | collected...
CGGCTCGCCTTGCCGGTCCTCCTCCACCCCCGGCCCTTCCCCGACGAACAGGAGCCTCGCCCGGGGATTTCCGACCCCGAAGACGACGTTGCTTCGGCCCGAACAGAGGGCGCACCGGCGGCATGTACGTATCTCCGCCAGGATGTCCTCGAGGGTTTCCCCTTCGGCGCGGGGAGGGACCAGAATGTAGTCGATCCCGATCTCCTGCAGATAGGCAGCGACCATGTTCCGGGTGAGCCGCTTCGTCATCCGGCGAACAGCTTCCCGTGGAGTGCCAGCCAGACCCCGACCGCGATCCCCTCTTTCGTGGCGAGGGGAAGCTCCCGGACCTCGCCGTCGGAAAAGAAGATCCGCACCTCGTTGTCGTCCGATTCGAACCCGATGTCCGTCCGGGACACGTCGTTGGCGACGATGGCATCCAGGTTTTTCTTCCTCATCTTCGCGACGGCGTTCTGCGCGATGTCGCCGGTCTCCGCGGCGAACCCGACGAGGACCCGCTTCCCCTTGTCCCTGCCGAGCCCGTCGAGGATGTCCACGGTGGGGACAAGATCCAGTTGTAACCCGCCCCCGTCCTTCTTGATCTTGGCCGCGGCGACGGTCGCGGCGCGGAAGTCGGCCACGGCGGCGCACATCACGACGGCATCCGCGGACGAGGATTCCCGTTCGACCGCCTTTTGCATCTCCTCCGCGGTGCGGACACGGACGGTCTTCATGAAAGAGGGATCGTCCAGGGCGGTCGGGCCGGTCACGAGCGTCACGTCGGCCCCGAACCGGCGCGCCACGCGGGCCAGCGAGAACCCCATCTTGCCGGAGGCCCGGTTGGAGAGGAAGCGGACGGGGTCGACGTTCTCGGCCGTGGCCCCCGCGCTCACGACGACCCTCTTTCCCTCGAGGATCTTCTCCGCTAGCACGATCCTGGCCATCTCGACGATCTTGCCTACCGGAGCAAGGCGTCCCGGCCCCACCGTCCCGCAGGCGAGCTCCCCCTCGTCGGGCTCGACGAACAGGAAACCGCGGGACCGAAGAACCTCGATGTTTTCCTGAACCGCCGCCGACGCATACATCTGGGTGTTCATCGCGGGGGCCGCCACCACGGGGGCCGTCGTCGCCATGACGACCGTCGACAGCATGTCGTCCGCGATGCCGCCCCGGATTTTCCCGAGGATGTTCGCCGTGGCCGGGGCGATCAGGAGAAGGTGGGCCCTCTGCGCAAGGGAGATGTGCCCGATCTCCGACTCGGAAATCAGGTTCCAGAGATCCATGACCACCGGGTTCTTGGAGAGCGTCTGAAGGGTCAGGGGGGTGATGAACTGCGACCCCGACGCGGTGAGGATCGTGTGGACGTTGGCCCCCTCCTTTCTCAGCTCCCGGATGATCTCGCATGCCTTGTAGGCCGCAATCCCCCCCGTAACTCCGAGTATGATCTCCTTGCCCGACAGTACGCCCACGTTGGTTTCCCTCCCTAAAAAAACGGGTTGGACCGTTTCTCCTCCCCGACCGTCGTGGCAGGCCCGTGCCCCGGGAACAGGACCGTGTCGTCGGGCAGGGGGAAGATCTTCTTTCTGACCGATTCGATCAACTGCCCGTGGTTTCCCCCGGGAAGGTCCGTCCGGCCGATGGAGCCCGCGAAAATGAGATCCCCGACGAACGCCATCTTTTCCACGATAAAGGATACACAGCCGGGGGTGTGCCCCGGTGTGTGCGCCACGAGGAACTCCTGCTCTTCGAACCGTACGGTGTTCCCCTCCTCCACGAGGACGTCCGGCGGGGGTGGGTCGGAAACGGACAGGCCGAACAGCATCCCCTGCCGGCTTGCCCCCGCCATCCTGTCTACGTCCCCCGGGTGAATGTGCACGGGTGCCCCCGTCTTCTCCCGGAGAAGACCCACCGCCCCCACGTGGTCGAAATGGCCGTGGGTCAGGAGGATCTTCGTCACCGTGAGCCCCAGGCGGGCGATCTCGCCCAGGATCATCTCCCCGTCGCCACCGGGGTCGATCACGACCGCCTTCCGGGTCGCCACGTGCTCTACGAGGTAGGCGTTCACCGCGAGCGGTCCCACCTCCATCATGTAGACCCGGAGCGGATCCCCTCCCGTCACAGCTTCTTCGCCCAGTCCGAGAAAAGGTCTCCGTAATGCGCGGCGATCTTCTCCGCCTCTCTTCTCTCCTCGGCTTCCACACACAGGTGAAAGTACGCCGCGTCCTGGCTCGGGTAGACGAGCGCCCAGTCCTCGCCGTGGAAGATCTTCACCCCGTCGATGAACTGGCTCGGCTTCCCCTTGGCATGGTCGGAGAGCATGCGCATGAACACCCCCTTGCGCTCCCATGCGCACGGGATCCTCTTTTTCACCATCGCCGTGGGGGGGATTTCCCGCAGAATGTCGGAGAGGGAGCGCCCATCGGCGGACAGCATCTCCATGAGTCTGACGATCGCGAACATGCCGTCGAAGGCGGGCTGGAACCCCGGGAAGGCGTATCCCCCGCTGTCGTCCCCCACGACGGAGACCCCGTCGAGGGCGGCCGTCTCCATGAGGGATCGCGGGAGGGTCCTCGTGCGGATGACTTCCATCCCGAACCGCGAGGCGATCTTCTCCAGGTTCCGGGAGGCGGTGACGGGGACGCCGAGCTTCCCGGATCTTTTCCGCCGGCAGGCGAGGAGGCAGAACACCTGGAGGGCAATCCAGTCCGGAAGAATGTCCCCCTTCTCGTCCACGAGGAAGATCTTCTCCCCGCCGGTGTCGATCATCACCCCGAAGTCCGCGGAAAGGGACCGCGAGATGGCCATCAAATGGGAAAGGCCCTTCTGGAACTCCTCCTCCGTCTTCGTGATCTTCGCCGCGTCGAGGTTCGCGTTCAGCGCGACCGTCTCGACGCCCAGGCGCCCGAGGATCCTTGGGAACAGGAGGGCCGAGGAGCCGTGGGAGTGGTCGAGCACGATATTGAACCCCCGCTCCTTGACGGTTTTTACGTCGATGGCCCGAAGGAAACCGTCGACGTATGTGTCGAATCCCCCAACGGGAAAGGAGATCTCCCCCGTCTCCTCGGTGTCGGCGCGGACGAAGTCCTCCCGGAAGAAGAGGAGCTCGATGCTCCGTTCCGCGCTGACGGGGAGGTTCAACCCGCTGTCATCGAAGAACTTCAGGTCCACGAAGGACGGGTCGAAGGGGCTCTTCCGCGTGTGGACTCCTCCCCTCTCCTCCCGGTGGCTGCGGGCGAGATACCGGACGACGGGCAGGGGCGTGACGCCGTAGTCGTGGACGTCCACCCCCACCGACAGCATTCCGGTCATGATGGCCCGGTTGATCATGCGGGAGGTCTTGTGGGTGTCCCTGCTCGTGGAGAGGACGACCTTCTGACCGAAGGTCGCGGCGAACGCCGCCCCGACCTTGGCGGCGAACTCGGGATTGATCTCGTGATTGGCCAGTCCGTAGATACCGTATGCGCTGAACAGCGAACGCGCCCACTTCCCCCCCCACACGAGGGAAGAGGACAGGACCGCACCGTCCTCCACCTCCTTGTGCGGCCATACCTTGACGTTCGCCTTGACCACCGCTTCGGTCCCGATGACGCAATGATCGCTGATCACCGCCCGTTCAGCCAAAAAGGCCCGCCCCCGTATCTCGCAGTCCGAGCCGATGATGTTCTCGAGGAGCCGCGCCCCCTTGTGAATCCTCGTCCGGGGCCAAACGACCGAAGACTGGAGCACCGCACCGTCCTCGACGACGCACCCGTCCCCGAGCACCACGTTCTCCGCGGTGACGCCTGCCCCCACGAGGCAGTCCTTCCCGATTACGACGTTTTGCAGCTCGGAGGTGAAGTCGACGCGGGATTTCTCGCCGATCCACACGTTCCCGCTGCCTGCCTGTTTCCCCTCGAACTCGATCCCCACCTTCCCGGAGAGAATGTCCAGGTGGACGTTCAGGTACTCGTCCAGGTTTCCCACGTCCTTCCAGTACCCCTCCGCGATGTACCCCAGGAGCCGGTCTCCCCGCGACAGCATCTCCGGGAAAACGTTCCTGCTGAAGTCGAAGCTCTTCCCCGGCGGGATGAGGGAGAGCACTTCCGGCTCCAGGATGTAAATCCCCGTGTTCACCGTGTCGGAGAAGACTTCCCCCCACGACGGCTTCTCGAGAAACCGGACGATCCGCCCGTCGTCTTCCGTGATGACGATCCCGTACTGGAGCGGGTTGGGAACGCGGGTGAGCACGATCGTGGCGGCGGCCTTGCGCTCCCGGTGGAACGCGATCGCCCGGGAGATGTCGATATCGGTGATGATGTCGGCGCTGATCACCATGAACGTGCCGTCGATCCGGGACTCGGCGTTCTTGACCGCTCCCGCCGTCCCGTAATCGGCCTCCGCGCCGATGTAGTGAATCCGGGCGCCCCAGGGGGAGCCGTCCCCGAAATAGGAGGTGATCTTTTCGGGGTAGAAATACAGGAGCACATCCAGATCCGGGATCCCGGCACGTATGAGAAGCCGCACCACGTGCTCCATCATCGGCCGGTTGGCGACGTATGCCATCGGCTTCGGCAGTTTCTCCGTGAGCGGACGAAGCCTCGTCCCGAACCCGCCGGCCATCACGACCGCCTTCATCCCGTTAGGCCTCCTCACCGTCGATTGCGGATCACAGCATCCGGAAGAGCCTGACCATCCCGAAAACCCCGAACGAGAGCGCGAAGAAGAAGAGGAACAGGGCGCAGGACCCCACGACCCACCGGTAGACGCGGTCGGTGAACCGGCTTCTCCCCGCCGACACGGCGGCACCGACGAACAGGAACCAGACGGCGTCGGCCAGGATGTGCCCGGCGAAAAAGAGGGCGATCCCCGCGGCACCGAGCTCCCGGGAGATGACGAGATACCCGAGGCCGATCGTGGCCCACCAGATCACCCAGTAGGGGTTCGATATCGACGCCACGACGCCGGAAAGGACCGGGCGGAAAAACCCCGCGCCCATGCCGCCCTTCCCCCCCTCCGGCTCCACGTCCGTCTCCTTCCCGCCCACATCGAACCGAAGCGTCCGGACCTCGCGTGCCATCCCCACCGCCATCCAGAGAAGCATCGCCCCTCCGGCCAGGGCGATCACCGTCGTCGCCACATCCCCCCGCACCCAATCCGCCAGCCCGAGCAGGAGGAGTACGAGGAGCCCGGCCTCGAGGATTCCGTGTCCGAGGACGAGAAGCGGCGCCGCCACGAACCCCTGCCGGCTCGTGTCCCGGACGGTGACGGCAAGGAGCGGACCCGGCATCAGGGCTCCCGAAAGAGCAATGATGAAGGACGAGACGAATATGGCGGCGGGGGTGGCGAAATTCATATAGGCCTTATAATACAACAAGCCCGGGGATTTTGCTCAAACGCCCCCGTCGTGCGGGGGGAGCAGGTGTGTGGCCTGCGGTCCGTTCCCCGCCGGCACCCAGGAGGGTAAAGTGAATCGCGGACCGGTCCCGACCGTGGATGTCATCATCGAAGTCGAAGGAAAGATCGTCCTCGTTCGGAGGAAATATCCTCCACCCGGATGGGCCATCCCCGGGGGATTCATCGACCCGGGGGAAAGGGCCGAAGACGCCGCGATCCGGGAGGCGCAGGAGGAGACCGGGCTTTCCGTGACCCTCACCGCCCTGCTCGGTGTATATTCCGACCCGGCGCGGGACCCCCGCCGCCACACGATTTCCACCGTGTACGTCGCCGCAGCGGAAGGAACTCCCTCGGGGGGTGACGACGCCTCCGAGGCCCGGCTGTTCGGAGAGCGGAACCTGCCCGTTCCCCTCGCGTTCGACCACGCGAACGTCCTGGCCGACTATTTCCGCTTCAAAAAGACGGGGAAACGACCGCTGTAAGCCCCGGCTCTACGCGAGGGTGCGGACGGCCTCCTCGATGCGGTCGATCCCCTTCTCGATGTTCTTCATCGACGTTGCGTACGACAGCCTCTGGTAGTCGTCGGCCCCGAACGCAATCCCGGGGACGGACGCGACCTTGTAGTCCGCCAGCAAATAGGCCGCGAGACTCGAGGAACCGTCGATCACTTTGCCCGACGGGGTCTTCTTCCCGTAAAGCTTCGAGAAGCTGGGAAAAACGTAGAACGCCCCCTGCGGCAGGAGGCAGGAGACGCCGGGGATCTTGTTGAGCCTGTCCACGATGGTGCGGCGGCGCCGGTCGAATTCGGCCACCCATTCCTTCATGAACTCCTTCGGCCCGTTGAGGGCCACGATGGCGGCCTTGTCGCAGAAGGAGACCGGGTTGCTCGTGCTCTGGCTCTGGATGTTGTTCATCGCCGCGACGAGGTCCTTGTCCGCCGCCACGTACCCGATTCTCCACCCCGTCATCGAATATGCCTTGGACAGCCCGTTGACGACGATCGTTCGCTTCTTGATCTCCTGCCCGAAGGACGCGATGCTTTCGAACCGGAACCCGTCGTACACGAGCTTCTCGTAGATGTCGTCGGACAGAACCGTGATGTCCCGGCGGACGACCACGTCCGCGATCCGTTTCAGTTCCTCCCCGGAGTACGCCGCTCCGGTGGGGTTGGACGGGCTGTTGAGGACCACACACTTCGTCCGGGGAGTGATCGCCTGGTCGAGCTGCCCGGGAGTCAGCTTGAACCCCGCCTCCTCCTTTGTCTCCAGGATCACCGGCGTCGCGCCCGCCAGGAGAACGATGTCGGGGTAGGAGACCCAGTAGGGAGCGGGGATGATGACCTCGTCCCCCTCCTCGAAGAACGCCTGGCCGACGTTGTAGATGGAGTGCTTCGCCCCCACGGAGACGATGATGTTCTCCCTCTTGTACTCGAGCCCGTTGTCGCGCCTGAATTTCGCGATGACCGCATCCTTGAGCTCCGGGGTGCCGGGGACCGGGGTGTACTTCGTGTACCCTTCGTCCAGAGCCTTCTTGGCCACCGCCTTTATGTGCTCCGGGGTGTCGAAGTCCGGCTCGCCGGCCCCAAAACCCACCACGTCGATCCCTTCCGCCTTCATGGCCTTGGCCTTGCTCGTAATCGCAAGAGTCGGAGACGGCTGGATGCTGCTCACCCTGCGTGCGAGTTTCATCGGATTCCTCTCCTCTCCACGTGATGCAGTTCTCGATGGTTTATTTCTTCCTGCCGAGCTTCCGGAGCATCCTGTCCCGCACGAGGGGGGGAACCAGGTCCTCGATCTTTCCCCCGAATCGTGCGATCTCCCTGGCGATCTGGGAGCTGATGTAGGAATAGCGCTCTCCGGTCATCATGAAAACCGTGTCCACCTCCGGCGAGAGCTTCTTGTTCATATGCGCCATCTGGAACTCGTATTCGAAATCCGAGATGGCCCGAAGCCCCCGCACCACGACGTGGGCATCCACGACGCGGACGTATTCGACGAGGAGCCCCCGGAAGGAGTCCACTTCCACGTTGGGGAAGGACCGGGTAAGTCTCCGGAGCATGTTCATTCTCTCGGTCGGCGTGAACATCGTGTCCTTGCGAATGTTCTTCGCCACGGAAACGATCACCCGGGAAAAAACCCGTGACGACCGGTCAATGATGTCGAGATGGCCGTACGTCGGAGGGTCGAACGACCCGGGGTAGACCGCGATGGTTCTCATCCTGGCTCCTTTCCCACGGTGAAGATCATCACCCTCGTGTCTCCGTAACGCCGGTCCCCGACCCGCTCCCACCCGGTCGGGAAGAGCGATTCCCCGGCCTTTGCGTCCTCTTCCACCACGACCGTCCCGCCGGGTTCCAGGACGCCCGCATCTTCAATATCCCCTGCCGAGCGCTCCGCGATCCCCTTTCCATAGGGAGGATCCAGGAAAACGAGTTCGAACCGGCTGCTGCGCCCCCGGAGGACGCGCAGGGCGGCCCGGCAATCCATGAGAAGGGGTTCCGCCGTGCTTCCTCCCAAATCCAGGACGTTCCGGCGCATGACCGCAAAGGTGCGGGGATCCGATTCCACCAGGACCGCCGAGGAGGCTCCGCGCGAAAGGGCCTCCAGGGCGAGCGCCCCGGTCCCGGCGAACAGGTCCAATACCCGCGCCCCCTTTATCCTGCCCCCCAGAATGTTGAATATTGCTTCCCGCACGCGATCGGCCGTCGGCCGCACCGCCTGCCCGCCCGGAGTGCGAAGTCTCCTGCCCCGCCACTCCCCCGATACGATGCGCACCGTCAGGTTACACGCGTGCGGTCAGGTAATCGGAAACGATTTGTGCCGTGCCCTCGGCGCGAAATGCCCGCAGGAGCGCCAGGGCCTCCCGGTAGGCGGCGTCTTCGATCCCCCCGGCGTCCTCTGCGGGGATCGCATCGATTTCCTGCTTGAACTGCTTCGTGGCGAATTTGATGTCCTTTCCGGCCTCCTTCGCCCAGTCGCGCATCCTCTGCATCAGGGCAGGGGGAAGGCCCGCGTGTGCGACGTTCTGCCACTGCGTGCCTACATTCCCTTTCCGGATGCCGCAGTCCGCGAACCGGCCGATGAGGTGGAGCGGCGTGCCCGTGATGCCATGCTGGGCGATGGAGACGCCGAACCGGCCGTGTACGGCCTCGTAGATCTCGCGGGTCCGGTCGAGGTCGATGGAGATCTTCTCCCCTTCGAGATAGTTTCCGTGCTTGGAGCCGTTGTTGATCGCAAGCAGGTCCGCTTCCACGCCTGCGGCTGCCAGCCGCTCCATGAAATCGACAGCCTCGGAGACCGTGGAAAGGGTGGCCTCGCTTCCCGCCGCCTTGATTTCCCCGACTTCCACCTCGAGTCCGAGATTTCTCTCTCCGATCGGGCGGGAGAGGTCCGCCACGATCCTGGCGTTGTCCGGGACCTGGTTGAAGGAGGCGTCGATGGCGAACGAGGTGTACCCCGCGTCAATCTCCGCCTCGATCAGGGCGCGGGACCCCTCGACCTCCTTTTCGGAAGTGTCCTTGACCGTGATGTGGTCCCCGTGGATCACAAAGGGGGTGGCAAACCGGACCTGCCCGGCGTACGCGAGGATCGTGGACACGAAGATCTCCGGCGTCATCCCCGTGTACCCCCCATCCAGGTTTCCCTCGCTCTTGGCCAACTCGAAGGCGACGAGGGCGTCAAGCTCCGCGGCGGCCCGCATGATCCCGGGGATGACGGAAGGGATGCGGATGTTGCACGCCATCACGATGACGTTGTGGGGGGAGAGCGCCCGGAAGACGTCCCGGCCGTTGACGGGGCAGGCAGGGTTTTCCGGCGGCACTTTCGCGGCGGCGTTCTCCGGCACGAACTTCCTGAGCAGTGTCCCGTTCATAAGGCTCCCTCCTTGAAATTATGCCCCCTCATTATTGGAATTTCGCACCCCCTCGTCAAGGAGTCCTCTCGACCGGCACGCCCTCCCTCGCCGTCATATCCTCCGGATCAACGTGGTACACTATCGGCGGGAAAATCCGGAAAAGGATCGCGATGAAAATTCACCCGTTTTTCCCCGTTCTCCTGCTGCTGGCATCCGCCGTGCCCGCGCTCCCCGATCCGGGTGGCGCCCCCCCCGCCAGGGAGATCACGATGAGGGAGTGCGTCGAGACGGCTCTGCGCAGCAACATCGACGTCGCCGTTTCCCGTTCCGAGCGGGAGGCGGCGGGCCTTTCCATTCCCATGGAGGAGGCGGCATTCCTGCCGAGGTTCACCGGGGACCTCTCCTATTCCAGTTCCATCGGGCCGACCGGCTCATCGATCGCCGGAACCTTGACCATCGACCAGAGCGCCTGGAAGTTCGACGCGGGAGTCCAGGAGTTGCTTCGTTCCGGAACCACCCTGTCCCTCTCCTTCGAGAACCAGCGACTGGATGCGGGAACCGCAGTCGCCCTGTTCAATCCCGAATACTCGACGGCCCTGACGCTCTCGGTGCACCACCCCCTCCTGAAGAATTCCGGGAGAGAGGTCACCGAGGCGCCCCTTACGATCGCTCGCGCCGGGGCGGAGGCGGGCGCCGGGGATTGGCTTTCGAAGGTGATGGATACGGTCGCCGCGGCAAGGACTTCGTTTCTTGCGTACCATGCCGCATCCCGGGAGGTCGAGGTGCGAAAGACCGCCCTGTCTCTTGCCGAACAACTGCTCGAACAGACCGAGGCGAGGATCGAAGCCGGTTTCGCCGCCCCGTTGGACCGGCTGCCCGCGGAAGCCGCTGCGGCCTCCAGGAAGGAGGAGCTTCTCCGGGCCGAGGCGGCGGCGCGGAACGCGGAGGACGACCTGAAGAACGTCCTCGGATTACGGGCCGACCAGGACTGGGAGGAGCGCCTGGTCCCGGTCCCTCCCCAAGGGGTTCCGCTCCCCCCCGGCCAGGACGACACCTTCGAGGAAGCGATGCGACGCCGCCCCGAGGTCCTTGCCCTGTCCGCCCGGACGCGCCGGACGGAGATCGAGGAGTCGGTCGCCCGGAACAGGATCTTGCCCGACCTGTCGCTTATCGCTTCGGGGGGGCTCACCGGACTCGCGGGGTCGCCGAACCCCAACCCGTTCTTCTCCGGCGGGGGCGGAGCGTTCGAAGGGAACTACGGGGACAGCCTCGAGGAAATGTTCTCGGGGAAGTACTACAAATGGTTCGTCGGCCTGTCGACGGAGATCCCCTGGAAATTTGCCCGGGAGAAGGCCGAGTGGGCCCGTGCGCGCAGCGTTCTTGAACAGCAGCGCCTTCGCGAGGAAGGCCTCCGCGCACAAATCCGAACGGAGGTTCGGAAAGCCCGCCGGGATCTTGCGTCTGCGCTTGCGCGCGTCGACGCGGCCGCTGCCTCCGTCGCCGCGGACAGGGGCAAGCTCGAAGCAGAGGGACGGAGGCTCGCCCTCGGGGCCACGACGACGACGCAGGTGCTCGAGTTCCAGCAGGACTATGCCCGGGCCCTCCTCTCGGAGGTGAAGGCGATGACGGACGCCTACGTGGCCCAGACCCGGCTCTGGCGCTCCGTCGGAACAATCGTCGAAAAGGAAGGAATCTCCGTCCGGTGAGACGGTGGGTGATCATCGGTACAGCCGTCGCACTCCTCGCCGCCGTGGGCGCCGCGCGCCACCCCATCGAGACGTTGCGAACCGAATGAGGGCAAAATCGATGCTTCGCGTGGGGAAGATCCCCTTCCTGAACCTTCTTCCCCTTTTCCGCGCCCTTGAGACGCACTTTCCTGTGGATTACGTGCGGTTCGTGCCGGGACCTCCGTACGAGCTCAACCGGAAGTTGCGCACGGGAAGACTCGATATCTCGCCGTCCTCCTCGGTAGAGTACGGCAAACTCCCGGAGCGGTACCTGCTGTGCCCCGGCGTCTCGATTTCCTCCCGGGCGAAGGTCATGAGCGTACTCCTTTTCTCCCACCGTCCGGTGGACGAACTCCCCGGGGACCCGATCGCCGTCACGGGAAGTTCGGACAGCTCGAACCTCCTCCTGGAGATCCTCCTGCGGGAGTTCCGCGGCAGGCGGAACCGGCTGGTCCGCACCTCCCTCCCCGCCCGCGAGGCGCTTCAACGCTTCCCGGCGTATCTTGCCATCGGCGACGAAGCAATCCGGATGAGCCTGACCGGGGCGGCAGCCCACGTCACAGACCTGGGAGAGTGGTGGAACAGGGAGACGGGAACGCCGTTCGTCTTCGCTCTCTGGATCGTCTCCCGGAGCGCTCTCCGGGAGCGGGGGGAAAACCTCAGGCGGTTCGCCCGCACGCTGGTCCTGGCCAAAGAGGCCGCCCGGGAGGAAATCGACCGGGAGAACGGCGGCATCACCGGACCGGAGTGGATTCCCGGGGATTTTCTCTCGGAGTACTGGAGAAACCTCTCCTACGACCTCTCCGGGGAGATCGAGGGGCTTACGCGGTTCTTCCAGCTCGCCGCGAAGATCGGGCGTATTCCGGCCGTCCCGCCCTTGCGATTTCTCGACATCGACTGACTCCGTACCTGTGATAAAATCGGGTCATCCCCGCCGGGAGGGCAACCATGATCCACAAGGAGATGAAGATCGAATACGTCCTCCGGAAATATCCCCAGACGGTCGCCGTGTTCCAGAGGTTCGGGGTCGACTGCGCGGAATGCCAACTCTCCCAGTTTGAAGACGTCGAGCACGGAGCGAAAGTCCACAATATCGACCTGGACCTGCTGCTCGAGAGGTTGAACGATTCTCTGAAAACAGAACGGGGCTAGTGTCCGGGGCGGGAGTACTCGGCCCACGCGTCCTCGGACTCCCACACGGTTACCCGGGACAGGCGGACCGGGGGCGTGATTTTTCCTTCCATTTCGTCGAAGATATGACGGGCGATGTTCTCGGACGACGGGTTCCGGTCGTCAAAAGGCGGAACCTCGTTCAGGTACTTGTGGTCCATATGGGAGAGGATTTCGCCCAGCGCGGACTTCATCACCCGGAAGTCGAGCGCCATCCCCTGGGAATCGAGTTCCCCGGACTCCACGGTGATTTCCACCTGCCAGTTGTGCCCGTGGAGCCTCTCGCAGTTTCCTTCGTATTCCCGCAGTCGATGTGCCGCGGAAAACGAGGACCGTACCGTCAGGGCGTACTTTTCCCCGTGCATCACTCCTCCAGGGGGGACAACAGGATCCTCGATTTGGATTCCGCCCTGTCGAACCAGTTTCGAATCTCCCTCGCCGCCTTCTCGTCGAGGAGTTCCTTGCGTACTGCATCCTCCGGAATCTCCCCGGGACTTTTCCCCGTCCGCGAGGCCCTGCGTTTGATCTCCCTCTCCACCTCTTCCTCGTTCACGTCCACGAACACCGATACGCGATTCCGCAGGAATTCCCGGACCAGCAGCTTCCGTGCCGCATAGTCCCGGACCTGTCCGTCGGAGATCTCCCTTGCGCAAGGGGTGGGACATGCTCCCATGATGTCCAATGCCCCGGCCGCCTTCTCCTGCAGTACCGCGTTGTCGACCGTCCCCAGCCCCAGCTTCTCCTCCTGCTGTCTCACGAGGATGTCCGCGATCAGCCCGTCCCTGGCCTCGGGAAGGGACACCCCGACCGCCTCGTCCCCCGGGAACGCCCCGCACGCCTTGAGGCACGCCTCCCGATCGAGATCCGACAGGAAGATCACCTCGCCGTTCACGGTTGCCGCCGTAGCCTCGTAAAGCAGGTACCCCTTCGGCCCGGCCGCCTCCGCGCCCCCCGGGAAAAGAAAGACCGCGAAAAAGATGCACCCGGCGAAAAACCCGAGGCGGGGCTGTTTCACGGCTCGATCTCGAAGGAGATGTCGAGCGCCGGGGAAGAATGCGTAAGGGCACCGATGGAAACCGCGGAAACGCCCGTACGCGCGTATTCTCCGACGTTCCCCAGGTGGATCCCGCCGGACGCCTCAAGGAGAACCTTGTCCCCGTAGCGAAGCACCGCCTCGCTGACAGATTCCGGAGACATGTTGTCCAGAAGAAGTGCATCCGCGCCTGCGCCTAGCGCCTCCGCCGCCTGCTCGAGACTTTCCACCTCCACCTCCACCCGGGCGAGGTGGTGGCTCGTCCTCCGGGCAGCCGTCACGGCCATGGCGATGCCCCCCGCCGCCCGGATGGCGTTCTCCTTGATGAGCATACCGTCGGACAGGGAAAAACGGTGGTTGTGTCCCCCCCCCACCCGCACGGCGTACTTTTCCAGAGCCCTGAGCAGCGGCGTGGTCTTCCGCGTGTCCAGGATGCGTGTGCCGTACGGGGTCACCCGTTCGACGTAAGCGGCCGTCGTCGAGGCGATGCCGGAGAGACGCTGGAGGAAATTCAGGGCTACCCTCTCCCCGCGGAGAAGCGATGCCGCCTTCCCTTCCGCCTCCCCGACCTTCAATCCCCGGGACACCCTGCTTCCTTCCCGGAGAAACGTCGCTTCGACCTGCGGATCGATCTGGCGAAACACCTCGGCTGCCACCATGCCTCCGCAGAAGACGCCCTTGGCCCCGGCGATGAACGAACCGCGGGTCTGCCGGGAGAAGGAAGAGCCAAAGGGGTCGCCAAACGGCGCGTCCTCCCGGAGCGCGGCGCAGACCAGCTTCTCGTATTCGATTCGGGAGATCACAACAGGTAACGGGTAACCAGTTCGAAGTTTCTGGAAAGACTGTCGACCTTCTGCTCGAGGTCCCCTTTTCGAATCCGGTGCGCTTCCACGATGTCCGCGGGCGCGTTCGCCACGAACTTCTCGTTCCCGAGTTTCGCGCTCACGACGGAGAACTCCGCGCTGGCCTTGTCGATCTCCTTACGCAGGCGCGATGCCTCCTTGCGGAAATCGATGAGGCCCGCCAGGGGCACGCACACCTCGATATCGTTCACCACAGCCGTTGCATCTTCGACCGGGATGTAGTCGGGGTCCCTGTGCACCACCTTCCCGGCCCGCGTCAGACGAAGGATGATCTCCTCGTGATCGCGCAGAAACGAGAGATCCTCCGGCTGCCCTTTCAGGCGAACCTCCACCCGCTTCGCGGGGGGAACGTTCAGCTCGCTCCGGATGTTCCGGACGGCGCGAATGACCTCCATGAGATGGGCCATGTCCTCCTCGACGTCTACGTCGACCTGCTCCGGGTTGGCCGCCGGGTACTCTTCCTCCAGGACGGGTCCCCGTTCGCCGGGCAGCGAATGCCATATCTCCTCCGTGAGGAACGGGAGGAACGGGTGGGCAATCCTCAAGATCGTTTCGAACACGACCAGGAGCACGGCGCGCTGGTTTTCCCGGGCCTGTGCGGGCGCTTCCGGCAACAGCGGCGGCTTGATCATCTCCAGGTACCAGTCGCAGAACTCGTGCCAGGTGAACTGGTAGAAGACCGAGCTCGCTTCGTTGAAACGGTACTCCTCGATCCCCTTGCGGATCTCGTCGATCGCGCGCTGCAAGCGGGAAAGGATCCAGCGGTCCGCGACGGACAGCTCCGAAGGGAGGGACCTCGCGGTGCTCCCGTCGACGTGCATCCGCACGAACCTGCCCGCCTGGAAAAGCTTGTTCATGAAGTTCCGGTACCCTTCCAGGCGCTCGTCGGACATCCGGATGTCCCTCCCCTGCGCGGCTAAGGCCAGGAGCGTGAACCGGAAGGCGTCCGTTCCGTACCGTTCCATGAGATCGAGCGGGTCGATGACGTTGCCACGGGTCTTGCTCATCTTCTCCCCCTTGGGATCCCGGACGAGCGCATGGATCACCACGTCGCGGAAGGGGGGCTTCCCCGTGAACTCGATCCCCATCATCATCATCCTCGCCACCCAGAAAAAGAGGATGTCGAAACCCGTAACGAGAGCGGTTGTGGGGTAATACCGGGCGAGATCCTCGGTCCGATCCGGCCAACCCAGCGTGGAGAAGGGCCACAGTGCGGAGGAGAACCACGTGTCCAGCACGTCCTCCTCCTGGCGGAGATCGCCCGCACCACACGAGGAGCACCGGTCCGGAGCGTCGACCTCCACCATCGTCAGGCCGCAGGCGGTACAGTGCCAGGCGGGAATCCTGTGTCCCCACCAGATCTGCCGGGAGATGCACCAGTCCCGGATGTTCTCCATCCAGTCGAAATACGTCCGTTCCCAGTTCGTGGGGATGATCCGGGTCTCCCCCGACTGCACGGCCCGGATTGCGGGTTCCGCAACCGGTTTCGTCTTCACGAACCACTGGATGCTCTCGGTGGGTTCAACCACCGTCTTGCACCGGTAGCAGTGCCCGACGTTGTGGACGTATTGCTCCTCCTTGACGATGCTTTGATCTTTCCGAAGGGCTTCGACCACCGCTTCGCGGCATGCAAACCGGTCCATCCCCGCGAATGCCCCGGCCTCCCCCGTCATCTTCCCGGAATCGTCGATCACCCGTACGGAGGGCAGGTCGTGCCGCCTGGCCACCTCGAAGTCGTTCGGGTCGTGGGCGGGTGTGATCTTCACGGCGCCGGTCCCGAATTCGGGGTCCACCATTTCGTCGGAAAGCAACGGGATGGGGCGGTTCATGAGGGGCAGGCGGAGCGTCGCGCCGATCCGGCCCGTGTATCGCTCGTCCTTCGGGTTAACGGCGACCGCGGTATCTCCCAGCATCGTTTCGGGGCGTGTCGTAGCCACCACCACGCTCCGGCGCCCGGAAAGCTCGGGGTACCGGATGTAATACAGCCCCCCCTTCGTCTCCTCGTGGGCGACCTCGAGGTCTGACAGCGCCGTGTTGCACCGGGGGCACCAGTTGATGATGTAGCGTCCGCGGTATATGAGCCCCTTCCGGTGAAGCCTTACAAACGCCTCCCGTACCGCGCGGGAAAGCCCCTCGTCCATCGTGAACCGCTCCCGCCCCCAGTCGCAGGACGCGCCCAGCCGCTTGAGCTGGTTCAGGATGAGGCCGCCGCTTTCTTCCTTCCACTTCCAGACCCGCTCCTCGAACTTCTCCCTCCCCAACGAACGCCGGTCGGTCCCCTCGTTCGAGAGCAGGCGCTCAACCACGTTCTGGGTGGCGATCCCCGCATGGTCGGTTCCCGGCAACCAGAGCACGTTTCTGCCAAGCATTCTGTTGTAGCGAATGAGAACGTCCTGCAGGGTCACGTTGAGCGCGTGCCCCATGTGCAGGGAGCCCGTGACGTTCGGGGGAGGGATGACGATGCAGTAGGAATCGCCCGGTCGGGCGGGATCTGCGTGGAAGAGGTCAAGCCCCTCCCAGTAGGCGTACCACTTCTCTTCGGCGACTGCCGGATCGTACGACTTCTCCTGGTCCCTGGCTCCCATGTGCCCTTGCCTCAATACCCGGACCGCTCGCGGAACGGCCGGAGACTGACCGGCCTGTTCCCGAACGACCTCTCCGTGCGATAGGGGTTCGCCTGCCGGCGGGGTGACTTCAGGAAGATTCCTTCCCTGCTTCCTCGTGGATCCGGGCGATCTCCTCCCGGATGAGCGTCTCCGCGGTGGCCGGAATAACTTCCCACGCCACGGCTTCCACGGACTCCCGGATCTTCTCGTTAAACTCCTTCGTGAGGTTCTCCATCACTTCCCACATGACCTTTTCCACGCTTTCGGCGGCGACCTTCTCGAAGATCTCCTGCGCCCTTGCGGAGAACCGCTCCCGGAACTCCTTTTCCCACGGGAGACCCTCCGCAACGGAGGGAAAAGGCGCATCCTCCCGCTCTTCTTCGGCGGCTGCGATCTCCGTCTCCGGGATGACGGAGGGAAAAGGCGCATCCTCCCGCTCTTCTTCGGCGGCTGCGATCTCCGTCTCCGGGATGACGGAGGGAAAAGGCGCATCCTCCTGCTCTTCTTCGGCGGCTGCGATCGCCGTCTCCGGGATGACGGAGGGAAAAGGCGCATCCTCCCGCTCTTCTTCGGCGGCTGCGATCTCCGTCTCCGGGATGACGGAGGGAAAAGGCGCATCCTCCTGCTCTTCTTCGGCGGCTGCGATCTCCGTCTCCGGGATGACGGAGGGAAAAGGAACCGTCTCCTCTGCCTGAAGGGCCGGCTCGGGCGTCTCGCTTTCGGATGCCTCTATCTCTTCCAGCAAATCGATCCCCTCCAGTTCCTCGATCATCTCGAGGGCCGGCGTGAGATCGGTGACGGCGAGGGGGGAGTCGTCGAACACGGGCTCCTCGAAGTGCTCCTCGGTCGACAACATCTCTTCCTCCCTCCCCTCGGGAGGGGTTACGCCGTCTTGCTCTTCCTGCCTGGAAGGTTCCGCTTCCGGGAGGACCGCCTCCTTTTCCGGTCCCCTCTCGATATCCTCGAGAGATACGTCGAAATCATCCAGCGACAGGGTGCTTCCGGCAGGCCCCACGGCAGCGGCCGTGCCCACGCCAAGGTCCTCCGCTTCGTCAGCCCGGGACACGGAGGCCCGCGCCTCCTCCTCCATCTCTTTCAGGACATCGCTGAAGTCCCAGGGTTCCTCCGCGGAAGGGGGAGCCTGTTCCTCGTCCCCGGGCGCCGGGGCGGGTTCTTCCCTGCTCCGGAGAAGGGATTCGACCTTATCGATCAATTCCTGGGATTCGAACGGCTTGAACAGGACGCCGTTCGCCCCGCACTTCTTGAACCTCTCCTCGTCGAAGGGGCTAAGCGTCCCGGCGAGAATGAGTACGGGGTACGTTCCGCCCGCTTCCGGGGACCTCAACTCGTCCGCCACCTCGAACCCGTCCTTCCCCGGCAGGGAAACATCGGCGACCACGATATCGGGGGAGATCTCTTTCGCGAGCCGGATGGCGTCTTCCCCGTTGTCGACGACGGTGAGTGAGATCCCGGATTGCCTCAACGTCATCTCGAACACCCTCTGGATAGTAAGGCTGTCTTCGGCGAGCAGCAGCTTGGCGGTCATGGCTCCTCCAAATTGCCTTTTATTTTAGTTAGAATCCGGCAGTTTTTCAACGAAAAGGAAGTCGATTGTAGCGAGCTTATGATTTGTCCGGCCTTGTAGCACATAGACTGTCCGGTTTTCATGGTTACCGTGGAGGTGACCATGAGACCGGCAACGTGGCTGCAGGAGGTCCGGATGAGACGGTTCGAGGAAGCGTACGACGGATGGACGGAGCGACGGCTCAGCCAGGAAGAGGCGGCCCGGATCCTGGGCGTGAGCGATCGCACCTTCCGCCGCTATGTCGAGCGGTACGACGATGGGGGCCCGGAGGCCCTCGTCGACAGGCGTCTGTCCCAGGTGTCGCACCGGAAGGCCCCGGTGGACGAGGTGATGGCTCTGACCGAACGGTATCGGGCCCGCCATGATGGATGGACCGCCAGGCATTTCCACGCCTGGTATCAACGCTCCGGGGGAACTCGTAGCTACACCTGGGTCAAGACCCGCCTCCAGGAGGCCGAACTGGTCAAGAAGGCGCCACGACGAGGGGTGCACCGCAAGCGCCGGGAACGAGCGCCTCTGCCTGGCATGATGATCCACCAGGACGGAAGCACCCACGAGTGGGTTCCCGGACAGAAGTGGGACTTAATCCTCACCATGGATGACGCCACCAGCGAGCATTACTCGATGTTCTTCGTCGACGAGGAAGGCACAAAGAGCAGTTTCCGGGGAATCGGCGAGGTCATCCGGGCCAAGGGGCTGTTCAGCTCCTTCTACTCCGACCGGGGCAGCCACTACTGGCACACCCCCCAAGCCGGCGGCAAAGTCGACAAGAACCACTTCACCCAGTTCGGCCGCGCCATGGCCCAGCTGGGCATCGAGATGATCCCCGCCTACTCCCCCGAGGCCCGGGGACGCATCGAGCGGGCGTTCCGCACCCACCAGGACCGGCTCCCCAAGGAACTGGCTTTTCACGGGGTCACCGGGATACAGGAGGTCAACCGGTACCTTGAGCAGACCTACCTGCCCGCCCACAACGCAGAGTTTATCCAACCGCCCCTGGAAGAGGGGTCGGCCTTCGTCGGGTGGATCGGAGCCAACCTCGACGACATACTGTGCGAGCAGCACGACCGGGTCGTCGGGCGAGACAACTGCGTCTCCTTCGAGGGGAAAAAACTCCAGATCCCCCCCGACCGGCACCGGTGCCACTACATCAAGGCCTCTGTCCGGGTCCATCGGTACATAGACGACACGCTGGCCGTCTTTCACGGACCAAGAAAGCTGGCACGCTATGACGAAAACGGGAGCCTGATCCACGAGGGGGTAAAGGCCAGTGCGTGACGTCCGCCGCAACAGGCCAGGGAAGCGATCGAATCAACACCAAAAAACGAGCGCTCACACCCAAGACAAAAAGCGGACAATTCATTTGCTACTAAACCGGACAAATCTACTTGCTCTCAACACCCC
>Ga0255054_10000717_pt1 | contig 19536 bp, 20 predicted proteins | sample JV7_2_23_MG_FD_188634 | JGI IMG/M metagenome (GOLD analysis project Ga0255054, IMG submission 188634) | Seawater microbial communities from Jervis Inlet, British Columbia, Canada - JV7_2_23 | ecosystem: Environmental > Aquatic > Marine > Inlet | place: Canada: British Columbia | collected...
AGCCGATCCCCATGGCGGCCACCAGGAGAGCCAGCTGCTGTGCGTTCGATCCGATCTCGGCCACGGTCCACCTGCAGGCGGCGCTGCGGCGGTGGGCCCCTCAGAACGAGGTCTGCTCCGTCGCCTGCGCCTGGAACTTGGAGGGGGTCTCGAGATCCCGCTCGGTCGAGCCCACGGCCACGTAGCCGTGAACCCGGGCGCAGCCGGAGGCGCCAGCGGTGCCCAGGGACGTCCAGCCGCACCACCCCACCAGGGCTGCGACGAGCGGCGCACCGACTGCGATCTGGGTTCCCTTGGACACGGCCGGGGGGATCTAGCACCTCCCCCGGGTCGGAAAGAAACCCGAAGTCGCAGACTTAGGCCATCGCGGTCGACAGCCGCGAAGGTCGCGGCTACTCGGGGAAGGCCATGTCCCTGAAGTTCCATCCTCGGGTCGATCAGCTCGAGCCGTTCCTGGCCATGGAGGTCATGGAGCGCGCCTTCGCCATGGAGCGCGAGGGCGCCCGGGTGATCCACTTCGGGGTGGGCGAGCCCGGGGTCGCGCCTCCGCCGGAAGCCGTGGACGCCTGCGTGGCGGCGCTGCGCGGAGGCGAGACCCGCTACACGGACAGCCGCGGCCTGGTCGAGCTTCGCCGGGCCGTCGCCGCCGAGCAGGCACGGCGCAGCGGGCAGGCGGTCGATGCCGATCAGGTCCTGGTCACCAGCGGCACCTCGCCGGCCATGCTGCTGGTGTTCGGCCTGTTGGCCGGGCCCGGCGACGAGATCATTCTGGGAACGCCGCACTACCCCTGCTATCCGAACTTCATCCGCTTCTGCGGCGGGACGCCGGTGTTCGTAGCCACCGGGCCCGGCGACGGCTGGCAGCTCGATCCCGCGGCGGTGCGCGCCGCCGTGACGCCCCGCACCCGCGCCATCGTCGTCGGCTCGCCGGCCAACCCCACCGGCGCGGTGCAGGCGGCCGAGACCCTGGACGCACTGGGCGCCCTGGGTCCTCCGCTGATCTCCGACGAGATCTACCACGGCCTCACCTACGACGGTGTCCAGGCGGCCTCGGCCCTGGGGCGCGCGGAGCACGTCTTCGTGCTGGACGGCTTCTCGAAGCGCTACGCCATGACCGGCTTCCGCCTCGGCTATGCGGTGGTGCCGCCGGCGGCGCTGCGGAAGCTCCAGGTCATGCAGCAGAACCTCTTCATCTCGGCCAACCGCTTCGTGCAGCACGCGGGCGTGGCGGCCCTGGAGCACGGTGCGCCCATGGTGGAGCGGCTGCGCAAGTCGCTGGACGGGCGCCGGCTGCGGATGGTCGAAGAGCTGCGCGAGCTGGGGCTGGGGGTGGAGCACCCGCCCCAGGGTGCCTTCTACGTCTTCGCCGATGCGCGCCGCTTCGGCAGCGACTCCCTGCGCCTGGCCTTCGACATCCTGGAGCGGGCCCAGGTGGCCTGCACCCCGGGCATCGACTTCGGCGCGGCCGGCGAGGGCTTCCTGCGCTTCTCCTACGCCGCTTCGGAGGCGGATCTGGAGGAGGGGCTGAAGCGCCTGGCCCGGGCGCTGCCGGAGCTGGCGTGAAGGTCATCAGCGCCGAGTTCGAGACCACGGCCGCGGACGCCGGCGGGCTGCCCCGCGAGGGCCTGCCCGAGGTGGCGTTTCTGGGTCGCTCCAACTGGGGCAAGTCCAGTCTGCTCAACCGCCTGTCGGGGCGCCGCGGTCTGGCTCGGACCAGCGGGAAGCCGGGCAAGACGCGACTGCTGCACTTCTTCCGGCTGCGGCGCCGGGGAGGGGGGCGCGACGCGGAACTTCTGCTCGTGGACTTGCCGGGCTACGGCTTCGCGCGGGTGTCGCGGGCGGAGCGCGCGCGCTGGCAGGGGTTGGTGGAGGGCTACCTGGAAGGGCGGGCTCCGCTGCGCGCCGCGGTGCTGCTGCAGGATCTGCGCAGGGACGTGTCCGACGACGAGCTGGACCTGGTGGCCTGGCTCGAGGAACGCTCGATCCCGGTGATCGTGGCGCTGACCAAGTGCGACAAGCTCAAGCCCATGCGCCGCGCAGCCCGAGTGCGCGAGCTGACGGCGGCCTTCGAGCTGCCCCGCGAACGCGTCGTCGCCACCTCCGCCACCAGCGGCCTGGGCATCGACGCCCTCTGGCGCGCCATCGACACCACCCTGACCAAGAACCGGAACTGAGGGGACAGTTCCTCTCGGTTAGCGGAAGAGGTCGCCGGTGGGGTCTCGGAGGATGGTGGCGAGCGGGGCGTCGCCGTGCATCGCGATGCCTTCGATCCACACTGCGGGGATGCCCGAGGCCTTCTCCATCAGGAGCCCGGCGGCGGCGGCGAGCTGGTCGGCGGTGGCGCTGACGGTGACCTGCAGGTCGCGTCCGGACAGGTCGCGCGTTCCACGTGCGTCCGTCAGCGGGGCCAGGCCCGCGCAGCCGATCGCCTGATCCACCAGGCCCTCGCGCCAGGGCCGGCCGAAGGTGTCCGACACCACGACTCCCAGGCGCTCGTCCGGCCCAGCCAGCGCGTCGCGCAGGCGTCGCGCCGAGGCGTCCGGGTCCTCGGGCAGCAGCACGGCCACGTCCGGGCCGGGGGCGTTGGAGAGGTCGACCCCGGCGTTGGCGCACACGAAGCCGTGGTGGGTCTCGGTGATGAGGACGCCGTGCCCGCGGCGCACGATGCGCCGGCTCTCGCGCAGCACCAGCTCCACCTGGCGAGGATCCTTGCCGTCCTCCGCGGCGATGCGTTGCGCCTCGGGTCCGGGCTCCAGCGAGGACAGCTCGACCAGCCGGCCCTCGGCCTTGGAGACCACCTTCTGGCACACCACCAGGGCGCCGTCGCGCAACTCGATACCCGCCCGCTCGGCTGCCGCTCGCAGCAGCAGCGCCAGGTCGTCGCCCGGCGCTACGGCGGGCACCCCTTGCAGGGCGCGCAAGCGGATCTCCGGCGTCGCCGTCACGCCCGACCCTCGCCCCAGCCCAGACGCTCGAGCAGCGCGCGCGTGCGCTTGCCTCCGCCGCTCGAGGCCAGGAAGGCGTCCACGTCCTCGGCTCCATCCAGGTCCACCTGCAGCGAGGGGAGGGACAGCTCCCGCAGCGTTACGCCGGCCCGCTCGGCGGCCTCTCGGTGGCGCGCTGCGCTGTCGGGCCCGAAGGCGTTGGGGAAGGCATCGGGGGGCGAGCGCAGCAGGGCCGTGGTGCCGCCGTCGCCCGAGGGCGTCAGCACGGCCCAGGGCGGCTGCATGGCGCGGCCCGCCGCGAGCAGCGCGCCCAGGTCTGCGGGGGTCGCGCCGGCCACGTCGCCCAGCACGACCAGCAGGGCATCCAGGCCCCGGGCGGCGAGCCGCTCGGCGCCCGCGGTCAGCGACGGGTTGAGTCCGGCGTCGTCCAGCAGCAGCGCCTCGGCTCCCTGGGCCTCGGCCACGCGAGCGGCCTCCGGGTCCTCGGTGACGACCGCCACCACGTCCAGCTCTGGCACCGCCAGCAGCGCCTCCAGCACGTCCTCGAGCATGGCGCGCGCCAGCCCCGGCAGAGCGTCGCCGGGCAGCGCCTCCCGCAGCCGCGACTTGGCGGCATCCAGACGCTTGACGGGAACCAGCGCGGCGATCATTGCAGCTCGCGGGCCAGGTCGAGCGCGGCCTGCGCCAGGCGCGCAGCCGCGTCGCGGTCGCGCATGATGGTGTCCACCGCCACGGCGCGCAGGCCCAGGGCCTCGACGTCGCCGGTCTGCTCCGCGTCGCGCCGGTCCAGGACGAAGCCGGAGACCCATTCCCGGTACAGGCCGGCCACGCCCCGCGCCGAGACCTCGACGCCGATGCCTCGCAGCAGCCGGTCCGCGGGCCCCTTGATGGGAGCGCCGCCGACGATCGGGGAGACGGCCACGACCGGTGCCTTTGAGCGGGTCACGGCCTCGCGCACGCTCGGAACCTCCAGGATCGGGCCGATGGAGACCACCGGATTGCTGGGGCACACCAGCACCACGTCGGCGGCGTCCAGCAGCCCGCAGAGCCCCGGGGTTGGACGGGCGGCGCGGGCGGCCGACAGGTCGACGCCGTGCACGTCGTCCGGGGCTCCGTCTCGGGCCAGGTACTCCTCGAAGTGCACGCGGCGATCGCCTCCGAGCTGGACGTAGGTCGGGCAGGGATCCTCGGACATGGGAACGATGCGCGCGTCGACGCCGTAGGCGCGGCGCACCTCGTCTGTGGCTGCGGCCAGCCCGGCGCCTTCCCGGAGCCGAAGCGTGCGATGCAGGCAGGTAGCCAGGTCGCGGTCTCCCAGGCGGAACCAGGTTTCGTGGCCCAGGGCGCCCAGAGCGTCCACGGTGTGGAAGCTGTCGCCCTCCAGGCCGTAGCCGCGCTCGCGGTCCACGCGATCGGCCAGGGTGTAGGTGACGATGTCCAGGTCGGGCGACACGTGCACGCCGTAAAAGACGGCGTCGTCGCCCGTGTTCACCACGGCCGTGACCTGGCTCGGCGGGACCACCTCCACCAGCCCGCGCAGGAAGCGGGCGGCGCCCACACCTCCGGCCAGGGCCACCACGGAGACGGGTTCGGGCGAGGCCACGCGCAGGCTCCTAGGAGCTCGACCCAAGCTGGAGTGCGCCGGATCGGGCGTCGAGACGCCGCGCTGGCAAGGCGCGCGACTGAGCCATAGCCGTAGCTACGGCGCAAGGAGCGCAACGCAGCCAGCGCGGATGGATCGGCGTCCGAACGGTGTGCTCCATCTTGGGTCGGGCTCCTAGTTGGCCTGCTCGAGCGCGCGGCGCTCGGCACGCAGCGCGGCAATCTGCCCCTGCAGCTCCGGGAAGCGGCGTGCCAGCTCCTCGAGCTCGGGCACTCCGTAGAGCGGCGCCGGCTGTCCGTCCACTTCCTTGGCCACGCTGATCAGCTCCTTGAGGCGCCGCTCCTCCTTGGCCAACTCCACCTCCAGTCCCGCGATCTGCTGATCCAGCTCGTTGCGGCGGGCCAGCATGGCCGGATCCAGCGTGGCCGGCTCGCCGTCGATCAGCGGCTCTTCGCCGTCGCGGAAGTCGCCTTCGCGCACGCTGCCGCCTTCCGGCTCCGATCCCGCATCCTGCACCGAGTAGATGTCGGAGCGGGTCGGCGGTCCGGTCAGCGGCGGGTACGGTGCCGGGCTGGTGGTTCCGGTTGCGGCCCCGGCGGCCCCGGCTCCGGCCGCAACCGTTGCTGTGCCGGCGGCGGTGCCTGTGGGCGGCGCGCTGCCGGTGAAGGTGTCTGCGGCCGACGCGGTCCCTGCGGGAGCACCCGCGCTCGGCGGAGACGGCGGCGGAGGCGTAGCACCTGCCACCCCGGCGGCGGGGGGAGCCGGAGCGGGCGGCGGCGGAATCGCCTGCTCGGCTCGCATCTCGTCGACGTCGCGGATCTTGTTGCGCAGGTTCTTGGGGACTCGCTTCCGGTCCGTGGTGTAGTGGGCGATCCCGTTCTCATCGACCCACTTGTAGATGGTGGGGCGTTCGGGTTCTTCCTCCGCCGCGTGGCTGGCGCCGGCGCAGAGGAGCGGGATCGCAAGCGCCGCCGCGGCGCCCAGCCTTCGCATGCGCCGGAGTGTCGAGAACGCCCCTGGGAAGGTCAAGCGGCGCCGGCGGGTCTCGCGTGGTCGAGCGTTCCCGTCGGGGGAAGGCGGATTATTCACATCCAGGGCCTGTGGTGCTCGCTGCGGCCGCAGCAGCGGCGGCACGCCGCTTGCTCTGTGCGTCCCACGTGACGCGCGCATCCTGGAGAGATCGGATCCTGCTGGGCATCGTTCTTGCCGCATTGGCTGTGCCGGCCGCGGCCGAGGGCCCGCGCTCCTGGCAGCGCGTCGAGGGGCCGGCACGCAGCGCACCGCTGACGGCGTTGGCCGTCGACGGAAGCGGGCATCTGGCGGTGGCCGCCGAAGGCCGCGTCTGGGTGCGCGGCGCCGCGGGCTGGCGCAGCCAGGCGGTTCGCGGCCCGCTGAGCGATCTGGCATTCGACGGCGGGGCGCTCTGGATCGCCGGCGAGCAGGGCGTCTGGTGGCTCTCCGAGGACGCGCGCCTCGAGCCCCGGCACCCCGGGGCAGGCGAGCGCGACCGCCGTGTGGCGAGGATCGCGGCGCTCGCCGGCCTGGTGGCGGCAGCGGGGGATGGCGGCGTCTTCGCGCGGGCGCCGGGCGGGCCGTGGCAGGCCTTGCGCGAGGGCATTCCCTCACGCCCGGCGACGGCCATTCTTCTCAGGAAATCAGGCGCTTCGGAGGGAACCTTCGAGGTCTGGTCGAGTGTCGATGGAAGGCTCTACCACGCAGTGCTGCGCGCGGATGGCGAGACTCTGGAGGCCACCCCCTGGCAGCGAGTCGCACTCGACGGCCCCGGTGGAGGTGCGATTCACGATCTCGCCGAGGGGCCCGGCGGCAGCCTGGTGGCGCTGGGCGCCGGCTGGCTCGCCGGTGAGGTTCCCGATGCCGCCTGGACCCGCCACAGGCTCGTGCTGCCGCCCGGGGCCGAAGCCCGGCGCGTCCGCTTCGCCGCTGGGGGCTGGTTTCTCGCCAGCGATCGCGGCGTGCTGCTGGGGCGCCCGCCCGAGACGTCGCTGCACCGCGCCGAGCCGCCGGTCGGCCGCGCAGCGGCGCTGGCGGTCGAGGCGGCGGGGAGCGTCGTGTACGCGGCCACCGAGGAGGGGCTCTTCGAGTCGTGGCCGGAACGCAGCGCCCCCGCCGCCGAGCTGTGGCTCCCGCCCGAGCGGGGCCGGGACGATCCGGCGGTGGGCGTCGTTCAGCGCGCGGCGCTGATCTACCTGGGTCTGGGGCCCGCGCGGATGCGCGATCTGCGCCGACGCGTGGACCGGCGTGGCTGGCTGCCGCGGGTCGATCTGCGCGCGGGCGCCGGGCTGCAGCGGGATCGCAGCCGCGACTTCGATCAATCGTTCGTGTCCGGGGCGCTGCGCGAGCTGCTGGACGAGGAGCTCGACCGGCGCCACGACGCCTCCTTGAGCCTCACCCTGTCGTGGGATCTGGGCGACGGCGTCTTCGACCCGGAGGTCATCGATCTCTCCCGAGAGGCCCGCGCCGTGATCGAGCTGCGCGACGACGTCCTGGACGAGATCAACCGCCTCTACTTCGAGCGGCGCCGGACCCTGGTCTCGCTGGCCGGCTTGGACCCGGGCGACGGCGCCGAGGCGATCCGCCTGCGCCTGCGGGCCGACGAGCTCGCGGCCGGCCTCGACTCCTGGACGGGCGGCTGGTTCAGCCGCCACACGCCGCGGCTCGCGTCCGCCCTGCCATGAAGCACTCACCCCACAAGGAGGAAACCATGCACAGTCTGACCTTCGCCGCGGCCCTGATCGCGGTCTTCGCCGGCGCGCCGGCCGCGGCCGCGCTGCCGCTCATCTCCGAGGTCTTCTACGACGCCACCGGCTCCGACGACGGGCTCACCTTCGTGGAGCTGGCCGGCACGCCCGGCAGCACCCTGGAGGGGCTGGTCCTCGAGGGGGTGAACGGGGCCGATGGCGCCGTGGGCCCCAGCCTGGCCCTCAGCGGCACGTTCCCGGCCGACGGGCTCTTCGTGCTGGCCGACGAGCTCTCGGGAGGGGGCACCTCGGTCGTCGCCGCGGATCTGGTGGCCCCATTCGAGCTCCAGAACGGACCGGACTCGGTGGTGCTGCGCCAGGGAGCCAACATCCTGGACGCGGTCGGCTACGGGGTCTTCGGCGCCGGGGACGTCTTTGCCGGGGAGGGGACTCCGGCGCCGGATGCGCCGGGCGGCTCCAGCCTGGCGCGGCACCTCGCCGACGTGGACACGGACGACAACGCCGCCGACTTCGAGGTGCACGCGCTGCCGACGCCCGGCAGTGCGGTCCGCTCGGTGCCCGAGCCCGGCGCGGTCTGGCTGTGCGCCGTGGGACTGGTGGCCCTGGCCCGAGCCCGGCCCCGGCTCTAGCTCGGGCCGTCACCCCCGGGAAACCGGGGTTTCAGGAGCGGCCGGGTTTCGCCGATAACGCCGTCCGGCGGGCGGACCCGGTGAAACCCGAGCCGCGCCGGGGCCCGAACGTGCTCTCTTGCTTGCGCGCGCCGGGACCCTCGCGCACAATCGGCGCCACCGCGTCCGCTCGGGGGGGACGGACCCGGCATGCTGTCCGGCTTCAATACGAATATCCGACACCGCGACGTGCTGTTTCACGCGCAGACCGAGGACAGCGGTGTCCGGAACCCGCACATCATCACGCACCTGTATCACCACGGGACCATCCTGGCGTCTCAGAAAAGCCAGTACTCGCATCTGCTGGACTCGGCGGACCTCGAGGCCGAGGTGAAGAGCCTGATGGAAGCCCAGCACAAGTCGATGCTGAAGAAGCTGCGCGCCGGCGGCTTCGACCCGGTGATCGACGAGCGCCTGGGCCACCTGCTGCAGGGGCTCGACGAGACGGGTGCGACCACCCATCCGGAGACGCCCCCGGTGACGCCGGAGCCCACGCCGATGCCCGAGGAGGCGGTCGAGGGGCGCTCGTTCGGCCAGGGCATCGTCACCGAGAAGCCCCTGGACGAGGTCGTCCTCGAGTACCTGGTGGACGCGGCGCGCAAGCGCAAGCGCCCCAGCCGGTGACCCCCGCGTGACGAGCCCCGCCGGCGATGTGCCCCGCCGCGATGCGCTCGTCCAGATGTATCACGTCTCCAAGTCCTACCTGCCGGGCACCTTCGCGCTGCGCGACGTCACCCTGGAGGTGCACAAGGGCGAGTTCGTCTTCCTGACCGGGCCCAGCGGCGCCGGCAAGACCACGCTGCTCAAGCTGCTGTTCGCCGCCGAGCAGCCCAGCGAGGGCCAGATCGTGCTGCGCGGTCGCAACATCGCCAGGCTGCGCGACTCGGCGATCCCCGGGCTGCGCCGGCGCATCGGGGTCGTGTTCCAGGATTTCAAGCTTCTCACGCGCCGCAGCGTGGAGGACAACGTGGCCATCGCCCTCGAGGTGCTGGGCCGCCATCCGCGCGAGATTCGCCGCCGCACCTTCGGGCTGCTCAAGCAGGTGGGGCTCCAACACCGCCGCCACCATCTGCCGCTCTCCCTCTCGGGCGGGGAACAGCAGCGCATCGCCTTGGCCCGGGCGTTGGCCGGCGAGCCCGAGCTGCTGCTCGCCGACGAGCCCACGGGCAACCTGGATCCCGATCTCACGCTGGAGATCATGGACCTGATCGCGCATGCCTCGGCCCGGGGCACGACGGTGATCGTGGCCACCCACGACCACTCGCTGGTGGAGCGCTACGGCCGGCGCACGCTCCACCTGGAGGGGGGCCGCGTGAAGGAAGACGCCGCAGCGGCCGGTCCGCGCCGGTGAGCCGCCTCGCTGCGGACCTGCGCTACTTCACGCGCACCTCGCTCTCGGGCCTGCGCACCAGCACGGTCACCAGCGTCGTCTCCGCCACCACCATCGGGGTGGCGCTGGTGCTGGTGGGCGCCTTCGTGCTGCTGCTGCGCAACATGGAGGGCCTGCTGGACACCTTCGGCGACGACCTGCGCGTCACCGCCTACCTGGAGGACGCGCTCGAGCCGTCGGCCCACTCCGCGCTGGCGGACCGCGTCTCCACCATCGAGGGCGTCCAGGAGGTCGAGGTGGTCAGCAAGGAGGAGGCGCTGCGGCGCTTCCAGGAGGGCGTGGGTCGCACCACGGGCCTGCTGGCCGCCCTGGAGGAGAACCCGCTGCCCGCCTCGCTGGAGATCAGCCTGAACGATGCGCGGCGCACGCCCGAGGGCCTGCGCGTGGTGGTGGAGGCGCTGGACGGCCTGCCCGGTGTGGCCGACCTGGCCTACGGCCAGGAGTGGGTGGAGGGCTATGCGCGGGTGGTGGGTCTGGTGCGCGGCGTCGCGCTGGGCGTGGGCTGCGTGCTCGCCCTGGCCACGCTGCTGATCGTCGCCAACACGATCCGACTGGCGGTCTACGCGCGCCGCGACGAGCTGGAGATCCTCTCGCTGGTGGGCGCCAGCCGTCCCTTCATCGCCACCCCGTTCCTGGTGGAAGGAGCGATCCAGGGCGCGCTGGGCGGGGTTCTGGCTGTGACGGTCCTGTATGTGCTCTTCCGCCTGGCGTTGCCCGAGATCGAGGCGGGGCTCACCGTCCTGCTCGGCTTCGCTGAGCCCCGCTTCCTGGATTTCCGTAGCGTGCTCAGCCTGATCGGCGCCGGCGCGGCCCTGGGCCTGGTGGGCTCCGCGGTGGCGGTGATCCAGGGGCTGCGCAAGTGAGCCTGCGTCTGTTGGTGGCGTTGCTGGCGCTGGGGCTGGCGCCGGCTCCCGTGGCGCGGGCCGGCGATGTGGACGACGAGCGCGCGCGCGAGCTGGAGGAGGTGCGGCGCGCCATCGAGCAGCGCCGCGAGCGCGTCGAGGCGTTCGAGCGCCGGGAGCGCGGCCTGCTGGACACCCTGGAGGAGGTCGACCGCGCGGCGTCGCGGATTTCGCGCGAGGCCAGGGTCGCGCGCCGCCGGGCCGTCGAAGCTCGGGCCCAGCTCGCCGCGCTGGAAGGGCGCGAGGAGGAGATCGCCGCACGCCAGGCGCGCACCCGCAGCGCCATGTCCGCACGGGCGGTGGCCCTCTACAAGACCGGCGACGCCGGTCCGGTGACGGCCCTGTTCTCGGCGGGCAACCTGCAGGAGTTCCTGGCCCGCAGCCGTGCCCTGCGCCTGCTGCTGGATCACGACCGGACGCTGCTGGAGCGTTACGCCTCCGACGCCGATGCGCTGCTGAGCACCCGTCGGGAGACCCGGGTCGCGGCTGCCGAGAACGAGCGTGCGTCGGCCGTGGCTGCGGCGCGGGCCCAGGAGCTGGCCGCCGAGCACGACAGCAAGCGACTGATCTTGGGCCAGGTGCGCCAGGACCGGGCCAGCGAGCGCGCTGCGCTCCAGGAGCTGGAGGCCGCGGCCCTGGCGCTGGAAGAGACGCTGGAACGCCTGCGCGGCCGGGATCGCGGCGGCTGGGACAAGTCGAACGCCGAGCCCTTCGCGTCGCGGCAGGGCCGCCTGGGGCTGCCCGTGGTCGCGCCGGTCGCGCGCGGCTTCGGCCGCGTGGTCGATGACGAGTTCCGAACCGAGACCTTCCGCAAGGGCGTCGACTTCGCGGCAGCGGCCGGGGCGCCGGTACGGGCCGTGGCTCCGGGCGAGGTGCGCTTCGCGGGCTGGTTCCGCGGCTACGGGCGGATCGTGATCCTCGATCACGGCGACGGCTACTTCACGGTCTCGGGCCATCTGGAGGCGGTAGAGGTGGCGGTGGGCGAACTGGTGGGTGAGGGGGACGACCTGGGCACGGTGGGGGAGACCGGCTCGCTGTCCGGCCCGCGGCTCTACTTCGAGATCCGGCAGGGCGCGGAGCCCCTGGACCCGGCCGAGTGGCTGGAACGCGCGCCGTAAGGCAAAATCAGTCCGATCAAGGGCTTGCCGCGGAGGGCCGATTCCTCCAACGAGCCCGGGGAGATCCATGAGCAGGCTTCGTCTCGTCATCACATTCGCCGCGGGTGTCACCGCCGCCGCCCTTGCGCTCGGCTGGCCCGGCGGCGTGGGCCCTCTCGCGGCCACCCGCTACGAGGACCTCTCGCTCTTCACCGAGGTCCTGAACCTGGTTCGCAAGAACTACGTGGAACCGGTGGATCAGAGCACCCTGGTCCAGGGCGCCGTCAAGGGGATGCTCCAGGAGCTCGATCCCCACTCCTCGTTCCTCGATCCCGACGTCTACAAGGAGATGCAGATCGACACCCGCGGCGAGTTCGCCGGCCTGGGCATCGAGATCTCCAAGCGCCGCGACGGCTACGTCGAGGTCGTGTCTCCCATCGAGGGCACGCCGGCCCACCGGGCGGGCATCAAGGCGCAGGATCAGATCGTGGCAATCTGCCCGACCGAGCCTCCCGAGGATTGGAAGGAGGAGTGCCGCAGCACCAAGAACATGTCCTTGGTCGAGGCCGTGCGCCTGATGCGCGGCCCCAAGGGAACGAAGATCACCATTCGTATCTACCGCGAGAGCTTCGACCGCCCGCAGCCCTACGTGATCGTGCGTGACATCGTGAAGATCCGCTCGGTGGAGGGGCGCATGCTGGAGCCGGGCTACGCCTACGTGCGGCTGCGCGCGTTCCAGGAGCGGACCGGCAGGGACCTGGGTGGCGTGCTGGCCGACCTGCACGAGCAGACCGAGGGTCCCTTCAGCGGTCTGATTCTCGACATGCGCGACAACCCCGGCGGGCTGCTCGACCAGGCCGTCAAGGTGGCCGACCACTGGGTCGCCCAGGGCCTGATCGTCTACACGAAGGGCCGTCTCGAGAGCCAGCGCCAGGAGTTCCGCGCCCAGAGCGCAGGCACCCAGGGCGAGTACCCGATCGTGGTCCTGGTCAACGGCGGCACCGCCAGCGCCTCGGAGATCGTGGCCGGCGCGCTCCAGGATCACCACCGCGCCCTGATCCTCGGCACCCAGTCGTTCGGCAAGGGCTCGGTGCAGACCATCATCCCGCTCAACGACGGCTCGGGCCTGCGCCTCACCACGGCGCTCTACTACACGCCCGGTGGCCGCTCGATCCAGGAGGTGGGCATCGCGCCCGACATCCTCGTCGATCAGATCGTCGCCTCCGAGGGCGAGCGCGCGCGGCGCATCCGCGAGCGCGACCTCGAGGGCCACTTCACCCAGAAGGACGCGGATCCCGAGTCGTCCGCGAAGCCGGGTGAGCCCCAGGAGGGCGGCGAGGCGCCGGCCGTCACGGACCAGGATCCGGGCGACCATCAGCTCGACCGCGCGGTGGATGTGCTCAAGAGCTGGACGTACTTCGAGCGGCTCCAGGAAGCGCGCGAGGTCGCCGAGCCCGCGCCTTCGCGCGCCGCACTCCAGGCCCAGCCGTAGAGCTCATCTCACGAACCCTCCCGTCGCCAGAGCCGGTTTTTCGGCCCGCTGGCTGCGTTGCGAAACCTCGCCATAGCTACGGCTATGACTGCGGTTTCGCGCCTTGCCAGCGAACCGAACCCCCAGCTCTGGCTCGGTCCGGGTTCATGAGACGAGCTCTAACCCCGGGTGCGACGGCTCGGACGGCGGGGTAGGGTCCGCGCGTGTCCGAGCCCTCCGCCGCCGCGGGGCCTCCCGTCTACAGCGTCAGCCAGGTTCTCGCCGGGCTGAAGGGGCTGCTCCAGGACCGCGTGGGCCGGCTCTGGGTATCGGGCGAGGTGAGCAACCTGCGCGTACCCGCCTCGGGCCACGCCTACTTCACGCTCAAGGACGACGCCGGCCAGCTCCGCGCGGTGCTGTTCCGCGGCGCGGCCCGGCGCCTGGCCTTCGATCCGGAAGACGGGCTCGAGGTGTTGGCCTACGGCGAGCTTACCGTGTACGAGTCGCGCGGCGATCTGCAGCTCATCGTGCAGCAGCTCGAGCCGCGCGGACGCGGGGCGCTGCAGCTCGCCTTCGAGCAGCTGCGCGGGCGCCTGGAAGGCGAGGGCCTGTTCGACGCCGAGCGCAAACAGGAGCTGCCGGCCTGGCCTCGCGTCGTGGGCGTGGTGACGTCGAGCGGGGCCGCGGCCCTGCGCGACGTGGTGCACGTGGTGGAGCGACGCTTCCCCGCCCAGCCGCTCCTGCTGGCGTCCAGCCGCGTGCAGGGCGCCGGCGCCGAGGACGAGCTGGCGGCCGCGCTGGAGGCTCTGGATGCGCAGCCGGACGTGGAGGTGATCCTGCTGGTGCGGGGCGGAGGCTCCCTGGAGGATCTCCAGCCCTTCAACACCGAGCGGCTGGCCCGCGCCATCGCCGCCTGCGCCACGCCGGTGGTGAGCGGCGTCGGGCACGAGGTGGACGTGACCATCGCCGACCTGGCCGCAGACCTGCGCGCGGCCACCCCTTCGGCGGCGGCTGCCGCCGCGCTTCCGGACCGCGAGCGCGTGGCGATCCGCCTGGACCGCGATGCGCGTCGTCTGGTGACTGCCGGCCGTCGCGCCATCGAGCGCATGCGCAACCGCGCCGACGCCGGGGCCGAGTCCCTGCGCCTGCAGGCGCCTCGAGAGCGGCTTGCCGCGCGGCGCGGGCAGCTCGTCGCAGCGGGCAGGGCCCTGCGGCGTGAGATCCAGGCGCTGCTGGCGGCGCGGGCGGCCGGGATGGCGGCTTCCGCGGGACGCCTGGAGACCCTGTCGCCCCTGGGCGTCGTGGCGCGCGGCTACGCCATCGTCGAGCGCGCCGTCGACGGCGCCATCGTGCGCCGGGCCGGCGACGTTGCCGTGGGCGACGGCCTGCGCGTGCGGCTGGCCGAGGGTGAGCTCGACGCTCGCGTGGAGGCCGCGCGCGAGGCCTCGCCCAGCGGTTCGCGTCGCTCTTGAAAAACTGCTCTAGTTCCGGCGGGTTTGACGCTCCCGAGGCCGGGTCCTACGCTTCGACGACGATGGCGGATCCCGTGGAGGGCTCCGGCGCCGCCGCCGCAAGCCTCCCCTTCGAAGACGCGCTCGAGAAGCTGGAATCCTTGGTGGAACGCCTCGAAGACGGGGAGCTTCCGCTCGAGGAGGCGCTTGCGGCCTTCGAGGAGGGGGTCCGCCTGACCCGGAACTGCGCCGAGCAGCTGGAGCGCGCCGAGCGGCGCATCGAAGAGCTGGTCGGAGAAGGCGGGGAGTGGCTGCGCCGTCCCGCCGACCTCGACGAAGAGGATGAGGATTGATGGACGTTCAGGGCTATCTGGCCGAGGCCGCCGCGCGCGTGGACCGCTTCCTCGACGAGTCCCTGCCCGCCGTCGATGAGCCGCCCGAGCGCCTGCACGCGGCCATGCGCCATCTGCTGTTCCCGGGCGGCAAGCGGCTGCGTCCCGCCCTCGCCTTCGCCGGCGCCGAGGCGGTCGGGGCGGCGCCGGAGCGGGCCCTGCCCATCGCCGGCGCGGTGGAGCTGGTGCACACCTACTCGCTGGTGCACGACGACCTGCCGTGCATGGACGACGACGACGAACGGCGCGGGCTCCCGACGGTGCACGTGGCCTTCGGAGAAGCCACGGCCGTACTGGCCGGCGACGCGCTGCTGACCGAGGCCTTCGCCGTGCTGGCGTTGGCCGACGAGTCGAGGGTCGCCGGCGTGATCGGTGACCTGGCCGAGGCCGCGGGCTCCCGGGAGCTGGTGGGCGGTCAGCACGATGACCTCTCCTTCGACTCCCAAGCCGCCACGCCCGAGTCCGTCGAGTCCGTGCACCGGCGCAAGTCGGCGGCGCTGATCGCGGCGTCCGTGGTCGGCGGTGCGCGCCTGGGCTGCGGCGACGCGGAGCGGCTGGGGCGCCTGCGGCGCTTCGGGCTGCAGGTGGGCGTGGCCTTCCAGATCGCCGACGACGTGCTGGATGCCGGCGACGACGAGCCGTGCTCCCTGGTAAGCCACCTGGGCATCGAGGGCGCGCGGCGCCGCGCCGAGGATCTGCTGGAGAGCGCGCTGGCCGAGATCGAGGATCTGGGTGAGCCGGCCGAGGCGCTGCGCGAGCTGGCCCGCTTCGCGGTGCGGAGGGATCGATGAGCGAGGGCCTGCTGCTCGACGGGATCGAGTCGCCCGAGGATCTGCGTGCGCTGCCGCGCGAGCAGGTGCAGCGGGTGACCGAGGAGCTGCGCAGCGAGATCGTCGAGCGCGTCTCTCGCACCGGCGGTCACCTGGCCTCGAGCCTGGGTGCCGTCGAGCTGATCACGGCGATCCACTACACGTTCGATACGCCCCGCGATCGGCTCGTGCTGGACGTGGGCCACCAGGGCTACCCGCACAAGATGCTCACCGGGCGCCGACGGCTCTTCGACGCCGAGGGTCCCGGCATCGGCCAGGAAGGCGGGATCGGCAAGTTCCTGCGCCGCGTCGAGTCCGTGTGCGACCACTTCGGAGCAGGGCACGCCGGGACGTCGATCTCGGCGGCCCTGGGCATTGCGCGAGGCAAGCAGCATCGGGGCGAGCCGGGCATCGCGATCGCCATGATCGGCGACGGCGGCATCACCGCGGGCATGGCCTTCGAGGCCCTCAACCACGCCGGCGCCTTGCACCAGCGCAACCTGCTGGTGGTGCTGAACGACAACGAGATGTCCATCTCGCCCAACGTGGGCGCGCTGTCCTCCTACCTGTCGCGCAAGCTCTCGGCGCCCATGGTTCGGCGCATGAAGACCTGGACCAAGGACTTCCTGGGCGGGATGCCCGGCGACATGGTCCACTGGGCCCAGAAGGCCGAGGAGTCGCTCAAGGTCTTCTTCTCGCCGGGGCTGCTCTTCGAGGCGCTGAACTTCAAGTACGTGGGTCCGATCCAGGGCCACCGCGTGGACGTGCTGCTCGAGACCTTCGAGAACGTCAAGCAGATGCTGGCCGCGGGCGATGGCCCGATCCTGGTGCACGCCATCACCGCCAAGGGCCGCGGCTACGAGCCCGCCGAGCGCGACCCCCTCAAGTACCACGGCGTCTCGACCTTCGAGGTGGAGACAGGCAAGATGGCGCCGTCCAAGCCCGGCCCGCCGTCCTACACGGGCATCTTCGCCGAGACCCTGATCGCGCTGGCCGAAGACGACGAGCGCATCGTGGGCATCAGCGCCGCCATGCCGGGCGGGACCGGCCTGGACAAGTTCGAGCGGCGCTTCCCGGATCGCTTCTACGACGTGGGCATCGCCGAGCAGCACGCCGTCACCTTCGCCGCGGGGCTCGCCAGCGAGGGCATGAAGCCGGTGGCTGCGATCTACTCCACGTTCCTGCAGCGCGCCTACGACCAGGTGGTGCACGACGTCTGCGTGCAGGACCTGGACGTGACCTTCGCCATCGACCGGGCCGGCCTGGTCGGAGCCGATGGGGCGACCCATCAGGGCTTCTACGACATCGGCACCCTGCGCGCGCTGCCCAACATGGTGGTGATGGCGCCCAAGGACGAGAACGAGCTGCGCCACATGCTCAAGACCGCCATCGAGCACCCGGGGCCTGCGGCGGTGCGTTATCCGCGGGGCGCCGGCGTGGGCGTTCCGCTGGAGCCGGAGCTCAAGGCGATCCCCATCGGCGAGTCGGAGCTGCTGCGCGACGGCGAGGACGCGCTGGTGGTGGCGTTCGGGAATACCGTGCACCCGGCCGTCGAGGCCGCCGGCGAGCTGGCCGCCGACGGCACGTCCGTGGCCGTGGTGAACGCGCGCTTCGCCAAGCCCATCGACGCCGCGCGCATCGTGCCGCTGGCGCGGCGCTGCACTGCGGTCGTGACGGTGGAGGAGCAGGCCGGCCAGGGCGGCTTCGGGAGCGCCGTGCTGGAGACCCTGGCGGAGGCCGGCGTCGCCGTTCGCACGCGCATCCTGGCGGTGCCGGATCGGGTGGTTGACCACGGCAACTCCGCCGACCAGCGGGCCGCTTTCGGGCTGGACCCGGCGGGAATCGCGAAAGCCGTGCGAGAGCTGGTCGGGGGGAGCGGCTCCTCCTGACGCCGCGGGCGCCGCTCACGCGCCTGGACGAGCGCGTGGTTGCGCTGGGCCTGGCCGAGAGCCGCACCCGCGCCCAGGCCCTGATCCGCGCCGGCCGCGTCCTGGTGGACGACGTGCCGCTGGACAAGCCGGGCACCCAGATCCGCGAGTCGGCCTCGGTGCGCGTGCGCGGCGACGAGCGACGCTTTGTCTCTCGCGGGGGGGAGAAGCTGGCGGGCGCGCTGTCCGACCTGGATCTGGATCCGACCGGCCAGGTCTGCCTCGACGTGGGCGCCTCCACCGGCGGCTTCAGCGACTGCCTGCTCCAGGCCGGCGCGCGCCGGGTGGTGTGCGTGGACGTGGGCTACGGCCAGCTCGACCAGCGGCTGCGCAGCGATCCCCGGGTGGTGGTTCTGGAGCGGACCAACGCGCGCTACCTGGAGCGTGAGGCGCTGCCCGAGGAGCCGATCGAGCTGGTGACCGTCGATTGCTCGTTCATCTCGGTCACGCTGCTGCTGCCGCGGTTGCTGGAGCTCGCGCCGGGGGCGCCGATGCTGGTGCTGGTAAAGCCCCAGTTCGAGGTGGGCCGCGAGCAGGTGGGCAAGGGCGGGGTGGTACGGGACGATGGCCTGCGGGCCCAGGCGGTGGAGCGGGTCCGAGCCTGCGCCCAGGGCCTGGGGCTACGCGAGCGGGGCCGGGCGGAGAGCCGCCTGGCCGGGCCGCGGGGGAACCGCGAGGTCTTCCTGCTCCTGGAGCCTGCTTGACGCCCCTTGGGCTGGACCTACTGTGTAACGACACGAGGGTCAGTGGCATCGGACGGGGTGTCGATCCCCGCGGGTGTCGACTCTCAGGAGGTCTCTGGACTCATGGCAATGGTCAATGTGACTGCTTCCGCCGCCGACCGGATCAAGGCTCTGCTGGACCGTGACGGCAAGCTCGCCAGCCACGGCCTGCGCATGAAGGTTGTCGGAGGCGGGTGCTCGGGGCTTCAGTACGAGCTGGCCTTCGACGACAGCCTCGGCGACGACGACCAGACCATCGAAGCGGGCGGAATCCGCGTCTTCGTGGACCCCAAGAGCGCCCTCTACCTGGCGGGCTCGACCCTGGACTTCGTGGACACGCTCCAGGAGTCCGGCTTCAAGATCGAGAATCCCAACGCCTCCGCGACCTGCGGCTGCGGTCAGTCGTTCGGCGCCTGAGGCCGGGGTGCGGACCGCATGGCGGTCGAACTCCCCATCTACCTCGACAACCACGCCACCACCCGCGTCGACCCGCGCGTGGTCGAGGCGATGGCGCCGTACTGGAGCCAGGACTACGGCAATGCCGCCAGCCACGGACACGTGCTGGGCTGGCGGGCCGAGGAGGCCGTGGAGCAGGCTCGCGAGTCGCTGGCCGCCGCCCTCGGCGCAGAGCCCCGTGAGATCGTCTTCACCAGCGGCGCCACCGAGGCCAACAACCTGGCGCTGCTGGGCGCGGCCGAAGCCGCGCCCGCCGGGCGCAACCACCTGGTCAGCGTTGCCACCGAGCACCCGTCGGTGCTCGACCCCTGCCGTGCGCTGGAGGCGCGTGGCTTCGAGGTGACGATCCTGCCGGTGGACGCCGACGGGCGCATCGAGCCCGAGGCGGTGGCGGCCAGCCTGGGGGACAGCACCCGGCTGGTCTCGGTGATGGCCGCGAACAACGAGATTGGGGTGCTCCAGCCGGTGGCCGAAATCGGCGCCCTGTGCCGCGAGCGCGGCGTGCTCTTTCACACGGACGCCGTGCAGGCGTTCGGCAAGGTTTCGCTGGACGTGGACGAGGCCGACCTGCTGTCGATCTCGGCCCACAAGATCTACGGCCCCAAGGGCGTGGGCGCCCTCTACGTGCGGGCGCGGAGGCCTCGGGTCCGTCTGGAGCCCCGGCTCTACGGGGGTGGGCACGAGCGCGGCCTGCGCTCGGGCACGCTCCCCGTACCGCTGATCGTGGGGTTCGCCCGGGCGGCGGAGCTCTGCCTGGCCGAGCGGGAGGCCGAGGCCGTGCGTCTGGCCGCGCTGCGGGACCGGCTGCTGGCCCGGCTGCGCGAGTCCCTGGACGGCGTGGCCCTGAACGGGGATCCGCGGCAGCGCCTGCCCGCCAACCTGAACCTGGCCTTCGAGGGCGTGGATGCCGATCAGCTGCTGGTCGAGCTCCGGGGAGTTGCGCTCTCGACCGGCTCGGCGTGCTCCTCCGCCACACCGGCGC
>Ga0255054_10000718_pt1 | contig 19533 bp, 3 predicted proteins | sample JV7_2_23_MG_FD_188634 | JGI IMG/M metagenome (GOLD analysis project Ga0255054, IMG submission 188634) | Seawater microbial communities from Jervis Inlet, British Columbia, Canada - JV7_2_23 | ecosystem: Environmental > Aquatic > Marine > Inlet | place: Canada: British Columbia | collected...
TTCTTGATGAACACAAGATAATATTCGCCGATGAATCCAGCACCAGGCTGCCAGGAGAATGTTCCTTCTTCCGTGTTCAAGGTAGAACCGCTGGGAAGAGGTTTGAGTGCCCCTCCCACTATCATATAACCCTCGTAATCAGCTCCTTTTCCAAGCTCAACCTGAACTCTCTCTACTTCTCTTATAGCTATGTTGGCGACACCGTAGTTGTCTACTTCTGTTATAATTGGCTCCACATTTCTTCTGTTTCCGCTCCTGACTCTGACAGATTTAAAGGTTGTGGGTAAGTTATCAACATATCTAAACGCTGGCGCAATGCCTGGATCCACTTTATGACTTCCAATTCCTGCACTGAATGAGCCCGTTGCATCCACATTGACTATCGTAAAATATCTTGTTCCTATATCAGCCGAGTTACCTCCGTCGTCCTGAACATTCCAGGCTATGATATGCACACCATTCCTATACTCTGTTGTATCGAGGTAGAAATAGCCCACCGCTCCATCACTATTGGCATATCCTGGGAACAGATTCGCTACATCGCTTCTGTATTGACCATACACAGGATTCCCTAACTCTTCACCGTTTACATAGACAGTGATGGTTGATCCATCCGTTGGGATAGAATTAGGTTGCGGCGTCAACGCCCAGCCAAAGTTGATAAAGGTACCTCCCGAGGCCTCTCCTCCTTCAGTTGGCGTATCAATCGTACCAAAGGGCTCTGAAGCACTCGAATTATCACAGCTTATCGTCTTGGTACCCAGATCTGCTTTATTATCTTCCTTGTCATAGGCAACAGCATAAAGAGTGTATGTTCCGTTTCCGTCATTGGGAAGATAGTTTGTTAGAAGCAAGTATCCCCAACCTGCCTGGTAGCATAGCGGATAATTAGGATACATTTCCGCTACATCCGGCCTTGCCCCTTCTACGAATTCTGCATTTCCGATATAAACCAAGCCATTTGCTGCTGTTGGCTCTCCTCCGACTGGTTCTCTCCAAATCTCTACTCTGGTTACCTCTATATCATCAAGAGCCCAACCAGCCAATGGACATGATCCCGCTATCCCTGAGGTTCCGTCCTGGGGCGTTTCAAAAGCACCAAATGGCCCCTGCACAGAAACTGAACTGTATATCTTCAAGTTCACGTTTACCCACTGGGGCGAATTTGTTGCGTCTGGATCTTTTATCGTAATATTTCCTGTGTGTGACCCGACTGAAAGTCCTGCGGGATTTGCTGATACTGTTATTATTCCGGATCCAGTTCCACTTAAAGGCGAAATTTGTATCCAGCCCTCTGATGGGGCTGCTGTCCAGTTGAGTTCCTTGCCTCCTGTATTTTCTACCACTAATTTTTGGTCTGTTGTCGGACTAGTCTCCGTAGATGCTGCAAAGATAATTTGATTGGTGCTCAGAACGATTTCTCCGGGTGAGGTCGTATTATTAACGATTACCGGTATCTCATGTACTGCTGTCTGGCTTGCCATATCATACACTTTTACTTTTATGGTATGCGTACCCTCTGAATAAGCTGTCGTATCCCAGCTATAAATATAAGGCGCTGTTGAATCTGTCGCTTTTAGCTCTCCGTCTATGTAAAATTCAACTCTCTCCACACCTTCTGGCGAAGCTGCCGCAGCATGTATCTTTACCATTCCGTTTACCGAAGATCCACTGGAAAGATAAGCTATGGATACCGCAACTACTTCTGAGCCGCTCACTTCCTTAAACACACCAAAACTCAAAGGCCTGCCTCCGAGCTCTGCTAGTTCCTTAAATCCATAACCACCGAGAGCTCTTACACTGTCTGGAGAAGCACTTGTAATAGGATTAAGCACACCTACGATATCTTTATTAGTGTCAAAATCTAATCCATAAAATAATATATTGCCATTCGCTTGGGCATCAAAATCATAAACCTCTATATGCTTATCCGGCATCAGATCGGTTGTAATGCCTGTTGCGGGGTCATAAAGAACTATTTTGTACCTTCGTTCTTCATTATTGAATCCGGCAATTATTAATTTATTCGATATAACTTTCATTGCTTGCGCACGGTCTATGAGCTGGGGTTGGATAACCGTTGGTGGTTCAGGATAGAGCTTCAATACCGTTCTGTATTTGTTGTGCCAATGTCCACACAGGCCATAAACATTACCATAATCATCTATTTCGTAATTTACCATCTCTTGTACTCTGCCCATTTCAATGATTCCCTTGCAATACTCATATGGGTGACCAGCTACAAGATCATCTATTTTATATAAGGAGCCTTCCTTATCTCCCATATAGGGCGCATCTGCATCTTCCTGTTCTAATGGAGGCAAATCATCTGCCAATCTATATACTCCGTTCAAATTTAGAAAAGACCCGGAAAGTGTGACGTAAACAAGATTATCCGGGAATTCTGCCATCCAGCCCCACTCCCACCACCAATCGGGTTCTATAATATTTTGGACTTTTCCTGCTTCTGCTTCTGGATTCACCTTTCTTAACCATTCCTCATTGTTAGCTCTTGTCCTACCAGCAATGACAATTGTTCCATCACCTCTAACCAGCCAGTGATAAACATCCATGTTGCGGTTGATTATATCCTCGATGTTATTTTCATCTACATACTTCCTTAATACCCTCTCATAAACGTCTTCACCCACCTCAGCATGAGCAAAATAATAAATGTTTCCCTGTTCATCAAATTGAAGACTTTTAGTAGTACTATGCTCAAGCCATATTAAGTTGGTCAGGCTAGAATCGATACCTTTGTATTCATTTGTTTCAGGATTCACCTTCACCAATACGTAGCTGTTTCCACCCCTTAATTCTTGCGAATGCCTAAAAACAATATATAGATTCCCCTGCGGGCCAAATTGAAATTGAGACACGTCTGGGTCTGTACTGATAACCTTTTGAACGGGGGGATCAGCATCGGGAACGATTTTTTTCAATTTATTATCTTCCATATCAATGTAGACCGCAGCTGCCCCGCTTAAATCTATAGAGAATATACTGTACGCGTTGTCAACGACCACTTTTACGGTTGCCCAGGTCCTCTGATCGATCGTGTCATAAGCCTGGACTCTCAGTTCTTTCTCGCCATCAGGCACTGCTGTCGTATCCCAGGTGTAGATGTATTCATAGGATGTAAGGGCTTGAGAGAGTGTTTTAGAATCTTGCAGAGTCTCATCTACATAAAATTCAACCTTATTAATCCCCCAATCATCCGAAACGTTCGCTTTGATAATCACCTCACCTCTGATTACCGCATCATTCTTTAAATTTGTTATCAATACCGTCGGGGCCACGTCTGCTGATCCTTCCTTGTTCACGACCACCGATATTGAAGTCTCTGTACTCTTAAGATCTATATTATAGGCTACTACTTTTATTTCATGTGATCCGTTATTATACGGCTCGATATCCCAGTCGTATTCATAAGTTGATCCCGTAGTCGCTTGTGTAACTGTCCCTATCGATCCCTCATCTATAAAAAATTCAAGATAGCTGATACCATATTGACTCTCAGCGTTGACTTTGATCGTGACTGTTTCTTGTACAATAGAATTATCTAGTGGTTCCGTTATTTCAACTATAGGCATTCCTATTATCCTAAACACCACTATTCTTCGATTACCGTGGTCGGAGACATAAATATTTCCAGAAGAATCTACGTCGAGATCGTGCGGCCCGTCAAAATTAGTATCACCACTTCCCAAGCTTCCCCATTTTGTTATAAACGTACCATCTGATGAAAACTTCTGAACTCTGTTATTACAGCCATCGGCTATATAAACATTGCCTTCACTATCAAGGGCAACTCCATTAGGACATCTGAATTGACCATCACCGTATCCATGGTTTCCCCATTTTCTTATAGAGGTCCCTTCTGAATTTAAAACTTGAACACGATGACTCCAGTGTTCAACCAAATACATGTTGTTTTCATCATCTAGAGCGATATCTCCTGGATATTGAAACTGCCCATCACCATGTCCTCGGCTTCCAAATTTAGCCAAATATCCCCCATCAGAATCAAATTTTACTATTCTGTGATTGTTGCCATCACAGACATAAACATTACCCTCGCTATCCACATCTAGGCCTTCTGGGTCATAAAACTCGTCATCTTCGCTTCCATGACTTCCCCATTTGGTTAAATAATTTCCGTAGGGATCAAATTTTATTATTGTATGAATTTCTCGACAGGAGACGTAGATATTCCCGTTATCATCAACTGCAATATGCATATCACCGGTTAGCTGGTAATTATCGTCGCTTCCTCGATTATCAATCCTGAAGAGAAAACCTCCAGTCGAGGTGAATTTCACTATCCTTTGATGGAATGTAGCATAGATATGTCCGTTTTTCCCTACGGCAATACCTCTAGGATGGCCATAATCCCATGTGTCAAATTGGCTCACATACTCATACGCTTCTTGATTAGCCACTGTAACCATGGTGCTGTCTGAGGTGTTCTGCCCGATTCCGTCATAAGCAATCACCGTGATCTCTGTCTCACCATCACCCACTGTCGTTGTATCCCAACTGTAGGCAGAAGAAGCGGCTGTAACTGTATAAACGAGGGTGTTTTCTATATAGTATTCAACCATAGCAATCCCATCATCCTCATCAGATGCATCCGCCTTGATTTGTATCCACTTCCTAACGACATCTCCCACTGCCGGACTCGTTATCGATACTTCTGGAGCTATATTCTGGCTGTTGTTCACGATAACTGATATTTCGTCGTCCACACTCTTCCCTTCTATATTGAAGGCCTTTGCTTTTATGGTATAAGGCCCATCTTGCACGTCTAACAAGACTGTATCCCAGTTGTATTCATAGGTCTTTTCTGTACCTTGTTTTATCTCTGTAACTGTCTTAGTCCATGTATCGCCAATAGAAAATTCAACTTCTCTGATTCCCACTGCACTCTCTGCATCGGCCTGAATCTGGACAATGCCGCTTACTACTAAGTTATCGGTTGGTTTTGTTATTTCAATCGTCGGCTTCCATATCGATTTAAATTTCACTATTCTGTGATTGTGTCTATCTGCAACGTAGACATTAAAAAGAGAATCTACGGCAACTCCTTCTGGATTTTCGAATTGAAGATCTCCATTTCCCCGTGTTCCCCATTTGGCAAGGAAAGTTCCATCAGATGTATACTTCACTACCCTGTGATTACTTCTATCAACAATATAAACATTGCCTTCACTATCAAACGCTATCCCATGAGGCCAATGTAACTGATTATCGCCGGATCCATAGCTTCCCCATTTTCTTATAAATGTCCCGTCAGAACTGAACACCTGAATGCGATGATTATTGCCATCTGCGATATAAACATTGTCTGAATCATCTACAACGATCCCTTGTGGATGCTGAAATTGTCCATCATCGCCTCCTCGGATTTCTCCCCAATAGGTTGGATCAGTCCCATCAGAAGTATATTTCACTATCCTGTGGTTGTTATTATCACAAACATAAACGTATCCTTCGCTATCTGCGGCTATGCCCATCGGCCAATCAAACTGATCATCTCCACTCCCATAGCTTCCCCATTTTTTTACAAAAATTCCATCGGAGTCAAATTTTATTACTTCATGTCTATCAGAGTTAGAGACATAAATATTCCCGGAATCATCAATTGCTACATACATATGCCACGATAAATTATAATCGGAGCTATTATTCTCGATTCTGGAGATAAGAGTTCCATCGGGAGCATATTTCGATATGCTATTTCCGCCTGAAACATACAGATTCTCATCCTTATCCAACTCAACATCACCCGGATTATCAGTGCTCCATTGATCTAAATATTCGAATTCCTCATGATTGACTACTGTTATTGTGATGACCGCTTCTGCTCTCTGGCCGATGGAGTCGTAGGCTGCGACCTTTAGCTCTTTATCGCCCTCTTCCACCGTTGTCGCATCCCAGGTACACTCATAAGCATTGGTTGTATCCTCACCGACCCAAATCCCATCTATATAGAATTCAACCTTTGTAATCCACCCGGGAGCCTCATCCGATGCTTCCGCTTCGATAGTAGCCTCCAGCCTGATAGTATCTCCTTCCTTCAGGTTGGTTATGGAAACCGTCGGAGCCTTATCTTGGGTGTTGTTCACAACTACTACTATTTCATCTTCCGCAGTCCTGCCTTCTATGCTGGTGGCCTTTGCTTTTAGGGTGTAAGTTCCATTGTCTACTGATAAGGAGATAGTATCCCAGTTGTATTCATAAGTATTTTCTGTACCTTGATTTTTCTCCGTAACTGTAGCCATCAACGTTTCATCTATAAAAAATTCAACTTTGCTGATTCCTATAGCAGTCTCAACGTCGGCTTTAATCGTGACTGTACCGCTGACTGGCGAATATTCAGTTGGAGATGTTATTTCAATTGCAGGCCGCCATGTTGATTTAAATATCGTTATTCTGCCGCTGTTACAGCGATCCGCAACATAGACATTAAAAAGAGAATCTACGGCAATAGCGTTGGGGCACTCAAACTCAAGATCATCGCTTCCCTGTGTTCCCCATGTAGCAAGGAAGGTTCCCTCGGATGTATATTTCACTACCTTGTAGTTGCACGGGTCGACGACATAGACATTGCCTTCACTATCGAGCGCTACTGCTTCAGCACAGCGGAGCTGATCATCTCCGTATCCATGGCTTCCCCATTTTCTTAAAAATTCACCATCTGGTTTGAAAACCAGGATACGATTATTATGGCGATCTGCAACGTAAATATAGTCTTCATCATCTATTGCGATTCCTTGGGGATTATTAAACTCGCCGTCTCCACCTCCCTGGCTTCCCAGTTCGGTTATATACTCCCCTTCAGAGTCGTATTTTACAATCCTGTTATTATGATAATCACTGACATAGACATTGCCTTCACTATCTGTGGCTATACCATCTGGATTATTAAACCGGTAATCACCATATCCATAGCTTCCCCATTTTGTGACATAATCTCCATTAGGATCAAATTTTACTATCGTATGTCTATCAGAATTAGAAACATAAATATTTCCAGAATCATCAACTGCTACAAACATCCACCAAGAGAATTTATAATCGTTGCTATTATTCTCGATTTCAAAAATTAGAGTTCCATCAGGACTAAATTTCGATACTCTATGTTCACCTGCTACGTACAGATTCCTGTCTTTATCCAATGCAAGGGCAACTGCATTACTCCTGGACAATTTATCCACATATCCAAATTCCTCTTGGTTAACGACTGTAACCGTGAGGTTTGCCTCTGCCCTCTGGCCGATTGAGTCATAGGCTATGACCTTTATCTCTCTTTCGCCATCTTCCACCGATGTCGCATCCCAGGTATACTCATAGGGATTGCCTGTATCCTCACCGACCCAAATCCCATCTACATAGAATTCAACCCTAGTGATCCACCCAGGATCCTCATCCGATGCTTCTGCCTCGATTGTAGCTTCCAGCCTGATAATATCTCCATCAGTTAGATTGGTTATGGAGACGGTCGGCAGCTTATCCTGGGTGTTGTTAACGACCACCGTTATTTCATCTTCCGCAGTCCTGCCTTCTATACTGGTGGCCTTTGTTTTTAGGATATAGGTCCCATTGGGTACTGATAAGGAGATAGTATCCCAGTTGTATCCATAAGTATTTTCTGTACCTGGGTTTTTCTCCGTAACTGTCTCCATCAGCGTTTCATCTATATAAAATTCAACTTTACTGATTCCTACGACAGTCTCAACATTGGCTTGAATCTGGACTGTATCGCTGACTACTGAATAATCAGTTGGATTTATGATTTCAACGGCAGGATGCCAAGTTGATTTGAATCTAGTTATTCTGTTGAGGCAGGTTTGCGAAACATAAACATTGAAATGAGAATCTACGGCAATTCCCCGTGGACATTCGAATTGATGGTCACTACTTCCCTGTGTTCCCCATTTGGTCAGGAAAGTCCCGGTGGATGTATACTTCACAATCCTGTGATTATGGTAATCAGCTATGTAAACATTGCCTTCACTATCAAGTGCAATTCCAACGGGCTCATTGAACCGATTATCACCGGACCCATGGCTTCCCCATTTTCTTAGAAACGTCCAATCTGAACTGAAAACCTGAATACGATGATTATGTTGGTCAGTGACATAGATATTGTTTGAAGCATCTATACCAATCCCTCGTGGACGATTAAACTCTCCATCACCACTTCCCTGAGTTGCCAGAATAGTTGGATTCGCCCCTTCAGAATCATATTTTACTATCCTGTTATTATTATGGTCACAAACATAAACATTTCCCTCGCTATCCACAGCTATGCCAGCTGGCCAATTAAACTGATCATTTTCGGTTCCATGGCTTCCCCATTTAGTGATATAATTTCCATCAGGATCAAATTTTATTATCTGATGTCTGTCAGAGTTAGCGACATAAATATTTCCATCATCATCAACTGTTACATGCATAGTCCACGATAAACTATAATTGGGACTATTATCCTCTATGCTTGAGATCAGAGTTCCATCTGGAGCATATTTTGATATTCTATTTCCGTCTGCAACAAGCAGATTCCCGTCTTTGTCCACAGCTATATCGTAGGGGTGATTAGCGTTCCATTTATTCAAAAATTCAAATTCCTCATGATTGATTACTGTTACCGTGATGACCGCTTCTGCCCTCTGGCCGATTGAGTCATAGGCTATGACTTTTATCTCTCTCTCTCCGTCTTCAACCGCTGTCGCATCCCAGGTGTAACTATAGCTGTATTCATTTTCATAAGGGATTACATTACTGGTAGTTACCACAGTTCCATCCACCAGAAATTCAACTTTAGAGATCCCGCCATCCACATCAGATGCTTCCGCTTCGATGGCCGCTTGCAACCTGATAACAGCTTCATTCTCAAGACTCGTTAGCAATAAGGTAGGGGCCTTATCTTTGGTGTTGTTCACAACCAGCGATATTTCATCCTCCGCAACCTTATCTTCTATGTTATAAGCCTTCGCTTTTACGGCATAAGCCCCGTTGGGTACTCCCAACAAGATAGTATCCCAATTGTATTCATAAGTTTTTTCTGTACCTGGCTTTTTCTCGGTAACTGTCTCTTGCCATGTATCACCTATAGAAAATTCAACTTTGCTGATACCTATCGCACTATAGGCATCAGCTTGAATCGGGACTGCACCTTTGATTACTGAATTATCAAATGGATTTTTTATTTCAACTGTCGGCAGCCATATTGATCTAAATATCGTTACTCTACCGTTGCCATGGTCCGCAACATAAACATTAAAATTAGAATCTACGGCAATTCCGGTTGGGCACTCGAACCCGAGATCACTATTTCCCCTTGTTCCCCATACGGCTAGAAATGTCCCTGCGGATGTGTATTTCACAATCCTGTAATTACAACTATCAACTATGTAAACATTCCCTTCGCTGTCAAATGCTATTCCCAGGGGGCAGCGAAACTGATTATCGGCATACCCATGGTTTCCCCATTTTCTTAAGAATTCACCGTCTGAATCGAACACCTGAATGCGATGATTATGTTGGTCTGCAACATAAATGCTGTCTGAATCATCTATTGCAATTCCCCATGGCCAATGAAACTCTCCATCACCACCTCCCTGGTTTCCCCATTCAGTTTGAAACGTCCCTTCAGAATCATATTTTACTATCCTGTTGTTACCGTGATCTACGACATAAACATTCCCTTGGCTATCCACAGCGATGTCTCGTGGATCATTTAACTTATAATCACCGTATCCATAGCTTCCCCATTGTCTGACATAATTTCCATCGGAGCCAAATTTTATTACGGTACTTCTGTCGTGATTCGTAACATATATATTTCCAAAATCATCAACCGCTATGCACATATGCCAAGAGAAATCATAATCGCTACTATGGCTCTCGATTTCTGAAATCAAAGTTCCATCAGGCCTATATTTCGATATTCTATGATCGCCTGAAACGTATATATTTCCGTCCTTATCCACTGCAACATCAACTGGATTATTCCTGGACCACCTGTCCACAAAAGCGAATTCCTCATGATTGGTTAGTGTAACTGTTATGCTTTGTTCTGCCATCTGGCCGATTGAGTCATAGGCTATAACCTTTATCTCTTTATCTCCATCTTCCACTTTTGTTGCATCCCAGGTGTAAGAATAGGGATTGCCTGTATCTTCACCGACTTTTGTCCCATCTATGTAGAATTCAACCTTAGTGATTTCACCGGGAGCCTCATCCGACGCTTCTACTTCGATAGTTGTTGTCAGCCTTATAATGCCTTCATTCTGAGGATTGGTTATGGATACGAATGGGGCCTGATCTGCTGTGTTGTTCACGACTACGGAGATTTCATCTTCTACGGTCTTTCCTTCAAAATTATAGGCCTTTGCTTTTATGGTATAAGTCCCATCAGGTAAAGGTAATGAATATGTATCCCAATCGTATGTGTAAGGCGAAGGACCAGTAGCATCCTCCCCTTCTTTATTTCCATTTATATAGAATTCAACTCTGCTTATTCCTACTGCACTGTCAGCATCAGCTTGAATCGTAACTGGTTCGGTTTCTGCTATGATTGAATTTTCGGTTGGAAAGACTATCTCACATGTCGGTCTCCATGCAGATTTAAATTTCGTTATTCTGTTGGTGCAGTTATCCGAAACATAAACATTAAAGTGAGAATCTACAGCAATACCCTGTGGACACTCGAATTCAAGATCACCGCCTCCCTGGGTTCCCCATTTGGTCAGGAACGTCCCATCGGATGTGTACTTCACAATCCTCCAATTATTACGATCAACTATGTAAACATTGCCTTCGCTATCTAAGGCTATTCCAGTAGGATGCCGGAACTGATTATCATCGTATCCGTGGTTTCCCCATTTTCTTAATAATCCACCTGCTGAAGTGAGCACCTGTATACGATGATTACCGTGACCTATAACATAAATATTGTTTGAAGAATCGACAGCGATACCGCGTGGACTATTAAACTCCCCATCACTACCTCCCTGGCTTCCCCATTCGTCTAATAACGTCCCTTCAGAAGAATATTTTACTATCCTGTGGTTACCTTCATCACAAACATAAACATTTCCCTCATTATCCACGGCTATGCCAGACGGCCAATTAAACTGATTATCTCCACCTCCAAAGGTTCCCCATTTCTTGATATAATTTCCATCTGGATCAAATTTTATTATCTGATTTCTATCAGAGTTTGAAACATAAATATTACCATCATCATCAACTGCTACAAACATCCACCAAGAGAAATTATAATAACTGCTGTCGTTCTCGATTGTTGAAATCAAAATTCCATCAGGTGCGTATTTCTTTATAGTGTGATTAGTTGCCACATATAGATTTCCATCTTTATCCAGGGCAACATCAGTTGGATGATTGGTGCTCCATTTGTCCACATATTCGAATTCCTCATGGTTGATTACTGTAACCGTGAGGCTTGCTTCTGCTCTCTGGCCGATTGAGTCATAGGCTATGACCTTTATCTCTCTTTCGCCATCTTCCACCGATGTCGCATCCCAGGTGTATTCATAAGCATTGTCTGTATCTTCACCAACCTTATTCGCATCAACATAAAATTCGACCTTAGTGATCTCGCCATCTGGATCCTCATCCGATGCTTCTGCTTTAATAGTTGCTTCCAACCTGACGACTGATTCATTTGCCGGGCCTGTTATTGAAACCTGTGGTGCCGGATTATCACTGTTATTCACGACCACAGATACTTCAGCCTGCGTAGTCTTATCTTGTGTATTATAGGCAATTGCTTTTAGGGTATAAGGCCCATCTCCATATGGTTCTACTCCCAGTGTCATCCAACTGTATATATAAGTTGTACCTTGCACTACCTCCGTATGTGTATCCTTCAACGTATTATCTATATAATATTCAACTTTGCTGATTCCTATGAAACTGCTAGCATCAACTTGAATTGGGACTGTGCCAATGACTACTCCATTATCAGTTGGGTTTGTTATCTCAATTGTCGGCTTCCATGTTGATCTAAACTTCATTACTCTTTGATTATGATAGTCAGTAACATAAACAAAACCAGCAGAATCTACAGCGATTCCTGTTGGTCTATGAAACTGCAAATCACCGCTCCCATGACTGCCCCATTTGGTTATAAATTTTCCCTCGGATGTATATTTCACAATTCTGTCATTACTTGTATCAGCCACATAAACATTCCCTTCGCTGTCAAGTGCAATTCCATATGGATTATTAAGCTGGTTATTACCGGTTCCGCAGCACTCGCCCCATTTCCTTAGGAAATTACCACTTGAATCTAACACTTGAATACGATGATTATGGCGATCTGTTACATAAATATTGTTTGAGGAATCTACATCAATATCCGTTGGATAATTGAACTCCCCATCATTACTTCCCTGACTGCCCCATTTGGCCTGAAATTCCCCAATAGAACTATATTTTACTATCCTATGATTATCTGTATCACAGACATAAACATTCCCTCCACTATCCACGGCAACGTCATGTGGTCGATTAAGCTGATCATTATCGCTTCCATAACTTCCCCATTTGCGTACAAATGTACCATTGGCTGAAAACTTCTTAACTCTGTGACTTTCAGTATCAGCCACATAGACATTTCCTTCACTATCAACTGCAATTCCCTGTGGATCCCAAACCTGATTATCATTGCTTCCACAACCATCTCCCCATTTTCTTAGGAACGTCCCATCTGAAGTAAACACTCTTATACGGCATCCATGATGGTCTGTTACATAAATATTGCCTGAATCATCTATTGCGATAGCATCTGGATTCTGGAGCTGGTTATTACCGCTTCCCCAGCTTCCCCATTTGGTTACAAGTTCATAAGTCTCATCATTGTTCACTGTTAAATCGATGGTGTGTTCCGCACTTTGTGTAATTGTGTCATGGGCTATGACTTTTATTTCTCTTGTCCCATCTTCTACCGTTGTCGTGTCCCAACTGTAGGAGTAGGGAGAGGGACCGGTTGTATCCTCACCGACCTTGGCCCCATCCACATAAAATTCAACTCTAGCAATAGCCAAGTTATCCGATGCAGTTGCCTCAATAGTCACATCTTCTCCTCTAACTACATCCTGATCCGCATGGCTTGTGATTTCAACTGTGGGGGGTGTATCGCCATTGGCCACAACCACCGCTACCTTATCTCTTGTTTTTTCTTGATCTGTAGCATTTGTATTAGTGGCAGTAACCCATACGGTATAGGGTCCATTTGGATATGATCCTGATGAAGTATTCCAATCATAATCATAAGAAGGCGGCTCAGGATCTAAGTCTTCACCTAAAAACGTTTCATCTCCCGCAGAATCCGTAATAGAGAACTCAACACTGTCCAGGGTATAGCCATCTGGAACAGTAACAGTGGCTTGAACCGGGACGGTTCCAGCGACAAAGTCGCCCTGGCTCGGATTTGTTATCTCAACTGTTGGAGAACCGGTTAACCTGTATTTTATTATTCTATTGTTATGACGATCTACAACGTAAACATTATCAGCATAATCCACTCCAACATCTTCTGGATTATCGAAATGGTAATCATCGTCTCCATAGCCTGGCCCACCCACTTTGGCTTTAAATGTTCCGTCGGATGAAAGCTTCTGAAATCTTTGACTATGCCCACTGACTACATAAACATCTCCTTCAAGATCGACGGCTATTCCCCTAGGATACTGAAACTCTCCATCACCGTCTCCCCAGCTTCCCCACATTGTTATATAATTTCCACTGGAATCAAATTTTACTATCCTGTTATTATGATAATCACAGACAAAGACATTTCCTGAATTATCCAAGGTTATGCCATGTGGATTACTAAATCCATGGTCTTGTTCTCCATCATTCCAGCTAACCCATTGTGTAACGAAATTTCCACTGGAATCAAATTTTACTATCTTGTTATTATGAAAAGCGCAAACATAAACATATCCTGAATCATCCACCGCTATACCCATCGGTTCATTAAACTTTTCAGCACCTCCATCCCAGCTGTCCCATTTAGTGACATAATTTCCACTGGAATCAAACTTGAATATCCTATTATCGTATCTGCTAGAAACATAAATATTACCCGAATTATCAACAGCTACACGCTGATACCAAGAAGAAAAATAATAATCGTCATTATTTGGCATATTCTTAATTTCAAAAACAAAAGCACCATCAGACGTGTATTTTAGTATCCTGTGGTTGCCTGAAACATAAACAAATCCTTCCTTGTCAACTGCTATACCACTGGGATTACCTACACTCCATTCGCGTACAAATTCGAAACTTTCTGTTGCATGAGATAAAGTCACAAGGGAAAAGAATAGAATTAAATTAAAGAGAATAATGAGACTTTTTTTCATTTTATTACTCCCCAAAACATGTATTTCTCCCCAGTTATATTTGAAAAAGAGAAGATATTTCTAAGCTTATCAATATTTACTTGGCTCCAAACCCCTAAGTAACTCTAAACAATATGAGTTACTATATGTTAATAAAGGAACAGAATTAAATTAGAGATAATAATGAGACTTTTTTTCATTTTTTACCCCCAAAACATACATTTCTCCCCCGTTATTTTGGAAAAAGAGAAGATATTTCTAAGCGTATCAATATTTGCTTGGCTCCAAACCCCTAAGTAACTCTAAATAATATGCGTAACTATATGTTAATAAAGGAACAGAATTAATTAGAGATAATAATGAGACTTCTTTTCATTTTTTACCCCCAAAATATATATTTCTACCCCGTTATTTTGGAAAAAGATAAGATATTTCTAAGCTTGTCAACAATTCCCTATCTCCAACCTTCTAAGCAACTCTAAATAACATGTGTAATAATATGTGTAACTATATGTTACTATTTGCATAAATGTCAAGTTAAAAATAGCCTAAATTCCGGTAAAGAATTAGCCTTATAATGAGCCAAGTTATTTTTTCCCTTGGAGTTAGGAAAAATCACGAATAGAAAAGAGAGCGTTCAGGAGAGGAATCCTGAAACTTTCCTCTGTTAGCCAGATCATCCATATCTCATAAAATACGCTGATTAATGTGTCCCGGAGACCTCATTAGGAAGCATCCCCAAATCCGTGATTGGGAGAAAAAATGGGGGCAGGCCCCATTTTCTGATGTTCTCTCCACAATTTGAGAATGTCCTCTTTCTTACAAAATGGGGCCTGTCCCCATTTTTTCTTGCCCTCATTAACTTAAATTGACTTAAATAGAGGATTTGGCTAAAATTTTAGCCACCGGCGGTGTAGCTCAGGCGGTTAGAGCATGCGGCTCATATCCGCAGTGTCGGGGGTTCGAGTCCCTCCACCGCCACTTTGTATTTCCTGGGAAAAGCAGATAGAGAGCTTATTTTCCTGCGGTGCATGAAGGATTAAATCCTATCTCCAGGAATGCGTTAATGAATTTTAGCCCTGTCTTCAAAAGACTTCAGGCCTGAATAGAACCATGAAACAGAGTCAAATGATCTCAGACAGAATTAAAAAAACCATCCAGGAGTACAAGCTCCTAGAGAAAAAAGACAGGATTCTTATCGCCTACTCAGGAGGAGTGGATTCCACGGGTTTACTCAAACTGCTCCTTGAGCTTCGAGAGAAATGGTCCTTTGAGCTTTTCCTGGGTCACTTTAACCACAAGCTTCGCCAGAAAGCAGATGAGGACGAACAATTTGTCAGGCGCATGGCCCGGAAATATTCCCTTCCGATTTTTGTTGGCAGCAAAGATGTTGGCTTCTGTGCGCGGGCAAAGAAGCTTAATATCGAGGAAGCAGGAAGAAAGCTCAGGTATGATTTCTTAAAAAAAACGGCTCTTAAGATCGGGGGAGCTAAAATCGCCACTGGTCATACGAAGACGGATCAGGCAGAAACTTTTCTGATGCGGCTCATGAGGGGAAGCGGGCTTCGAGGGCTGGGGGGCATCTTTCCCCTGGTGGAAGGTACGATTGTCAGGCCCCTCATTCAGGTCGAGCGCAAGGATATCGAGGCATATCTTAAAAGGAAAGGGATAGAATTCCGGATCGACGAGAGCAATCTTGACCGGTGCTTTCTGCGAAACAGGATAAGGCTTGATCTTATTCCCTATATTCAAGAGAATTTTGAGCCTGAAATAGTATCCAGCCTGGGCAGGATAGCTTCCATCATCCGTGAAGAAGACAGTCTTTTGGATAAAATAGCTCAGGAGAAAGCGAAAAGAGCAATATCGAAAAAGAACGATCGGATTTCTCTTGAGGTAAAACCTCTTTCCTCTCTTCCCAGGGCAATGGCCAGGCGGGTTGTCCGGGATTTCATCTCTGAGTTTAGGGGACACTTGAGGGAAATTTCTTTCGGAGATGTCGAATCTGTTTTAGGCATGAGGGAAGGGAAAGAATTCATGCTAAGAAAAGACCATGTTTTGCGAAGAGAGCAAGGTCAGATATTTCTGAAAAGCAAGGTTACTCCAAAGATAAGATATGAATACAGGTGGGAAGGGAAAGGGTCTCTTGAAATAAAAGAGCTTAAATTGATGGTTGAAGGAAAAAAGATAAAAAGAGGGAAATCTCTCTCTTTTGATTTCGATGATCAAGCCAGTGCTTTCCTTGATCTGGGGAAATTGAAATTTCCCCTTCTGGTTCGAAACCGCAGTGAAGGAGACCGGTATCAGCCTTTAGGAGCCCCTGGTCAAAAGAAGCTCAAGGAAATAATGAGAGCTAAAGGTATTCCTTTATCCGAGAGAGATAGGCGGCCAGTTTTTCTCTCTGGAGATAAGATCATCTGGATTTTCGGGCTTCCCGTCTCAGAAAAGTTTAAAGTCGAGAAGGGGACAAGCGATATTTTTGCGATAAAAAAACTGTAAAAAACAGTAAATTTCCTCTCTCAGCTTAAAAACATCCCTCTCTCTCTTTATCTGTCTTATTTATTAATCTTATATGTTTAATAAAAAAAATTGTTAGTCCCTTAAGGTGAGAAAGCTCGTATAACAAGGTTAAGGGTGTTCAGATAAATATCACCCTAAATCTCATCTTGAAAGGGCATTGAGAATACGGGACATTAAATGTATTAATACTATATAGTTATTACGGATAAAAGTGCTAAGTACACATTTTTTCTATTACTTGGATGGAGGCTTGGGTTCAGTAAGCCCTGGTTTTGCTGATTTTTTGCTTGTATGAGACGATGGACCTATTGAAACTATTTAAGAAAAGGTATAATATTGGAACAACAGGGACAGGACCAAGATTAATAAAATATCAAAAAGAAAATACATGGCGCGAGGAAGATATTCCCGATTGCAGTGGAGAGTTGTTATCGTGCTTGGAGCACCCATTTTTTTCTAAGTAAGGCAGAGAATGAAAAATATATCAAGAATTTCTCAACACGAAAAAGCAAGAACCAGGGATAATTCTGCATCTGCCCGGAAAGGCTTCACCTTGGTTGAGATTATGGTAGCCGTAGCGATAATAGGCCTCATGGCTTTTATATTCTACCCGAACATCGTGAATACTTTGGAGTCAAGAAAGATAGAGGGTTCAGCAAGAGAAGTCTTGGTGACTTTACAGAGGGCAAAATTTCAGGCTGTTAAAACAAAATTAAATCATAGGGTGAAGTTTGAAGCTGTGGGTGCAGGCTGGGTTTATTCTATTGAAAAAGAAGATAATCCGAACGAATGGAATATAATGGGTGGATTTCTAAGAAAATCAATCCCACTTGAATTTCAAGTGAATGTAGATTTTCCGAGTGATACTGTCGAATTCTCTCCGTTGGGTCTTGTCGCAAACTATAGCTCCACACAAAGAAGCATCACTCTCGAGAGTCTCAAATTAGCAGCTTATGGCAAGCCTGACCAGAGAATTATTAAGGTTATAGCCGGGGGCTCAATTCAATACATAGTAGCTGAAGGTGAATAAAAATGATCACAAAGAGAGAGCTTATTGATAAAAAATCACAGATCCCCGAAGAGGGGTCAGTAGATAATAATCCCAGGAATAATACTAAAAGTAAGGGTTTTTCTATGATAGAAGTTGTGGTGGGGATAGCCCTAGTGGGTGTTGCCTTATTAGGATTGGCCCAGCTTTTCTGCTTGAGCGTGATGAATAATAATCGCTCAGACGCGATGACTAATGCAACTTTTTTAGCTCAGCAACAGATTGACTTTCTGAGGAACCTAACAGCCGATGAGTTGTCCAACTTATCCTTAAGCCCGATTAATGAACTGATGGATATCAACAATGATGGAATAGTTGATTACAGACGAATAACTCAGCTCGTAGCGTCAGGATTTTATTGGAACGTGAGAGTTCTGGTCTTTCCAGGACTCCAGGCACAAGTGGAGCTGGATAACATTATCGCCCGTCCTGCCGAATATCAAGTCCGAGCTGACCTAAACACGGTTATAAGCAGGTGAGCGGATAGCTATGAATAAGCTTAAAAGAGAGGAAAAAATGAAGGCCAAAATATCAAATCGAAGGTTTTCATCTTTATATGCTTCTTCTAGACGCGGGTTTACTGTGATAGAGGTTTTAATCGGCAGTTCAATCATGCTGGCTATCGTTGTGGCAACGTTATCTCTATACACGAAGAGCAACAAAGTATCTGTCGACCAGCAGCAATTTGCAGACATTCAGCATAATGTACGGGCTGCCATGTACTTTCTCTCCAGAGATATAAAATCCATAGGAGCTGGCTTGCCTTTGCAATTTTCTCACGCGTTCCTGGAGGGAGATAACAATGATAATTCGGGCGGGCCCCCGGTTTATCCTGACAAGCTAACTTTCCTTGGAAACTCAGACCCCTTAAGACTCATCATTCAAAGCTTTGATCCCGGTTCAAACACTGTTACGTTTGAACCAAATCAATTTGACATGTATCCTTATACAGCAACTTCCTATCCCGCTGACACGCTGGGATATATAAACAGATTGATTATTGTTTTCCCTAACCCTGAGTTAAATGTTCAAAAGGGAGAAGTGGGTAAAATCACATCAGTAAATTTCGTTACGAACCAAATCGTATTTGATAGAGTCAACGGGAAAGTACCGAAAGATCTGAACCTGAATCCAGGTGGAGATCCAGATGACTATATTGGAGGCACTGTCACCTTTATCGAGCTTAAAACATACTGGCTTGATGTCGATGGCAGCTATCCTGGTGGCCACGTGGGAGTAGACGGATATTTAGGGGAACCAGGAGTTATGTATGTTTCCCAATGGAATCCAATAAGTGATAGTTATGAACATATGGCTCTTGCTCTAAACATCGAGGATCTCCAATTCCAATATCATGGTGACATGGATGCAGACCAGCAGCTTGATGACAATAACAGTGATGCGACAATTGATGTGAATGATTTCCTGAACTGGGGAGATTCAGGTGATAAAGACTTCAATTGGAATGATGATGAAGTTCCGGCCGGGATTCGTTCTGTGAGATTCTTAATTCTTGGAAAAACAGCAAATCCTTATATTGGTTTTTCAGGAAGTCCTTCAGATGCTGTGAAGTATATCTACGGAAAA
>Ga0255054_10000719_pt1 | contig 19492 bp, 19 predicted proteins | sample JV7_2_23_MG_FD_188634 | JGI IMG/M metagenome (GOLD analysis project Ga0255054, IMG submission 188634) | Seawater microbial communities from Jervis Inlet, British Columbia, Canada - JV7_2_23 | ecosystem: Environmental > Aquatic > Marine > Inlet | place: Canada: British Columbia | collected...
GGCTTTGGGACAATAAAAAGGGCAAATCCATAGGCTCGGATTCACCCCTCAGAGTTGTGATTTCATAGAATATCCAAAGAATTTTCAGATCTGATATCTACCGATTTGTTGGAGTAATCTGTACTTTTGACAGGGTACTTTCAAACATTTCAGATATCGGTAATGTCTAAAGCTAAGCTTCAGCCATACGAATGGAGCGAAACGGAGTCCGTGTCGGCTAAAGGCCTTGGTTTGGGCTCAAATGAGAAGCCTCCTTACGAATAGGATTCCTATCCGTGTAGCTATCAGAATCACATTAAGTGCTCCACAAGAAAGAGACGCCATTCACCGGGAATACCCTTTAGGGCATATTTTCCACGATCATTGAATTGCAGACCTGATCCTGCTACCAAGTCTTTGACTGTGCTAGAAACGACGACCTCGTCCGGGTCAGATTTTTTCATTACTCGTGCTGCGATATGCACAGCAATCCCGCTGACTTTGTCTCCCATTACTTCACACTCGCCGGTGTGTAAACCCGCTCGGATGTTAATACCGAGGCTCGAGACAGAGTCTCGGATGGCACAAGCACAGCGGATACCTCGTGCCGGTCCGTCAAAAGTGGCAAAAAACCCGTCACCTGCCGTATCGACCTCTTGGCCTCGAAAGCGATTCAGTTCCCCACGGACGAGGCTGTGGTGACGTTCGAGGAGATCTCGCCACTGACTGTCTCCTAGTTCGGCGGCCCGCTTGGTCGAGTCCACAATATCTGTGAAAAGGACAGTGGCCAAGATACGTTCAGTCTCGATGGGTCGCCACTCTCCGGTCAGGAATTGCGCCATCTCGTCGAGAATCTGATTCGGATTCTCGCCAACCATCGGCAGATGGTCAACCCCGGATAGTTCCACGTACTTTGCATTAGGGATCCGCTCGGCAAGCAGCCGACCACCTTCAACATCTACTGTCACATCGTCTCTTCTGTGAATGATCAATGTGGGCACATTAACCGATGGCAGAATGTCGGTGATGTCAATCTGGCTATTCATGCGCATGATTGTCTTTGCAGCACCGGGGCTTCCGCCAAGTCTCTCGAACTTACCCCACCATTGTTTGAATGCCAGATCGTCTTTCATTGTGGGAGCAAACATCGGCAGGCTTTCGCCGCTGCCCCAAGCGCTGTCGATATATTGGAAAAGGCCTTCCAACGCTTCTTGCGTTGGAAACCAGGATGTGAATTGGGCAAATGCACCATAGAGAATCAAAGCCTGGGACCGGTCGGGGTGTGAGGCAGCAAAGAGTGTTGCGAGTGATCCCCCTTCAGATATCCCAAATATCGCGGCTTGCTCAATTCCCACTGCGTCCATGACTGCGCTAACATCGTCCATACGCTCATCCATGCCTGGAAGTTTGCTGGCTCGGTCTGAAAGACCTGTGCCCTGCTTATCGAACAATATTACACGAGAAAAACTTCCCAGTTTTCGCAGCCATTGCGCAAATCTTGGTTCATCCCAGTAGTTCTCTATATGGGAGATAAACCCAGGGACCATGACGAGGTCAACATCGCCTTCACCAAAAACCTGATAGGCGACGTTTATATCGCCGTTCTTGGCATAACGAGTTCTTATTGGCTCCATTTTCACCACCTTCCTCTCTATTTCTTCAATAGACGACATTAATCAGTTTACATTTGCTCCGAAGGAAGCCTTGTTCATCAGTCTAAATCATTGCAAATGAGCCCCTAACAAGTGATTATATAGTTTTTTCCTTGGTTATTTTAGGTTACAGTTTAAAGAAAACCAGTATCTAATTCAGTGGAGATAGAGATTTAGAAAATGAGTGGCTGCTCAGTAGTTGAATTTTGGTTTCTGATGAGATTCAGTTCAGAATGAGGTTTCGGAGGAGATCAATAAATAGAAGGAGATGTGATTCACCTTTGCGCTTCACAGCGATAGAAGATATTAAATTTTATTTATTTGTAATCGTTGCAACTGTAAAGACAAAACATATAATTGTCAATAATTATAATGGGTTAGTACCACAATGTGACATTTATAAGGGTAGGAGATTGAAAACAAGTCAGGAAAGGGAAAGGGATGTTGCGGAGGTTCAATCCAGAATCAGATAGCCAGTATCATATGTTGGCATCAACCTGTGATTTATTGAGAGACTGTCGAAAAACCCTAAATCTGTAATTGGGATGTTTGTAAGTTATTGATTTTATTAATTGAGAAATTGCTAAAATCGCCATTTTTGGGCTTTTTCGACAGTCTCTGAGAATACCACAACTTCGGCAATTTTGCAGATATAAAACCGATATTACAACTTTTTCACGGTTTCAAAAATACCGATATGTTGGGAGACTGTCGAAAAACCATAAATCGCTGATTTTGGTGCTCATAACTACTTGATTTTACTACATGCAAATTTGACAAAAATGAAGGAATTATACTTTTTCGACAGCCTCTGGAGATATCTGGATACCTCAAGTCAGCTCCAGCCGGTTGTTTCTTTTGCTGCTTTCATTATCTCTGGCTTTATATTCTCGGAAGCAGTTCCGATGTTTTCATGATCGTATTGCTAATTGTCCAATAGTTCGAACATTGAAAGCTCTTTGGGAGCTTGCGACAAAAATACTGGTGAATACATTTGTTATGCTTTAATATTAATCAATTATTCCAACTGCTCTAACTGGGGAGCCATCACCGTTTAGAATTTTTAAAGGGAAACAGGAAAATAGGAATCTTTTCCCCATCAATCTTTGAAGGTTCGTCAGATTCTCTATAATGATTTTATCTGATCCTAGAAATTTTTTGTGGTTTGGAAGATCATGTGCATCCATTGAATCAAGAGAGATTGTATCAAGGCCTATTCCTTTTATTTTGCTTTCAGCTAAAGTACCAATTAGATCTTCAGATACAACTGGAAAAAGATCAAAATAATTTTCTGTAACCCACATCTTACTCCAACCTGTATATAACAAAATGAAATCAGGATGTTCAGTAACGTTTAATTGATCTAATATCTCTAAACCTATGATTTCATTTGAACCAAAATTTGAACAATCAAGTACTTGCGCAGTACCGAAAAAGGCTGAAATATCCATTGATGCTGTTGTGTTACCATCGGCGAGAAGATGGGCTGGAACATCTATATGAGTTCCAATATGGCCATTCAAAGTAAATTCTTGGACATATACACCATGCTCATCATATAGCCCTAAATCACTTATTTTGGGTTGAGAAGAACCAGGGTAAACTGGCATTCCCATTTTGATTGTATGTGATAAATCAATAATCATAAACTCTCCTAATTGGTCAATATTCTATATGGGGCATAACTAGTGAGTGAGTTGCATTTTTGCATTCATATTGGGCAATCGGTGCATTTTGATTTGCCCATAATACCGTAACCTACAACTAATAAAATTTTACAATAGGGTGATGAATAATTAAACAAGCGGTGAAATACAGATATATTGAGAATAACAAAACTTTGGTAATTTTACAGATATGAAAGGAATATCGCAAGGCTTTTTGAGGATTTTACTGCAGGGTCTGATACAGGTTCTGTGATTTGAAAATCCGTGCTTCAATTGTAGCTAATGCTTTTTACAGATTACACAATGACAAATATAAAAAATTTCAAAACAACAATCAAAATTTATTCGAACAAGACGCCCTTCAGTTTTTTAAAGGAAAGGAATGGGCTTCCCCGTTCGATAAGCCAGGGCGGAGCAGATGGCAATCAGATTGCCGTTCCGGTCGGTGACCTTTATGTCGTAACTGGCGGTCTTTTTAGTCTGGCTGTTCTGTTTGGCCTCTGCCCGCAGTTTCACGCCCGGTTCAGGACTGGAAACGTAGGTTACATTCACATTCAAAGCAACGGCGATGGTGCCGTCGGTTTGACAGGCGGTTTCAAAGGCTTCGTCAATTAACGCAAATAAGGCGCCGCCATGGGCGCGATCATAGATGTTGTTCATATTGTCCGGGTCATAAATCATTTCTATTGCTGAATAACCCAGCTCCAATTCCACCAGCTTCATCTTCATTGCTTTTGCAAAAGGCTCTTTTTCTACCGCATTGCAAATCGCATTTCTTACCTTTTGATCCATCATCAGTCTCCATACTCAAATTAAGTGAAATAAAAACACTATGAACATCCATTATCTGTGTATAATGGGACTGTTTTTTAAAAAGCAACAAATACTTATTACCGGGATCATCGTTTGCATGCAAGGTCTATTAAACTTGAATCAACAAAATATCCAGCACTCCAGGTCCAAATTTATTTCCAATTCTCCACTATTCTATTTCTCTATCAATCGATTGCATCGAATTTTTCTTGAACAACTGATCTGACATACATAAGTTATGTCTATGGATGACGACCAGTTCCGACAGCTTCTTGATGACTTCAATTTTTCATGGGCCGGGTATCGCAAGGTCAGAAAAGGCGTTAAAAAACGCATATCCCGGCATATGCAGGAATTAAATTGCCCAAATATCAAGGCCTATCTGGATCTGTTGAATAAAAGTGCTGAGCTGCGGCAAGAATGTGAAAAACGGATGACGGTATCTATCAGCCGGTTTTTCCGTGACCGACAACTCTGGCATGACCTGGAAGAAGACATTTTGCCCCGCATGATTGAAAGAGAAAAGAAAACATTGCGGGTGTGGTCAGCGGGTTGTGCGCGTGGAGAAGAGGTGTATAGCTTCAAGATTGTCTGGGACCGCTTGAATAAAAAATACGAGCAATTGCCTGAAATTGAGATAGCGGCTACGGATATGCATCCGGTTTATGTCGAAAAGGCCAGGGCAGGGATATACGCTAAAAGCAGTATGAAGGAGGTTCCCCTGGAAATTCGCGAACACTATTTTGATATTAAAAAAAGCGGCAATCGTTTTGATATAAAGGCGGCTTTTAAAAAAGGCATTGATTGGAAGGTTCAGGATATTTTCAGCAATCCTCCTGGATCTGCATTTGATATTATATTTTTAAGAAATAATCTTTTAACGTACTACAAGGAGCATTTAAAAATAGGGGGCCTCAAAAGAGTTATCAAGGCCCTGGCTCCTGATGGATGGTTTGTTGTGGGTTCCCACGAAAAACTGCCTGCAGAGGTTTCAAATATGCAGCGATACAATTCGATACCGTGGGCTTATCAACAGAAAATTCAGGAATGAATATATGTAAATTTAATCTTTTTGTTCGGTTTTTTTCTTTTTCTTTCGCGGTCTTTTAACACCATAGGACTTCCGAACTATTTTTAGTGGGCTACTTATAGTTTTGCAACCGGATTCAAAAAGCTGCACGGCATCAATGCGGCACATTTGCCGCAGACGTGAGTAGAGTCCGGCAAATCTGAAAAATAATCCAGAATATCCAGATTCTCATTCAACCGATTCCAGCATTTGCGTCTTTCAAACCCATTCTCACGCAATGCATTTACCGGGCAGGCTTCAATGCATTTACCGCACTTTTTGCCTGCCTTCAGCAGGCAGGCCTCGTCCGTATCAATGAGCGGATGATCCCCGAGTTCGGCCTCTGTCACCAGGCTCCCCAGGCGACCGGTACAGCCGGCCGGTGTAATCAGCATGTGATGGGTTCCAAAGCGCCCTAAATTCGCCAGAAAGGCCAGATGTTTATGGGACCACCGAGCCATTAAAATGTCTTCATCGAAGTTATGAGTGGCGGGTGTTAATCCTGACTTGAATCCGCTGGCAGCCAGAAATTCTGCCAGGGCCTGGCTTAAGCGGCCGATTAAATCATTGGTTTGAACATACGCCAGCCCCCAGTTGCGGCAGGGCCGATCTCCTTTTTTGTTCCCTTTTACCAGCTGGCGCTTAAAGGGGATAAAAAAGACAATCAATGATCTGGCAGTTGGAAGCAAATCATGGGGGTGCATATGCTCATCAAAGGCCATCTGCGGCAGGATATCGAAACGATCATCGACCGATGCGCTGACTAACAGCGGTGTCTGCCAAAAGCCTTCAATACCCATCCGGGCCGGTTCGGCTGCCACAAATTCCTCTGCCAACAGACGTAAATCATCGATATTGATTTTACTCATAGATTTCACATGCATCTCTAAACTGTGCCTGGACCCTTCCTGCCGATACGGCCATGACGATGGAAAGCACGGCCCCTAGTTCTTCATCAGTTTTAAAAGCGAATAGACAGACACGTCAACCCCCCATCCATCTTTTGCATTTCACTCACATCCAGTTCAATTATTTCCAGATCCAATGCTTTAAGTTTTGCCTTTGTATCCGGAAATCCTTTGGGTGCTAACAGATAGTCGTTTATCCAGAGCACGTTGGCGGCATACTCTTCTTCTTTGTTTACAATTATCTTGTCGTATGCTGTAAGTACCTCGTGGTTTGCAAAGTCCCGGGTAACAAGCAAGCAATTTTTGCCCACATAGTTGACACTGGATTTGAAATGTAACCCGGCTCCAACTTGAATCGTCGACCAGGTTTTTGCGTATTTTTCCAATATCTTGCCCAATTGTTTAGCGCCTTCCGAATTTGTCCGTTCAGAGATCCCGATAAAAAAATGGTCTCCGATCATAAGAACATCGCCGCCATCTAAGGTCCCGGGCGCTTGAATATGTTCAATCGCACGATATTGTGCCAGAATTTCGGCAATCGATTCTTCTTCACCCTGTCTGGACACCGCACCGGGATTAGCGATGATCGCTATATCCGGGGTCACCACTGCGGTGTCCTCCACAAAATGCGCATCAGGATAATCCGATTGCGAGTCGAGCTCAATGATCTTGAGCCCAATCGATTTCAGGGTTTCCACATAGGATATGTGCTGTTGTAAGATGAGCGGATAACTTGGCGAGCCGATATTTTCGGTTGTGAGGCCCTGAACAAAATTTTTTCCGGGTTTTCTGGTAATCGCAAAGGTGAAACTGATCTCCATATGAAGTTCCTCATGTTCTTCTAATATGGCTTTAAAATTGGCAAGCCGGTTTAAGACGAGCAGAGAAATCGCAATAATCGGTATATCTGTAATGAGGGGTGCTATGGATACTTTAATTCCGGCACTCAAGAACTCAAGCATTTTTTTGCCAATTTCGGACGGTTTGAATGATGTCTCTTACATAGGCACATTCGCATTTTGCCGGACAGGGATCTAACTGGTTTTCATGCAGACAGTATTCCGGACATTGCTTTGTGCCTAAAAGTTGTTCCGAGTATACAGGGCCATTGTAAAGGTCTTTGAATTCACCGGCAGGGATGCCGAGCGTTGTTCCACAGGTTAAATGATTGAACAGAAAAAAACCCAGGTGTATATTGCCAAAATTCACCTGATAACCAATCATGTTGGTTGTGGGATCTTCCAGAAAATCTTTACGCGATGGCCATCGGTAACCGCAGAATGTACATTTTTTAAATTCAGTCATCGTTTTTTATTTTCGAAATAAATTCCGTGCAACTCATCACTTTGGCATATGCAGAGCCCAGGGCGGCCATAAAAGATGCATGCACATCTTCAGCCAATACCTTTTTTTTCCCAAAATCAAGGCTTTGGGTAGCGCATCCATCGTGTATGACGGTACATTTGAAATCCAAATCAGCAGCAGCTCGTGTGGTTGCATCAATGCACATGTGGCTCATCGCGCCACAGATGACAACGCTCTCGACTCCTGTATCTTTGAGCTTATCTAAAAGGGGTGTTTCACGAAAACTGTTCGGATAGTGCTTCTGTATCACCAGATCATCCGAACGGGGTTTAACACTGACATGAATCTTCATCCCCTTTGTATCCGGCAGAAAAAAAGTCGCACCTTCTCTGATCGCCACGTGCTGAATGTGAAACGTCGGCCACTGGTTCTCACGGAAAAAAGTCAGCAATTTATTGGCCGTTGCACTGGCCGCATCCATGCCGACGAGTTCCATACGGCCGCCTGCAAAATAATCATTCTGAATATCAACAAGTATCAAACCGGTTTTCATTTATTTTTCCTTTCAATATGGATTGAATATCATAACTAGTTGTAAATTTGATAAACTAGAACTTGTTTCAGGACCTTAGATTTTGTTCAAGGGTAAAAAAAGTGCCTAACTGGTTTTATGCCAGGGCTTCTTTTATAGCGGCTCGCGCCAGAAGTCGTGTGGAATCCAATACCGGCAAGGGACAATCATCTGGATCAACAATTAATGGGATCTCCGTGCAACCCAACACGGCCGCATCACAGCCCTGGTTTTTGAATTTCGCAATGACTTCGTTAAAATAGAGCCGTGAGTCCTCCGTAAACACACCGTTTACCAGTTCATTAAATATAATGTCATCAATTCGCTCGCGGTCATTTTCGTCAGGTATCTGGCTGGTGATGTTAAATTTTTTTAGCGTGACGGGATAAACCGGCCCTGTCATGAGATATTTCGTTCCTAAAATTGCCAGCTGCTTAAAGCCATCTTCCCGGGCCTTTTTTGCGACTGCTTCTGCTATATGGAGCCACGGTATGGGTGATTTATCTTTGACAAAATCAAACGCCTGATGAATGGTATTGTCCGGGCAAATCGCAAATTGGGCTCCGATTTGAGATACTTTTTGAGTCGAAGAAAGCATGAGTTCCGCAATTTTTTCCCAATCCCCCTCACGAATGGCGATCATGTATTCTCCTAAAGCGTGCGTATGCATCGTGACCTCAGGGTGCATGTGCTCACCCATTTTAGACGGAGCTTCGGTGCAAATGGTCCGATAACAAAGCGCAGCACCTTCGGCACTGCAGGCGACGATTCCGATGTGTTTGGCCATGATAGACTTCCTTTTCCTGCTTTTGTTTAAAATAGAACGGTTTTATAGTGGTTGCCAAAAAAAACGTTCCGGTATTCATACGTTTTTTTCTACAACCCCTTATGCCGCACTACCGTATTTGGGTGTTTTCAAACCGGGTGGTTGTTTGTATACTGTTACACCCGCACCGATTAAGGCACTGCCGTGCCTTTGTTTTTTCCCGCCTATGGCGGAAAAACCCAAGCCACCTGCTCCGCGGGTGGCCGGTGGCCCGGAACATTATTATGGAAAACGGTATAAAATAACCGGCTTCATTTTAGCAAGCTTTTTTAACAAATTCAGATCAAACAGGACAATGAAGGGCTTGAAACTCAAAAATTTAGTATATTTGTTTTGCTGGAAAATCAAAATTTCTTGACAGATGGGGTATTCTTAAGGAAACTTGCCAAAAGATTCAGGAGAAAAAACATGACTGAATTTAAATATTCGAATATTGAAAAGGAAATGCAAGCCTACGGATTTGACAAGGTTATCAAAAGCCACTGCCGAATGTGTCATGGCGGCTGTGGTACCTTGATCTATATCAAAAATGGTGTGGTCAAAAAAATAGCCGGAGACCCGGATTGCCCTATCAACCATGGCACCCTATGCAGCAAGGGAATCGCATCTGCCCAGCTGGCATACCATCCGGATCGATTGACTTACCCGGTTAGAAGAGTCGGAGCGAAAGCCGGCGGCAAGTGGGAGCGCATTTCATGGGATGAGGCTTTAGATGCGATTGCAGAGCGAATTTTAAACACCAAAGATAAATTCGGTGCGGAATCCATTGTTATGGGATACGGCACCGGGAGGGAAAATGAAGCTGCCATCTATCGTTTTGCCAATTTGCTGGGCACCCCCAATGTTTTAACCGCCGGCCATTTTTGCTACGGCCCTCGAATCGCTACCAGCATTATTACATGCGGAACCAATCCGGTGGTTGATTACGAAAATGATCCAAAATGCATCATGCTGTGGGGCAATAACCTGGTCATCAGCAATCCGGACGAATATAAAGGCGAGCCTTTTTCAGCGAGCCTGAGCAAAGGCGCCAAACTGATCGTTATTGATCCGCGCCTGACACGCGCTGCCGCGCGAGCGGATATATGGTTGCAGCTAAGGCCGGGAACGGACACCGCCCTCGCATATGGGATGTTAAATGTCATCGTAAACGAAGAGTTATACGATAAAGAGTTCGTCGCAAACTATGTTCACGGCTGGGAGCCCTTTGTCCGTCGAATCAACGAATACCCGCCGGAAAAAGCAGCCAGGATCACCTGGGTTCCAAAAAATAAAATCATCGATGCGGCCCGATTATATGCCACCACCAAACCCGCCGGCATTCAGTGGGGTGTTGCTATCGAACAGCAAATTAATTGCGCGGACAATGATCGCATCCTGATGGCTATGATGGGCATCACCGGCAATTTGGATGTTCCCGGCGGGCAGATGCTTTTTCGTCCGCCAAAAATTAACAATGTAGGCACATTCGGTGCCCATAAAATGCTTGCTAAGGAACAGGCCGCCATACGGCTGGGGGGTGATCGATTCCGATTGGCGGCGAACTTTGGAATCATAAACCCCAAATGTGTTTGGGATGCCATTATTAAGGAAAAACCTTATGCGGTAAAAATGCTTTTTCTGATCAGCACCAATCCGATGTTAACGCGTGCAAACGCAAAAAAGGTACGTGAGGCCTTGGAACAAATCGAGTTTATGGTGGTGTCCGACTTCTTTTTAACGCCGACAGCAGAACTGGCCGATATCGTGCTTCCAGCGGCCACCTGGCTGGAGATGGATTATGTCGGAGATTTTTGGAAGCGCCACGGATACCTACTGCCGCGCCGCAAGGCTATAGAAATTGAGGAATGCCGATCTGATCATGAAATGCTGAATGACCTTGCCCATCGAGTCGGGCAGGAAGAATACTGGTGGGATACTTTTGAAGGTGGATTGGATTATATATTAGAACCCATGGGGATCACCTGGCAGGATTTTAAAAAAATGGATTACATTCGCGGGGATGTCAGGTATCAAAAATATAAAGAAAAGGGGTTTGCAACACCCACCGGGAAGCTTGAAATCTACTCGACCCTTCTTGAAAAATGGGGCTATGATCCGCTGCCCCAGTTTCGCGAGCCACCGGAAAGCCCATACAGCACACCTGAGCTCTATAACGATTACCCCTATACGCTGATTACCGGCAGACGGCTGCCGGGTTTTTTTCATTCCGAAAACCGCCAGATACCCTGGCTGCGTGAGCTGCACAAAGACCCCGTGGTCGAAATTCATCCCCAAAGCGCGCAAAAGGAAGGCATTCATGAAGGGGACTGGGTTATTCTCGAATCGCCCAGGGGAAAGATAAGGCAACGCGCGAAATTTTTTGAAGGTATGGACCCGCGGGTGGTTTCCGCCGAACATGCCTGGTGGTATCCTGAAAAAAAAGATCCCGATCATGGATGGGATGAGTCCAATATCAATATTCTGACAGACAATTCCTTCGCAAACTGTGATCCGGCGATGGGCTCCACCCATGTCCGCACTCTGTTGTGCAAAATATATCCCGCAAAAGAATAGAAGGGTGGGTTATGACAATACACGAAATTTACATTGATGACCAGGAGTGCTGGGGTTGCAAAACCTGTGAGGTGGCTTGTAAGCAGGAGCTGAATGCGCCTGAAGGCGTTAAATTAATTGTGGTTTCTGAAGACGGTCCCAAAATTGTCGGTGGCGCTCCGGCTTTTACGTATCGCATAAACATGTGTCAGCACTGCAATGAACCGCCATGTGCCGACGCCTGCCCTGAAGAGGCGATTGCCAAACGATCCGATGGTATCGTGGTCATGGATTATGAGCTGTGCTCCGGTTGCCGGGCATGCATTGAGGTTTGCCCCTATGATGCCATTGACTTTGACGATGATAAAAGTATCGCCCGGAAGTGCAACCTTTGCCATCATCGGGTGGACCGGGGCCTGATCCCGGCTTGCGCTGATAATGTCTGCCTGGCACATTGCATTCATTTCGACGATTCGAATGAAAAGAAAAAGCGCGATATTACGCTTGCATCCTGACGGGCAGATAGGTAAATTTGAACTCCATAATGATCAGCATGGAAAGAACGCAGATGATTATGGAGCCAGCGGTCAAGTTGGATTTTAGATACGGGACAAAAAAAAGAGGAAGGTGAAATGGGCAAATTAAAATATACCGCATTATTTCTGGTTTTGTTGATATTTGGGTGTGCCGGGTTACAGACCGAGAAGGGGAAAATGGCCCTGTTTGACAGGACCTCCAGGGCATACGGCCGGGCCATTCGCTGGGGACAGTACGAGGAAGCATTTGCTCATAAAAAATTATCGGACCAAAATGATAAATTACCCGATTTTGAAGACTATCGTCAAATACGGGTAACCGCCTACAAAGTCAAAAAAACGATTGTTGGTGAGAGTTATTCAAAAGTCCTGCGCATTGTAGATATCCAATACTATCGGATGAGTAACGTAATAGTGAAAAATTTAGAACATCGACAGAAGTGGGAATATAACGAAGAAGAAGATAGATGGTATCTTCTAAGTGAATTGCCGGACTTCGAATGAACCCGGACTCCAAAGCATTTAATCCATTTCGAACGTGGATTGAGGAAGGTGTGATGTGATCTCGAAAAGAAACCGTTTCGTTATTGCTGCAGCAATCTGTCTTGTTGGACTGATGGCGTGCGTGCATTCGAGCGATACCACAACAGAAGAAGAAACGAAGGGGGCTTTGGCGGAAGCTAAGATCGAGTTTGATTACGCCGATGAAACCAGTCTGCTGGTGGTCAGCCCTGTGCAGAAGCAAGTCCTCAGCCTGAAGAATTTTCGGGTGGGTGCGGGCAAAAACCGAATACTGATCGTGGGCGTCCAGGTTGAAGAGGCGGGTAAGGAGAATGTGGCTGATATGGTGATTTCCGGCATCACCTGCGGCGGACAAACGCTGTCTCTGATATCCGGCTCCGAGGTGCAACTCTCCTCGATGTGGCGCGGAAAAGAATATTATCTCAAGGTGGCTGTCTACTACCTTATCAATCCACCTTCCGGTGAACACGACATCACGGTCACCTATGCAGGGCCGGTAACGAGCGCCAATGTCGGGGCGATCTCCCTTTACAACGTGAAGCAAGCGGCGCCGGTGAATTTGGTCACAAACAAGCAGGGCAAACAGAAAAAAATCATCACCCCGTTTACCACAAAGAACGACGGCGCCTGGGTGGTCGACATCGTGGGCGGCGGTCACAAGAGCAAATTGAAACCCAAGACCAAAGGTCATATCCGACGATTTAACGCCCAAGAAAAGAGCGGCGGGAAGTCTTCATTGGTCGGCGGGACGCTACCCGTCCGGAGTGCCGCTAAGGTCTCTCTGTATTGGGCCCAGCCAAGGCGCGAAATCAATCGCCTGGCTCACGTGGCCGTTGAGATCGCGCCCCACAAGTAACCCAATTGGGTTGTCGCGTCTCCCTCAACAGATCCTCGTTCCAAACGCAACGCTTAAAGCACGGATCTGCTTTTGCCGTTCTCCACCAATATAGGCGCAGATCTTCGAGCCAGGCCGTGTTTGACCGGACGTGGTCGTTGACGCATCCTTGGCGCAAACATTTGATAAAGTTGAAGTCCGGGCACAATATGGCTTCACTTGGGAGGATTGCGGCGGGGAACCTTCCAAAAATCCCAATCGATTCCGCCCCTGGCATTATTACCAATGCCGGTTCCACCTCCACTGCTGGCTCTGCCACTATAGCTAAATGCAAAGGAAACCGTGTTTTCAACCAAATCAAAACGATTGTTGAAGGACATCTCGCCGAGCAAATCCAGATACCGACGATAACCAAAAATTTTAATGCTCTTGGTGTCCAGAACAGTCCCATTGGCCTCCAGAAAATGAATATAAAGCGTCAAACGGTTCAGTGTGTTGTAACTCTTTGGTATATAGTCTGCTAATTTTATGACACCGGAAATCTGCAGGTTTTTAACCGCTTCCCGATATTCATAATTAATCGATAAATCGCGTGTCTGCCAGCTTCCTTTATGGGGGCCGCCATCAAGCACAGCTATTCGATCTGTTTCCTCTACCCATGCCCCGGGGCTTAAAGTACTTCCACCCGCACAGGCGACGCCCAGATTAATTAGCAGACACGCTATCAATAACTTGAATACCAATGAAGATTTAATCTTAAAATTCATGTCATCCTCCACAGCAATAATTTGGCCTTTGAGTCCTCCTGATTTATTAGAATAATTTAAGGATTAAAATTCAGGTGTGCAATCCATTCTTACAAAAAAATATTGACATTTTTATCAGATAGATCTAATAGGTATTATCTTTAATAAGTCAGACTTAATCACTCAAGTGGAGGGCTAAATGAGTATCGCAGCAACATTCCAACGCGCCTACAGAGTAAAAAAACTGGATCCATATCCAATGGAAATTCTTAAAAGAGTCGATCGCCCCACAACACGGGTCATGGGAGATGAAATTCAACGGGTAGATGAGCGTGAAAGCGGTTTTAACCGGGCGTTGCGAGGCGACTGGGGACTCCAGCTTTCCAAAGAGAGGCATCGATTTGTAGCCAAACACCCGTTGTCGGGAGCCCTGGTCAATATGCAGTTCACGCTGAGTGAAATTGTGGGCGGTATGGCTGCCGCCAATAAAGCTCCCGGGACGGACGACCCGGTTGAGATGGCGCGCCATATTAAAGAGACAGCTTATTTTCTGCGCGCCGATCAGGTCGGAATCTGCGAATTGCCTCCGTATGCAGTTTATAGCCACAGTATGGCCGGCGGGGAACCGGTTGAGCTCCATCATAAATATGCGATTGCCATTTTAATTGATCAGGATTTTAAAACTGCCGATGCAAGCGTTGGTAACGATTGGATCAGCAATTCGATGAGTTTTTTAGCCTATTCGACCTCGGGATTTATTGCCTGTATCCTGGCCGACTATATTCGCCGGCTGGGTTACCCCGCGCGTGCGCATCATGCCCGGAATTATCAGATTGTGCTTCCGCCTATTTTGCTCTGGGCCGGCCTGGGAGAAATGTGCCGGATCGGAGATATCGTGCTCAATCCGTTTCTAGGCCCTAGATTTAAGGCGGCGGTAGTTACCACCGATCTTCCCCTGGCGATAGACAAACCCATCGATTTTGGGGTTCAAGACTTCTGTACGAAATGCAAACAATGCGCACGCTATTGCCCGTCTGGTGCGATTCCTTTTGGTGATAAGAAAATCTATAACGGCTATGAAAAATGGCCCAACAATGTGGAAAAATGTACCAAACAGCGTGTCGGAAACAAGCAAGGCTCGGGCTGCGGCGTGTGTGTTTGCGTCTGCCCCTGGAACAAACCGTACACACCGTTTCATCGATTTGTCCAATGGTCCATGCGAAATATCCCCTTTGCCCGCAATTTTGCTGTATGGGGTGATGAGTTTTTGGGTTACGATAAACCCAATCTTGAAAACAAGTGGTGGTTGAATCTGGAGGATGTGGATGGAGAGTTGACGGTTCCACCCCATGCCGGATCCCGGGGTAACTTCAGGGAACCCAAATAAAAACCTAAATAGAGCGATTGCCGATCTTACCACATCTACTGCGTCAGATGCCGTCCCGCATGACGATAGCGGAACGACATCTTCTCCCGCTGAGCGGGGATTTCGCTATGCTCAACTTGCTTATCTACGGCAACCTCGACAATCGCTCAACTTGGGTAAAAAGAAAAATCTTTTGGAAATATAGCAAATGGAAGCTGAAATATCGAAGCGCAAAAACGCAGGTGAAGGCATGTTTCGGCCCTTAAAAAAGAAGCGATTTTCCGATCAGATTGCAGATTTGATTCAGAAAAAAATCCTGGAGGATAATCTTGAGGTCGGCACCGGCCTGCCTTCGGAAATAGAAATGGCCCAGGAGTTTCAGGTCAGCCGCTCGGTGATCAGGGAGGCGCTGCGGATATTGGAGATATCGGGTCTTGTCAAGATTAAAAAAGGACCCACCGGGGGGATTTTTGTTTCTTATGGCTATCATGCGCCCATCAAAAGATCGCTTAACAATCTGATTATCTCCGGTGAAGTCACGGTGGACCATCTTTTTGATGCCCGCCTGTTGATCGAACCGCACATTGCCGGACAGGCGGCTTTGCGGGCCAATGATGAGGATTTAAAAAAGTTTCAAGCCTTATTTGAAGATTCAGCGTCCCACCTTGATGACCCGGTACGCCTTAAGCAAAATAATCTTGAATTTCACCTCTTGCTGGCGCGGGCTTCCGGCAACCCGGTCCTGGCGGTGATGTTGGAATCTGTATTTGAATTGCTGGCCGAACGAACGCTAAGTTTTGTTGACCTTACACTGGAAAGAAAGTTTTTTAAAATCCATAAAGCCATATTCGAAGTTATCACCCGACGGCAGTCTGAAGAGACCAGCAGACTTATTCGCAAGGATATTATGGATGTTATGAAGACCATCAAAACGTTCCAAAAACATGATGACGGGAGTTAATGGAAATGATTGATTTGTTGGGTTACATTGTCATCCTGGGGCTCACAGTCCAGGCTTTTAGCGGATTAACATTTTTGATTTCGTCATTGTTGCTTGTGTGCGGCGGACACCGGCAAATCAACGGGCTCTGGAAGGTACCAAAGGTTTGATTATCGGTAACGTCGAAAGATTTGATGAGAGTCGCCACGTATTTGCCAGAAATCGGGCGCTTATTCCGGGATCAGACCCGTACAAAGCATTTTATCAAAAGCACCCGGAACTTGAAGGCATCGAATTGAGCTCTGAAGAAGCCAGTATAAGGGTCAAAGGCTTCGCCAAAAGCATCGGCGCTGCTTTGGTGGGTATAACCGAGATCAATCCGCCTCGTGCAAAATCCAGGTAAAATGAAATAGGTCTTTGCATGATAGGTGCCGATATGGCTTTATATATCCCCCCAAAAATGAGATAAATGTAACCCTATGATCTGATTGAATCACACCCACAAAAAAAGGTTTTCTTATGGATGTCAAACAAAAATACTGGAATCCTGTTCTAGAAACCCTTCCACAGGAAAAAATTCGTCAACTGCAACTTAAAAAGTTCAAACAAATTTTTAGGTGGACTTATGATCACTCAAAATTCCACCGGCAACTGTATGAGCAGGCTGGCATAAAGACCGACGATATCCGGTCTTTTGAGGATATCAGGCAGGTACCCAAAGTGGAAAAGGCCATGATGCGGGATATCCAGCGCAAAGACCCATTTCCCTATGGAGATGCACTGTGCGTGCCGCTTGAGGATGTGGCTGTGTTTCGCCAGACCAGCGGGACCACCGGACAGCCGGTCTATCAGCCGGATACCTGGCAGGACTGGGAATGGTGGGCCGAATGCTGGTCTTATATTCTCTGGGCCCAGGGCTACCGGCCTCAAGACCGGGTGTTTATTCCCTTCGGCTATAATATTTTTGTGGCGTTCTGGGCCGGTCACTATGCGGCCGAAAAGATAGGCTGTGAAGTGGTACCCGGTGGGGTTTTGGATACCAAGGCTCGGATTCTCAAGATCGAAGAATTGCAGGCAACGGCCATGATGGCAACTCCCACCTATATTCTTGGGATGGCAGAAACGGCCAAATCTAAAATGGGGATAGATCCATCAAAGCTGACCATTGAAAGGATCACCTGTGCGGGTGAGTGCGGTGCCAGCATCCCCAGTACCAAAAAAAGAATGGAACAAGCCTGGGGCGCAAAAGTCTATGATCACGCCGGGGCCACTGAAATCGGTGCCTGGTCCTTTGAATGCACGGAACAACCCGGCGGCTTGCATGTCAATGAAGCGCTGTTTCTGGTGGAAATCGAAGATGTAGAGACGGGCGAGATCATTGAAGAACCCGGACGCAGAGGAAAAATGATTATCACAGCGTTTGATCGTCAGGCCCAGCCCTGTGTGCGCTTTGATTCCAAAGATGTCATTGAATGGGCTGACGAGCCTTGCGCGTGTGGAAGGACGACGCGATTGATCAAGGGCGGCGTCGTTGGCCGGGCCGATGATATAACCAAGGTAAAAGGCGTACTTCTGGCACCGTCTGCCATCGAGGAGGTCGTCCGCAGCCTGGATGGCCTGGGCGATGAGTACGAGGTGGTTGTCGAAAAAGTCGGAGATACCGATCATATTAAACTCAGGGTGGAAGTCCTGCCGGAATCCGAGGATCAATGCCAGCTCATCGAAGCCGAGCTTGTCGATCAGCTCAGGCTCAAGACCAATCTGCGTTATGATATTGAAATCTGCGGCTGTGAAACCTTACCTAGATATGAAGTCAAGGCCAAGCGCTTCAAAGACTTGCGCAAAAAAGAATAAAAACCTTATTTTTTGCCCGATGGCTGTGAAGCAGAAAAACTGAAAGCTATCCGCAGATTACGCAGATTACACAGATAAGTTAGGCTCAAAACTGAAAGCTATCCGCAGATTACGCAGATTACACAGATAAGTTAGGCTCAAAACTGAAAGCTATCCGCAGATTACGCAGATTACACAGATAAGTTAGGCTCAAAGTTGAAAGCAAAATGGAGTAAAGATCATCTCAATGAGGTAAATCCTGCCTGCCAGGCCGAAGCTATTTAGCGTAGGCTGGTTAATCCTGTCTAATGAAATTAAAATGAGGAGATTCGATGGCACAACAAATCGACTTAAATAAGATCAATGATAAAATTCAGCTGCTGAAGAAAACTGCCCAAGAGCTATCCCAGATAGGAGAAAACTTTCCAGCCATTGCCCGCAACACCGTCCGGATATTAGCCAGTGTTAAAATGCTGGAGATAAATGTTTCCGATTTATTTGAGCTGGACTCGTGATTATTATGAGACGAAACAGCCGACGAGAATCTTGATATCGGAAAGAATTACATAAGTATTGATATAATCATTTAATATAACAGTCTAAAATATCGCCTTCCAAAACCTGTTTGACACCAGCCGCTTCGCTCTGCTATGTAAGTAATGTTTTATGGAAGATGGTTGAAAAACCATCCATTATTCCGACTACTCCCCATTCGGGCTATGATAGCGTCAGGATTATCTCCCCTCCATTGCATCGCGTAAACGTCTACCGGTATCAGTTGCTGTCCAAATTAGTCCGCCTGCCAAGTGGCGAGTTTAAGACATAAACCAGCATAGTTTACAACCATACGATTTTGTGCTGCCAGCGGATTTATCCGCCCGGCGGAAGGGGGCCGGATGAAGCAAAAGATTAAGAGTATCCGGAGTTATTCATTTCATTAGCGCCTTCCCCGCTCACAGGGAAAGGGCTTCCGCATTGAAACCCATCGAGGAGGGCGTCGGTTGTTTATACCGTGAGGTGGGCATCAACTCGTTTGATGTGTTCTTCAGGGCGTCTCAACTACCAGCGCATCTATTCCCCACGGCTTGATTTAAGCCTTAAGTCGCAGTTAAGATTTCGAATTTCAACCTGCACATATTTCAATTCCATTTAAGTTGCGAGCAAAAGCCTGAGTTCCCGAATACAAACTTCATCCCGTCAGCGGAAAAACTGTCCTGGGGAGAAGCTTCACCGGACTGTTTCTTTCTTTGTACCCATTTACACGAATCATCAAAAGGAGGTGACCAATCTATGGGTAAAATCAAAATTGCGATTGCAGGAGTCGGCAACTGTGTCAGTTCACTGATTCAGGGAATCCACTATTACCAATACAAAAACCGGGAAGACGCC